>Ga0209498_1001641_pt1 | contig 13696 bp, 11 predicted proteins | sample WalLakDeSediment_FD_184131 | JGI IMG/M metagenome (GOLD analysis project Ga0209498, IMG submission 184131) | Lake sediment microbial communities from Walker lake, Nevada to study Microbial Dark Matter (Phase II) - Walker Lake 11/02/13 Deep... | ecosystem: Environmental > Aquatic > Freshwater >...
TCTCAGGAAATATTTACAAAGCCAGAAATATAAAACGTTTTTTTATGTTTTCGCACTTTTTACACAGGCTCAAAATTTGTTATATAAATATTCTAATCTAAGGAGAAAAAAATGGGAATTTCTCAAAAGTTGTTTTATAGTATTTTACTCCCACCTGTACTAAAGTTACGGTGGGCAGGCTTTTTCTTAATCTTGCTCTTCATACCGCAGCTATCCTGCAGCAGCCCAACTGAGCCACCATCCGATGATCAAAAAATAAGATGGGAAATTATACCTGAACTAGCTGAAGCAGATGTACGCTATATCTTAAAACACGAAAACACCCTGTATTTAACGGCGCTGTTTAACGGTAGAAATTATAGAGGTTCAGTCTGGAAAACAAATGATGGTGATAATTGGACGATGATTAGAACTTTTGAAAAAGCTGTGGGACCTCTTGCTATAAATGGAGATAGCCTATACTGCTTAGGTGACAGTCTATTCAGATATATTATTTCTTTAGATAAGTGGGAAAATGTCTGCCAACCTTATCCTTTAAATACGGATGTACAAGCTGTTTCTGAGATGTTTTTTTTAGGTGACGAATTATTCGCATTTCAGAATTTCTTTCAACCAGGGAGTATCTATAGAATTTATTATGATGGCACTGTAGAGGACTTATCAAGTTATTACGGTTACTATGGAGGAGCTAAAATGATTAAAATAAATATTAATGATGATTGGGGTTATGTGCGAGGGATGTACCATAATGGTGGTTTTTTTAGATTTGATAGAGATGGCTTTGTTTATCTTATTGATGGTCTGACTTTACAAGTAATTCTAAAGCCCCCATCAAATTCTATGGAAATAAGAAATGGTACTTTATTTGCTGGTTTCCGTTATCCGGGCATAATAAAATATTTAGATGAATCTAATGTATGGAGAGATTATACAGATTCAATTCCAACAACTCGTCTTGATGCTACATCGCCTTATGTTGAACCAACGGAGATATCTTGTCTTGGCAATCGTATGTTTGTTTCAACAGATATATTTGGTGTTTTGGAATGGAAAAAAGGAATTGGGTGGATAGATATGGCTGAGGGGCTAAGAACCTATGATTGGTCAAATGGCAAAGTTTTTTATCCAATAGTTTTTTTGGAAAATATTAATAATACTCTAATAGCTGCATCTGGTGCTCCCGGTTATGCTGCGTGGGGTGGGTATGGTGTGTATAAATATAAATTAAAATAATTTTTTGGGAGGTTAAGCTAAAACTTTTAATAGTCCATTCCGGTGTTTGCGGCACCGGAATGGCTAGCGTAAACAATTTTCAAGGCGATTCTAATGAGTCGCCTTTTTATTTTTCCACATTGAGTCCAATTTTTTTACAAAGCTTTCCGAGTGTTTCAATTTCTTTTTCTGTTAATACACTAAATCTTTCAGTAATGATCTTAAGATGCTTTGGAAATAACTCTGAGATCAGTTTTTGACCTTTATCGGTTAGATGAATTATAAAATTTCGTCTGTCCTGCTGATAACGTTCTCGTTTTACAAGTTCAAGTTTTTCAAGATTATCAATTACAGTTACCAGGTTGCTGTTGCTTGAGAGCAATTTTTCCGCAATGTCCTTTTGATTTAAAGGACCCACGTGGCATAGAACTTCCAATACGCCAAACTGACTGTGAGTCAGCTTCTGTTCAGTTAAGCTGCGGTTTAACTGTGTATCAAGAGAAACAGATGCCCGCGTGAATTTTATGTATGCATCCAGAACCTTAATTTCCTTTTTAGTCCCTTTGTATTTAGTTCCCATATAGCTTTAAGTTTATTTGACATCGAATTATTTGTGTTTAACATAATAAATCTCAGAATCCGCATCAAGCTAATTTCATTTCTACGATGCTGTGATACCAGTCAAAAGTGCAATTCCGGCATATTTATATTATTGAATGTTATTTTTGGTATTTCTTTGAATTACCTGAGCAGACAAGCCCATAATTACATAATGAGTTAACAATTTATTAAGTAATTTTAAACTTTATAGAATTATTTTTTATAAAAACTTGTTGATAAATAAAAATCCGTGAGACCCGGACACTTTTTTAGCGAATAATGCTCTTTCAATAATTATAAACAATGCGTTTTAATTTTTCAGAACAAACACAAAATCAATTGTGAGCCATTAATGAAAAAATATTTTTTATTATCTCTTTCCATATTTGTATTTAGTATTGCCATCGGTGTAAATGCACAATCGCGCATTATTACTTTGGATGATGCCATTCATCTTGCACTTGAAAACAACACCGATATTAAAATCTCTTTGATGAATACTCAAAGATCAAGCGCCGCGGTCAGAGAAGCATTCGGATATGCACTTCCAAGTCTGGATCTGTCCGCAAACTTTGCACATTTTCTTAAAAAACCAAAAATGCCGTTTCCGGATTTTGAAGCTCTGCTTACAAATGCAACATACAGCATATTGTTTGATGAGGGCGTTCTGCCGAGAGATGACAATAAATTCAGACCAATGCAGACACAGCTTCAGTCATTTGCACAGACTAATAATTACGAGGCTTCTCTAACCTTAACTCAAATCCTATTCAGCTCGACCGTATTCAGGGGCATTGGCGCTTCACAGATTTATTATGATCTTTCGGTTGCAGAGCTGCGGAACACTATCGGCAAAACAAAGCTTAATGTTGAAAGAGCTTTTTACGGCTCGCTCTTAATGAAAGAAATGCTTGAGATAACCAGGGCAAGCTTTGAAAATGTACAAGAAAACCTGAGTAATGTAAATGCGCTTTTTGATCAGGGCCTGGTTTCCGATTTCGACAGAATGCAGGCAGAGGTGCAGGTTGAAAATATCCGACCGACCTTAATGCAAATGGAAAATATGCTTGCAACAACATTAAACGATCTTAAACTTGTGCTCGGAATAGATCAGTCTCTCGATATTGATGTAACAGGCGAATTCGTTTATCGTCCCGAAGAATTATCCGACGAAACGGACATGATTGATTTTGCATTATCAAACAACCATGGTTTGCAAAGCTTAAAACTTAAGATGGACGTGGATGAAGAATTCATTGCCCTTGACGTTTCTGAGTATTGGCCGACTCTGGCTGCATTCGGTAATTATACTTATGCAGGGTCGTCGGATAAATGGGATTTTCAGAATTACAATTCCGCAACTGTGGGCATAAGTCTTTCAATGAACCTGTGGAAAGGTCACAGAACAAGAAACCGGGTTGAGCAGGCAACAATTACATATAAACAAACTGAACAGCAGTTAGAGCAGTTCAAAGATTATATAACAAACCAGGTTAAAGCCAAAATGCTTGAACTGAAACGTGTGCAAAGTCTTGTTGAAGCACAGGATCGCAATGTAAATCTTGCTTCACGTGCATATGAAATTGCAACTATCAGGTACAAAGAAGGTACCGGCAGTCAGCTTGAAGTGCAGAATGCCGATGTTGCTTTGAAGCAGGCACGTATTAACAGGATTCAATCAATTCACAGTTACATAATTACAAAATATGAGCTTGAACAAGTATTGGGTCGAATCAATTCAGAATATATTGATCCATATTTACCAAAGAATTAATAAACAACTCATTATTCAGGAGTATGAATAAAATGATGTCAACAACCAGTATTATAAAATTACTTTTTATTCCGGCTTTAATATCGCTTATGCTGTTTACTGCTTGCGGCGATGATAAAGAGTCTGCTAAGAGTATGGAACAGATTCAGGAGGAAGAGGGAATTCCCGTTCAGATTGAAACTGTTAAGTATCAGCCCTTCCAAAAATTTCAAAGTTATTATTCAAAACTTGCAGGAATTAAGGAAGCAACAGAAGGTGCACCGCTTGGTGGTAAAATTGCGCGAATAAATTTCAGAGTTGGTGATTACGTAAAAGAAGACCAGATAGTTATGGAGTTTCCGCAGGATCAACCCGGTGCTATGTATGATCAGGCAAAAGCAGCTTACGATAATTCAGAGAAAACATATCAACGGATGAAAGCTCTTCTTGCTGCCGGAGAAACTTCACAGGCTAATTTTGATGGTGTTGAAGCACAGTATATCGTTAACAAAAGAAATTACGAAGCAGCAAGAAAATTAATTTTTATTGAAGCTCCTTTTAGCGGTACTGTTGTTGATGTTAAGGTGAAAGAGGGTGATAATGTGAAAAGCGAAGCTTCACTTTTTACAGTGGCACAGCTTAATAAAATGCGGGCAAAGATATGGGTTACTGAAAGAGAGATCAGCGAAATAAAAAGAGGTATGACTGCAAGTATTAATTTCGGAGGTAAAGAATACCGGGGAAAAATAGTTGAAATATCTATGGCTGTCGATCCGTATAAACAGGCATTCTATGCAGAAGTTGAATTCGATAACTCCAGAAATGAATTGAAGAGCGGAGTTACTGTTGAAGTAAAAACACTTGTTTATGAAAATCCACAGGCAGTAATAGTATCAAGAAATCTTGTTATGAATGATGAAAACGGACAGTATGTTTTTGTTGAAAATAATGGCGTTGCTGAGATGAGGTATATTTCTAACGGAAATGACAGCGGTATTTACTACGAGGTTTCTAAAGGATTGAATGTCGGAGATAAATTAATTACACGCGGAGCTGCTCAGTTAACTGACGGCGTTAAAGTAAATGTGATTCAATAAGGAAAATAAAATGTTTCTTGCCAAATTATCTATTAATCGTCCTGTGATGACAAGCATGGGGCTGCTTGTTTTTTTAATATTTGGTGCAATTGCCTTTTTCAGTCTTAATCTTAACCTCGCACCGGATGTTGAAATTCCTTTTGTAACAATTTCTACAGTATATCCCGGCGCAGGACCCAAAGAAGTTGAAACACTTATAAGCAAACGGCTTGAGGATGCCGTTTCATCAATAACAAAAATTGAAAGAGTTGAATCATATTCACTCGACGGGGTTTCAATTGTTATTATAGAATTCCAGCTTGGAAAAAATGTTGATGTTGCAAACCAGGAAGTAAAGGATAAGGTGGATGCAATATTGAATGATCTTCCTGCCGATGCTCAGAAACCAATTGTTCAGAAAGTGGATTTAAAAGCTTTCCCCGTTGTTGATGTGGTTCTTAGCGGTAACCTTGATCCAAGGCAGCTTTATGAAATTGCCGATAAAACTTTGCGGGACAGATTTTCACAAATTGAAGGTGTTGCAAATGTTAACCTCACAGGTGGTCAGGAACGCGAAATAAGAATTTTACTTGATAACAGAACAGTTTTTGAAAACACAATTTCACTGCCGCAGCTAACTCAAATTCTGGCTGCTCATAATATGGATATTCCGGGCGGCTACTTTCAGATTAATGATCAGGAATATACCGTTAGACTTCAGGGAGAATTTTCTGATCCGGATATGATAAGGGAAATTGAAATCCCCACAGCTTATGGTCCTAAAAAATTAAGACAGATAGCCGAGGTTCTTGATTCTGGTAAAGACATCAGACAAAGAACAATTTATTATAACCTTAAGGAAGAATTCAGAAATGAAAATGTTGTTAAACTTGGTATAATTAAAAGCGCAGATGGTAACGTTGTTAATGTTGCCAAAGCTATTCATGCATCTATACCGGAAATAAAAGCCATTCTTCCGGCCGGGACAGATATTGCGGTTGTTAATGATGAATCTGTTTTCGTGCAGAGCAGTGTTGATGATACGATGAGTAATATTATTCTTGGTGTCATTTTAACAGGACTGGTTCTCTTTCTATTCCTTCACGATATCAGGTCAACTATTATTGTGGCAATGTCAATGCCTACATCAATCATATCAACTTTTATGCTTTTCCAGCTGTTTGATATGTCGCTTAATATGATGTCGCTTATGGGCTTATCTGTATCTGTCGGAGTTCTTGTTGCAAACTCAATTGTGGTGATTGAAAATATTTTCCGTTACAAGGGTCTTGGAAAAGGAAATAGGGAGTCCTCATTCTTCGGTACCTCCGAAGTAATGGTTGCAGTTCTGGCTTCAACATTAACAAACATCGTTGTGTTCCTGCCTATTGCAAATATGTCATCACTCGTTGGTCAGTGGCTAAAAGAGCTTGCACTAGCGGCTGTGTTCGCTACAATCTTTTCTCTTATTATGTCTTTTACTTTAACACCAATGCTTGCATCATTAATTTTGCCTAAAACCGTAAAGCCTACATGGTTCAGCAGGTTTATGAACAGGTTTGAAGAGAACAATATCCGTTTCTATAGAAGTCTTTTAAGCAGCATACTGACAAATAAAACACGGAGTTTGATTGTTGTGCTCAGCTCTTTTGTACTGTTCTTCATCACGATGTTTGTTTTTGGTCCTAAGCTTGGCTTTGAATTCCTTCCGGCACTTGACGATGGAAAAATAAGGGTTACTGTTGAAATGCCGCAGGGATATAATTTAGATGAAACCGCAAAACTTATCAGGCAGGTTGAAGATAGAATAAAGAAGCATCCCGAAGTTGTTCATATGCTTACCGATCTTGGAAAGAAAACAGATATTGATCTTGGTGCAAACATGGCAAGTATGATGGTTCAGCTTGTTGATGAAAAAGATAGAGATATAGGATTGCAGGAAATGATATCCGTTTTTGTAAAGGATCTTGCGGATGTTCCCGATGCAAAAATTCAGGTTGACCTTGCCTCTGGTATGGGCGGACCCGGAGCTCCGGTTCAGTTATTTTTAATGGGTCAGGACCTTGATCGTCTTGAAGTTCTTAAAGATGAATTTATGGATAAAATAAAAGATGTGCCCGGACTTATAAATCTCGATAACAGTTCACGAGCAGGTAAGCCCGAAATAACGGTTTTTCCTAAACGGGAAAAATTAGTTGAAGCTGGTCTTACTATTATGGATCTTGCTTTTACATTAAGAGCATCTATTGAAGGACTTGAATCATCCAAGTACAGAGAGTTAGGTAATGAGTATGATATTACAGTAACTCTTGATGATGAGTCAGTTAACTCTCCGGAAAAGATCGGTCAGATTACAGTTGCATCACCAATGGGCTCGTTCCGATTGTCGCAGCTTGCCGATGTTGAGTTCACAACAGGATATACTAAAATTCTTCACAGAGATAAATTTACGGCAATTGAATTTACAGGTGCACCGGGAGCGGGTGTTCCGCTTGGTAACGTAACAAGTGAAATTGATAAACGGATTGCAACGATGGACCTTCCTGCCGGTTACCAGATAAAATGGGGCGGTAATGTGAAAATGATGAATGAAATGATTGCAGATATGATTTTCGCATTCTTCCTTGCATTCTTATTAACTTATATGTTGCTGGCAGCAATACTTGAAAGTTTGTGGCAGCCGGTATTAATTATGCTTACAGTGTTGCTTGCAATGATAGGTGTTATTATTTCATTATATATAACAAACATCTCATTCGGTGTTACTTCGCTGATGGCAATAATAATGCTTATCGGTATTGTGGTTAACAGCGCTATTCTTATGCTTGATTATACAAACCAGTTGCGCAGAGAAGAAGGTAAAACTCCTAAAGAATCATTGTTGATTGCCTGTCCAACTAAGTTGAAACCGATATTGATGTCAACCACTGCAATTATACTTGGTATGCTGCCGCTTGCATTGGGAATCGGTGATGCGGGTAAAGAGTTCAGAATTCCGCTTGGTGTTGTTGCTATTGGCGGATTGGCAGTATCGACCGTGCTTACTCTGGTTGTAATTCCTGCATTCTATTATATTACTTCTAAAGAGAAGTCGGTTATAAAAGAAAAGATATAAGAAAGCCTTTCCCCTCCAAAGGAGTCCTTCGGACAACCCCTCTCCTAAGGAGAGGGGCTTTTGGATCTTTTGGATTGACTGTTTATTAGTAGTCATTCCTACAACTAATCAAATATTTAATTATTTTTTACTACTCAATTTTTAGAGAGCATGCACAATGCGTCCGTATATACTTGCTGAAAACAACTGGAAAGATATTAAACAGAGACAGATTGATCTTGCAATCCTTCCGTGGGGTGCTACAGAAGCACACAATTATCACCTGCCTTATTCTGCCGATGTTATTGAATCTGAAAGCATTTCAAATGCTGCCGCTGAAATCGCTTTTAATAAAGGCGCGAAGATCATCGTTCTGCCCACAATACCTTACGGGGTTAATACCGGGCAGTCAGATATCAAACTTGATATGAATATAAATCCCACCACACAACTTGCAATACTGAATGATTTAATTGAGGTACTTAACCGGCAGGAAATTTACAAGCTGCTAATTGTAAACGGACACGGCGGCAACGACTTTAAACCATTGCTGCGAGAACTTGGATTAAAATATCCCAAAATGTTTTTGAGTTTCTGCAACTGGTTCACCGCACTCCCCAAAGAAAAATACTTTGAACATTCCGGCGATCATGCAGATGAAATGGAAACAAGTCTGCTTTTACACCTTGCACCACATTTAGTTCTTCCGTTAAAAGAGGCAGGTAGAGGAAAAGCAAGGAGCATAAAAATAAAAGGCATAAGAGAAGGTTGGGCGTGGACAGAAAGAAAATGGTCGCAGGTTACAGACGATACCGGTATTGGCAATCCAGTTAAAGCTACAAAAGAAAAAGGCGAAAAGTATTTTAATGATGTTGTTGAAAAGGTATCGCAGCTTATGGTTGATATAGCTAATGCTGATGTGGATGATTTGTATGAGTGAAAAGAGGAGACCAACTTAAAGTTGTGCTCCACTTTAATAGAGACATTAAATTATCCTTTTATAAAGGAGTGAGTCAGAATGAAAACATCACAAATTTTGTTGGTAACAAGAGTACTAAGTTTATTAGTAATATTTAGCGAGATTTGTTTTGCACAAAGCGCGTATCCTTTGAATATTAATAATGTATGGGTTTATAGAGATGCTTTTGGAAGACACTACCATCGCTATGAAGTGGTTGATACAGCAATAAGTATAAACGATACCAATTATTATAAGTTAAATAATTTAAGCTATGAATTCAGCGGTGGATTTTATCAATGGAATTCGTATTCAAGAATTACTGAGGAAAACTATTTGGTTTGTTATGATGAGTATGGTGCGTATATAGATCCACAAATCAAAGTTTACAAGATAAACTCACTGCCAGGGGATTATTGGCAAAATGAAATAGCACCACCTGGATTTGGTATAGAGCATTACAATGTTTTAGATACTAGTTATTATTTATTGTTTGGAACAAGTACAAAAATCCGTGAAGTATTTTTAACTGATAGTATATTAAGAGAAGACTATTTTTATTGGTCTGAAAATTTTGGTTTGGTTCAATATACAGTTCACGATTTTGAATTAGGTAATTATATCTACTTACGGGGATGTGTAATAAACGGAGTGCTTTATGGTGATACAACGTTTCTAACAGTAGGAATAGATGATGTTCAAACTACACCGATAGCAGAGTATAAGCTTTATCAAAACTATCCCAACCCCTTCAATCCTATTACGACTATTGAATATGAACTAAAAGAATATGCATTGGTAAACCTAAAAGTGTATGACTTACTCGGCAACGAAGTAGCCATACTTATAAATGAAGAAAAATATGCTGGCAGGTATTCAAGCAGGTTTAATGGTAACGGACTTTCAAGCGGAGTATATTTTTATAAACTAACCATAGGAGGAAATACACAGGTAAGAAAGATGATATTACTACGATAGTTTGTTTGATATGCTCTGCTTCAGGTACATTTAGATAAAGCGGAGGCCAGCCTTAAGGTGGACTCCACTTCCACTTTTGTTTTAATACTTCGGTGTAACACCTAAATTATAAAATATAAAAGACCACACATCCGCAACTTCTTCAATTATTTTAGAAGTCGGCTTGCCTGCGCCATGTCCCGCCTGTGTTTCTATGCGTATCATAACCGGATTTTCACCGTTATACTTTGACTGTAATTCTGCTATGTACTTAAATGAATGTGCTGGAACAACCCTGTCATCGTGATCAGCAGTTGTAACCAAAGTAGCAGGATAATTCAATCCTTCCCTTATATTATGCAGCGGGGAATATGCATAGAGGTATTTAAACTGTTCCGGATCATCACTTGAACCGTACTCAACAGTCCAGTAATACCCGATTGTAAATTTGTGATAGCGAAGCATATCCATTACTCCAACTGCGGGCAATGCAACTTTAAATAATTCCGGTCTTTGATTTATAACAGCGCCAATCAGCAAACCGCCGTTTGAACCGCCGGCAATTGCCAGCTTTGATGGAGATGTATATCGTTCTTTAATCAGGTACTCTGCTGCAGCTATAAAATCATCTTACACATTTTGTTTTTTCTCAAGCATGCCGGCTTTGTGCCAGGCTTCACCGTATTCACCGCCGCCTCGCAGGTTAGCTAACGCGTAGATGCCGTCATTTTCAAGAAGCATTAATCTTGTGGTGCTGAAAGTTGGGAGTCGGCTGGAATTAAATCCGCCATAAGCATAAAGGTAGGTTGGATTGTTACCATCCAGTCTCAATCCTTTTTTATGAACAATGAACATCGGCACTTTTGTACCATCCTTGCTTTCATAAAACACCTGTTTGGTTTCGTAATTATCAAATTCAAAATCCAGCTCTATCTGCTGGTACAATTCGGATTTTTTTGTATTCACATCAAATTTGAAAATCGTTCCCGGATATGTAAACGATGTAAATGTATAGAAAGCAATATTCTCATTTCTCTTCCCGCTGAATCCAACTGTTCCAAGTGAAGGCAGTTCAATCTCACCTTCCGGCTTTCCATTTAAATCAAAAAGGTAAACGTGATGAGCTACATCCTGCATATAAGTTGCGATCAGTTTACCGCCGATAATTCTTACTCCCTGAAGAACATCTTTCTTTTCCGGAAGAATATCTTTCCAGTTTTCCGTTGCGGGATTTTTAGGATCAACAAGCACAAGCCTGTAGTTTGGCGCATTATAATCTGTAATGACTAACAACTTGTCGTCAATATTATCAAGCACACCGTAATTGTTTTTCAGATCATCAGTAATGGTTATGAATTTTGCGTTTGGATCAGAAAGATCTTTGACCATAAAACCATTGTTGCTTGTGCCTTCACGCATATAAACAATTAAAAATCTTTCATCATCTGTGGTTTGTGCGCTGAAGCCGCGGTTTGGTCTGTTGTTATCTCCATAAATCACCTTATCATTTTTTTGATCATCACCAACTTTATGATAATATACTTTGCTGAATTCATTCTTTGTCGAAAGTTCTGATCCAACCGGTTCGGGATAACGGTTATAGAAAAATCCATCATCTTTCCAGGCTATGCCGGAGAATTTTATCCATTTAAGATGGTCGGATAACTGTTTGCCGGTTTCGGTATTCATCACAAAAAACTCATTCCAATCCGAGCCCCCTGTTGAAACACCGTAAGCCAGGTATTTACCATCTTCCGAAAAAGAAAAAGTGCTTAGTGCTTTTGTACCATCTTCAGAAAGTCTGTTGGGATCGAAGAAAACTTTTGCTTCTGCATTAATATCATTCTTAACATACATAACACTTTGATTCTGCAAACCGTCATTCTTGAAGAAATAATATTTGTCACCGGCTTTAAATGGTGCGCCGTACTTTGGATAATTGAAAATTTGTGTGAATCTTTCTTTAATCTTCTCTCTGAAAGGAATGCTTTCAAGATATGAAAATGTAACTTTGTTCTGTTCAATTACCCATGCCTTGGTTTCTTCGGAGTGATCATCTTCAAGCCAACGATAAGGATCAGCTACCTTTGTTCCGTGGTAGTTATCAACAACATCAACTTTTTTTGTTTCCGGATATTGAAATTGAGCAAATAGTCCGGTTTGAAATAATAAAACAGCAGTGATCAGAATAGTTTTCAACATTATTGAACCTATAGAATATTGTAATCATTTTAAATTGATAAGTAAAATTACTAAAAAGACTTCAAATGAGATTGTAGAAAAGTTAAAACTTTCAAGTCTGTATAAATCGACTTTGTTCACTAGTCTAATTTTTTAATATTTGATATACACTTTAATTAAAACTAAAACCACAAAAGGAGAAAATTATGGCTATAAGAAAAGGCAGTGCGGAATGGAACGGTAATCTTGTTGAAGGAAAAGGCGTTTTACATTCAGAAAGCGGCGCATTAAGCAATATCGCATATAATTTCAAATCGAGATTTGAACAGGGTTCGGAAACTAATCCGGAAGAGCTTTTAGGAGCAGCACACGCTGCATGTTATTCAATGGCTCTTGCAAACGGATTATCCAAAGAGGGCTTTAAAGTTAATTCAATCAAAACAACTGATGATGTTCATCTTGAAAAGCTTGAAGGCGGATTTACAATTACAAAAATTGTCATAAACACTGTCGGCAGTGTTGAGGGAATTGATGAAGCAACTTTCCTGAAACACGCAGAAGCAACAAAAGCTGCCTGCCCGGTTTCAAGAGCATTAAAAGTTGAGATGAGCTTAAACGCTAAGTTAGCTTAGTTATTTTACTTCTAAAAAAACTTAAGTGTCACTTCGACCGGAGGGAGAAGTCTTTGTGTTGAAAAAGATTTCTCCCCCGACTTTGTCGGAGTCGAAATGACATATTATAGCAGCAATCAAAAATAAATAGCGTAGTTCATTTCAACATCTCTCCATACTCTTTATACATCTCAGCAAATTTTCTTACATACCAGCAGCCGGCAATTACTTTCAGATTTTTTTCTTTTGCATAATCGAATCCGGCTTTAACAACAATTGCAGCAAGTCCTTTTCCTCTTAATTTCGGTGGAGTGTAAGTCGAGTAAAGGTCAATCGTGGTTTTATCTTCAGCATACATCACATATACTTCTTCACCGTCAATATTCAGAACAAACCTGCTGCCTTTTATATCATTTATAACTTCCATATAATTTATTTAACTAAAAACATTCGTCTTTAACAACTTTACCTTTTACAATTACTTTACAGACATGAGAGGTATATTCAAAAGGATTGCCGTCAAAAACCACAATATCTGCAAACTTTCCTTCTTCAAGTGATCCGACAGATTCATCTATACCCAATAGCTTTGCCGGATTAATGGTTATGCTTGCCAAAGCTTCATTAAACGGAAGCCCATAAGAATGGGCAATTGCTGCTTCAAACAGAACAACCCGTGTTTTAGGAACATAACTTTCATAGCCGCTCTGTAGTGCAAAAGATATTCCTGCTTCGTAAAATATTTTTGCAGTTTCAAGAGATGCGTTCTTTGTATCGCCATAAGTTCTGACCATTGTTGGATGAAGTATAATCTCAAGTTTTCTTACCTTCAATTCATCAAGCAAAAGATAACCTTCTGCCACGCCGTCAAGAACAGGTTTAAATCCAAACTCATCTGCTAATCTTAACGCCGCCATAATATCAACAGCGCGGTTAACAGTAAACAGTGCGCGGACATCGCCATTTAGTACCTTAGACAGGGTTTCGAGTTTCAAATCTCTTTTCGGTCTTTCTTTTTCATCTTTAGAATTCTGTTTTTTAAGATATTCCTGTGCTTTTAGAAATTCACTTCTAAGCATTGCAACACCTTTTGAACGTGTGCCGGGTTTTGTATAATTTGATCTGACTGTATTACCAAGCGTAAATGCAACCATAGTAAGTGAATCAACAACATAATCGTTATACGACTCGCTGTAAGTTTTTGCTATCATTGTTTGTCCGCTTGCAAGAGCTCCGGGACCATGACCGGTATGA
>Ga0209498_1001642_pt1 | contig 13695 bp, 10 predicted proteins | sample WalLakDeSediment_FD_184131 | JGI IMG/M metagenome (GOLD analysis project Ga0209498, IMG submission 184131) | Lake sediment microbial communities from Walker lake, Nevada to study Microbial Dark Matter (Phase II) - Walker Lake 11/02/13 Deep... | ecosystem: Environmental > Aquatic > Freshwater >...
GTCGTAGTGGAATCCGGGCGGGCGGATCGCGCCGACGGCCGGCGGGACGCCTTGCGCTTCGCCCGCCTGGAACTGCGCCAGCGTGCCTGCAGCGACCTCGAGGTCGAGGCCGTAGTGCAGCGCGCCGCCGGCCACGGCGTCGCGTGCCGTCAGCTGCAGGCCGGCGCTCACCTGGTCGTTATCCTCCAGCGGCTGTCCCGGCAGGAAGTGCTGCAGGAAAGTCATGGTGCTGGCGCGCATATAAGGGCGTACTTCCCGGCGACGCTCGCCGTCTTCGTGGCGCCAGGCATACGATGCCCGGAGACTGTCGGCGTCGCGGAATGCTTCGGGATTCGGATTGCTCCGTCGCAGCCGGGCATCGCGGTAGGACTCGAAGCCGGTGATGTAGCCGGCCGTGTCCTGGCGGAGAGTGGTGGCGGCCAGCAGGGCTTCGCGCTCCTCCACGCCGTCGCGGGCGAGCCAGCCGGCGTTGACCTTGGCTTGGTCGTAGCCGCTGTCGTCGCGCCAGCCGCCGTCGTGTGCCGCCTGGCCGGTGACGCGGAAGCCGCGCGAACCGTCCCAACGGCCGGCGCTGAACCGACCGCGCAAAAAATCCGCCGGCCCGACATCCAGCCGGGCATAGTCGAGTCCGTCCGCCGGCGACGGCATCAGCACATTGACGGTTCCGTGCAAGGCATTCGAGCCGTAGAGCGCGCTGCCGGGGCCGCGCACTACCTCGATCATCGAGGCCTGCTCAAAGTTGAGCTCGAACAACTGGTTGACGTTGCAGAAGCCGGCGGGCCGGGCCGGCAGGCCGTCTTCGAGGAACAGGAAAGCGCCGCAGGCGCCGGCACCGGCGAGCACCGGCGAGCGGATGCCAACGAGGCTTTCCTGGCCGCTGTTGTTGGTTACCCAGGCACCCGGGACGCGCCAGAACACCTCCGACGCGTGGGTCGGCGCGAGGGTACCGATGGCGTCCGCGCCGATGAGTCCGACATTGCCCGCGGTCGCTACCAGCGGAGCGGCAGAGCGGGTGGCCGTCACGGTGACCGGCTCGAGTTCCGCGCCGGCAGACGCCGCGCAGGCTGACAGCGCCAGCGCGGCGAGCGCGGCGTCCGTCAGGCGCCGGCTTCGAGCCGCGCGAGCCGGTCGCGAAGTTCTGCTTGCAGTGGTGCCTTGCACTTGTTCTCGTAGTCGAAGGAAACGATTCGGCCATGGCCCTCTGCGGCTACCTGCCCGTGGCGCCTGCTGGTGACGATATAGCGCATCAGGAAGCTGTCCGCCTGGACCTCGGTGACCCGCGCACCCACTGTAAGATGGTCCGGGTATTCGAGCGGCAAGCGGAAGCGGCAATCCGTCGCTGCGAGTATCGGGCCGATCCCGGTGCTGCGCATGAGGTCCATGTAATCGAGCGCAGCGAAATAGGCGATGCGCGCCGATTCAAAATACCTGAAATAGGCCACGTTGTTGACGTGTCCGAAGGCATCCATCTCGCCCCAGGCCACCGGGATTTCGATCTGCACCGGGAAGCCGGCGAGCAGGTCGGCCTTCATTCAGCCACGGCCCGGTTCACACGCTCGAGGATGAACGTCGGCTTGTCGCCCTTGCGGTAGTAGGCGAACTGCCGCTGCAACTGCTCCAGCTTGGCGTCCCGGGCCGCCTCGCTGGCGAACCACTGGAACTCCTTCCAGTCGTCACCGAGCAGGGGCCGCATCGGGTCGTTCGCGGGCAGGCTGAGGCGCAGGCCCCAGGCTTTCGGGCCGGCGGGCAGGGGTTGGCTGCGGTTGTGCTCGTGACAGCTGTCGTTCATGGCCTGGGCTCGGACTGTTGCGGTGCGAACATTATTCGCGTGCCCGGCTGCCGATGCCAGCGCCATGCGGTCGCCGGCGCCCTCGCGGTCGGCCCAGCCCAGCAATCGACGCGTGACGAACAGGTAGATTCTCTTCCCGGTGGCCATCCAGATCCTGGAGAGCCAGCCGCGTTTCCGGAGTATCGCCCGCTGGCGAACGGAGAGTTCCTCCGGGCAGTACCAGCGCTTGTGCTTGAGCGCGTGCCGCAGATCCTCCCGCCCGAGCAGCCGGAACATCGGCCCGCGTCGGCGCGGCGCCCAGGCCAGCTGGAAATCGATCAGCCCCGGGCGACCATCGGGCAGGACCAGCCAGTTCGGTTCCTTGGCGAGGTCGTTATGCACCACGCCGGCCGTATGCAGCTTGCGTACCAGCGCCAGTGCGGCGCGAAAATAAGCGGGGTCGCGCGGGCGCGCCTGGTGCATCGGCCGGCCTTCCATCCAGGACCTGAGCAGCACCTTGCCGTCCCAAGAGATCAGCCGGGGCACATCCGGCACCGCGCGCGCGGCCTCCAGCGCTCGTGCCTCGCGCCCGGCGAGCCAGCGCGCCATGCCGCGGGTCCAGAAGGGCGCGCTGCGGGTATCCCGCCGCACCGCCAGCGACGGCGAGTTCACCAGGCTCACGGTGCCGAACAGGTCACGCTTGAGGATTTCCTCGGCGCCGGAAGGGCCGGGCGTACGGGGTGTTTCCATGACGAGGCAGTTTAGCTGGTTCGCGACAGCGGCTGGAATTTGGCGTCACGGGCCCGGGTCGACCACAATGGCGTCATGACCGATCCTGGCGATTACGCCGACACTGACCCGGCCGCCTCCCCGCTGCGGACCTCGCGCCGCGCCGAGGAATTTTTCGTGGCAGGAGGCCCGGTCGGGCCCGACCGCCGGTGTTACATCGAGCGATCCGCGGATCGTGAGTTGCTCGAGCGGCTGGCTGCCAGGGACTACTGTCACGTCATTGCGCCGCGCTTCTCCGGCAAAAGCAGCCTTGTGGCACGTGTGGCGAGCAGCCTGCGCGACAATGGGCGCCTCGCGGCGATCGTGGATCTTTCGCAGCTCGGCAGCCGTGACGGGTCCACCGAGGTGGGCCGCTGGTACTACGGGCTCGCCTACCGGGTGATGCGCGATTTGCGCCTCAAGCTCGACCTGCAGTCGTGGTGGCAGGAGCGCATGCCACTGCCGCCCGCCCAGCGCCTGGGCGAATTTTTCTGGGATATTGTCATCGGCGCGACCACCGCCCCGGTCACGGTATTTCTTGATGAAATCGACTCGGTGGAACAGCTGGACTACGCGACAGAGCTGTTCAGTATTGTGCGCGCCTGCCACGACGCGAGGGCCGCCGAGCCAGAGTACAGTCGCCTGACCTTCGTGCTGCTGGGGGCTGCCCTGCCGACCGGCAAGGCGGAGCGCGCAGGCGTGGCGGCTACCGAGATCGGCGTGCGCCTGGAGCTGCCGGATTTTCGTTTCTCCGAGGCACGGCCGCTGGCCGAGGGGCTGGGTCTCGCCGAAGGCGACGCGGAGCGGGCGCTGTACCGCATCTTCTTCTGGACCGGCGGGCATCCCTATCTGACCCAGAAACTTTGCCAGGCGGTGGCGCGCAACGCCGGCCGCATCGATTCCGACGAGGCCGTGGACCGCCTCGTGGCAGCCAGGTTCTTTACGCGCAATGCCATCACCAGCGAAACGAGCATGAGTCGGGTGCTCGACGGGCTGGACCGCGCCGGCAAGCTCGCCCGACGGGCGCTGCGCCTCTATCGTCGCATTCACCGCGGGCGGCGACCCCCGTACGAGCCCGGCAATGCGGAGCAGGAGCTGCTCAGGGTGTGCGGGTTGGTGACGCTGTCACCCGAACGCCGGCTGGTGGTGCGCAACCGTATTTATGCCGAAGTGTTCACCCACCGCTGGTCTCGCGAGGCGCTGCCGCTGGAATGGCGCAAGCTCGGCCGGGTTGTGCTGGTCGCGGCGAGCCTGGTCGGGGCCGCCTGGATTTACACCTCAGTCCTGCCGCGACCCTACGAAGAAACACTGCGGGTCGTGTCCGTCGAGCCGGACGAGGCCATCGAAGCCTGGTCCGCGATGCGCCGGATCCCCGGCTTTGGCGCCCGTGCCGACCGGCTCCTGGCGCGTGTGCTCATCAGGCGCAGCCGCCTTACCGCTAACTGGACCGAGGTCGAGGAGGTCGACGCGCGGCTCCGCGCCTTGTCGGGCTTCCAGGCCAGGGCCGACGCCCTGCTGGTGGAGTTTTGGGAACGGCGCGCAGCCGCCGCCGAGGCCGTGGAGCAGCGTGATGCCGCGTTGCTGTATCGCCTGCGGGCCTACGAGGCCGGCCCGACGGCGGACGCCGGACTCGCCGTGGAGCTCTCCGGCGGTGGCTATGGCCTGCTGCAGACGGTGATCCGGCCCGCCGGCGTGCTCGAGGGCTTCGCGCCTGCCGCCGGAGGCGGCATCGTGACCGTCAGCGCCGGCAACATGGTCGAGCGCTGGAGCGCCAGTGACGGCCTTCCCGAGCCCGGCGCTCAGCTGGAGTTGCTGGCGGAGGAGTTCGTCACGGTGCGCCGCCGCTTGAGCCTTGACGCAGGCGGACGGGTGGCGCGGGTGGGCGTGGAATTGCTGCTGGACCATCCGCGGCCGGAGGATCTGCGCGTCGTGCTGACCGCGCCGTCCGGCCGCGCGGCGTTGCTGCCCACCGCGGCAGGCGCCGCCGATGGAAACCTGTTCGTTTTCGACGAGTCACGCGCCCCTGAGCTGCGCGCTATGCGCGGGGAGCAAGCCCTCGGTACCTGGCTCCTCGAGATCGAGAACGGCGCGGAGGGCAGACTTGGTTTTTTCGAGGGCTGGACCCTGCAGGTATCGCCGGCGCCGGGCCACCGGGTCGTCGATCGCCCGGAGAATCCCCTGCTGTTGCCGCCTCCGACCCGCAGCTCCGCAGTTCGCGTCGCGCTCTCCCCTGGCGGCGCCGTGGTCGCGGCCCTGCCGCGCAATCCGGAAGCGCGAGGCCGTTTGCAGACCTGGGACATCGCGTCGGCGACGCCGCTCGCGAGCGTCGATGTCGAGGCCGGCGAGCGCCGACTCGGCTTTGCGACGGACGACGTACTGCTGCTTGTTGAGCGCCTGGGCGATGCGGAACAACTACGCGCCCTGGGTGCCGACGGGGAATTACGCTTCATGCACCGCTCCGAAGATCGCTTTGCGGCCGGCCCTGCGGTGTCGCCGGACGGTCGTTTCGTCGCAGTGGCCGAGGCGACGCCAAAAGTTGTGTGGATCAGGGACCTGGAGTCCTCTCGCGAGGTATTCCGACTACTCTCCGCGGGTGAAGCCACCGCCGTCGCGGTCGCGCCTGGCGGCCTGTTGCTCGCGCTTGCGGATCGCGGCAACGTGGTGCGGGTGTGGCATGCCACCGACAGCAGCCTGCTAGCGGAATTTCCGCATCACGATGGAATCGTCGCGCTGGCGTTTGATTACTCCGGACGATGGCTGGCAACGGCCGACCTCGGGCGCCAGGTGAGGGTGTGGGATCTCGCGGCGCCCGGCCCGATGCCCGTGCTGTCCCGCCCGGGCGACGAGCTTCTACAGTTCGCATTTGATCGCTCCGGGCGGCGTTTCGTCACGCTCGGCCCGGCGGGTGGCTACGAAACCTGGCGCCTCCCTGAGGCGGTGCCCGACGGGCCTGTTTTGCCGCATACGGGCGAACGTAGCATTCCCGCCGGCGCTACCGACCGGTTTGCGGCGCGTGGCGTCGTGCTGACGGATGGGGGACAACTCGTGGCGGGCAAGGGCGCTCGCACCGCCCGGGTCTGGAATCCCGGGCGGGGCGGGTCGGCCACGGACCTGCCGCGCATCCCTCCGGTGGTCGCCCTGGCGCCTTCCGGCCTGCGCATGGCGGCCGGCCTGGCCGACGGGCGGGTGTTGTTGCGCATGCGGGATCCGGATTCGCTGCAGCTCAGCCAGGCCGTGGTGACGACTGGCGACCTGCGTCATGGGGGCGCCGTGACAGCGCTCGATTTTTCGCCGGACGGCACGCGGCTGGTGAGCGTCGGCGCTGACGGCAGCGTGCTTCTCTGGGATGCCGGCGCAGGCTCATCCGTGGGCCAGTTGTTCCAGCATGGCAGCGGCCGGGTCAAGGCTGTGGAGCTCGGGCCGGACGGGGGCAAGCTGGTGACGGCCGGTGAGCTCGGCGCCCGGACCTGGGATGCGGAGACCGGTGCAGCCGGTCCGGCGCTTGGGCCCGGGCGGGCGGTGACCGCCGTTGCACTCGACGTGTCCGGCCGGCGCGCCTATACCGGCACACCTGACGGCCTGGTGGAGAGTTGGGACGTCGCCAGCGGTGAACGGCTGTGGTTCGGCGCCATCGACACACCCGTCGCCCGGATAGCCATCAGCGCCGACGCGACCCGCGTCGCCGCGGCTGGCGAGACCGGCCTGGTAAGAGCCTGGGGCATGGGTGCGGCCGGCCGGCCTATGGACGTATCGCTTGCCGCCCCGGTCACCGGCCTGAGATTCTCGCCCGACGGCGCGGCGATGATGGCGCAGACAGCCTCATGGCTGCACTTGATTGCGGCGGTTGACGGGCGGCTCCAAGTGGTTGCGAGCCGCCTGCTCCCGGCCGGTTTGCCCCCGGGAGCATGGCGCAGCGCCACCGCCGACGGCCGCCGGCTCGTATTGGTCGGGGGTGCGCATAGTGAGACCATGGCCGTGCTCGATTTCGAGCGGGCACCACAGCCGCCTGACGACTGGCAGCCCGACCTGGACGGATGGCAACACAAGCTGAAGCTTTATTTCGCGGAAGACGGCGAATTGCATGGCGGCATTCCTCCGGATGCTCCCGTGGAAGAATCGCCGCCCCAGGATGGGGAAGCACAGGTAATGTGACCTGGTGCAGACTCCAACCAGGCCGGGGGAGGTTAGACTTGCAATACAGCCTCAGGGGGACCTTGTCGTGAAGCACATGGCGATAATCTTGACCGCCGCGTTACTCGTGGCCGGGTGCGAGGAGAAGCCGCCTATGAGCGTGGCCCAATTCCTCGAGAATGAGGCGACGCTCTACGGTACGTTGGCACGCTGCCAGGACAACCCCGGCGCAGGCACCGACGTGGAGTGCCGTAACGCCCGCGCGGCCGCGGAGCGGATCTCCGTGATCGAGGAGCGCGCCGCGCTCAAGGCGCGCGAGCAGGCGTTCGCCAGCGCGCGCGAGGAATATCGGCAGCAGCTGGATCGGGAGCGGGCGCTGCGCATCAAGGCCGAGGCCGAGGCCGAAGCCGCTCGGCTCGAGATTCTGTTGGCGTCGGAGGATGAGGATCCTGGCGCGGAACCGTCGGACGCGGCTGACGCGAGCGAGCCCCCGCCCGGAAGCGACGGCTAGCGCCTCGGGTCGCAGACAGCGCGATCAATGGTGATGGTGTTCACCATGCTCGCGATGTTCCTCAACCTGTTCGCTCGGCATGCCATGGCCATTGTGTTCGTGCATGCCGGCCATGCGCATGAGGGGCGTCGCCGCGGTCCAGGCGCCGAATAACACGAGCAGCCAGCCGAGGGCGCGTCTTCGACGTGCCGTGAGCCAGCTGCCGCCGCGCCCCGAGGCCCAGGCGAGACCCACCATGGCGGGCGCGGTGCCGAGGCCGAACAGCGCCATGAACAGGGCGCCGTTCAAGGCCGTGCCGCTGGCGGCAGCGGCGGCCAGCATTCCGTAGACGAGCCCGCAGGGTAGCCAGCCCCACAGGGCGCCGAGCGCCAGCGCCTGGCCGGCGTGTCGCGGTGGCACCAGCCGGCGCGCGAGCGGCGCGAGTCTGCGCCAGAGATTGGCGCCCGCCGCCTCGAGCGGCGCCAGCAGTTTCAGGTTGAGCGCCACCTGGAGTCCCAGCAGCACCAGGATGATACCCATCAGCAGGCGCAGCCAGGGCCCGAGCCCGGCTGCGCCGGCGAGCCCGGCGCCGATGGCTCCGGCGATGGCGCCCGCAACCATGTAACTGGCGATTCGCCCGGCGCTGTAGGCTACCGCAAAGGAGGCCTTGCCGCCGCCAGCCATGCCCAGCGCGCCAGCGATGCCGCCGCACATCCCGAGGCAGTGGACGCTGCCGATGAAGCCCCCCAGCAGCGCCGCCAGCAGCCCGGCTTCCAGTGTCATCATGATGAGGTGTCCTTATCCGCTGCGGAGGGCCTGTTCGGCCCGGCACCGCGCTCGGGCGGGCGCTCGTCGTCTTCCAGCAGGATGCGCCACGCCGGGCTCTCGAGGTCGTCAAACTGGCCGCTGTCCACCGCCCAGAAGAACGCCCACAAGGCGCCGATCACGATCAGGATGCCCATCGGGATCATCAGGTAGAGGATGCTCATGCGCTGGCGCTCTCGGGCAGCGCTTCGGGGACCTGGGCATGTTCTCCGCCTTGCTGGCGAGCCAGGCGCAGGGCATTGAGCACCACCAGCAACGAGCTTGCCGACATGCCGAGCGCAGCCATCCAGGGAGTGATAATGCCCGCGGCCGCCAGCGGCAACGCGGTCAGGTTGTACCCGGCGGCCCAGGCGAGGTTCTGGCGCACGATGCGCAACGTGCGACGCGCATGCATGACTCCCTCGGAGAGGGGCGCCAGCGAATCGCCCAGCAGCACCATGTCGGCGCTGGTCTGCGCCAGCGGCGTGCCCGCCGCCATCGCGACGGATACATCCGCGCCCGCCAGCACCGGCGCATCGTTGACGCCGTCGCCGATCATGGCAACCGTCGCGCCCGATTGCTGTCGCATGCGTACCAGGGCGAGCTTGTCCTGGGGCGTCATGCCGGCCCGCCAGTCGGCGACCCCCACCGCCGCAGCCACAGGCGCCACGGCCTCGGCGGAATCGCCGCTCGCGATCTCCACCGCAAGTCCGAGCTCACGGAGCTGCTCGAGCTGGGTCCGAGTACCCGCGCGCAGTCGGTCGGCGAGCTGGAAGGTGGCGGCCAGGCCCTGCTCGTCCGCGAGGCATACGACCGTCTCTTCGCCGTGCGCCTCCGGAACGCGGCCGCCGCCCAGGGCCACCGCCCACTCGGGCCGGCCGAGGCGCCAGCGGCGGCCGGCCACGTCGCCCTCGATGCCCAGGCCGGGCGACACTCTGGCCTGGCTGACTTCGCCGGCAGGCGGTGCAACCATGAAGGCGCGCGCGATCGGGTGCTCGGAGACGGACTCCAGCGCGGCCGCGATTCCCAACGCCGTGTCCCGGCTCAGCCCGGCGCGCGCCTCCACTGCGGTAATGCGGGGCTGGCCGTGCGTGAGCGTGCCGGTCTTGTCGAACATGACCCGATCGACGCGGGCCAGTTTCTCGAGGGCGCCGGCGCGCGTCACCAGCAATCCGCGGCGCGCGAGGAATCCCGTCGCGGCGGTGAGCGCGGCGGGCGTCGCGATCGACAGCGCGCAGGGGCACGTCGCGACCAGCACCGCCAGCGTCACCGCGAACGCACGCGTGGGATCGATGATGTTCCACGCCACCCAGGTGAGGGCCGCGGCGCATAGCACGCCGACGACGAACCAGCGCGCCACCACGTCCGCGCTGACGGCAACTGGAGGCCGCTCGGACTGGGCGCGATCGAGCAGGCGGCCGATCGAGGAGACCATGGTCTCCGCCCCGGTCCGTTCGACGCGCAGCTCGAGCGGATCGCCGAGATTGATGCTGCCGGCGAGGGCCGCGTCCCCGGCCTGGCGCGGACGGGGCCGGGCTTCGCCCGTGAGCATGGATTCGTCCAGCCGCGCATCCGAGTCGACCAGCCGGCCGTCCGCGGGCAAGGTCTCACCGTGCCGCACCAAGACCACGTCGCCGGGCCGCAACTCGCGCAGCGCCACGGTTTCCCATGTCCCGTCCACGCCGCGCCGCCGCGCGGATTCAGGCAGCAGCCGCGCCAGTGCCTCGTGGGTGTCGCCGGCGCGATGGCGCGCGGACATTTCCAGGTAGCGGCCGAGCAGCAGGAAGAAGGTGAACATGGTCACCGACTCGAAATACACCTCGCCGGAGCCGATCACGGTGTGCCAGGAACTCGCCAGCCAGGCGCCCCCGATCGCCAGCGAGACGGGGACGTCCATGCCGGGCCTGCCCGAGCGGATGTCCCGCCAGGCCCCGGCATAGAACGGGAAGGCGGCATAGAGTGCGACCGGCGTGGCCACCAGCATGCTGACCCAGCGAAACAGTTGCTCCAGGCCGGGGTCCATGTCCTGGAATACGCCGACCCACAGGGCCACGGCGTACATCATCACCTGCATCATGCCGATGCCCGCGACGCCCACTCGCCGCAGGGCCTTGCGCTGCTCGCGCTGGGCAGCCTCCGCCGCGCCCGCGCCACCGGGGTGGGGGCGATAACCCAGTCGCGACATGACGCCGAGTGCGCCGCTGAGCGGCAGCTCGCCAGGGTCCCACACCAGGCGCGCGCGCGACGACGAGGGATTCACACGAATTTCCCGAACGCCGGGAACCTGCTCAAGGCTGCGCTCGATCAACCAGCCGCATGCGGCGCAGCGCACGCCTTCCACCAGCATGGTGCAAGTGCGCAGCCCGTTGCCCTCCGGTGTACTGACGGCGTCGAGCATCTCGGGACGATCGAAGGGTTTCCATGGCAGGTCCGGGGCTTCCACCGCCGCGCTGTCGCCCGGTCGGCCGGTCGGCAGTGTCCGGAAGCGGTAGTAGTCGGACAGGCCGCTCTCGCGGATCAGTTCAGCCACGGCCTTGCAGCCCGGGCAGCAGACACGGTGGCGCTGGGAGTCGATCTCGACGAACCAGGGTTCCGTCCCGGTCAGGGCATCGCCGCAGTGGAAACAGCTGCTCGCCGCCACGGCGGATCAGGGCGTCCCGATCGGCACGAGCACCAGCTCGCGCTGACCTTCGAGCAGGCCGGACAGGCGCCATGATCGGTCGCCCGGGTACAGCTGCAGGTACCAGCGCCCGTCGATCGATGCCAGGTTTCCGCTCCAGCCGTCCGGGGTTCGCACCAGCCTGATTACCTGGTCACGGTCCTCGACCAGCGGATGGGACAGCCGAAGCTCGAGGGAGTCCGGCTCAACCGTCTCCGGCAGGAGCCGTACTTGCACGACGCCCGCGCCTTCCACCAGCCGGACCTCGGCGCTCAGGCCGAGCGCCGCTGCCGCGTGCTCACGCTCGAGGCGCTGCTCCGTGGACCGCGCAATGCGCGAGTAGTCATCGACCACCAGCGGGTTCGGCCGGCTGACGGCGAGCCAGAAGGTCACGAAGCTGGCCACTACCACGCTGGCGGGGAGGGCGATCAGGAACCAGGGCCAGAACTGGCGATACCAGGGCTCGGGATGGCGATCATGATCGGGCATGGTGCTCATCGCGAGGCTCCCGGGCGATTTGTCGGACCGATGAAACGCGTGCCGCGCTCGAGCTTGGTCGGTGCCTCGCCCAGCGCCTCGACCACCAGTGTGACCTCGGCGCCGCCAGGGGGCACGGCGCCGGCGGGCGCGCTCAGGCGCAACGGGATCCGCCGGACCTCGCCGGGCCCGGATACCAGCGGCAGCGGGGCGTCGATGCCGATTTCCAGCCCCTCGATACCCCGCACCGAAATCTCGTATTGCCGCGCCATTTCCGTCTTGTTGACGAAGGTCACCGTGTAGACGTTCTCTACCCGGCCACCGGGCAACTCCCGGTAGAGCGTGTTTCGGTCGCGAATGACGTCCACGATCAACGTGCTTCGGTTCGCGATGGCAGTGCCGAATCCGACCAGCAGCGCCAGCAGCAAGGCGCCGTAGATCATGACCCGCGGCCGCAGCACACGCACCGGCTGCTGCTCCTCCATGGCGTGATGGGTGGAATAGCGCACCAGCCCGCGCGGGTAGTTCATCTTGTCCATCACTTCGTTGCACACGTCGACGCAGGCGGCGCAGGCGATGCACTCGATCTGCAGGCCTTCACGGATGTCGATGCCCGTGGGGCAGACCTGCACGCACATATTGCAGTCGATACAGTCGCCCAGCCCGGCCGACCTCGGGTCTACCGACCGCTTGCGCCCGCCGCGCGGCTCGCCGCGGCGGTCGTCGTAGGAAATGATCATCGTATCCTTGTCGAACATCGCGCTCTGGAAGCGTGCGTAGGGACACATGTACTTGCAGACCTGCTCCCGCAGCAGGCCCGCGTTGCCGTAGGTGGCGAAGCCGTAGAACAGCACCCAGAACGTTTCCCACGGCCCTGCCGAGAAGCTCAACAGCTGCGGGCCGAGTTCGGTCGCCGGCGTGAAGTAAGCGACGAAGGTGAAGCCGGTCCAGAGCGCGAAGCCGATCCACAGGAACTGCTTGGCGCCCTTGCGAACGACCTTTTCCCGAGTCCAGGGACCGCGGTCGAGCTTGCGCCGTTGGCTGTGACTACCCTCGGTGATGCGTTCCATCCACAGGAACGCCTCGGTCCAGACCGTCTGCGGGCAGGCATAGCCGCACCACAGGCGCCCCGCGATGGCCGTGACGAAGAACAACATCAGCGCGGCGATGATGAGCAGCCACGCCATGAAGAAGAAGTCCTGCGGCCAGAACGTCAGGCCGAAGATGTAGAACTTGCGGGCCGGCAGGTCGAACAGCACGGCCTGCCGGTCGTTCCACGGAATCCACGGCAACACGTAGTAGATGCCGAGCAGTATCCACACCGCGAGGTTGCGCAGCGAGGCATAGCGTCCCGTGACCTCCCGCGGGTAGATCTTCTGATGGACCGCGTACATGGAGTCCGGGGCGGCGCCGCCGGCGCCGCCCCGGGGCTGGGCGCTCATCGGTGTTCCTCTTGGCCGGTGGTCGGATCGCGGCGCAGGCGACGGCGCAGGGGCCCGCCGCGTCGTCGTCCATTCTTGTGACCGTTGCCCGCGCGGCGCGTTCCCGTGCCGGGCGAGTGTGGTTCGGTGCGAACCAGCCAGATCGCGAACAACGCGGTCGCGGCCGTCAACAGCCAGAAGCCGAAGAAGCCGATGGCATAGCCCGCCTCGCGGCTGATCTCCCATCCCGGGGTAGTGGTCCCGGAGAGCACCTCCGGGTCCACCATCGCGAAGAACATGGCCGACGCGGCGCAGGCCATCAGGAAGGAGGACCAGGCGATATAGCCGAAATCACGCTGCCGCCGCCGCCAGGGGCGGGGCCTGCCGTTTTCGTGCTCGAGCGGGTCGCCCGGAATTCGCGCCATGGAACCTCTCTTACGGGCCGGCCTGTCCGGACATGCGCAATACGTAGGCGGCCAGCAGGCGCGACTGCTGTTCGCCGAGCACCGGTAGCTGCGCCGGCATGTTGTTCTGCCGGCCCTGGGTAATGGTGCGGGCGATGCTGGCCCGGTCGGCGCTGTACAGCCATTCATTGTTCGTCAGGTTCGGGGCGCCCAGCACGGTCATCCCGGTGCCGTCCGGGCCATGGCAGGCCCCGCAGACTGCCCACATGGGTGCGGCCGCCTCGGCCATTTGGGCGTCGTGGTCCAACCCGGCGAGACTGCGGACATACTCGACCATCTGCGCCACCGCGCGCTCGCCGCCAATGGCCTCGCCCATCGGCGGCATCATGCCGTTGCGGCCCTGCCGGATGCTGGTCAGGATCGCGTCCTCGTCCCCGCCCCACAGCCATGAGCCGTCGGTGAGGTTCGGAAAGCTGTACGCGCCGCGGCCGTCAGAACCGTGGCACTGGGCGCAACGGTTGCCGAAGATGTTGCCGGCTGCCGCCATCGCGTCATCTTCCCCGGCCAGCGCGGTGAGCGACATGCCGTCGAAGCGTGCAAAGAATTCCTGCTGCCGCGCCTCGATGCGCGCGCGCTCTTCCTGGTACTGGCCCGTCTGGCTCCAGCCCAGTACGCCCTGGAAGTTGCCGAGTCCCGGATACAGCACCAGGTACACGATGGAGAAGACGACGGTCAGGTAGAACAGCCACAGCCACCAGCGCGGCAGCGGGTTG
>Ga0209498_1001645_pt1 | contig 13688 bp, 7 predicted proteins | sample WalLakDeSediment_FD_184131 | JGI IMG/M metagenome (GOLD analysis project Ga0209498, IMG submission 184131) | Lake sediment microbial communities from Walker lake, Nevada to study Microbial Dark Matter (Phase II) - Walker Lake 11/02/13 Deep... | ecosystem: Environmental > Aquatic > Freshwater >...
CGGATTTAAACCTTGTGGGATGTAAAAATCACCGGCGAAATAATTGGTATTGATTTCGTAGGCACCAAAGCCATTGTTGGTGCTCAGGACATAGAGAACATAAATTCCATTACCCTTATTCTGAATGGAGACATCACCTGTTCCATTACCATTGGGATTAGTTCCTAACGTCGGTGTAATAGAATAAATTTTTGCATTAGCGGGCACACCATTGGGAACAAAAACCAAACGGGCATTCTCATTTCCTGAACCAAACGCATAGGTTGCAAAAACATCGTCAGCAAAGCGATTGGTCATAAAAGCAATAGCATTGGATCCGGTTGCTACAACAGTACCCGGAACCGTTCCGATTAAAGTTCCGTCTGCGGCGAACTTTTTGGGATTTTGACCGCCTGAATTCCAGTAAAAATCACCGGAGGGTAAAGGATCCGCATGGGCACTGCCATAACCTGTTGCACCGGTCACATCAACGTCTACCGTAGTGGGTGTAAATGTGGCGCCATTGTCGGCTGTCGTAAATTTTACTAGTACAGGTTTAGTTGAGGTATTGGGTGCTGATGCAGAAGCAGCCCAGATTTGTAATGTATTATCTGCAGCTGAGCCTTTCACAGTCAATTTATCCCCAAGCCGCACGCCAGTTGCATCATAACTAATCACGACTTCAGGAGAATCAACTTCGGATGTGTAGGCATAAACCTTAAAAGTACCACCGACTGCTAAATTACAAACATAAATCAATCCGTCATCGGAAACTCCGACATCATTAATTACCAGAGTTCCACCAGTAAGGCCTCTGTTATCAAGCCTGCCCAGTGAATCTCCATTCGCGGCATCCAGAATATAAATAAAATTGCCGTTGAATCGGCTGACCACATAAAGGCGGTCATTTCCGCCGACCTGGCCATAACTCAAGCCACGGGTATTATTACCGGTATCAAACCAGCCCGGTAATGTGCCCTGCGCCGCTGATTTTTCCCAGAGTGTCGTTTGCTTCCCCTGGGCGAAAGCAAGCCCACTGATCAGAAAAATCAGAATGATTAGAGTACATAATTTACTCATCGCACCTCCTCTAAATTTGGTTAATGGATTGGGTTAATTGATTGATACCTGCCGGAATCTCCCTCAGATGGGAAAAAAACAGGTACATGATTTGTCCGCAATTTACAACATAAAAATGTTCAGCACAATTGAAAAGAATTTTTTTTTAGTTTTTTATTGAAACGATTTAAATCTATCAATAATAAAAAGTTATCTTGATTTTATCCTTTGTTGGTTAAGTGATACACCTAACTCCTGAAGCAATAAATTCATTTACTATGATCACTGGCTGTGAAAAAGGTTAAGTTTTATTGCTCAGGAGATGACTTTTTTGTGAATGTTTGGGATAAGAGCAGAGGGTTGGGACAGAGATGCACCGATATCTGAAAAAATTGCAAAACTATAATGACTTCACCCTTTATAAAACGGGATATTCTTGTATTTACCACCTTCATTGAAGGTGCTCTTCCCTGGCAGGATAACCTCTCCGTAGGAGAAGAATTCAATTTCCCCTCTCAGTAGGGGACTACCCCGGAGGAGTGGCTTTGCCAGGGGGTGGGTTCTTTCTTCTGGTTTCGCTATCGCGACAGTTAAAAACCTGGCATGAGTGCTTTTGTTCTTTTTAACGAATGATTCGTTGCCAATTTCAATCCACCCCGACCCCTCCGTCGGAGGTGAACTTCAGCATACCTTCTTGCGCCCAAGGCGTGTTTCCAATTTTTATAAGCCTGTCCCGAAACGTATTCGGGGTCTGTCCTGAAGTTTAGCTCTGGTAAAAAATTCTGCCTATGCTAATAATTCAGATAAAAACAAATCCCGTGGGGATTTTTAAGGAATGCCCACCCATTTATGGGTAGGAAAGAATGTATATAAAAAAATCGTCCCGTGGGGACGATTGAATATCTTTTGATGGGGTAAAATCAAACGTCCCGTGGGGACGTCATTTGGTTTGGCTGAATCTTACCACCGGCAATAAATTGCCGGGCTATTGTCCTTTATCCCTAAGGGATAAAATTAATTTGAAAAATTATTCCTCTGTTAATTCATGCTGGATGCGTTTGCGTTCTTTGCTTCTCTCCATCCAGTTAAGGTTCTTCCACCAGTTTCGAACCTCTTTTTTGCTTTGTTCGGTTTTGGTGGCATAGGCGTTAAGCATTTTGATGGTCTTCTGATTCATATATGGTCTCCTCTCATTTTATCGAATCATTTAGCGCCAGCGCCAGCTCCCCGGCCGGCGCGGTCTTGAAACCGGTTGATCGTCCGTACGCACGATGACGACCGGTTCCGCCGAAGGTTTGGGGATGCCCGGACCGGGCACGGCAATACCCGGCCGCATTTCGCCCCCCGGACGGAATGTTTTCTCGGCCATGCGAATAATATCCGCATTTAATCCTTCTGAGGCAATAACATCAGTATATTTTTTTCTGCCTTCGATCAGATCCTTAATGTAATAGCTGATCTGTTCCGCTGTGTAAAAATCATTCACATTATAACCGGTCAGGGCCTTTCCCTCAACGGTTGCGATCGATTTGGTGCCAATGATACCTTTTTCATAGGTATTTGACCCACGCAGGTCACCGCGCTGAATGGCGGCCATGAGGCTGAGCGGAACCCGTTCCGTTTTGCGAATCATTTTTTTCCTGAGCACTCCGTTTTCATCAATATTCTCGATGATCTCGCCCATCCCGCCGGTGTTGTACATGAAAAATTTGATCTTATGGGTATATTTATCGACCAGCTTCATGATGATTTCATAAAAATGATTGACTTTTCGACCGCGCTGCCCAATGATAAAATCGTCTGTCCCTACAACGCGCACCGACTCGCCGGCTTTCTCCGGTGTTGAAGCATAGCTGTGTGTCGATTCACCCCACAGATAGGACAATACACCCTGTTCAGGCGTTAATTCCTGCGCAAAGGGCATAATCGTATTACGGCGGGTGATGAAGGCGAAAATGAGCCCATCCATTTCTTCAAGCGTTGGTAAATTGATCGAAGCAGCGCTGATGCCAATGAGCTTGCCATCCCGTTTCACTTTTAACTGATCCCGGAAAATGACCGCCCGACCATTTGCGCACAGACTTTCATCCAAAAAATCGACTTTGCCATCAGCAGTAAACATGACATTTTCAAGGAGTGCGGATTTATGGATCAACGCCTGATGCATGGCCTCCTGCTGATCGGACTGCACATCGGTTTTCACATAGAAATTGTTCTCAGACCCCAGAGCTGAGCCATCTTCCCTGAGGAAAATGATATCGTCCTGGCAAACCTCTGTTTTTTCGCCACGGGTATGATCCAGTCCCAGCTGGTGGCAGGACCAGGTCGATTTACCGGTAGCGGTCATTCCAAAAAGGAATACACCATAGCGCTTTAATTTATTTTCACGCGGATCGCGCACGGTAACTATCTTGGACCCTGAATGCAATCCCAACATCCCATGCTCGTCGGCGCGCCACATGGCCTGGCGGAGAAATCCTTTCTTATCTTCACCCAGATAATCGGAACCCAGCGCAATATTGAGATTATATTCCGGGATGGATAATATTTGCGCCCGCATGGAATGCTCTTCAGGGATATGGATCATAATAAACTCCGGACCCGGCCGGTCGGATGGATCAAACATGGTGCTGGCCCACATATAAGCCAGACGTACATTTTTGGGATCAACAGTGGAAACATACAAATTGCAAACGGGATTGTAATAATCATTTTGGCCCATCTGGCGGCGGATGTGCACAAACGGCAAATTTTTCATCCAGTGTAATACCTTATCCAACTCCTGAGGCGCATTTTCGATCAGTTTTAACTGCTCCGCCGTCGGTTTGGGCAAGCGGACTTTTTCACTGCCCAGATAGACGGTTTTAGGGGCCAGCCGGCTGGATACTCTGGACACCCATACATGAGATCCATATTGGGTTTTGTTGGCAAAACGGATTCCCTCCCGCTCCAGGTAACGCATATCCAACGATTTGATGTTTTTACCTTTAAGAAGCGGGATCAGATCGTTATAGAATTTCTGATAATAGTCTTCGTTGTAAATGGCCATAGTCTTTTTCCGTTTTATATTTACCTCTATACTGGGATAACAGGCATCTTACGTTCTATTTTTCCCCAGCGCTTCTCTCATCCTTCCGGCGACTTCCTGCAGCGTCCCGGCGTTTACATTAACCTGATACACCTGTGCGACCTTGAACAGTTTTTCAAACAATCGCTTTTGCACATCGATGCGCTCTTGCGATTTTATCAGCAGGTGGGGGTTGTAAAAGGCTTCCGATTTAATACTGCCGTATTGAATAGCGCCGGAGCTGAATCCCGATTCCAATAGCTGGATGGCATCCGCGCTATCCATGATACTGATTGCCTTCGCCATCGGGTCATTGGTTAGGATAAAAACCGCCCGCAAATCGATGCGCTTAACATGTTTCTGCATGCCTCCGATCCAATAGGGGTCGAGCATGGCCGCTGACTTTTTGGAGGCCTCAAAACAATAGGGATAGCCCCGATCCAAAGTGCAGTCCTCCCTGAGCTGGCAGGAAGTATTCTGGCAAGAGACCTTATCCGTAATCACGTTTTCACATTTACTGCGATCAAACAATCGGCTGAATGGTTGATTCAATTCCACCACATGGGTCGGCATGTAGAGTTTACGTTCGGGATTATCGGCCACCGCATAACCTCCGCCGTACCGGACAAAAACCAGCTCATTGGAATGAAAGGCGGTATCTTCATCATTCAAAAACTGGAAAAACAGCTCTGTTTTTTTGGTACCTTTGGGACCCATCAGAATAAATCCAAGTCCCTGAAAATCCGCCGACATGCCTCTTACCATCTGCGTATCGATCAACCGTTCACTGATATCACTGACTAATCCGAAAGCCATACTGCGCAGTGAAGCATAGTAATCGGTATTGAAAAGAATGCCTGTTTTCGTATCGGAATGGTAAAATCCGTAGGCTTCACGGCCAAGAGCTCCTTCTACGGCATAGATGATGCCATGGGGTTCAAGATCGGCTTCCAACTGGGCCGGATACCAGTTTTCGACCCAAAAATCATAGAGATGCCCGCTATTGGTGCGTAACTGCACAACCATGCCGTTGATATTGGCATTCCATTCAAAATAATGATCATATTTCAGTTGCGCTTCCGCTTCGGCAACCAGCGCGTTCCGTCGTGCAGTATCAAGACTGGCATCGATGGGAACGGTTTTTTGAATTTTGGTCATCGCATTGTTCAATTGCACAAACTGTACTTTGGAGGGCGTTTTCAGTTTGCGTAACGCTTCGGTAATACGATTCATCCCCTCCTCTATCTTTTCCATGGAGGTCGCAAAGGATATGCGCATGTAATCGTCGGCGCCAAAGGCGGCACCGGGAATCAGCGAAACTTTGGCCTCTTTTAAGAGGTAATAGGCCATACCATAGGAATTGCGTATGTAAGTGCCATTGTGTTCTTTTCCAAAAAATCCGGAAATATTAGGGAAAACATAAAAAGCGCCTTCCGGATTCTGACAGGAAATTCCCTGAATACTCTGCATGCGGTTCATGATATAATTACGCCGGCGCTGAAATTCGGCCAGCATCCGGTTGATTTCAAAGGAGGGTCCCGAAAGGGCCTGTTCGGTTGCGTATTGTGATATGGAAGAGGCATTGGAAGTACTATGACTCTGAATTTTATCGGCAGCGGCAATAATTTCTTTCGGTCCGGCGGCATAACCGATGCGCCATCCGGTCATGGCATAGGCTTTTGAAACACCATTAATAACAATGGTCTTGTGTTTCATTTTGGGACTCAGGGCAGCGAAACTGACAAACTGCAACTGGTCAAAAATCAGTTTCTCATAAATTTCATCGGCGATAACAAAAATATCCTCTTCCTCGATCACTTCGGCCAGAGCCTCCAGCTCACTACGGGAATAAGCAGCCCCGGTCGGATTGCAGGGATTACACAGGATAAATGCCCGTGTGCTGGCTGAAATAGCGCTTTTCAGCTGTTCCGCCGTAATTTTAAAACCGTTTTCTTCCCGGGCATTGATAATCACTGGCTTTCCCTGGGCCATTCTGACCATTTCCGGATAAGAAACCCAGTATGGGGCGCTGATGATCACCTCATCGCCCTCATTAACCAGGGACATGACGACGTTAAAAAGACATTGCTTGGCGCCATTACTGACAATAATTTCAGAAATATCATAGTCTAATTGATTATCTTCCTTGAGTTTTTTGGCGATGGCTTTTCGCAGGGAAACCGTGCCACGATTAATGGTATATTTGGTGATATTTGTTTCGATGGCTTTTTTTCCGGCCTCTTTGATAAATTGTGGCGTCGGGAAATCCGGTTCACCGACGGTAAAATCCACGATATCAATGCCTTCATCCTTCATGGTAATAGCCTTGGCGGCAATTTTCATGGTCGGAGATTCGCCGATATTTTTTATCCGCTCAGAAATCACAGACAATACCTCACGTTATTTTAGGAATAGGTCTTATTCTTCCTTGTTCAATTTCTTCTTTAAGAATTCTTTGATATCCGCTCCCGTTAATGACTCGACCACTTCCGGGAGTTGAGCAATGATTTCACTGATCTGTCCGGTCAGTTTAGATGTACCCAATTGCCCGTCATTGGAGATCATCACAATTTTATCCAGTTTACTCAAATGTGCGGAAATGGCATTGGCGATATCGGGCATTTTATCCATGATCATCTGATAAATAGCAGCCTGATTGTAGGATTCGAAAGCTTTTGCTTTTTCGGCAATCATCGACGCCTCGGCCTTACCCATCTTTCGGATGCGCTCCGATTCGGCTTCATCTTCAGCGACACGGGCCTGAACCTTAGCTTTTGATTCCGTTATAATGCGGTAACTTTCAGCATCGGCCTCCGCTTGTACCTGAAATTTACGGGCTTCAGCCGGCTTGATGATATTGGCTTCCAGTTCTTTTTGCTTTTTCTCGATACCCATTTTCTCCAACCGGGTCGCCTCTTCCAGCTCTACTTTCTTGACCGCATACTCTTCCCTTTTCAGGTCCTTCTGTATTTTGTAGCGCTCCAATTCGTAAGCCATATCAGCCCGCGCTTTTTTCATATTCACATCAACCTGCGACTCCGCTTTCTTGGCCTCATTGCGCCAGGAAGCGCCGGCAATTTCCGCTTCGGCTGCCAGACGGGCGACTTCCCCCTCTTTCTTCGCCTGGGCCGTCTTGATGGTGATATCGCGATCTTTTTCGGCCTGATCGACAGCAGCCTGATACTTGGCCGCGGTAATATTGGGCATGCTCAAGGCATCCAGATAACCTTGTGAATCCGTAATATCCTTTAAACCAAAGGACATCAACATCAATCCCAGATTCATAAAATCCTGCTTAACCGCCTGGATGACTTTGTCGGCAAATTGACTGCGGCTGGTGAAGATTTCTTCGACCCGGAATGTTCCGATCACCTCACGGACTTTACTTTCCAGAACAGTTTCCGAAACTTCATGAATACCCTGCGTACCCTTGCTTAAAAAATTGGTTATGGCCAGGTATAAGGCGTAATCATCGGTATCAATCTTTACCTGGGAATTATATACTACGGTAATGGGTATCCCATTGTGCGACAAAACCTCGGAAATTTTTCCCTGAATGGAAATGACCTCGATGGGCAATTTCTCAACGCTTTCCGTAAAGGGATTGACAAAGGTGCCCCCGCCAATCCGGTAGCGAAAACCGATTTCTTTTCTGGTCGAGTCCGGCAGAGTAACATAGTTTTTCTTTCCACCGGAAATAATCAAGATTTCATTGGGTCCGACTTTTCTATATTGTTTATAGATCAGAAAAACAAATGCCACCACGAAAAGAATGACGACTCCTATAAGGACCAAAATACCGATGAGACCCATCGCAACCTCCTGTATCAATTTTTATGAAGCTTAAAATTAAATATTCTGTTATGCATCGTGAGTTACCAATAAAGGTTACTGCTAATTTAAATAATCTTTTGATGATTTCATACAAATATTACAACTTTTGTGTCGAATTTTTTGATTTAAATTGAATGGAAACACGGAGTTTGTATTAATTCTCATTTCCCCGTATAAAGATAAGGTGAGAAAAAAGATCTTAATAAATCGAAATGCATATTTCAAAACAAGAAGAAAATCAGCTCAGAATTGTCTGCAGGGTTTTTAAAATGACTTCTTCTTCGGCGGGTGATACGGCTCGTAAATCGATCCACAAGGCCTCATCGGCGAGATAGGTAATAACCGGCACCTCAGCAAGGCGAAGTTGTTTGGCAAGTTGATGCACTTTTATGACTGAAGGGATTATTTGAATGGCATAGGATGGTAACTCCAGAAGAGGATAAGCCCCGCTGCCGATTTTTCCCTTGGTTTTTTGTACGCGCATTTGTTGCCGGATATGGGGCGGGAATTGTTCTAAAAACGTCTCCGATCGCCGCAGTAAAACTTCTGCCGGCATGGTCAGGGCCTGAATGGCATCGAGACGATCCGATCCTTCCGTTTGATATAGATAGGTGGTCAACACCGTCTGTAACATTTTTATCATGAATTTATCCAGTCTTAAAGCGCGCAGCAGGTGGTTCTTTTTACATTTTTCGACCCATTGTCTTTTACCGACAATCAAACCGGCCTGGGGTCCACCCAACAGTTTATCGCCGGAAAAAGAGATCAGATCGAAACCCAACTGAACCATACGCGAAACTTCAGGCTCGGAATCGGAACCGAACTGAGCCGTTTCCAGGAGCGAACCGCTTCCCAGATCAAATAATACCGGAATATTGTTTTTATGGGCTAATGCGATAATATCGGAAAATTCGGGACGCTGAGTAAATCCTTTTATCTCGTAATTACTGGTATGACAAATTAAAATTGCACCCGTTCTGGAATTGATGGCCTGCTCATAATCGAACAAATGGGTCTTGTTAGTTGTGCCAATCTCGTGCAGTTTACATCCGCTGAGTCTCATCACCTCCGGCATGCGGAATGATCCGCCGATTTCGATCATTTCTCCCCTGGATAAAATCACTTCCTTGCGATAGGCCACCGAATTCAGCATTAGTAATACGGCGGCGGCATTATTGTTCAAAGCAAGGCCATCTTCAGCGGTGGTCAAAACCTGCAATAGTTCGGAGAGATGGTCCAGCCTGTTCCCCCGGCGCCCGCTGCCCAGATCAATTTCAAGATTGCAGTAGCGACTCACTTCATCAAGGGCAGCGCTAATTCCGGGATTGATGGGAGCGCGGCCCATGCCCGTATGCAAAACAACGCCTGTGGCATTAATCACCTTTTTTAATGTGCCGGTCTTCAATTGGTTTATCTCAGTGATGAGCATCTTCAATACGCGCTGGCGAAAATCATCTTTAGGCAATTTATGCAGGTTAAAGTGTCGCGGAGTGCGTCTGATCCTTTCCAACGTAATGGTAATGATAGTTTTAAGATGCTTCGCCTGTATTTCAGGGAATTGTATGATTAATTCTTCCTGCAGCGTATTAACGGAGGGTATATTTTGTAACCAATGATTAGCGGATTTCATAATAATCGGCTTAACTCTTTAAATCATACCAATGTTACTTATGCAATTGAACCAAACATTAACCCGCATTGATTTTTTTCTCAGATTGGGGATTACAGGAAAAACAATGTGCTTCCATAGCGGATTAAAACAACACTGAAAAGTTGAGGACATCATTCACTATGCAATTACTGGCCGTGTTTTTTATGGAAAATACGTACCTGATGAATGCGGTTCTTTGAGGATTTTTCTATGGTAAACTCATAACCGTCCCAGTTCAGTTTTTCTTTGGATTTTGGGACCATTCCAAATTGACCCAATAAGAATCCGGCCAGGGTCTCCACTCCCTCCTCGGTGGGCAGATCAAGTCCCAATTCTTCATTGATCTCTTCAAGAGCCATTCCCCCATCGACAATAAACGTATTATCATTGATTTTATGATAAGGGGGCATTTCGAAATCATACTCATCCTGAATTTCTCCGACGATCTCTTCAATAACATCTTCCAGGGTAACCAATCCGGATGTGCCGCCGTACTCATCGACAACGATGGCTAAATGAATTTTTTCGGTCTGATATTCACGCAGTAATTGATTGATCCTTTTTTGCTCGGGTACATAATAGGGCGGCCGGGAAAGTTTGGCAAAATCAATATCATTGACATTTCTTCTCTTGATGAGCGGCAATAGATCCTTGACATAGAGAATACCAACAATATTATCCAGAGTATCGGCATAAACGGGAATCCGGCTGTGTCCTTTTTCTTTGATAACCTGCAAAACATGGCTTAGCGAGGCCTCTTTCTCGATGCAAACCATATCGGTGCGCGGAACCATGATTTCCCTTACCGTGGTTTCACTCATCGCAAAAATACTATGAATCATTTCTTTTTCATCTTTACGCAGAGCACCCCGTTCCTCACCGATATCCACCAGTGTGCGTAATTCTTCCTCGGTTAATTGGTGTTTATTTTTCTCGATGCCCAGGGACTCCGAAATAAGGCGGGTCATAAACTCCAGAATGATTGAAACCGGATAAAACATATAGTAAAAAAAAGTGAGTGGATAGACGAGTTTTATGGCCATTTTGCGGCTGTTTCTTGCTGCCGTTACTTTAGGGATAATTTCACTGAAGAATAAAATAACCAGGGTGACCAGGGCGACATTGATGATCAGGATAAGGATCTCGTTAAAACCATAGGATTGGGCCATACGGGTCATTAAGATGGCTGCAAGCGAGGCGATGGCCACATTCACTAACGTGTTGCCAATGATTATGGCAATCAATAATCGTTTCGATTCCTCTAGAAGAAGCGCAACCTGCCTTTCCTTATGCTTTTTACTTTTTTTTAAATTTTTAATGGTGGATAAGGTCAATGAGAAATAAGCAGTCTCAGAACCCGAAAAAAAGGCTGATAGCAGAAGTAAAATCACAAATGCTGCAATATAAAAGAACGATGCTGGATCCAAAATCTGGATTGCTCTCCTGTGTTACTGGCACTTATCTGTTGATTAATTAATCGAAACCAATTTATTTCAATTTAGCCCGGATTTCAAAAAAATTAGTTCAACCACTCTTCATATAGCTGAAACCACCTGCTTTAATAACTGGTCTTCCAGTTTTTTCATAGGTTTACGATCCACAGCCGTCTTATCCGTGTATCCTTTCAGATGAAGCAAACCGTGAATAATATTCCGGCATATTTCTTCTTTCAATGATACCGCGTATAGTTCAGCGTTTTCTTTAACGCGGTCAATACTGATATAAATCTCACCTTCAATGTCATCCGTTCCCAGATTGAAGGTCATCACATCCGTAAATGCGGGATCTTGCAGATAGGTTTCATGCATATCGCGCAGCGTTTGATCATCACAAAATATGATTGAACAATTTTTAAGAACCAGATCTCTTTCTCTGCAAACTATCCCGATCAGCGCTTTTATCTCTTTCCTGCGAATGGGAAGATGCTTATCGAGGTTAAAAATTTCAAGGATCATGACGATTCAATCAGGCCTTGTTGCCATTACCCTGCCGTTGTTTTTTCTTTTCCAACTCGGGATATTCAATGCGATGCTGGAATACTCCGTAGAGAACGGGCATAAAGGCGTCGATAATGGTCTTTAAATCGGCGAAGGTCAAATCGCATTCATCGAGCTGACCGTCCCGCACCCGTTTATCGACCAGGTCTTCAACAAAGACTCTTATTTTATTCGGTGTTGGATTGGACAGGGATCGGGTTGCCGCTTCCACAGCGTCAGCCAGCATGACAATACCGGTCTCTTTGGACTGTGGTTTAGGACCGGGATAGCGGAAATCGGCTTCATTGACATCCTTCGATCCGGCCATTTTTAATGCCTTATCATAAAAATAGGTCATTAAGTTGGTGCCGTGATGCTCGGGGATGAAATCCCTTATCAGCTTGGGGATGCCGTAATCTTTGGCCATTTCAATACCATTCTTCACATGCGAGGCTAAAATCAGAACGCTCATATTCGGGGAGAGCGCTTCGTGACGATTTTCAGCATCCATCAGGTTTTCGACGAAATATTCCGGTTTTTCCATTTTTCCGATATCGTGGTAGTAGCTGCCCACCCGGGCCAGTAGTGAATTGGCCCCGATGGCTTTGGCTGCTGATTCCGATAAATTGCCAACCACCATACTGTGATGAAAGGTTCCCGGCGCTTCAAGGGAAAGTCGTTTCAAGAGGGGATGATTCAGATCCGATAACTCCAACAAAGTCACATCCGTGGTGATATCAAATGCTTTTTCGAAAAGGCCCAGAATCATAAACGTGATAAAGGGCGATAGAATGGCATTAGGAAGCATCTGCACGGAAAAGATATTCAAGGCATCCAGGATTGAGTCGAAGCGGATGGCAGTCAGGGCGATGACAATCCAGAAATAGGCAATAGCGATGTACAAGATCGCTTTGAAAACCTGATTGCGGGTGCGTATTTTATAAACCGAATAAATCGAAACCATTCCGCTGACCAGGGTGATCAGGGTAAGATCAAACCCGCCACCCTGAACGCCACCGAGAATCAGGGCGATAACAACGGTGCAGACGAAGGCGATACCGGCATCGACCAGAATGGCCAATAACATGGACGCAATGGTCGTGGGGATGAGGTAAGCCTGCCAGTTCAGTGGTCCGGTGATGATCGCGGCCATGGAGAGTATGATGAGTATGATTAGAGTAATCATCAATAATTTTTTATTGTCGGCCAGAATTTTTTTACGGAAGGAATAGAGATATAATCCGCCGATCATGATGATGGAAGTCAGCATCATCAATTTGCCAATGAAAGAAAAACTGTTTTGCCAGCTTCCTTCACGCTTACTCTGCTCGATGCGGGCCATTTCCAGCGATTGCAGTTTCTGGTAAATATCTTCATCGATTCGTTCATTGGCATCAACAATGCGTTCGTTCTCATAGACCATATCCTTTGTCAGGGATACGCTGTTGATGGCATTTTGAACGGCATGTTCGGTCATTTCCCTGTTATAGATCAGGTTCGGCTGCAGCATCTGTCCAATGACATACTTCAAGATGAAAGTCTGATTAACGTTAAATTTTTCCAGGAGCAGATTTTCAATAATCTTTTCCAGACTGGGCATATCCAGACGATTTTCAAAAGGTAGGGATTCTTCTACTTCTCCTTTCATAACGGCGACTTCCGGACGCGTAATCGCATCCAGATTGATGTCCATAATTCCCCGATTCATATAAGTTCTGGTCTCGCGAATTACACGGCGCAAATGATTCAAACGATCCGTATCGCTGATGATATCAAAAATAACATTTAAATTGGCGACGGTGATAGTGATAGCGAAACGGATGAATATTTCATCCCTGATCTCCGTTAATCGTTCGGTTTTTATGACGGTTTTGGTGTCAATTTCAGAATTTTTTTTCCAGTTATCCAGAAGGAAAGGTAAAAAATTATTCAATTGGGATATTTGCAGCCTGGTAAGCGAATCATTATAATTGAAATAAAAGGGAATCTTCCTTACGGCTTCGTTGCGTTCGGCGATTAATTCTCGCTCTGTTTTAAGAATAAAAAAATTGAATGGAGCAACAACCCGTTTGGTAGCAATACTACCAATCTTATAATCAACATAACGTTGTGTTTCTCCCAT
>Ga0209498_1001646_pt1 | contig 13687 bp, 8 predicted proteins | sample WalLakDeSediment_FD_184131 | JGI IMG/M metagenome (GOLD analysis project Ga0209498, IMG submission 184131) | Lake sediment microbial communities from Walker lake, Nevada to study Microbial Dark Matter (Phase II) - Walker Lake 11/02/13 Deep... | ecosystem: Environmental > Aquatic > Freshwater >...
GCGCAATGCAGGCGGTCGATCAGGTAGCGCAGGTCATCGGGGGGGCCGAAGCGGCTGCAGGCCGCGAACATCCCGGTCGGCTGGTAGCCCCAGGAGGCGGCGAAGGGATGCTCCGTCAGCGGCATGAACTCGACGTGCGTGAAGCCGGCGGCATGCAGGTAAGCCACCAGCTCATCGCCGAGCTCGCGGTACAACATCGGCCGCCCGTCCCGGTGACGCCATGAGCCCACGTGGAGCTCGTAGATGGCGAGCGGCTGGTTGTTGCGATACCCCACCGCGCGACGCTCCCGGACCCAGCCGTCGTCCTGCCACGCATACTCGCCCGCAGCGCAGACGATCGAGGCGTTGCCCGGCGGCTGTTCGCTGAAACGCCCGAACGGGTCGGACTTGAGCGGCAGGAGCTCGCCGTCCGCACCCTTGATCTCGTACTTGTAGAGCGTGCCGGGCTTCAGGCCCGGGATGAACAGTCGCCAGCTGCCCTCGTAGGAGCTCTGCATGGGGTGACGGCGCCCGTCCCAGTCGTTGAAGTCTCCGACGACGCTCACGCTGCGCGCCGCGGGCGCATGCACCATGAAGCGCACCCCATCCGCCTCGCGCCCGGCGTCGCTCTCCAGGTGCATCACGTGCGAGCCGAAGTACCGATACAGGCGGCTGCGGTCCTCCGGCGCACGCGCGAACACGCCGCGGCGGAATTGGTAGGGATCGTCGTCTTCCCGGACCCGGTCGCCGGCGCCGAGGCGCAGCCGGTAGGCGAATGCGCGCCGGCGGCGCGGCAGGCGCTTGATGAACAGGTCGCTCTCGCCGACGCGCGTCATCCTGCCGAGGGTGCGGCGGGCCTCCAGATCGAACACCTCGACCCAGTCCGTCTCGGGGCGCCAGGCGCGCAACACCAGGCCCTTGCCGTCGGGCGCGTCGTGGAGCCCCAGGAACTGGAACGGCACCGCGCAGTGCGCGGCGTTGAGCTCATGCAGGAAATGGCTGGTTGCGGCGTCGGCCATGGCTACCCGATCGGCCCCAGCTCCCAGATGCGCTCGGCGTACTCGCGAATCGCGCGATCGCTGGAGAAGCGGCCCATGCTGATGGTGTTGATGATCGCCTTGCGCGTCCAGGCCTCGATGTCCTGGTACTCCGCATCGACGCGCTCCTGGGTGTCCACGTAGTCCTCGTAGTCAGCGAGGCAGAGGAAGTGCTCGCCGTCCGCCGTGACCGCATCCACGATCGGTGCGAAACGCCTGAGGTCCTGCGGCGAGAAGAAGCCGTCGCGGATCTGTCGCAGGACCTCGCCGAGCTCCGCGTTGCTGCGCGCCAGCTCGATCGGGTAATAGCCCTGCTCGCGCCGCGCGGCCACCTCGTCGGCGGTCAGGCCGAAGATGAAGATATTGTCCTCGCCCACGGCGTCGCGAATCTCGATGTTGGCGCCGTCCAGCGTGCCGATGGTCAGCGCGCCGTTCATCGCGAACTTCATGTTGCCGGTGCCGGAGGCTTCCATGCCCGCGGTGGAGATCTGCTCCGACAGGTCCGCCGCCGGGATGATGACCTCGGCCGCCGAGACGCTGTAATTGGGCAGGAACACGACCTTGAGCCGGTCGCCGATGGTCCAGTCGTCGTTGATGACCGTGGCGACGTTGTTGATCAGCTGGATGATGCGCTTGGCCATCGTGTACGCCGGCGCGGCCTTGCCCGCGAACACCACCGTGCGCGGCTGCCAGTCGCGATCCGGGTCCTGCCGGATGCGGTTGTACCGCGTGATGACGTGCAGCAGGTTCAGCAGCTGGCGCTTGTACTCGTGGATGCGCTTGATCTGCACGTCGAACAGCGAGTCGGGGCTCACGATGATGCCGGTCTCGCGGCGGATGCGACGCGCGAGGCGTCGCTTGTTGTGCTGCTTGACGGCCCGGAAGCGCGCGCGGAACGCCTCGTCGTCGGCCAGGGGCGCAAGCTCGCGCAGGCGGTCGAGATCATTCTCCCAGCCCTTGCCTACATGTTCGTCGAGCAGCTCCGTGAGCTTGAAGTTGGCGGCGCGCATCCAGCGCCGCGGCGTCACGCCATTGGTCACGTTGACGAAGCGCCCCGGGAAGGTCTCGTCGAAGTCGCGGAAGATGGTGCGGCGGACGAGGTCGGAGTGCAGCTCGGCGACGCCGTTGACCTTGCGCGAGCCGACGGTCGCCAGCCAGGCCATGCGCACGCGCCGGCCGTCGAAGCCCGACTCGTCGATGATGGACATGCGCCGCCGCCGCTCGTTGTCGCCCGGAAAATGCCGTCCGATCTCGTCGAGGAACTCGCGGTTGATGCGGTAGATGATCTCCAGGTGCCTGGGCACGAGCTTCTCGAGCATGCGCACCGGCCAGGTCTCGAGCGCCTCGGGGAGCAGCGTGTGGTTGGTGTAGCTGAACACCTCGCAGCAGATGCGCCAGGCCTCCGGCCAGTGCAGGCCGTGGACGTCCAGCAGGAGACGCATGAGCTCCGGCACCGCCAGCGCCGGGTGCGTGTCGTTGAGCTGGATCGCCACGTGCGACGGGAGCGCCTCGAGTGCGAGCCCGGCCGACAGGTGTTCGTGCAGGATGTCCTGGATGCTGGCGCAGACGAAAAAGTATTCCTGCTTGATGCGGAGTTCCTTGCCCTCCTCCGTCGAGTCGTCGGGGTAGAGCACGCGGGAGATGTTCTCGGCCTCGTTCTTGGCCTTCACGGCCGCGTCGTAGTCGCCCTGGTTGAACAGCGCGAGGTCGATCTCCGGCGCATAGCGCGCGCCCCAGAGCCTCAGGTGGTTCACCGTCCGGCCATTGTTGCCGGGGACGGGCGTGTCGTAGGCGACGGCCTCGATGTTCTGGCCGCCCTGCCACTCGACGCGGGTCTCGCCGAACTCGTCCTGTACCGTGCGGCAGCTGCCGCCGATGCGGACGTTGTAGCGGACGTCCTCGCGCTGGATTTCCCAGAGGTTGCGGAAGCGGAGCCAGGTGTTCGGTTGCTCGATCTGCTCGCCAGCGGGGCCGATCTGCTGTTCGAACAAGCCATATTCGTAGCGAATGCCGTAACCGAAGCCCGCGAGATCGAGCGTCGCCATCGAGTCGAGGAAACACGCGGCGAGGCGGCCGAGGCCGCCATTGCCGAGGCCCGCATCCTGCTCTTCCTCGGCGAGGCGCTCGAGCCGGACGCCGATCTCTTCCAGCAACGTACGGGCGCTGGCGTCGAGATCCAGGTTGATCGCGGCGTTCAGCAGCGTGCGCCCCATCAGGAACTCGAGGGACAGGTAATAGACCTTGCGCGGGTTGCGGCTGCGGATGCGCCGCTGCGTCTCGTGCCAGCGGCCGAGGAGTCGCTCGCGCAGCCCCAGTGCGACCGCGCTGTAGAGATCGTGAATCGTCGCGTTGTCGACGTCCTTGCCGACGCCGTACAGCAATTTGTTCACCGTGTCGTGCCGCAGGCTCGATGCGTCGAAGCCGAGCGGCTCGGGCAAGGTGCTGTCTGGGATGTTCACTGCCTAAGGCTCCCTGTCGCCGTGTCCAAAGGCTTGCCGGCCCGCGCGGGAGCATAACAGACCCGCGCCGCCTGCCGACCCGCCCGCGGGTTTGCCCCGCGGCTGCAGGCAACCGATACTTGCGGCCCCATGCGTACCCTGATCTTTGCCATTCTACTGCTGTTTTCACTCGCGCCCGCGGCCGCACGGCCGCAGGCGCCTGACCTGGCGGTCACTGATAGCGTGCGGTCCCTGGCCGCGCTCGTCGCGGACTGCCGCCTGCCGCTCGCGGCCGATCCGGTGGCCTTGCGCGGGGTCGTGGACCAGCACCTCCGGCCCAAGGCCGACGTGCTCTATGCCGGCCAGCTGATTCTCGGCCGGCACTGGCCCGAGGCCGACCCGGATCAGCGCCGTCGCTTCGCCGAGGCGCTCTACGGGACGCTGGTCCGGCGTTATGCGACCGGCCTGCTGCTGCTGACCGATCGCAATGTCGCGGTGGTGCCGGCGTCGGACCCGCCGCAGGACGGCGAAGCGGTGGTCGAGCTGCGCGTCCAGGCGGGCCTTGCGGCGCCGATCCCCGTGTTCCTGCAGCTGCGCCGTGGCGGCGAGCGCTGGCGGGTCTACGACGCGCGCTGGGAGGGTCAATCCTATGTGCTCAGCCTGCGGCAGGCGTTCTCGCAGGAGATCCGGCGCAGCGGCCTGGAGGTGGTGATCCAGCGTCTCGAGGCATCGGCCGGCGAAGCGGCGGGCCCGCCCGAGGCGCGCGATTCCGCGGCGGGCCGCTGCCTGCGTGCCAGGGCGACGCGGTGAGACCAGGCGCCTGGGCGGGCCTGGCGCTGGCCCTGCTCGTTCCGGCCCAGGGGCAAGCCTGGGGCCCCGAAGGCCACCGGGCGGCCGCTGCGATCACGGCAGAGCGACTGTGTCCGGCGGCGACGGCACAGGTCGAGCGCCTGCTCGGGGAGATGACGATCGCGGAGGCCGCGCTGTGGCCGGACAGGATCCGCGGCGAGGCGCGCTGGGCGCATACCCGGGACTGGCACTACATCAACATCGGCGACGACGAGCCGTTCGACGCGCTGGTCGAGGGCGTGCCCGGGCACGGGCGGTTGCTCAGCGCGATCCACGAGAACCTCGCCGTGGTCGCCGACCCGCAGGCCGAGGACGAACGGCGTCGCGACGCGCTGGGCTTCGTCCTGCACCTGGTCGGGGACCTGCACCAGCCGCTGCACGTCGGCCGCAGCGAGGATCGTGGCGGCAACGCCATCACCGTGAGTTTTGCGGGCCAGGAGACGAACCTGCACCGGCTGTGGGACGGCGTCCTGCTGCGCAGCGCGGGGCTGCGGCCAGAGGATTACCTGCGCAGCCTCGAGCCGCTGGTCGTGCTCGGCGCGCAGGCGTGGGAGCGCGGCACGCTGGAGGACTGGGCCGAGGAGTCGAGGCGCCTTAGGCCTTGGGTGTACGACTTCGACCAACGGCGACGCGTCCCGGTCATCTCGAAGCGATACGCCGAGACCGGCCGCCAGCTGAGTGCGCTGCGGCTCGCCCAGGCGGGCGTGCGGACCGCGTGGCTGCTGAACGGCCTCTGGTGCGAATAAGGGGACACTGCTGAATCGGCCGATTCGGCAATGTCCCCGTCTGGCTACGGGTAGACGTAGCTGGACTGGATGCCGAGCGGAATGCCCACCGCCCAGTAGATCAGCAGGAAGGCCGACCAGGCGACCAGGAACACCACCGAGTACGGCAGCATCATGGCCACCAGCGTGCCGATGCCCGCGCCGGTGACATACCGCCGGCAGAACACCACGATCAGCGGGAAATACGGCAGCAGCGGCGTGATGATGTTGGTGGCCGAGTCGCCGACGCGGTAGGCGGCCTGCGTCAGGTCCGGCGAAATGCCCAGGCTCATCAGCATCGGCACGAGGATCGGCGCCAGCAAGGCCCACTTGGCCGACGCCGAGCCCACCAGCAGGTTCACGAAGCCGGTGACCAGGACGATGCCGACCAGGGTCACCTGCGCCGGCATGCCGAGCGAGCGCAGGAAGTTCGCGCCCTCGATGGCGATCAGGGCGCCGAGGTTGGACTGGCCGAACGCAAAAATGAACTGCGCGGCAAAGAACGCCATGACCACGTAGTAGCCCATGTCGCTCATCGCCTTGGCCATGCCCTGGATGACGTCGCGATGCGTCTTGAACGTGCCGGAGACATATCCGAACACCACGCCCGGGATGACGAACAGCAAAAAAATCAGCGGCACGATGGAACGCATCAGCGGCGCCGTCGGGCTGGCGAGATTGCCCGCGGGGTCGCGCCAGGCGGAGCCGCCCGGGAGCGTGGTCACGGCGATGACGACCAGCGTGGCCACCATGGACAGCAGCGCCCAGCGCAGCGCGCGACTCTCGGCCGGCTGCAGCGCCTCCATTTTCGGCAGGTCTTCGAGGTTGCCATCGAGCGGTGTGTTGCGCAGCCGCGGCTCCACCACCTTGTCGGTCAGAACCCAGCCGAGGAGGATGATCAGCAGCGATGAGATCGCGGTGAAAAAATAGTTGTTCAGCGGGTTGATGAGGAGCTCGGCATCGAGCACCTGCACGCCGGCCTGGGTGATACCGGCCAGCATCGGGTCGATGCTCGAAGGCACGAAGTTGGCCGAGAAGCCGCCCGACACGCCGGCGAAGGCCGCGGCGATGCCCGCCAGCGGGTGGCGCCCGGCAGCGTAGAAGATGACGCCGCCCAGCGGCACCACCAGCACGTAGCCCGCGTCCACCGCGGTGTGGCTGATGATGCCCACCGTGATGACCATCGGCGTCAGCAGCCAGCGCTTGGTGAACGACAGCAGCGCGCGCAGCGCCGCGTTGATGAAGCCGGAGTGCTCCGCCACGCCGATGCCGAGCATCGCGACCAGCACCACGCCCAGCGGCGGGAAGGCGACGAACACCTGCACCATCTGCGCCATGAACCCGGTGAACTCCTGCCCGGCGAGCAGGTTCTTCACGACCACGGCCTCGCCGGTGCGCGGATCGATCGCCGAGAAGGAGACCGGCGCGAGCAGCGCGGACAGCGCCCAGGTAATGATCAGCGCCAGCAGGAACAGCACCGCCGGGTCCGGCAGCTTGTTGCCGGCGCGCTCGATCCCGTCGAGGATCTTCGCAATGCGGGGGTTAGCGGTCGCGTAGTCTGCTGCTGGTTCTTGCCCGGCCATGAACTGCCTCCTGTGCGCGAAGGCGGCAGTATAGTCGCGTCGTACGAGCAGGTGCGCTGCCGGGCCGGCGCGAAATCCCGGCAGGTCACCCTTTGCGCTTGTGCCGGCGCCGCGCGCGCACCGCCATGAAGCCCCCGATGACGACGAGGACGCCGGCGATCGCGTAGAGGGCGAGCACCACGTAAAGGCCCAGCTGCGGCTGTTCGTACATGTGAGTCTTCTCCGTGACCGCGGGTCAGCGACGCTTTTTCCAAGTCTAGCAACCCAGGGGATTTCGTCGACGCTCCGGGTCCGGATGCGTCCGGCGGGTTGATTGCCTCGTCGGCTGCGATGGTGCAGCATCGACCGCCATTTGCCCCGCCGCGCCGCCGGAGCCGCGTCACGATGCCACGCGCGTTCAGAGTCCCCGACACCCTTGTGCTGCTGTTCGGCATGATGGTCGTCGCCCTGGTCGCGACCTGGCTGCTGCCGCAGGGCCAGTTCGAGACCGCGCTCACCGACACCGGGCGGGCGGTGGTGGTGCCGGGCACCTACGCGCTGATCGAGGACGCGCGCACCCTGATGCCCTGGGAGCTGCTGACGGTGATCCCGCGCGCCTTGGCGGATGCGCAGGACATCATCTTCTTCGTGCTGATCGTCGGCGGCGCCATCCGGGTGCTGCGCGCCACCGGCACCATCGACGCGATGCTCGGCGCCGTGCTGCGGCGGGTCGGGCACAGCCCCGGGCTGCTGATCGCCATAGGAATGGGTGTGTTTGCCGCCGGCTCGGCCACGTTGGGGGTCGCGGAGGAATACATTCCCCTGACGCTGGTGCTGATCTCGCTGTGCGTCGCAATGCGTATGGACACCGTGACCGCGATCGGCATCATGGTCTGCGGTTACGGGATCGGCTACGGGGTCGCCGCGCTCAACCCGTTCACTGTGCTGGTGGCCCAGCGGGTCGCCGAGCTGCCGCCCGCCTCCGGGATCGGCTTCAGGCTCGCGATCTTCCTGCCGTTCCTCGCGATCGGCATCCACCACGTCTGGAGTTACGCGCGCCGCGTGCAGGCCGATCCCGCGGCCAGCCTGGTGCACGACATCCCCGCCGCGCAGCATGCGCCCGCGGAGATGCACCCGGGGATGAGCGGGCGCCACAAGGCCGTGGCGGCGATGACGCTCATCGCGCTGGGCGCGATGGTCTACGGGATCGCCTTCCCGAAGTGGTACATCCTCGAGCTCGGGGCGATCTTTCTTGCGCTGGCGCTGTTCGCCGGCCTGGTCGGCGGGCTGGGCGCCAACGAGACCGCCAAGCGCTTCGCCGAGGGCGCCTCCGAGCTCGCCAGCACGGCACTCCTTATAGGCTTCGCACGCTCCATCGCATTGATCCTCGAGGACGGCCAGGTCCTGCACACGATCGTCAACGGGATGGCCGCCCCGTTGCAGGTCCTGGGCGCCGAGTTCGCCGCCGTCGGCATGCTGGCGATCCAGACGCTGATCAACCTGTTCATCCCGTCGGGCTCAGGGCAGGCCTACGTCACCATGCCGCTGATGGCGCCGATCGGGGACCTCGTGGGGGTGAGCCGCCAGACGGCGGTGCTCGCATTCCAGTTCGGCGACGGCTTCGCGAACATCATCGTGCCCACGAATCCGGTCCTGATGGGCATTCTCGGGATCGCGGGGATTCCCTACGACCGCTGGTTCCGGTTCGTGGCGCCGCTGCTGCTGAAGCTGTTCGTGGCAGGCTCGGTCACGCTGGTCATCGCGGTATCGATCGGCTATTCCTAGCGACTTCGAGCAGGCCGGGCGGCGACCCCGGCAGGGAGATGCGAGTAATTCGCAACAGCGAATGAGTCGCATTCCTTTCTTTACTCCGTACCATCCCTAATGGCGGGCCCCCTTGGGGCGGTATATTTTCCTATCCGTATCAGCACAGGGTTTTGGTGCCTGGCATGACCACCGTGGGCTGATCGGGTTTTTGGGGAACGCGCAACACCCTCTGGAGGGAGTCATGAAGAATTGGACGAAACTGCTGGCGTCGGCAACTATTGCCGCGGCGCTGGCGCTCGCCGGCTGTTCCGGCGACGATGGGAAGGACGGGGCTCCCGGCCCCGCGGGTCCTACCGGACCGACCGGGCCGACTGGCCCAACGGGTCCTGAAGGTCCTCCCGGCACCGGCCCGGGCGTTGACCCTGGCGACATCACCGGCACACTCAATGGCGAGATCACCGGTGTCGAGATTGACACCTCCGCGAGCGCGATCGTCAGCGTGACGTTCGAAGTCACGGACGCCAATGGCTTGCCGGCCACCGGCCTGACCAACTTCGAGTTCACCATCGCCAAGCTCCTTACGGATGGCGAATATCCCCGCTGGCAGAGCTACATCAATCGCTCGCGCTTGCGGAGCGGTGGTGTGCCCGTGCTCCGCGCCGCCGGCGAACGCCGGGTTGCGACCGAAGTGGCGCCAGGCGTGTACGAGTACACCTTCGGCACCGACCTGGATGCCGTCAGCGACTTCATCTATTACGGTGCGCCAGGCGCGCCGCCCGCTCCGGGCGTCAGCTCGAGCGGTGAGCTGACCTCTCCGGCCGCGCTGGCAATCCTGCCGACGCTGGACCTGGACTATGACCCAAGCGCGCTGCATCGCATCTCCGTGGTGGGCCGTGACGTGCGCTACAACGCGACCATCGACTTCGTACCCGCGACTCTGCCGACCCTGTCGGCGCCGACCGCCAACCTGGTCATCACGACCGAGTCGTGCGGCGCCTGCCACGGGAATTCCGCGAGCCGGGGCACCCTGCACTTCCCGAATGTGCACGGCAACGGTCGTTACACGATGGAGACCTGCACGGCGTGTCACAACGAGTCCACGTTTGACTCGCGCAGCTCGACCGACACCGAGTGGGCCGAAATCAGCCTGACGACGATGATTCACACGCTCCACAACGACGCGGTCGATTACAGTGATTACAGTGTTGACGGTCGGGTCTATGACACCGTGAACTACCCGCAATCGGTCGCGAACTGCCTGACCTGCCATGACAACCAGCGGATGGCTGCTCTCGGCTTTGAGCCGGAAGGCCGTTTGGATGCGGATAAGGTGGCATACAAGGCGCGTCCGAGCGCCGAGGCGTGTGGCACCTGCCACGAGATCGACTTCGTGCGTGGCGGCTTCAACCACTCCTTTGGCGACGCTGCCCCTTCGACCTGTCTGACCTGCCATGGCCCGGGCGCGTTCGCGAGCGTGGACCAGTTCCACATCAGCGTGGCGTCGACGCCGAACAACCCGCAGATCCCGGCCGGCGGCTATGACTTCCAGTACAGCATTGACGAAGTCACGCTGGACGAGAGTCTCGTGCCGACCGTTCGCTTCGCCATCGTGGCGCGCAGCGCGACCGCGACCGAGTACACGCCGCTGGTGTTTGATAACCTGCCGACCGGCGTGACGCTGGGCAACGTGCGTTTTTATACGGCCTGGAGTTCTCCGCACCCGATGCCGCTGGACGCGATGGACGGCCCGGCAAACGCCGCGCCGCAGGACTATAACAACCTGTTCGTGGGCGGCAGTCGCCAGTACTTCGATTTCGAAGTGCCGACGGGCCTCTTCGCCTGGGATCAGCCAGCTCCGCTGGGTACGCTGACAGGCTTCCTGGGTGCAGTGACCGGGCCCGATGCCAGCGGCTACTACACGCTCGAGCTGCCGTTCGCCTTCCCGGCGGACTCCACCCTGCGCGCCGTTTCCATCGAGGGGCGGCCGACTTCTGCGGCGGGCAATGCGCAGCCACCGTCGGTCATCGCCCGCATCGGCACCCCGCGGCGCAGCGTGGTCGACATCGACAGCTGCAACACCTGCCATGAGCGCATCGTGTTCCATGGCGGCGGCCGCATGGATGGCGTCGATCACTGCGTGACCTGCCACAACCCCGAGATGACGAACAGTAACCTGTTCGAGGGAATCATCCCGGCCGGCGCGTTCGAGAGCATCCCGGCTCGCCAGGTCTATGAAGGCCTGTTCTTCAGCCAGCAGCCGAACAACCTGAAGGACATGCTGCACGGGATCCATGCCGGCAAGCCGGTGGGTGGTGCGCCTATTCGGACGGTGCCGTTCAACTTCATCCGCGGTAACGCGTTCCAGTTGACCGGCGGCAATGGCCCGCATGCATTCGAAAACTCTGGCTTCCCGGCCGCGCTGGCCGACTGCCAGGTCTGCCATTTGCCGACCACCGTCAGCCTGCCGCTGGTGGCAGGGGCGATGTGGAGCGTCGTCGATGCCGAGCTCGCGCTGGGTGCCACGGTTGCGGAGTACAACCCGGCTGCAGCCACGCGCATGGCGCCGGCTTCGGCCAGCTGCTACGGCTGCCACAACACGCCTGAGGCGAAGGCTCACTTCGAGCTGAACACCTCGTTCCAGAGTGGCGCCGAGGCCTGTGCAATCTGCCACGGTCCTGGCAGGATCGTTCCGGCACACGTCGACTAACCAACAAGCAGCACCAAGCTGCGCTCAACCTGGCCGGGGGAGGCAACTCCCCCGGCCTTTTCTTGGGCGGTACCGCCACGTTGGGCGACCGGACCGGGAGCCCGTACAATGCCCGCCCAATGCTGAGCTTCACCAACCTCGCCCTGCGCCGCGGCCCGCAGTTGCTGCTGTCCGACGTCGACCTGAGCCTGCACGCCGGCTGGCGCGTCGGCGTCATCGGGCGCAACGGCTGTGGCAAGACGAGCCTGTTTGCGGCCATCCAGGGGGAGCTCGAGCCGGATCGCGGCGAGATCGGCCTGTCGTCGAGGGTCCGCATCGCCGGGGTGGCGCAGGAAACGCCCGCCCTGCCCGACCCGGCGCTCGAGTTCGTGATCTCCGGAGACGCAGAGCTCTGGGCGGCGCTCAGCGCTGAGCGTGCGGCGACCGAGGCCGAGGATTACGAGGCGGCGGCCACGGCGCATCACCTGCTCGCCGAGCTGCAGGGCTACGACGCCGAGGCGCGCGGCGGGCGGCTGCTGCACGGCCTGGGTTTTCCGGCAGCGACGCATGCCCGCCCCGTCGCGGAGTTCTCCGGCGGCTGGCGGGTGCGATTGAACCTCGCCCGGGCCCTGATGACGCCGTCCGAATTGCTGCTGCTCGACGAGCCGACCAACCACCTCGATCTCGACGCCGTGCTGTGGCTCGAGCAGTGGCTGCTCAAGTATCCCGGCACGCTGCTCCTGATCTCGCACGACCGCGAGTTCCTGGACGGCGTGTGCACCCATATCCTGCACCTGCACGATGGCCGGGCGAAGCTCTACGTCGGCGACTACACGGCGTTCGAGCGCCAGCGTTCGGAGCAGCTTCGCCAGCAGCAGATCGCCTTCGAGAAGGAGCAGGCGGAGCGCGAGCACCTGCAGCGCTTCATCGACCGTTTCCGGGCCAAGGCCAGCAAGGCCACCCAGGCGCAGTCACGCATCAAGCGGCTCGAGAAGCTGGCCGGCACCGAGGCCGTGCGCGCCGAGCGTGACCTGCGGATCGCCTTCGAGCCGCCCGCCAAGCTGCCCTTCTCGCTGATCACGCTGGACAGGGTGACGGCCGGTTACCGCCGCTCGGCCCTGGCGCAGGAGCACGAGCACCTGCCCGGTGAGGACGCCGGCGACGCGAAGGTCCTGCCGGTGCTGCACGAGGTGAATCTCGCGCTCGAGGCCGGCGATCGCATCGCCCTGCTCGGTCCCAACGGCGCGGGCAAGTCCACCCTGGTGAAGACCCTGGTCGGCGCGTTGCCGCCGCTCGCCGGGGAGCGGCGGGTCCACGGCGATGTCAGCGTGGGTTATTTCGCGCAGCACACGCTCGAGAGCCTCAAGGCCGGCGCCAGCCCGATCGAGCACCTGCGTGAGATTGCGCCGGGCGCCACGCCGCAGCAGATGCGCAATTTTCTCGGCCGCTGGTACTTTTCCGGCGACCGGGCGTTCGAGACCGTGGATCATTTATCGGGCGGCGAGCGGGCGCGCCTCGCGCTGGCCCTGCTCGCGTGGCGCAAGCCCAACGTGCTGCTGCTGGACGAGCCGACCAACCATCTGGACCTGGACATGCGCGAGGCGCTGGCCGAGGCGCTGGCGGACTATGACGGTGCCATCGTGCTCGTGTCGCACGACCGGCACCTGATCGGCCTCGTCTGCGATACCTTCTGGCGCGTTTCGGACGGCCACATCGAGCGCTTCAAGGGCGACCTCGACGAGTACGCGGCCTGGCTGCGCGCGCGGCTCAATCGCGGCGGGGACAAGGCGGCGAAACCTGCGCCGGTCAAGGCGGCGCCGGCACCGGCCCCGGCCGCCCGTCCCGACGGCAAGGCGCGGCGGCGCCTGGAATCGCTCGAGCACCGCCTCCAGGCCCTGAATTCGGAACGGGCGCAACTGGAAGCCAGGCTTGCCGATCCGGCGCTCTACGGGGATGGCGCCGATCGCTCGTCGCTGCCGCTGCTGGCCCAGCGGCATGCGGCCCTGGGCGATGAAATCAGCGCGATCGAGGCCGAGTGGCTGACCCTGACGGAGCAGCTCGAGGCCGGCTGACGGATCCCCCCGGCGTCAGAACAGCATGGACGCCGTCAGGATGATGCGGAAATCTTCCTTGCCCTCCGCGCCCTGCTGTTCATCCTCTTCGTTGAGGCGCGTCCAGACCGGCACCTTGACGCCCAGCCCGACGCTCAGGCGCTCGCGGGAGATCCGCACGCTCGGCAACGCGTAGATGATCCGGCCGCCGGTGGCCTCCTCCCCGATCCCGTCCTCGCGATCCCGCCCGAGGTCCAGGTACTGCGTCTCGAGGCTGAGATCGACGCGCAGCCTGCGATCCGAGTCCGAATGCGCGCGATAGACCAGGGCGCCGTTGAGGCGTTTCTCCGTGCCAAAACGACGGCGCACGTCGTCGTCATACGTGTACGACTGGAAGCCGATCCACGAGGCTTCCAGGTTTGCCGTGAGGCGTTCCCCCAGCATGCGGGTGACGGCTGCCCCCGCCATGAAGGACGACCGGCCGAAGCCCGAGGCCTTGCCCGGGTCGAAGGCCTCGTCATCGACCCTCAGGTTCGCATCGCCGGTCGGCAGGG
>Ga0209498_1001648_pt1 | contig 13676 bp, 8 predicted proteins | sample WalLakDeSediment_FD_184131 | JGI IMG/M metagenome (GOLD analysis project Ga0209498, IMG submission 184131) | Lake sediment microbial communities from Walker lake, Nevada to study Microbial Dark Matter (Phase II) - Walker Lake 11/02/13 Deep... | ecosystem: Environmental > Aquatic > Freshwater >...
TTTGTCCTGGGTCTGTATTTGTCCGTTGGCATCGCCATCGCCGCCAAACATGCCGAAGAAGCCGTTGGGCAGCAGCTTGTGCCCGCTCATATAGGCTGACTTGTCCATGCGTGCAAAGGCTTTTGTGAGCGCCTGGGTGAAGTCCCAGCTATAACCTCCTCCCTGATAGGTCAGGCCCTGGGCCGACATTACCGCCAGGTGGTTGCGGTGGCGCACCACCACGTAAAGGCTGTTTTGCACATCCAGCCCGGAAAGGTTTGGCAAGGTAACGCCATCTGTTTGGGTGATGGTACCGTCGGCTTTTAGCAAGAATGCCTTTGGCCATCCCGAAACCAGGGTGGCGGCGGTGGCCTGTGCCGGAGTAGGGGCGTCGCGCAGCTCCACCAGCACCCAATCAACCACCCCGGCAGGAACCAAGGAAAATTGTTCGGTGCCTGCATAGTTCCATGGTGGCTGATTATAGGGCTGGGAAAGAGGCAGGTAACCACTGGTGTTGAGGCTGGTGTTCATGGAGTGAGCAGTGGGGTTGGCAGGCCCCTCGAGAAATACTTTAATGCTGAGCCATCCAGGGGTAAAAGGAACCGAAAGAGGCCCAAGGTAGTAGCCGGGCAGCAGGCGGTAGCCGGCACTTGTGGCTTGCTGGCCCGAAAGGCCACCCACCACGCTGCCCTGCAGGGTGTAGCTTGCCGAAGCTGGCGCAGCAGCAGGGTTTGAACCGGTAGAAAAAGTGTACTGCCGCAAGGTGTACGATTGGGCCAGGAGACCGGTGCTCCATACCAGGGCCAGAACCAAAGAAATCAGGGTTTTCATAGGTAAATAGTTTAAAGTTCCGGGTTTAAAGTTTAAAGACTTGTCCGCTTACCAGCGGATTAAAGGTTTAAGGATTAAGGGATTAGATCCGCTGATCCGCTAATCTTCACAATCAAGGCAAAGGGTAAAAAAAGGATCGTTTTCATTTGTTTTAGTTTTCGAATGTCATTTTTCTCAAGCTTTTTCAAGGAGTTTTGTTAAAAAGACCTGATAGCACGGACCGAAATTTGAGTGGTTTTTAAGCCTTCCCAGATATCTCCAACCATGAATATTTGATACCAGGCATTTGTGCTGCTGCTTTCGGTAGAAGACCAATAGTAGTTATTTCCTAAATTGCCTATGGTTGCTCTCAAAGTGTACATCAGGTTAAGTTCATATTTAGTTGGTAAGCGCCAATCAGTAAATTTTTTTCCTGCAGTATTATGATTTGAAGGATTGCTGATCATGTTCTGTGCGTCGTACCAAGTGCAACTGGTGGCTTGATTTTGTGTGGCTACAACCAGGCCGTGCCGTCCATCAGGTGTTACATAAAAGACATATCCCCCTAAATCGTTATTTAAACCAACAGAATAAGTAATGGGCATGTCAATTGAAAGGGTTCCATTTGAGCTAACAACCAGGTTGCGTGTGACGCTACCTGACAGATTTTGGAAACGAACGCTTCCGGTAGTATGAAGTTGTGCTGTAGGGCTGGTAGTTCCAATACCCAAATTCCCGTCGCTAGTGATGCGCAGGATTTCTGCACCTGCGGGTCCTGCATAAAAGCGGGTCTCACCGGTTCCTCCATCCAGGTTAAAATAGAGGATGCCGGTATCGTAGGCGTTAATGATCAAATTGTTGTTTGGCGATGACCGGATGGACGGGCGCGTGGGTGAATTGACATAGCCTGAATAAAGATCCAGGTATGCGCCAACGCTAAGTTGCTGGCGGGGGGATGTTGTTTGAATACCCACATTCCCGGCGGGTAGGATTGTTAACCTTGCCATGTTACTGGTTCCCAAATTCAGGGGCCCGTTTTCAACATTCACCAACCATCCGGTTAATCCATCCATTGCCAGATGTAAGCCATCTCCAGAGCTGAATCCGGTAGAGCTGTTTAACAAGTTCATGCCACAAATGGTACCAGATTGTGCAAGAGTTAATTTTCGTGAGGGTGTATTTATTCCCAATCCGAAATTCTTATCGGAAGAGCTATAAATGGCTGTTTCATTTTCCACCCAGGGGCCTGCTGCCGGGTTAGCCCATAACACCCCGCTGGCCCCGCGACTAAGCACCTGCCCTGCGGTGCCAGAGGTGTTGCTATAGTCGAACAGGTGGCCTCTGAGGCGCATCGTACCTGCCACATCCAATGTTTGGGCGGGATCACCGGTACCGATGCCCACGCGGCCTGCACGGCCAATGTCGCCATCGGGGTTTCCTCCTTCCCACCAGGTGGGGTCCCATTCCAGCGACTGCATGGCATAGCCCACACTGGAGAATTTGGTACGGGGGCTCATCTCGGCCTCACTGCCCACCTTGATGCCAAGCCAGCGGCCAGGATCATTGAAATGGCTTTCATTAAAGGGGGTAACCTCACCAAGTTTGACCTGGAAGAGTCCGTCAACAACCTGCACCGTGCGTACTTCCGTCCATTGGGCGGTACCGCCTGAGGCCACGGTATACAAAGAAAAAGTCATCGATAAGCTGGCATTCACCGGGTTGTCGCCGCTGTCGTGCAGCCGTCCCTGGAAATCGATGGTGGTGGGGACAACCATTGATTTTTCTGTTTTTTCAGTGGTTTCATTTTCCCTCGCCGCTTCCTGGGCAAAGATGCCTATGCTCCATACCAGCAAAAGGCCAAAAAGTAACAGGTTTTTCATAAGAATAGGTTTAAGGTTTAATGTTTAATGTTTAAGGTTAAAGCCTGCCTGCCGCAGGTAGGGTTAAAGGTTAAGGGATTAGATCCGCTAATCTGCAAATCTCCTAATCTGCTCATCATCACATTATCACATTATCATATTATCACATTTTCTCATCTCTCATCTCTCATCTCTCTTTCCAGTGCTTCAATTCTTTTCAGCAGTTCATTGATGACTTTTTGTTGAGCAATGATCTGCAGCTGAAGGTTTTCGACAGTTTCTACGGTTTCAAAGGCCATCCGTGTCATATCGATCACATCTCCGTTTTCTTCTTTTTCCTGCCGGGCAGATGTGATCCATGGAAGATGTTTTTCTCTTTCCAGGAAATCACTTACTTCTTCTATGCTGAAATGGGGGTAGTTTTCCTCAAAAACAAAGTCGGGCTTGTTATATGGCGTGCCATTGGCACTACCTGCTGTTCCGCCATAAAACACACTTCCCGTAGCGCGAATATCCCCGCTGACATCCAGGTCATATTGGGGAGTCCAGGTGCGAATACCTACCCTGTTGTGGGATGGATTAATGATAATATTTTCATTGGCAGTTGAGCTTTGAATAACCAGGCTTCCACCCCCGAAGGATAAATCAACATAATCGTTGCTGGCTCCGTCGGTTCTCAGGGCGATCCAGTCGCCTGTAGCGTCGGAAAGACGAATTCTGTCACCCAGAACATCCACTGCATAATCGGGAACAGTTTTGCCTATAGCTACCCGGCCACTTACATGAAATCTTCCTCCCGTAAAGAACCCGGAATATCCCGATGCAGAAGTTACTTCACCCCTGACCCCATATACTGTTCCGGATGCTGATGTCTGATATCCCCAGACTCCGGTAGCACCAGTAGTGGAGGAATTTGATATCCCCGATACTCCAAAAGTGCTTCCTGAAACACTTGATGAAATCCCACTTATTGCAGTCCCGGCGGATGCTTTTATCTCACACCTTAATCCGGGCCCTGTGCCATTGTTAGTTAAATCGAAAATATGATCTGTGGCAGATGAAGTACCGGAATAAGGAAGGATTAATCCACCTGATGGATTTTGCCAGGAAGCCAAGCCATTGGCATCGGAAGTAAGGACTTTGCCGGAAGCTTGCGTTCCATCCTGCAAAGTGAGTTGTTTTGTCATGAATGTGCCGTTTACATCCAGATCATACGCCGGTGTCCATGTGCGCACTCCTACCTTGCTGTCTTTTGCAGGATTAAGTATTATATTTTCGCCGTTGGCATTTCCTCCAATGGCCAGGTTGCCACCGGAGAATGATAAGTCAAGTATTCCGGCGGTTCCATCAGTACGCATGGCTAACCATGTGCCTTCAGACTTTTTCAGATTGATCCGGGTAGCGCCAACCACTTCAAGTTTATAGGCAGGATTGTTAAGGCCTATGCCAACATTACCGCTATTGTAATAAATATCGGAGCCAGAAGTAACCCATTGACTGCCGGAAGGGCTTTGCCAGGAAGCAAGCCCAGCGGCATCGGAGGTGAGAACTTTTCCAGCACCGGGACTGCCGCCTGTTATTTTTACCTGACCCGCTACTTCAAGTTTCGCTGAAGGGTTTTCTGTGCCAATACCTGTATTTCCCTGAATATGGAATTTGCCCCCCTGGAAATATCCAGAGTAACCGGAGGAGGATTTTGTTTCTCCATAGACACCATAATTCTGTCCGGTAGTTGACCTCGCAGTACCCCTAATCCCGGTCCCATTAAGACTATATGAATCTCCTGTAACTCCAATTCCCTGTCCCTCATCGGAGTATACATATCCTACCACACCAATTCCCGATGAGGAATTTGTTGTTCCGGCAATGCTCGTTACTGAACCCAATGTGGATGGGTTATAAACCAAAATCCCTGTACCTTGACCCGCTTGGTTAATTGAGAATGCAGGATCATCCGAGCTGCAACTTCCAGAATATGGTAAAGTTAATCCCTCTGACGGGGTTTGCCATGAAGCAAGGCCGCTTGCGTCAGAGGTAAGCACTTTTCCTGCACCGGGACTGCCGCCTGTTATTTTTACCTGTCCCGCTATTTCAAGTTTTGAAGTCGGATTTTCAACTCCAATACCCACATTTCCACTCACATAAAATCTTCCTCCTTCAAAATATCCTGAATGTCCGTCGGGGGAAACAACCATGCCCCTAATGCCCCTGGTATTTCCTGTTGCGTATCCCGCAATGCCACTGACGCCTGTACCGGTTGGCCCATCCGCAACCCCATATACCCCAAAAGAGGTTCCTGTAAGAGAATTTGTAATATTCCTGCCGTACACACCAGAACCATTGATGGCCTGCGAATAGCCAATGACCCCTGAAGCTGTACCGGCATTTGAAAATGCCTTTCCGAAAACACCCCCTCCAAGGGGCGAAAAAATATCTCCCCTTACCCCAAAGTAATCTGAATCAGTTGACGTGGCATGGTTTATTCCATAAATTCCATTTCCACCATTATTGGTGTTGGTTATTTTAAATATATAGTCAGATGAGGAACCACTCTCAATAAACGGAAGGCTCAAACTGGCGGGTTGCCAGGAAGCCAGTCCATTAGCATCAGATGTCAGCACCTTTCCTGCTCCCGGGCTGCCACCGGTTATTTTTACCTGGCCAGCAACCTCAAGTTTGGCGGTAGGATTTGTAACGCCAATCCCTGTATTGCCACTGATATGAAACCTGCCTCCTTCAAAAAATCCGGAATATCCGTTTGACGAATAATTGACACCCCATACGGCAGAGCTTGAAACACTTGATTCAGAAGCCACTCCACGAACACCAGCACTGCTACTTCCCTCGGTAACCCCAACTATACCGGAATAAATCGATGACCTTCCATAGATTCCATCCCCATAACCGGTATTGGTTATTTTAAATGCGGAAACAGTAGAGGCATCAACCGTTCCTGAATAGGGTAAGGTCAATCCACCTTCGGCAGCCTGCATGGCATATCCCACGCTCGAGATCTTTGTGCGTGGGCTCATTTCGGCCTCTGCACCCACCTTGATGCCCAGCCAGCGGTCGGTGCCGCTGAAATGGGTTGGGCTAAAGGGGGTTCCCTCGCCCAATTTCACATGGAATAGCCCATCGACAACCTGTACAGATTTGGTTTCGGTCCATAAGGCAGTGCCACCCGATAATGCATTGTACAGGGAAAAAGTGATGTTCAATGTTGAATTTACCGGGTTACCGCCGCTGTCGTGCAGCCGTCCCTGGAAGTCGATGGTGCCTGGCACCGCGGTGCTTTTTTCAGCTCCGGCTTCCTGAGTTGGTGGGTTTTCATTGGCGGCTTCCTGGGCCATTATGCCGGTGCTCATTACCATGGCAAGGGCGAAAGAAATCAGGGTTTTCATATGTAAAAAGTTTGAAGTTCCAAGTTTCAAGTTTAAGGTTAGGGGTTCGGAGTTAGAGGTTAGGGATTAGATCCGCTAATCCGCTAATCTTCACATCGGCCAATCATCTAATCATCAACCAGGAGTCATCGATGCAAAAGTCCGGAAAGCTAAAATAGGGGGGAGGAAAAAGGAATTCCGGGGTCTGCAAGCAGCCCCAAAATCAGGTGTTGAGGGTGGGACAGGTTCTTTAAAAAATTACAGCCTGAAGCGCCGACAGGCCCGGTTCCGGGGCAGTTAAACTGGCAAAACTGTTTTTAAAAAACTGTGTATTATACGGTTGTTGTGTAATTCAGCATGGTGGCAGGGCCACCCAATGAGTGCTGGACAAAACAGTCCAAAAGAAGCGGACTGAAAGGGGGGGTATTAATTGCGGAAAGTTAAATATTATTTAGATTAAAAGCAAAAAAACGGCGGTAAAAATTATATTTTCTTTTCATGTTGCTTTATCAAAGAAATAATATTTTCCCTTTTTGAATAAAAATATTCTTTGTTTGAAAAAAATGGCAAATCACTTATATAAAACAAAGGTTCCTTTGTAAACCAAACAATTGTTTAAAAAAACCACTTGAAACGCTTGCATCGTATTGGTTTTATGTCTAATATTGGAACCCTTTTCCGCTCTGTCCTCCCTTTGCGGGAAATGATATGGTCTTTGACAGGATAATAAAAGGGCGCATTCCTTTGCGTATGGGTGGCAAATTTTGTAAATTTAGGGCTGAATACTTTGTTTTTTGGTATTGTTCTAAAAACCCAACTACCATGGAAGATCGCCTGATTACCTTAGCTACTGATCATTACACCGCTGCCGAAGTGCTGAAAGCCAAGCTCGAGGGTGCCGGCATCGAGTGTTTCCTGAAGCATGTGCACCTGATACAGGGTGCCGCCGCCGAAGGGGTTCAAATTCAAATCCGCGAATCGGATGTAGAAAAAGCCCTGCGGATGATGGCTGAATGGAAAGCAGAACAAGAGGAGGCCGAAAAAAAGGATATACGGTCAATACGCCGTATACTGGTCCCGGTCGACTTTTCTGAGTATTCAAAAAATGCATGCCTTTATGCACTTAACCTGGCCAACAATCTGAAGGCCGATATCAAGATTCTCCATGTGTATTACGCCCCAATCGTCGATTTGGTACCCATTACGGATGCATACAGCATCCAAGTCGACATGGACATCAACCTGCGCGAGATCGAAGGTATTGCCCGAAAGGGTCTCCTCGAATTTGTCGACGGTATCCGCAATGCCGCCCGCGAGAAAGGCCTCGGGTACATTAAAATCGGCTATTCTCTCCGAGAAGGCATTACCGAAGATCAGATTGCCCAAGTAGCACGCGATTACAAGCCGGGCATCATTGTGTTGGGCACCAAAGGTAAGGGTGAACAGAACAGCGATATCGTGGGCAGTGTGGTGTGTCGCCTTTTCGACAAAACCCGGGTACCAGTCCTTGCCATTCCTCAGCAATCCGTTTACGACACTTCAGCCGAAGTAAAAAACATTGTTTATGCCACCGATTTCGATGAATCGGATTATGTGGCTATACGCCGCCTTATGGGTATTGTTTCAGGTTTCGACGTGCGTATTTTCTGTGTGCACGTGTCGAAAGACGGGCAAAAGACCTGGGACCAGGTGAAGATGGATGCCCTGAAAGATTACTTCGGACAGGTGCATGCCGGCATAAAGGTAGAATGCCAGCTGCTCGAAGGCGATGACATGGTTGGGCAGCTCGAAGAGTTTACCAAAGCCCGAAAAATCGACTTGATTGCCCTTACCAACCGCAAGCGCAACCTGATTTCCAGACTTTTCAACCCCGGTCTAACCCGCAGGCTGTTGCATCAGAGCAGCATCCCGCTTTTGGTATTCAGGGCATGAGAATCACACTAAAAACAAGGATAAGGAAGGATTTTCACACGGTAGCTGCAGGCTTCAACCATGACCTGTTCATATACCTGTTGCCGCCTTTGGGTTTGGCTGTGCTTAAGCGCTACGATGGGCAGAAACCTGGCGATATTGTTCATATTAAGTTTCGCCTGCCTTTTGTTAACGATTTCAAAGTAGTAATTCGTGAAGTGTGGACCAGCCCCAAAGAATACCGCTTTGTGGACCGTGGGCTGGTGATGCCCTTCAGGCTTGAATTTTGGCAGCATACACACCGCGTGGTGGCGCTGGGCGAAAACCGCACTGCCATAATTGACCAAATGGAGTTTCGTACTAGCTGGTTGCTGCTCGATTGGCTGGTCTGGCCCATGCTTTTTCTGAGTTTCTTTCCACGAAAGTGGCAATACAAGCGATATTTTGAGCGGACAAAACCCAGTGCTTGAAATTTGAGCCCTATGTGCTATCTTTGAGGCCTCAACCCCGGGCTTATGCATTTTTCTTTCAGGAAACTAATCCTATCTTTTCTATCTCTGGCCTTGCTTTGGTCGTGTGGGGGCAGGCAGGCGTATGATGATGGCATGACAGTTTTCCGTTACAACGAGGCGGCAGGCATTACCTCGCTCGATCCCATTTATGCCCGCAACCAGGCCAATATCTGGGCCACGTCTCAGCTTTTCAGCAGCTTGCTGCAGCTTGATGAAGACCTGAACATTCAGCCCGCCCTTGCCAGTCATTACGAGGTTTCGGCCAATGGACTGGAGTACACCTTTTTTCTTCGCGACGATGTCTTTTTTCACGACAATGCCTGTTTTGAGGGCGGGAAGGGACGAGCTGTGGTGGCTTCTGACTTTGTTTTCAGTTTTTCGCGCCTGATCGATCCTCGCCTGAACGCGCCTGGCTCCTGGGTAGTAACACAGGTGCTGCGAAAGGCCGATGGCAGCCTCGATGTGGAAGCGCCCAACGACACCACCCTCGTTATCCATCTGCAGCAGCCGTTTCCGCCATTTGCAGGATTGCTTACCATGCAGTATTGTGCCGTGGTGCCCCACGAGGCCATTTCCAGTTATGGACAGGAGTTCCGCAACAATCCCGTTGGAACTGGCCCCTTTCGCTTTCAATATTGGAAAGAAGGGGTGAAGCTGGTGCTGCGGAAAAATGAGCGATATTTTGAGTTTGAAGGGGAGGAGCGCCTGCCGTATCTCAATGCCGTGTCCATCAGTTTTATCATAGACCGCCAAACGGCTTTTCTTGAGTTTATTAAAGGCAATCTCGACTTTTTGAGCAGCATCGATGCCAGTTACAAAGATGAGATTTTAACCCCTGAAGGAAGCCTGCAACCCCGCTACCAGGATCGTTTTAAGATGATTTCAAAGCCTTTTCTGAATTCAGAATATTTGGGCATAATGGTGAATGAAAACAACCTCCCTGCTGATTGGCCCCTGAAGGAGGCTAAGGTCCGTCAGGCCATTAACCTGGGCTTTGACCGCGACAAAATGATTCGCTTTTTGCGCAATAATGTGGGCATCCCTGCTCATGCCGGCTTTGTGCCGGTAGGCATGCCGGGTTTTCCCGAGAATGAAGGCGGTTATACATACGATCCCGACCGGGCCAGGCAGCTGCTGGCCGAGACCGGATTTCCGGACGGGCAGGGATTGCCACCCATCACCTTGCACACCAACCAGAATTATCTCGACCTTGCCCAGTATATTCAGCACGAGCTTTCGAAAATAGGAATACGGCTGTTGATCGATGTGATGCCACCTGCTACCCTGCGCGAAATGATGGCCAAAGGGGAGGCACGCATGTTTCGTGCCTCGTGGATTGCCGACTACCCTGATGCCGAGAATTACCTGGCCCTTTTTTATACCCCAAATCATGCGCCCGGTGGACCAAACTACACCCATTTTTCCGATCCGGTTTTCGACAGGCTCTATGAACAGGCCCTGACAGAAACCAATGACAGCCTGCGTCAGGCCTTTTACCGCCAGATGGACAGGATTATAATAGAAAAAGCCCCGGTGGTTTTCCTGTTTTACGATCAGAGCGTAAGGTTTGTGCCAAAGGAAATGGAAGGAATGAGCAACAATGCCCTCAATCATCTGGATCTAAGAAGGGTAAGGTTTTAAGTCGTAAGCAGGCAGTCGTCAGTTGTCAATTGTCAGCGCCTTTAATACGTTGACCACCTTCACATCTTCACATCTTCTTATTTTCTCCTTTTCTTATCTTCCAACCCTCTCATTTTCCTGCCTTCTCACCCTCTCAATTTCCTTGCTCCATCGCTTATCACCACATCATACACCCTGGGTTTCTGGCCGAATTTTTCGAGGAAGCGTGATGTTGCTCTTTCTATGAATTCATCGTGGGCTTGTTCGCTTACCAGGTTGATGGTGCAGCCGCCAAATCCGCCGCCCATCATACGTGCGCCAAGAATGCCCGGTTCACCGGCGGCCATATCGGCCAAGAAGTCGAGTTCTTTGCAACTCACCTCATACTGATGCCTGAGCCCCAGGTGCGAGCCAAACATCATTTGTCCGAAGGTGGTCAGGTCGTTTTGCTGCATGGCCTCGCAGGCTCTATGCAGCCGCAGGTTTTCTTCAATTACATACTGGCATCGCTGAAATACAATGGGTTGCATATCGCCTTTGCTTTCTGAGAGCATTTCCATGTTGATATCGCGCAGGCTGTTTACCTGTGGGTATTTTTGCTTCACCACCGCCACGCCGGCTTCGCATTGCTGCCGCCGCACATTGTATTCCGACGATGCCAGGCTGTGTTTTACCATCGTGTCGAGGAGCACCAGGCGAGAACCGGACTTTTGCGGATCGAAGGGTATCAATTCCACTTCCAGCGAGCGGCAGTCGAGCTTAATAAGTTTACCCTGCTGTCCGTGCAGCGAGGCAAACTGGTCCATAATGCCGCATCGCACTCCCGCATAGTTGTGCTCGGCAAGTTGCCCGATCCGGGCCAGCTGGGCCAGGCTTTTCTTTAAACCAAACAGGTCGTTCAGCGCAAAGGCAAAAACACTTTCGAGGGCTGCCGACGACGAAAGCCCAGCGCCCAGCGGAATATCGCCTCCAAACACGCAGTCGAAGCCACCCGCTTCGGCACCGTTTTCCCCTAGCTCCATCACCACGCCCAGAATATAGTTGGCCCAGTGCTCATCAAGTTTTTCCCTTGATGGGATAAAAGAAACCATATGATCGTAATCGAGAGAATATGCGTTGATGGTGGAAGTCTGGTTGGGCTTTATGGCCAGGTAAATGGCTTTGTCTATGGCACCGGGCAATACAAAACCTTCGTTGTAGTCGGTATGCTCGCCAATGAGGTTTACCCTTCCGGGAGAAGCAAATAAAGATGGCTGCCCTTGAAAAAGCTCGTTGTATTTAGTCAGAATCTGTTCGGTCATTGTATTGTTCTTAAAAAAGCCTCTTTTGAAATTTATTTGGAATAAGAAAAAGATAAATATTTAAGATACTTTCTTTTTCAGGAAAAAATGTGTTGAATTATTTTAAATGTAAAAATAATCAGAATAAATACGTTTTAAAAAATTGATTTGCAAACAATTGAACTTTAGAAAATTAACAAAAAAAATAAAAACAGAAAAATTTCCCGTTTTTTTAAAAAGCAAGGGCCAAATTAGTGTTTTTCTGGCAAGTTCCTTTTTACATTTGCGCGCACTTTTCCATTTACCTTTCACTGTTTAATCACCATATCATGAGCGAAATACCCGAAAAAAAGAAAGGCACTTTCAAATCTTTTCCGCGCAATTTCTGGACGGCCATTGTCATGGAATTTTTTGAGCGCGGGTCCTACTATGGCGTCATGTCGGTTTTGTCGGTTTACCTGGTTTTGTCAACCGTTGATGGCGGTTTGGGATTCAGTAAATCGAGTGTTGGGGTAATAAAAAGTACGATTACGCCGCTGTTGTACCTTTTACCAATTTTGGCAGGCGGGCTAGCCGACCGCTTTGGCTACCGCCGCACCCTTTTCTTTGCCTTTGGCATGTTGAGTGCCGGATACTTTCTTACCAGCATGGCGACTTCCTACTCTATGGTTTTCCTTAGCCTGATGGTCATGGCCATTGGCGCCGGCTTTTTCAAACCCATTATTTCAGGCACCATTGCCAGGGTCACCACCGAAAGCAACTCGGGTCTGGGCTTCGGTATTTTTTACTGGTCCATCAACCTGGGCGCCTTTATCTTTCCGCTTTTTCTGGTGCCTTATGTGAAGAGCCTGGGCTGGAGCTACATTTTTGTCATGGCCGCCATAGGTACAGGTTCCATGCTGCTGCTCAACCTGCTGGTATATAAGGAGCCGCCGCGCCCACAAAGCACTAAAACCCTTTCCGAAACACTCAAGGGCATCGTTATGGTGCTCAAAGATTACCGCTTTGTGCTGATGATCGTGATTTACAGCGGCTTCTGGATTCTTTATTTCCAGATGTTCGACACCGTGCTGTGGTACCTAAAGGAATACATGGACATGACGCCAGTGAACAAAGCTATGAACAGTTTCCTTGGGTTTTTTGTGGATAACCCGCACTGGGAGTTCGATGCCGAGCACGTAACCGTGATCAACGCCGGGGCCATTATCATTCTTCAGTTACTGGTTTCGACCATTGTACGCAAAACGCCCGCATTGCCCACCATGATCGTGGGCATAACCATGGGCACCATTGGTATGGCCATACTGGCTATCTCAACCTATAGTTGGGTATTTGTACTGGGTATCCTAATTTTCTCCATTGGAGAAATGACCGCCCACCCGAAATTTATTTCCTATGTTGGCCTCATTGCACCGCCCGATAAGAAGGCTCTGTATCTTGGCTATTCATTCTTGTATGGCGTAATTGGCAGTGGCATTGGAGGTATTCTGGGTGCAACGCTTTATGTGCATTTTGTTGACAACTTGCACAAACCCAGCCTGCTGTGGATTATTTTCAGCCTTATCGGCGTGGCCACCATCATAGGGCTATTGCTCTACAACCGTTTTCTGGCGCCCAAAAGGCCCGGCAGCGAGATACTGTAAAAAGATTCTTTTTCCCTTTCGGGAAAAGGCTTCCTGAAAGATCAGTGCTTTTGCAACTGCTTTAACAGGAAGTCTTTTTGTTTTATGCCCACAAAACGCTCCACTTCCTTGCCGTTTTTGAAAAGAACGAGGGTAGGGATGTTGCGGACGCCGTATTTTGCCGAAACGGCAGGGTAGTGGTCTACGTTGAGCTTAGCCACCCTGGCCTGACCGCCGGCGCTTTCGGCCACATCGTTCAGTATGGGCCCCATAACCTTGCAGGGCATGCACCACTCAGCCCAGAAGTCAACCAGCACCAATCCACTTTTTAGCTGCTGCTGCAGGTTTTTGTCGGTGAGGGTAATAATCTTTTCACTTTGCGGCACATTGGAAAGGTTTTTCATCCGGCGAACGGAAACCACCATATAGGCAAGGAAAAGCACAACCAGGGCAATGACTATTATAAGGGTAGTGGACATTTCTTGAAGATTAGAGATGAGAAATGAGAAGTGAGTGGTGAGTTTCTCAGAAATTTTACTGAAGTTAACAGCGATTAGTATTTGTCAAGGATTTTGATGTCGAAGGTCAGCTCCATGATTTGCCTGAACATGTAGGAAACGCCGCAGTATTTTTCCTGCGACATTTCCACTGCCTTGGTCAGTTTTTCCATGTCGAGGTCCTTGCCGCCAAACTCATAGGTGAT
>Ga0209498_1001649_pt1 | contig 13675 bp, 13 predicted proteins | sample WalLakDeSediment_FD_184131 | JGI IMG/M metagenome (GOLD analysis project Ga0209498, IMG submission 184131) | Lake sediment microbial communities from Walker lake, Nevada to study Microbial Dark Matter (Phase II) - Walker Lake 11/02/13 Deep... | ecosystem: Environmental > Aquatic > Freshwater >...
GGCCTTCGTTGGGATTCCATATTCACGCTGCGTTCCCCGGTGGACGGGACGAAGAGCCAATTCGAGCGGGATCGCGTCTTGCTGACTCGGAATCTCCGGGAAATAGTCATGAGACGTCTCCTGGTGGTTGGAAGACTCTGCGCTGAACACCGTATCAAGGCAATTATTCTCATGCTCAGGGGCCGCGGAGGTCCTGTCTGTTCACAACTTCGCTCAGCCGTTGAAGGCCTAGATTCCGCTGCCTATGGCGGCTCCATCGAACTACTCTCAGAACTTGTCCGCAAATCGACGGTCCGGGAGAGAAGGGCTTTGCTTCTTAAGAAGTTACAGCCCGTTGCTCCAAACTGGGCCAGAGCTATCAGAAGGCGCACATCTCCCCATGACACACCACATGTACCGGGAGATGCATGCAGGGCCTGGAGATGGCGACAACTTCGTGATGAACTGGACCGACGTTCGAAACTTGACGAGATATCCCTTGCCAGACATCTTGAAGCTCTGATCGCAGAACTCCATGACTGCACGTCTCATCTTGTGGAACGAATGTCATGGTTGGCACAGTTACGAAGAACCGATCTAGCCTCCAAACAGGCTCTAGTAGGCTGGCTTGACACGCAGAAGAAGATTGGAAAAGGAACGGGCAAACGTGTTCCAAAGATGCAGGCCGAAGCCCGAAGACTTCTAAGTCAGGCAAGAACGGCGGTACCCGTCTGGATCATGCCCCTGGCTCGTGTTGCCGAGAGTTTTGACCCGAGGCAGGGCCGATTCGACGTTGTTGTGATAGATGAGGCTAGCCCTGCCCATTACCCGTGGAGGGGACTGGACAGATTTTTATGATTCCCCTACCATGGGGGCATGAGAACACAAAACCAGATCAAGAAGACATTGTCCGAGTCCGCAGCGATTGAGCATATCAAGGAACTGCTCAGTCAAAACAGGGGGATGAACAGGACGGAGGTGGCCGACAAACTCTGTGAGGATTTCGGCTTCATGGATGCACGAGGCCAGCGGCAACAAGCGGGATGTTTGAAGGCGATTCGAAAGTTGGAGCAGCAGGGAGCATTCGAGTTACCCAAGCCGCTGATTAAGAAGAAGGGAGGATCGCCGAGGCGACTTGAGGAAGCGGTGCCTGAACCTGAGGGAGTGCCAGATACAGTAGGGGAAGTAAGAGGACTCAATCTGATCTATGTGAAGCAAGAGAGCGAGATGCGGATCTGGAATGAGTTGATGATTCGAGAGCATCCACGGGGGGCTGGACCTTTGGTGGGACGACAGGTGAGGTATCTGATCGGATCGGAAAACGGGTGGCTTGGAGGGTTGGGGTTCGCATCTTGCGCACTGAACCTTAGAGATCGAGATCGATGGATAGGATGGGGACCGGAGATGAAGGAGGAACATCTGGATAAGGTGGTGGGATTGGGGCGGTTCCTGATCCGGCCGTCGGTGAAGTGCGGCAATCTGGCGTCCTACATGTTGGGCGCGTGTATGAAAGAGTTTCCGAAGGATTTCGAAAGGCGACACGGGTACAGGCCGTGGTTGGTGGAGACGTTTGTCGATACGAGCCAGGTCAAGGGGACATGCTATCGGGCGGCGAACTGGACGTGGGTGGGACGGACACAAGGGCGAGGACGACAGGACCGAGAGATGAAGATGGCGGAAACGGTAAAGGACATTTACGTCTACGTCCTTGATGAGGCTTTTCGGAGTAAAATGGGATTACCCGATGGTAGTGGCCTTGGCCCGTTGTCCATCGGGGAGAGCCTGGATGCAGAGGACTGGGCTGAAAGAGAATTCGGCGGCGCAGCGTTTGGAGACGTGAGGCTGAGCAGACGCTTAGTGAGCTGCGGAGCCGGCAAAGCGGAGAAGCCTGATCGTCCCTTCACGGGGATATTCCAAGGAGACAAAGCGGCAGTGAAAGCGTCGTATCGGTTTATCGAACAGCCAGACGACTCCGAAGTGACGATGGAGAACATTCTTCTGCCGCACAGGGAGCAGACTGTGAGGCGAATGAAGGCACAAGAGAAGGTGCTGTGTATCCAGGATGGGACGGATCTGAACTACTCGAATCTGGCGCAGTGTAAGGGGCTCGGTGAAATCGGGACCAATCAAACGGGAGCAAAGAGCCGAGGACTGCATCTGCACAGCACGCTTGCCGTAACCACGAACGGGATTCCATTGGGGGTTCTAAAGGCGCAGATTTCGGCACCTGAACCGAAGGAGGATCCAAGGCCGAGCCATGCTATCCCCATCGAAGATAAGGAGACGTTTTCTTGGATCGCAGGGCTACGTGACTGCATGGACTTAGCGTTCGAGATGCCCCATACCCAACAGATTTGCGTCATGGATAGAGAGGCGGATATCTTTGAAGTCTTCCATGAACAACGGGAGAATCCGTGCGTAGAACTTCTGATAAGAGCGAACCACAATCGATGCACCACCGAAGACATGAAACTGTTCGATGCGGTGAAAGAGACCGAAATCAAGGGGCAACTTCGAGTTAATGTGAAGCGCCAAAGCGCCAGGCCAAAGAAGAGCAAACAGAAGGCGAAGTCCAAACGCCCAGCACGAATCGCCGATTTGAACATCCGATACAGGCAGATCGAACTGAAGCCTGCGCGATACAATAAGGACAAGCCTCCTATCCCCATCTGGATCCTCCACGCAACAGAAGAGAGGCCACCTTCAGGGGCTCAACCCATTGAATGGTTCCTTTTGACAACGGTCCAGATCAAACATCTAGAAGATGCCGAGCAGTGTATCCGTTGGTACTGTCTCCGGTGGCGGATTGAGGATTGGCATCGCGCGCTGAAGAAAGGTGGATGCCAGACTGAAGACCTTGCCTACAGCTCCGCAGTTCATCTGGAGCGCGGCATCGCAATCAACATGGTAGTCGCTTGGCGGATCATGCTCATGGCTCTCATGGGAAGAGAGACTCCAGATCTACCAGCCGAAGTGCTGTTCAATAATCTCGAAATCGAAGTTCTGCAGGCCTATGCTAAAAAAAAACAACTCACCCCTCCGACTCGCGTCGGCGAGGCCGTGGCACTTATAGGAAAACTCGGCGGGCATCTCGGTAGAAGAAATGATCCACCACCAGGCTACGAGCTGCTTTGGCGTGGCTATTCAGAACTCCAGCTGATGTGTATTGGTTACGAGCTGAGAAATGATTCAACTTGGACACATTGATTTATGGGTAATGGGCAGGGCTAGGGCTCCCTGAGAGTTGATACCCTTTACCCTTTAACCCTTTTACCCTTTACCCTGAGGTGGACCGACAGGAAGGACCGGGGAGATGGAAACCTTCGCGGGCCCGTGGGCACGCGAATCGATTTTAGGAGTGGGAAGAAAGAGGGGAGCGATGCTAGACGAGAGACTTATCGCCATGGTAGCAAATCCTGCCTGATCCATCCCTTCTATCCTGCTAAAATCGGCCAGTCAAAACGAAATCGCTCAATTTATGTTGATGAAAGAAAATAAGCACAAGAGTTTTCATTTGATAACTGTCACAAGGAAGGTTTACAGAGCATTAACCGTAGGGGCAAACCTGGTGTTTTATATGGGTCTTGTAGGCTTGTCATCAATGTTGGTAAAGAATATTCATGAACAAAGACCTTATTTGAATATAAGAGGTATGATCCAGAAAAGTGATTATAAACAGATGAATTATCTTAATTCCTTGCTGGATACGCCTTTGTCTGATTTCTCGAATTTCCAAGTATTAAACTCTTTGGTTGATACAGAGTCTATCGTTTTAGCACTGGCTTTTCATTCATATGCATTAACCAATATCGCAATACAGGACCCAGCAAAGAAAGAGGAGAAGCAGGTCATTATATTGATATTGCCATTCAGAAAATTCTTTATGATGACATAAGACTCAAAATGTCCTGTGTCCATCGGGAATTGCATCCGGGCGCGAAGGAATCGATGAATGCAACGGGGATAACGGAAGATTGTCGGACAGATGGATTGGGGAATTCAACGTGCCATGTGGTGGGATGTCAGCATTCCTTCCCACTGCGGTCGATGTATTTCCAGATGGTCGCGGTCGAGACGGTATAGCCCAGCAGCGCCAGGACTTTCTGGAGTATGGGCGTTCCCCAGAAGGGATTGGCTCGGGAGATTTGACGAATGAGACGCCTGAGTGAGCACAGGAGCCATCTTGGGTCTTCCAGGAGGTCTTCCCTTCCTGCGCGGATGGAATAAACGATAGGCTCAGGAAGAAATGAGCGGCAGTCGTCGAGGTGTGACATCAAGCCAAGTGGCTCATATGACGGGGCATACAAATGCCGGCTGAATTTTGATAAATTACGCCATACTTGTACTGCGGAATATAGGTTATGAGGTCAATAAAATGGTTATTTGCAGTTCTTATTTTATTTGCGTTGAATGGAGATATCCAATCTCCAATAGATTCTTTTTTTATAGAATCTATGGTCCAGACTTACGGGTATGATGGTTATGTTTATACAAGAGATTTCCTTACCGAAAACAAGGATTTCAGGTCAATCAGCACCAAAAGCTTCAGGGCGATTGCACTTTCAAATGCTGCTGAAGGACTGTCAAAATATGCACAGAAAAACTCTGAAATGAAGGATGAAATATCAGATTTATTCAATATCATTCTTGAAACATATCTTAGCAGCATGGTCTCCCCTAACAACCAACCGATGCATTGTATTGAAGATTTCGAAAATCAGGGTCTATACCTCTCACACCTCAATGTGATACTGGGAGTAAGGCAAAAAACAATCATGGATGATGCATATTTTCATTTGAATGCCAGGCTCTCAGAGGTTCTCGCGGAAAGATCCATCAGTGATCCCCAGAAGCATGTTCCTTCTTTTGATACAGCACACAAGTTTCCGGCAGATCAGGCTGTGACATTATACTCCTTGTGGTTGTTTGATCAGAATTATTGCAAAAGCCTTAGCCAAGAAGCTATAGACCAATGGCTCTCTTACCTCGACAACAGGGCAACTGATAAGAAAACCGGCCTGCCATACTCCGAGGTGTCAGGGACTGCGAGCGGTAAACATCCCAGGGGATGTGCTCTGTCATGGAGCATCTATTACATGTCTTTTTTTTGTCCTGATAAAGCAGCTGAACTTTGGGAAAGATATAAGGAGCATTTCTGGGTCAATCTTGGTCCTCTGGGAGGTTTTAGAGAATGGCCCAAGGGCATTGAACTGTCTCCGGATATTGACTCCGGTCCAATTGTTATGGGTATTGGGGGAGCTGCAACCGCACTTGGTATACGTGCAGCATATCATATGAATGATTGGATCATCTATGTCAAACTTCTTCGAGTAGATAGGTCAGTTGATAAAATTCATTCTCATATCAAATCTGACAGCCCACTTGGGAAAAATATCCTTACAGAATCCTTTAGATTTAATCTTCACTAAGTCAGGAAAACCAAATAACTTCATATTCTAGCGTGACTTTCCTAGATAGTTTCTGTTGCGGAAAGGTCTTTGAGGTAGCCCTGGGGGGATTCACAAAAACAAGCCTCGCCTGTATACTGCGGATTGTTAAACCGAAGTTCCGAGAGTCTATAGAGACATAAATGAAGTATTTTCATCTTCCCTGTTCTGTCATGACCCCAAATCAACGCCGAATCGATCTCCTGGACCGGCTCTCGGAGGAATATAACGCGGACTGCATCATCGATCTTGTCTGGCAAGGATGCATGACCTATGACATCGAATCCCATCAGATACGTCATCTGGCCAGGCGAAAAAACTCGGCTACCTGAAGATCGTGACCGACTATTCTTCCTCGGATGCCGGGCGCATTAGGGTTCGGATCGAAGCGCTCCTGGACACAATACAGTAGACTCCTTGCTGCCATGGCAGCATGTTGACCAAACCGACATCGTTTCTTCCCCCCCTCATCTACTCCCAATCGCCTTGGGCATGACTCGCCTTCAAAAAAGATCTCCTGCACGAGGGAATCAAGAGCATGGGAAGCAGGAAGGGCAGATAGACTCCCAAAGCAGCTCCTGCCAGCGCTATGCCAAATACAACCGCGAAGAGCAGGTAGTACATTCCCACCACAGAGCCTGTCCATCCCAGCCATCTCGCGAAATAACCAATAGCCCCGCCCATCAGATGATCATAGGGAAGGGAAAAACAAATCCCGCACATCACCATGAAAAGAACGATCCACCGAAAGAACCAAATCCCGCTAAATCGACCTCGGGTCATCCGAAGAGCGAAAGCCGTGGAACCGACAAGGGTCAGAGACGCCATGGCCCCTACCGCAGCTCCTCCTCCCACAAGATAAAGACTGTCAAAGCCCGAGAAGAAAAGGGAGCTACACCAGACCACAAGCCAAAGCAAGACCAACGCACTGAACAGACGAAAACGAACGCCCAGCGTCACACCGAGGATCCAAAGAACCGACATACCCATCAACATCGAGCGATCAAAAATCTCCATCATCGTCGCCATGTACATGTTCCCCATGGAAGACTCAATCACTCGGCCAATTCCATGCCAGAGCAAGAGATGAAGAGCCACAGGCAACAAGAGCCACAGGGACCGTCTGGTTCGAAACATTCCAAAAAGGAACAACAGAAGAAGAACGGACCAGGGAAGCATCGGAACAACCACCTGGCGTGTTCCCCATCGTATGGAAACAGGTTCTGATTTCAAGACCATGCCTCCGTCCAGTTCGCAGGTGGCCACAACGGACAGAGGGACAAAGAAGCAATTCGTTGGTACTCGCCATGAGTACGAACAAGTTGTTCCTCCTCACCCATACTCGAAGTCGCCAGAGACGATCGGCTTATTCCCCTTGTAGATCCTGAATTGGGGCCACCTCCATCGATCAGGGCTCTCATATTTCTCTCCTCCGACGCCTTCCATGGCAAAGGAGAGCGTGAGAAAGGGTCCATCTATGTACATATCGACCCGCGGCTTCACGGGTCGTCCAAGCCTGAGAGTGGAAGAGACATCAGAAGTCACCCTGAGATTCAGGTCGAGGGCGCCATTGATACCTTGTTCTAACACGGTTTCCAAACGGGTATATGTTCCCACAGGCACCTGTTCTCTCGCCCCCGGATCCTCCAGACGGACCACGACCGGTCCGCTCCAGAGATCCAATTGACTCACGCCTTCCTGTTCGATATCCAGCCAGGCCAGATCCACAGGCACCTCAGTCAACCTGGCCAGCACAGCGCCTGTCTTCTCATGAGGTTCGAAAGAGAAAGTGATCGCGTAACGCCTTCCCTGGTGATAGAAATGCTGAGAAGAGGAGAGATACAAGGGGTTCGATCTTGGCTCTCCAGGCTCATCCATCCATGGCGTCACTGAAATCTCGTCCTGATCCGTCTGCATTCCATTGATGTCATCCATGACACACAGTCGGTAATCTCGACCATGAAGCGAAACCCGTCCTGTCCACCCTGATCTCACCACGGCATTCCAATGGCCGCCATAATTGAGATAAAAGTCAACGCAATAAGAAAGCGGGATCTCGTCGCGAATCACCTCTAAATTGACGGAAGCATGACATCTTCCATTTCGCATAGGCGCGGCGAAAGGAGACCCGGGATCATTGGTAAGATCCAGGTCTTGATTGAGATCCACATAGAGTTTCCCCCCCTTCGCATCCCAGGCAAACCCAACAAAATCAGGGGACTTGGCACCTTTATTAAACAAAGCCCCCCGAATGATCTTCTGTCCCTCATATTCAGGCTCCTTCCTGAAAACCACATCCATTCCCCTAAAGCTACTCCCCGCAAACATGTATCCGGTACGGGGATCAAAGCTCAGACGACATACGTGTTCCGTTCCATCCCGTGTTGTCGTCTCATCCCCTTCCGGTCTCAACACCATCCACTCGGTCCTGTCCACGGGCAGAGCCCGGTCCACGAAAATCAAATCCATATCAATGAAACAAGAGCCTTCGCGGATTGCTGCCAAAGACACGGTTTTCTCCAAAATGGCGCGAGGCGGCAGCAGGGTCGTTTCCTCCACCTCGGAAAATGGCATGCCATCCATCCAGGAGAGAAGTCCATCCGTCTCGCTCAATTGGAAGGACACCTCCACATCCGACCAAAGAATCCCAAAACACCCTGCATTGCGAATCTCCACGGTCCAACTCCCTGACTGGCCGATTTGAAGGTGCATGGATTTGGGCTCGACCGAGATCTCCAATTTGGGTTGCAGCACCTCGAGAGCGAGCGATTCCGATTCCCTGGGCAAACAAACCAGGGCCCGGGCTGAAGATATTCTGGGCGTTAAGATCAGGATCAGTTCATGGGAATCTATTTGATCGAGGATCCCGACGTCTCGATCCCTTGGCCCCGCACCCTTCCTGCGCTGCAAGAAATAAGCGTATCTGTCGTTGCCTTGGGCTCGCTGCTCTCCCTTGCGAGACACGAACAGCCACTCAAAATATTTGATTCCCACCTCGTCAGCCCAGGATCGAGCATCCTCCGAAAACGCATCCTTGATCTCTTCCCAGTCCGCGAGCCGGGCATCAGGTCCAAAATCCTGCCGAATCCGTTCCGATAGATTCCAGGGAAGCTCATAGGGCTCAGGACTGATGAAGAAGAGATCTTCCCCCAATGTCCCTGAGGCGAAACAAGAAAAAACCACCCATCCAGCCAGGAACCTCAAGCATCTCATTGCGTGCCTCCGCGGTCCGAGGGTCCGAAAAAGATCCGATCGCATTCCAGTCTACACAAGAGAATGTCCCATCACAAGCACGACAATCGATCTCGCCGCACCAGGGCGTTGTCTCATTTGGCGCCCTCCTTTATCGCCACTTCAAGGACCATCACTTCTCCGGGAGCCAGAAAGATCGAGGCTTGGTTGTCCTGTTCCATCCCCAAAGGCCTATGATTCTTGATGTCCGTGATGGAGGTCGCCACGCCTGGACCCTGGTAGATCACGTTCCTGCCTTGCGTGGAATCGATCACAGGACGTTCCCTGGGCGCAGGGGTCCAGCGAATCTCGGTGGTTCCCACCCTATCCTCTAAGCCACACAAATTAAGAATGTTGTGATATCCTCAGGGCTTTCAATTCTCCAGAACTCCCGGAGGGCCCATGACTCCCCCACCGACAGAATGGCCATCCTGGAATTGCGCGCAGCGCGCGGATGGAATGCGGCTGAGAAGCGACGTGCCGACCGTGTCGTCGAACTCGAAGCCGCCGCATGATTGTCGGCGTAGTGGGGGAGGATACGCTTCGACATACCCGAGGTCCGCCCAACTCCAAAGATTCTCCAGATTCTCGGCATTCATCGCTATACCGATCCTCTGCACATAGCGCCTCTTATTTGCCACCCATGTCATCGTCATCTATTACCCTTATATCTCTGCACACCAATGGCATCACGAAAGTCGCTGGACTCCTACACCAACCCCTATCCCGGCTAGACACAATACTTGTACGCCGTGGGACTCGATGTTACAGGTGACGCGATAGAATCAAATTTGGCCCCTTCTTTCCACTTCTGAAAATCGCTTCGCGGGCCCACGGGCCCGCGAAGTTTTCCATCTGCCTGGTCCTTCCCGTCGGTCGACCTCAGGGTAAAGGGTAAAAGGGTTAAAGGGTAAAGGGTATCAAGTCTCAAGGAAGCCCTAGGCCCATTTTTCGCGGGTAGCGAAGGAGTAGCTAAAGAGCAAGGTGCGATTATAACGTACCATGAGGGAGCGAGGGCTGACGGTAGGGGGAACGGAAAGGCATTTCCGTTAGATTCAGTGCGGGGGCTTAACGTTTTTTGAGTTCTGGGATGGGGGAATTGTCTTGGCAGAAAAGGCGACTGTATTCACTTGTTGCATAGCGTCTAGTATATGTGCTATACTTAGAGCATGGAAAAATCTGATCGGAAAGAAATCAAGGCGTTACGCCAGGAGCGGGAGAAGTTGCTCCAGGAGATCTCGTCTTTGTTCTTGTGGATCCGAGGGTCCTATTTCGAGCGATTCTCCACGTGTTCCCGGCCTAACTGCCACTGTCACCAAGGCCAACGCCATGGACCTCGAGCGTACATGGTGGTCAGCGAAGGAAAGCGGCAAAGACAACACTACGTGCCAAGGAGCCAGGAGGCCGCCGCACAGCAAGCCGTAGAGCAATACCATCGCCTATTGGATGTTATCGCTCGGATTACGTTTATCAACTTGGAATTGATGAGGCGGAAGGCTTTGCATGAAGACCTCGACTGAGTATGCCCCCATCAAACAGAGGGCCAGCTTTGCCGTGTTGCATCCAGTTGGTGTGAACTGAAAGGAGTCGTGGATGGCTAAGAGAGAGAAGATTTCTGTGATCGTGCAGGATGCGCCGGGTCTCAGCGCCAGGAATCTTGGTCCTTTGGTTCTGGTCAACCCCATGTTGGAGAAGATGCAGATCCGGCAACTGGTGGATCGGCACTGTCCCAGAGATCCTCGCACCGAGATTCCGATCGGCGATGTCATTCACGCCTTAGTCGCTAATCGAATCTGCTCCCCTGAACCACTCTTGCATGTGTCTGACTGGGCCGAAGACTCTGGCGCCGAGTTCTTGCTGGGAACCCCAGCCTCCGCCCTAAACGACGATCGGCTGGCTCGCGCACTGGATGCGGTCTTCCCCGTGCGGTGGAACATCTTAGCTGACGTGGCTTTGCATGTCGCCAAACGGTTTAAGGTCAGCCTCTCAAAGTTGCATTACGACCCGACCAGTTTCCATTTCACCGGCGAGTACGACCACTCATCCCCAAGCCCTTCTCTATTGCCCGATCTCTCACCCTTCAAGATTGAGTATGGCCGCAAGAGTGCCCTTTCTTCCAACGTCAAAGAGGCCCAGGTCGGCGTCGATCTTGCCAATGACGGAAAAGGACCTGTCCCCATCTTCTACCATTCCGTCGATGGCTCCGATAACGGTCACATCGCCGTTGCCAAGAACCTTCAGCATCTTTTGACCTATCTGAAGCCCAAGGGTCTGCTCATGATCCACGACAGAGGCTGCTTCAGCGCAGAGCATGCCGTTACCATCGTCCGGGACCACCGCTTCAACTTCATCTCTTCACTTGATTGGTCTGATAATCTTGCTCAATTGTATCTACAGAAAAAGCCTTCTACGCGTGAAGCGTCCTTCCTCTCGATGAAGGAAAAGGAAAAGCGTCGCCTCGACAAGCCCAAGGACACATGGGAACGCTACTTCATCGGTGAGGTCCCATACACCATCACACACGGAAAGCGATCCATCAGAGCCCGCCTCGTCTTCGTCCACAGCACTGCTGACGAAAAGACCTCCCGGATCACCAGAGAGAAATACATCAAGAGAATCAAGGACGAAATGGCCGCCATCCAACGAAGCGTTGATGCAGGGTTCTCCCGGACAGTCCAACAGGTCCACAAGCGCGTCCTCAAACTTTACGGCAAAAAAAGAGCGCATCACTACTTCTCCTATCAAGTCACCGAACTCACTGCTCAGCAGATCGCTTCTCTTCCTCCTAGACGTCCAGGTCAAAGAATGCCCACTCTTTACTTCTCCTTCCAATACCACCCACAAATCGCAAAACGAGACGCCCTGTGTGACGGCATCTATGCCATCGCCACAAGCCTCCCGAAGAAGGAATTCTCAACCGATCACATCTTCACCGCCTTCAAGGAACAACACCACATCGAAACCGCTCACCACCAATGGAAGGCTCCTATTCGCCTGCGTCCCCTCTTCCTCAAAAAACCCGCCCGTATCGAAAGCCTTCTCCTCGTCCAATTCCTCGCTCTTATGGCCTTCTACCTTCTCCAACGCCTCTATCGTCTCTCTATCGGCCCCTCCTGTAGAACCACCGCTGAAACCCTCATCAGACGCTTCGTTCTTGCTCCTATTTCCATTCGTGATTACGATACCTTGCTCCTCGTTTCTCCCCTCAACTCCTCTCGTTCTTCTCAACAAGATATCCTTCGATCCCTCCACTTCCCCTCTCTTCAGGACCAGATCCTTCCCTCCGCTTCCAGGCTCTCTCCCCCATCTTGAATCATCTCCCTCTATCCCCTTTACTCATCTTCTACCCGCGAAAAATGGGCCTAGGGCTCCCTGAGAGTTGATACCCTTTACCCTTTAACCCTTTTACCCTTTACCCTGAGGTTGACCGACAGGAAGGACCGGGGAGATGGAAAATTTCGCGGGCCCGTGGGCACGCGAATCGATTTTTAGGAGTGGGAAGAAAGAGGGGAGCGATGCTAGTGGTGGAACGTGGCGTGGCAATACCCGGACAGGACCGTATTATTTCTCGTGCCATGTATCGAGATGTGTGCGTCGTGCGACCCACGGGGGCGTGACAGCGGATCCTCTAGTGCTGGTCTGCGGCAAGCCAAAACCTACCCGGACAGGACCCTAATTTTCCGTCCTGCTGGTGGTGGCCCGTGGCAAGCCAGCTCCTACCCGGACAATTCCTCGCCCAGCCCCTAAAGCGACAGGAAAAAAGCGGACAATTTACAAGTCTTCCGTGATATCATGAATTTTCCCAGGAACGAATTGGAGAAGAAGACAGCATGGACCAGAAGAATCCAGATGGTGCGGCTCCGACCGACCCGATGAGGGGCAAAGAGAAGGAATTACCTGGCGGCTGGGATCAGGCCGAGACGTTGCCTCCTCAAGACGCGGAAAAGACGGACACAGGCCCGCCGAGACAACAGGATATACAGCCCAGGGAAAAACCTACTTTAGAGCACCTTGGGGGCTATAAAATCATAGACACGCTAGGGCAGGGGGGATTTGGGGTCGTATATTTGGGACGGGACGAGAAACTGGACCGCAATGTGGCGATCAAGCTGTTGCATCCGCAATTGGTGATGGAGCCTGGGTATGTGGAACGGTTCGAGCGAGAGGCAAAATCCGCGGCTAGGATGAAGCATTCGAATATCGTATCTATCCATTCCACTGGGGAGGAAGAGGGGGCTTACTACCTGGTCATGGAATATGTGGAAGGGAGAACGCTTCAGGAGATAGTGCAAAGCGGCCCCATGGAAGAGAAAAGGATTCTACGGATTATCCGAGAAGTCGCGCAGGGCCTGGACTACGCGCATGAGAATGGGATCATCCATCGAGACATGAAGCCGTTCAATATCATGGTGGAGGAGGGAGCGGGCCGGGTGGTGATTTTGGATTTTGGTTTGGCACGACCGGAACAAGCAGGAGCTACGCTGACGGAATCAGGGGTTCCGATTGGGACCCCGGCCTACATGAGTCCGGAACAAGCCCAGGCCTCGATATCGAAGGTGGATCGTCGCAGTGACATCTATTCGCTGGGTGTGATTCTCTATCAATTGGTAACCGAAAAGATGCCGTTTACCGGGGAGACGCTCATTGAGATTTTGCTCAAGGTGAGGGATCAGGAGGCTGAGCCGCCCAGAAGGATTAAAAAGGGGATATCCAAAGATCTCGAAGCGATCATCCTAAAATGCCTGGAGAAGAACAAGGAGAAGAGATACCAGAGCTGCAAGGAACTGATTGAGGATCTGGACGCGTACTCTGAAGGCCGGTCTGTTCGTGCGAAAAAAAGGACGGTGCTGGGGCAAACGATCAAATGGTTCAAGAGGAACAAGGCTGTGGTTGGTTCAGTGACAGCGGCAGGGATTTTGGTGGCCATAGGAGTGGGGTGGTTTGGCCAAAGCGAAATGAAGAGGTTGCGAGAGGATTCAGACTTGAAGGTAAAAGAGGAACAAGTGGCTCGCTCGCAA
>Ga0209498_1001650_pt1 | contig 13674 bp, 16 predicted proteins | sample WalLakDeSediment_FD_184131 | JGI IMG/M metagenome (GOLD analysis project Ga0209498, IMG submission 184131) | Lake sediment microbial communities from Walker lake, Nevada to study Microbial Dark Matter (Phase II) - Walker Lake 11/02/13 Deep... | ecosystem: Environmental > Aquatic > Freshwater >...
ACCGTATTGGAAATGCCGCATGGTGCGGCGAATGCCGAATAGTTCGGCGATGCCAGAATGATTCTGATGAAAAAGGAATCCTGGCGAAAACCAAAGACTAGGAGAGAAGCAATGACAGACAAGAACAGTATCGAAGAAGCCATCGCCGCAGCGATGGAAGGCGAACCGGTGAATGTGGACATCGGGGTTGAAGACAGCGGCGAACTCCACTACTTCGGCCTTGACGAAGTGGACTTCGGCCACAAGTGGAACATACGCCGAGAGGACAAGTACGATTCTCGTATTGCCCGAAAGGCGCAGGAGCTTATGGTCGACAGGTTCGTCCGGACGGCGTTGATCGTCACGGATATCATTGGGTCGAAGGACAAACCACGGGGTACTTGTGGATTCCTGCGCCACGGCGCACTGTGTTACATCCGCGAGAAGCACCCGGATGTGTACGCCGAGAAGTTTCACGGGAAAGTCCCATACCGCCTGCTCAGGGGTACGGAAGAGCAACGCCAGCGTCTCATGCTCGATCACGGCTCGGAGGAGCTCTTGGACGAATACGAGCTCGCCCTGACCGTCAAGAAGTACCTGATAATGGGGCTGAAAGAGAGCCAGATCGCGGTTCTCTTGTCGCCGCTGTTTTATCAAATGACAGATCAGGCGACGAAACGCAAGTTCAACGCCCGTGTGCAGGAGCTGCGCGAAAAGGGTTCAACACAGAAGGCGTTGAATATGAACCAGCTGAACCTGCACTTCTGGCGCCGGCGTGTGCAGCACTTGAAGAGGATCGTCAGTGCCCCTCCCGCGGCGCTCACGTGGCACAAGGAATACGTTGATGGTCTCCCCGGACGGTATGCCATCAGCCAGAAATGCGCCGAGGAGCTCAGGGAATGCCAGAATGATTCTGAGGTAATCTCAAAGATCCAGAGCCACAGCCCGTCGAAAAGCGGGGATCAGGTCAAAGGCTGGGGACGTGCCAGAGTGCTCGAAGCTCGGAAGATCACGCAAAGTGAGTACCTGGGCAAACAGATGGACGTGATCCTTGGTGAAGAGGACGCAACCGTCCTGGTTGATCTTGAGGAGCAATTGCTCCGGATCGAAGTTGCGCTGAAGAAGAATCCAGAAGCCTTCTGGAAAATGATCGACAAACTCTCCGCGTAATTCTTCCTTTCCATCGTAACCCTCTTTCAAACTACGGGGTGGTCAGAATAGCAGAATGATTCTGACCACCCCATAAGGAGTGCAATATGCACAACACGATCAAAACGCCACATGACTTCCCTGTCGGGAATCATTCAATCGAAGGCCATTTGTGCCGTGTCCAACCCGGGCGCATTTCATATTCAGATAGCAGTATTGGTAAAAAAGTCGCACGTAAGTTAAGTCGCACATTCGGTGCAGCCACACTTACATGGGAAAATGCCCGATACCGCGGTAGTGTTACATACAGGCGCGGCGCGAAGACCGCGGAAACCTTTGAAGAGATTTGAACGAACAGAAGAGATCTGAAAGCCAGAATGATTCTGGCAAGGGAGAATGAAGTATGCATGAGCAAGTAGCAAAACTGATAGATGATCTCGGGGCGACCTACATCCCCCAGATCGCAATATATCTCCAGCACCGCGGGTATTGCGTAGAGGTTTTTTACGCAACGGATGGCGTGATCTTCTTGGTGACGTCGCAGGAGAATGTCGTCCTACCGATATGGTATCCGCGCGACGGCGACTTCCTTGTGGCCGTTGAAGAAGCAGAATGATTCTGAGGCCGGTCTCGCTTTGAGGCCGGCCTTTTTGCGCTTGACATAAGGGGCAGAATATGTTATAATAGAATTAAGGTTGGCGAAGTGTTCGCCGACGAAAACAAAAGGTCGCTTCGGCGGCAAGAGCCAGAATGATTCTGGCAGAAAGGAAAGTATTATGGATTGTTGGGATGAGTATATTCGGATGCAGAAGGCGCAATCGCGGTATCGCGACGTCTTGCGTGGGATTGCATCAAACATCTTGGCATTAGAAGAAAAGGAACGCGTACTTGCGTGTAAGAAGTTCGCGGGTTGGGGGATCAAAATCGCCTATGGCGAAGGGGTTGTCTACATTGTAGACAATCGGGGAGTGCCAACTCGGTATATTTTCAAGCAGAATGATTCTGGCGAAAGGGTAAAGCCATGACCAGTGAACAAGCAACAATGGAGCTGGCGCGCGAGTTAGGCGCGGCTGTCCATGCCCATAGCAGTCTGCTGTGGGATACTTTGGAGGAGGATGACAACCTCATTGAGTATTATGAGGGAGTCATTAGGCGTTGTGGTAGGCAAATCAGCCAGATTGTCCAGGCGCCGCATGATCGCTACCGCGTGGCTGGGGAGACCTTTGAAGGTTCCCTGTCCGAGCTGATTGAGAACGGCGTCCATTTTCAGGACGTCGAAAAACTGTAACGTCGCCGGAAGGCGGCAGAATGATTCTGAAAGGAGTTTGTTATGACTAACAGAGCGTGGACGAAAAGGCAGGCGAGAAGGTTCTTCATGAACCATAAGAAGCCGGCCATACTATCACCGTATGAGTGGTCGCCAGTATCAGGCATAGTGCAGCGGCGGGCGAAAGCCGCTGGTCTATGCGTCCTTGCCCGTAGGACAGGCAACGGGCGTTACACCTTCGCCCTATGCCAGGCGTGCGCCACAGGATATATCCCTGTGGACTACATCGCTGGCGCTGGCCAGGTCTCCAGCATCCCCATGCAGGGGATCAAGGAGCAACTGGTGCTTTGGCATCGGGCCTTGCGGGTGCTGCGTAATTTGTATATCCGCGGGGAAGTCATTCCCCGTGGGTTGGTTGTCGAAAGTATCCTTGAATGGATCGACGAACACCCTGGGGCGGTGTATACCGCCGACATCTACCCAGAATGATTCTGAGGCCGACCTCTTGTTTGAGGTCGGCCTTTTTTTTGATTTTGATCTTCAAGACATTTTTGATCTTCAGGTTCCCAGGCTCTTCGGATTCTCCTACGCAGGAGAGGAAATTGATCTTCTGGGCACTAGCGCGCGAATTGTACTGCGCGTGAGAAATGATCTTCGGGGGCACTAGCGTGCGCGAATTGTACTGCGCATGAGAAATGATCTTCGCATACCGCATACCGCATACCGCATACCGCGTACCGCGTACCACACAGAGGCGCCTGTTCTTTATTCTTATAAGGGAAATTTGGCGGCAGAATGATTCTGAGGCCTCTTTGCACTTGACATAAGGGGCGGAATATGTTATAATAGTAGAATAGTTAGGGAAGTGTTCCCTGACGAAAAATGTAGCGTCGCCGGAAGGCGGCAAGAGCCAGAATGATTCTGGTAAAAAGGAAAGTAGCATGGCTATTCAAGAAATCGGGCGGGACAAGTTCCCGCGGTACTCTGATCGCTACCGTGCCCTTGTGGGCGCTGTGGAGCGCCAAATGATGCTTCGCCGGTCTTTCAATCCTGAGAACTATCAGGAGGAGATCGACGAGATATCCTATCACATTGAGCGCCTCCTCACGCATCCGCATGTTCAGGATGAGGAATTTTTGGCGTTGAAAAAACACTACCGCAAGCCCTCGGCGCAGAATGATTCTGCGCTCTTCACCATTGGTTTGGGGAACCGGGTTACCTTCGCCGGTATTGGTGAAGAAGAGGCCATGATGTCTCTGTACGGCAAGGGCTTGCTGCGCCTGTCGGATGAGGAGGTCGAAACTGCCAGAGGATGCCTCTTCACCCTGGAGGAAGCCAGAACATTCCTGGCAGAATGATTCTGGTTCGGCTTTTCACCGCCCCACGCGGGGGGAAATTCCACCACCCCCGCGCGCGGCGCAATTTGTACAACGCAGGCTGCCCTATCGTGCGGTATGTCGTAACCTGATCGTCACGCACATGCGCGCCCCTGGGTGCTTGGCGCGGGCAGTGCAGCGCATAGCGTGAGACCAGGCCAGAATCATTCTGGTTCAATAATTGCACTGATAAAAAACATTTGACTTTCACCTCATAATATGGTATACTGTATGTGGTGGCGATGACGAGGTTACTTGAAAATTGAATCGTATAGATACATAGCACGCTAGGCTAGTTGCCATGCTAGTATCTCGGTATATTGCATAGTGTAATATGCCACTAACGGAAGCAGAGCAGAATCATTCTGCTAGAAAGCAGAAAACTGCTCATAGTATGAAAGACAATACCATGAAAACAGTGAAGAATGCTAAAGTGACGAATTGTGTAAAGAATGCGAAAACCGCGAAGACCGAAACGGTTGAGCAGGTTGACCTTTTGACATTCAATCTGCGAAAAGCGCCTACTGCAAAGACACAGCAGACCTGGGTTCATGCACTTTTCGCACAAGCCAAGCAACATGATACAACCTCATACAACGCGTTGTGTGGATACCTTCTGCACAAGGGCGACGATCAGGCGTTTCGTGACTTCGTGAAATCCGAACTTTTCGCACTTGAACCTGACGAAAGACCGATCTCTGTCGCTGGGTTGATGTCGTATTTCGCCAAGACATCCAGCTTCAAACAGGTTCCGCAGTTTGCGAACCTGGTGGTCAAAGAGAGCAGACGACTTGCGGATATTCTGCGGTTAGTCCGGTTGCTTGGTTCTACCACTCATGCCAATCTTGGAAAGCGTTACATTCCGTTGTTGGAGAAGATTGATGCGGAAACGCTGAAAATGGTCAGGGATAGTACCACCTCCACTGGCAATCTGCGCGATGACGCCAGTGCAAAGGTTAGACGTCTTCTGGCGCCAGCTACGAAGGCCACGGATAATGCGAAAGATGAGAAAGATGAGAAAGACACGAAAAAGACGGAAAAGGAGCGCAGGGACGCCCAACCACCCACATCCGAAACTGCGCAAACTGAGGACAATGGGGAACCAATACCCTCAGAGGAGGAATGCTTACACCACCTTGCCGATTATTTCTGCATTCCGACGGCGTGTCATCCGTCCTTCAAAGCCACAGTCCGCAGCTTGAACACAATGTGTGCTGGTAAGGGAACTGGCGCTATCGGATTATTGCTGCAGGACGTCCACACTCTGGCGCTGTCGAAAGCGCAGAAAAAGTAGCAGTGGTCTGACCACTTCCCACGCCGCCACGCCGCCCCTCGACGCCCTTGTGGTATGACCACACACGAAACAATTCACACTTTACACAGCCTACGCACAATTTACATTGTGCGTAGGCTTTTTTTTTGCTTGTCCAACCAGAATCATTCCGTCTACCAGTATTCACACTATTCAGGGGGATGTTCAACCACTTGAAATCACAGGTGAAAATACTGCGGATAATGTGGAGGGTTATAATACTGCGCAAAGTGTAAAATCCTTTTTCGACATGCCGAATGGGTGGACTAAAAGAATCGTCTGTAATTTTCAAACCAGAATATATACACTAAAAGAATCGTCTGTAATTTTCAAACCAGAATATATATCAAAAGTCAAAGTCAAAGTCATCTGAAGATCAAAAGTCAAAGTCAAAGTCACCTGAAGATCAAAAGATCAAAAGATCAAAAGTCAAAGTCAACCGGGTGGGTTATGGACCGGGTGGGCCGTAAAAGCAAAAGTCAAAAGGGCCGGATTTTCGTGTTATATGATCTTCGGATCCGGAGAATCAGACCCTACGATCAGGTTTCGTGCAAAAGTCTTCCAAAGTGATAAAAGTGTGAAAAATCCATAATAGATACAACCAATTCTACGAAAACGCGCTGGATGCCCTAGAAACAACGTTCGTGGCAATTGTATATATTTCCCTTCAAAAACCCGAAAAGCCCACACAAGGCCAAAGACACCCCTTCCTAGCGATTGCTTCAAAATCGAACATTAGCACTAACGCAAAATTGATTTCCGAAGGCCATTCGCCTAATCCCCTAAAACCAGTAGAATCAATAACTTGCGCGCCTCCTATTATATAATTCATGTTTTCTTAACTTCTCTAATAAAAAAAAAAAAAAAAAAAAAAAAAAAAAAAAAAAAAACAATAAAGAGAATAGGGACTTTCTATACAAGTATCACCTCCCGAATTTCCTATTGAATTGTATAGGTAAAATCCTCCTCATTATGAAAACGCCCTAGAATCGCCTGTATTCAACGAACGCAAGAAAACCCAATCCATACCCCACTTCCTACTCGAACGTTCAATACAGGGCAGAATTGACCCCTTCCTGACGATTCTACGGTATCCATTCCCGATAGAAACGCCATTCCCGATAGAAACGCCATTCCCGATAGAAACCCCATTCCCGATAGAATCCTCTTTTTCAAAGTAAGCAAAATACGAAATTCCTCGAAAGCCTTCAAAAGCCAATTATAAAATCGATTTCTGGTTTCCCAAATCGAGTAAAAACTGTATAATGGGTAGAAAGTTGAACAATTGAGGAACTTACAAAATTGAACACTTTTTGATCCCGATGCCGATCAAATAACACACAAACGACATCACCTTATGTCGTTTTACAGTAACCCTGGCTATAGGATAAGACAGATGAACAAAAATGACTGCAAAAACATACCCAAACGCGCACAAGAAGGGGATATTACTTGTGATCGCGCCGGTTGCCATTTCGCTGTCATACCGGGATCAAATCACTGCGCTATCCATCACTCCAAGACCCCCGACCTGTATCAAATCGACCGCGCCCAAGTATCTGCAAGACTGCAAACCATGCGCCATCATCCTGACGCAAACAACTTGGAAGTCGAATTAGCCCTAATACGCCATATCCTCGAAACACTTCTCAAACAGTGTCAAGATGGTGAGGCACTCCTCCGTAATTCAGGAACCATAGGATCACTGGTAGACAAGGTACAAAACCTATTGACTGCTAACATCCGTGCCGGACAGATCACTGGTTCACTGTTGACTATAGAAGAAGTCGTGACTATTGCTCAAGATCTCGTATCCATCGTCGCAGAGTATGTTGACGAAGAGGATGTTCAGGAGATCATGTCGCGCTTCCAAGAATCCTTGGAGGCACACGTATGACCTCCCCAACTACCCTAACCTCCCCGACCTCCCCAACCTTCCAAAGGAGGAATCCAAAGTCCCAAAGGAACCATGCTCGTCAGGCTATGGCCGACGCCATACTCTTAGGGCTGAACTCCAAACGTACCTCTCGTGCTGATCTCTGGGCAACATCTCATAGGGTTATGGGCGAGCCATTCCCTGGGCCTTTTACCTTCGACTACCACCCCTGGACGAAGGATATGCTTTGTGATGATTCCGAGGAGTGCGTAGGCCAGAAGGCCGCGCAAATGGCGTTCACGGATTCCGTGGCGATCAATCGTACATTCTTCACCATTGACAAACTCAAACGCGATGTCCTCTATGTACTCCCCGCCAAGACCCCTGATGCTACGGACTTTTCGGCTGCGCGATTTGATCCGGCCTTAGAGCGCTCACCCTATCTCTCCAGCCTTTTCACCAATGTCAACAACGTTGGCCTAAAGCGAGCAGGGGCGAATAGCCTGTACATCAGGGGTTCCCGTTCTCGTTCTGCGCTGAAGTCTCTTCCCGTCGGCCTGATCATATTAGACGAGGAAGATGAGTTCGATCAAGAAGCCATTACTCTGGTGCGTGAGCGTATCTCTGGGCAGAGGGAAGGAGCAAGGCAGATTTGGCACATTTCAACCCCATCTATACCAGGGAATGGTGTCAACATAACCTTCGAGCGCTCCACGAAGGCGCACTTCTTCTTCCCCTGCCCCCATTGTAACCGCCAAATCGAGCTGAAGTTCCCGGATTCCTTGGAAGTCACGGACAATCCCGCCCACTCTCGCTACTTCTGCACGGAATGCAAGGCTACGATCACTCAGGAAGAGAAGATCGTTGCCCTGCGTAGTGGTATTTGGGTAGCGCAAAAAGACAGCGTGATCAAAGGGTATCAAGTCAACCAAATGTACTCCCCGGTGATGTCCGCGCCACTTTTCGCACAGTCATATCTCCTGTCGCTCACGAGCCACGTAGAAGAGCAAGAGTTTCATAACTCAAAACTCGGCGAGGCCCATGTGGTATCAGGATCATCGGTGAACGATACGCATATCCAAGCCTGCACGATTGGCAGCAAAATGCTAGCCATTTCCTCCGAAGCCTCCTTAACGTCACCCCAGATCGAGATCAAGGATGCGCCGATCATAACCATCGGTGTTGACGTAGGATCAAAGTTACACGTCGAAATTGATGCTTGGAAGATGTTCAGAAATACCTCCATAGATATTAATGACAACAGTATCCCCTCCGTGGTATTTGCGGGCAAGGTTGAGTCCTTCGATGACGTCGCGAACCTCCTTTACCTTTTCCGGGCACGTATGACGATCATTGATATGCAACCTGAAACCCAAATGGCCTTGACCTTAGCCCGCAGATACCCAGAGCGAGTGAAACTCTGCCATTATACGAACTCCCCTCAGAATCTTGTGGTTTTCGAGGAGAGAGTCAATGCAAACCGGACTTTCTGGCTTGATCGTGCCTTAGGCCGGATTATCACAGGAATGATCAAACTCCCAATGGATATTCCTTTGGATTGGAAACAAGAAGTCCAACGTCTCGTTCGTGTTCCTGGCAAGGATCGCGACGGGAACATCACATATTCCTATAAGAAAACCGGGGATGACCACTTCGGACACGCCAGGTGCTATGCGGAAATGGCACTGGGTTGTGTCTATGCAGGTCATACAGAAATCATCACGGAGAGGAAGTCATGACTTTCAAAAGCAAAGATATAGGAGTGAGGCCATGATCGCCTATCACCCATCATACAAACAACAGCGCTTGAACAAGTTCCGCTTGGTATACTCGGAAACGGAAACCTTCCTGCGCCGCTACCTGTATCAGAGACACAATGAGGTCCAGGAAGCATGGAATGATCGCCAGAAACTCGCATACAACCCGGCTTTTGCCAGGGAAGCCATTGATGAGTTCGCCAGAGCGTTGACCCAAAGGTCCTCAGAGATCAAACGTGTAGGTGGCCTAGCACTTTACCACGAAGCCATAACTGGCTTGAAGGGCGGTATTGATCGCCGCGGCAGCTCACTTAACGCTTTCCTCGCTGAGCATGTCGTTGGAGAACTCATGGCTATGGGGTCTGTTGGGATCTTCGTCGACAACGACGCGGAAGTGCCTTTTTACGGCGAAACACAGCCATACATCTATGCATATCGCGCGGAAGACATACTCAATTGGCGGTATGAAGGTGGGAAACTCGTGGCTTTGCTCCTTCGCGATCATGTGGAAGAGATGCGAGATGGCTTCCCCGTAGGACTCAAGGAACAGTATCGAAAGATCTACTTGGCAGCAGATCATGTAGCCGTATCCGTAGAGGATGAAAAAGGCATATCCATACGTCAAGCCATTCTCCCACTGGACCGTATTCCTTTCGTCCACCTGCGCCTGCCATACAGCCTCCTAAAGGACACCGCAGACTATCAAATCGCCATGCTCAATGTCGCATCTGCCGGCACTTACTTGGTTTGGGCGATGAATTTCCCACTTTACACTGAGCAATTCGCCGGGTTTGAGGAGCTATCGCGCAATGATGAAGAGGACAAGCGGAAGAAACAGGTAGGCGCGATCACTGGCGTCAAGTATCCGAAAGGTACAGAGAGACCAGGGTGGATTAGCCCGCCGAATGGGCCTTTAGAGTCAACATTCAAGTATTTGGAGTCCCTGAAAGTCGATATCCGCCAACTCACGGCACTCGCGATCACGAATCTGCCGAAAATGGCAAGTGCCGAATCCAAGGCCGAAGACCGGGTGGGCCTCGAATCTGGGTTGAGCATGATCGGCATGGTACTTCAATCCGGAGAAAGTGAACTCTCAGCAATTTGGCACGAGTATAAAGGGTCGAAGAAGCCGGCAGAGATACATTATCCAGAGAAATATGAACTTCTTGGTGAAGATGAGCGAAGGAAAAGTGCGAAAGAGATGCAAGAACTTCAAAATGCAGTGCCTAGCCCGAAATTCCAAAAGGAAACGGCGAAGATCATTGCGGAAATCTTGCATGGCCACCGTATTCCTCATGACACCCTGGAAGCGATCAAAAAGGAAATTGATGCTTCGCCAGTACCCACGGCAGATCCGGAAGTCCTGCGTTCGGATCATGAATCAGGGTTTGTTTCCGACGGAACCGCCTCAGTTGGCCGTGGATATGCCCCTGGGGAAGCAGCGAAAGCACGTGAAGATCACGCTGAGCGCCTAGCGCGTATCCGTATGGCACAACAAGCAGATAATCCAGGAGCTCGCGGCGATGCTGATGCAGATCCGAATCCTGGTTTCTCAGCAGAAGAAGAGAAGAAGAAGTCACAAGATCCCGATCTAGATGATCGTGGGAAGAAAAAAGTGAAGAAGTCTTAGTGTAAGGTGAAGAAGTCCTAGTGTAAGGTGAAGAAGTCCTAGAATGAAAGGAAAATCACATGCCTGAACAAGAACAACCCGAAACGGCTTGGGAAGCGTGGAAACGTGTTGTCCGCCAGCTTACCGGCAAGAAGGAGAAATAACATGGGAAGAATCGGCCCCCAATCAGAAACCTCCCCGCATCTGTATGCAGCAAAGCCTGCGCCTCCTGCAGTAAAGCCTGCGCCTGCGCCTGCGCCTCCTGCGCAATCCATTGAAGACGCTGTCTCAGCAATCATTGATAAGGAAGAAGAGGAGGATGAATAATGGGTACAGCACTGAAACAGACCGGAACCCGGATACCACACAAGCGCATGTATGTAGAGCAAGGCGCTGCCTCAGCATTCGCCGATGGATCTGGAAACCGCCCTTTCGCCTCCCTCGCAGCTGCACTGGCAAAGTGCCCTTTGCCCGCAGGTCAAGACCTCTCAGATCTGCGGACCCTGACATGCAACGGTGTCCTGAAGAACATTGTCATTGATCGTCCCTCGATCATTGAAGGCCCTGCCTTCATTGATGAGATCGAAGTCGTCACTGGCCCTGTTATTCTTACAGGTATTTTCTGTAATGTCTTGAAGATCAAAGACTCGTCCATGTGTCTGATTATGAATATGAGTGCCACAGAGATCGAAGCTGAAGACAGCAATGTAGTGATCAATTCCCTACGTGGTGAAAAACTCACATGCGTGGGCGAAGGTTCCGCCGATATTCATTCCGCAGTGATCGCAGGACAATCCGTCACCATACCTGTAGGCTGGACAGTTGTGATCTATAACTCTGTTGTGGAAAATGTCACTGGTGACTATACCGCCTACAACAGTGAGGAAATCTAATGGGACTTGGAAGCTCAAATAGTGGCAGTGATAAGCGCATGATTCATGTGAATGCGGGCGCTTTCATGTCAAACGCTGATGGCTCTTTGGAAAGGCCCTTTCAGTCCTTTGAGCCTTTGAAAGCGTTCTTAGAGGAACCCGTAAGTGTGGAAGAGGTCACCACGATCACTTCGATCCGTTGTACAGGTATTTTCAAAGATCCCGTGAAGATCGTCAGACCAGTAAGTCTCAGTGGCCCAGCGATTTTCAGTGATCTAACCTTAATGAGTATTGGGATGATTAAGGTATTAGCCGTTGAGAACCTTCAGTCTGGCATTAACACATTCATCGAAGGCACGATGATTACAGGTACAGCAACAGCTTTCGTTTTCTTTTCTTTTTTCCGAAATTGCCTCATCCAAAAACTGGCGATTCCTGGACCTTTTAGGCTTATTGGCTGTGAGAATTGCACGATATGGGAAGAAATCACCGTTCCGCCGGAAGGGCCAGGACGATCAAACATAAGCTTGAAGACTTGCGTTCACTCTGGCGTGACTGGTGACCCTGATCAAATCCAAATAACCAATTCGGAGGATATGTCACTATGATGTATGCAACTATACCAGAGGCAGACCAATACCTTGACTTCCACATGAAGAAAAGGATATGGGTGTACTTCGAGGACAAGACTTCTGCACTGGTAAGTGCATCGAGGATCATAGACAACCTCCCGATCAAATCTGTAATTGATGGAATCGAAATAACCACAAGACCGTTACCTATCGATCAATTTGCTCCAGAATCACAAAGACTAATTAAAGAAGGATGTATTGAAATCGCATTAGCATTAGCCGACGGTATTGATCCAGAAATGGAATATCGTCAATTAACCAAAACAACTCAAGCATACAGTGTCTTGAGGCAACAGAAAAACACGGAAATGATGGAGCCATACATCGCTTTAGGCATTCCGAGCTTCGCGGCTTGGACACGCCTCATGCGATTCATTGATCTCAGCAGGACCGTGGACTTGGAGAGAGTATCATGATGAAAAGCCGGAAAAGTGACCAGGCCAAAGCCTATCCCCTCATTGGCGAGGATCCCCCGAAGGACCCAGATCCTGGGGAGATGAAAGTTATCGTGAAGAAAGACGACAAAGGCCGCCCGTATTACGAGACGCCTGAAGGTGATCGTCTCTTCACACAGACCCACATGAATACCGAAATTGGGGCTGCAAGGCAGAAAGAAGGCGAGAAAAACAAGCAACTCATTGGCCAATTGCAAGAGTTGCAAGAAAAAGCCTCGACTTCCGAAGCCATGAAAGCCGAACTCCAGCAGCAGATTGAGCAGCTACAAAGCGCGAATCTGTCGAAGGAGGAGCAGTTGGCGAACCAAATCAAACTTCTCCAGACTGATCTGAACAAGACCAAGGAGTCGATGAGCGTGGAGCGTGATACTGCAGTTAGCCGTTGGCAAGAGGAGTGTATCAAAAATCAGCTTCAATCTGCCGCAATTGACAACAATGCGATCAGTTTCGAGCAGATCTATGGTCTACTCCGAGGCCGTACCCAACTCAAGCCGGTCTTCAATGAGGCAGGAAAGCCTACAGACCAGCACGAGGTTCTTGTTTCCCTCGAAGTGCCCGATGCCGATGGCAATGTGGTACAAAAAGAACTCCAACCCAAGGAAGCTTTGAAGGTCATGCGTGAGGATCTGAAAGACAGGTATCACAATCTCTTTCACTCCGCTGATCGTCCGGGCATGGGTGGAGGCACTCAGTCCAGTAGTTCATTGAAATCAGACACTCCGCCCCCAGAAGCATTGAAGGACTATGAGTCCTATAAGACTTGGGCGGCACAAAACATGAAAGGCTCCAGTGTATGAAAAAGCACATTCACAAAAAGTACCCCTTTATCGGTGGGGCGCTTGGTACTCTGAATAGCGACCTTGACCCGCTCGTTCCCGAATGGTGGGCAATGGAAGCGCTGCGTCGCACCGAAGAGAAGGTCGTTCTCTTGGGCATGGTGAACCGCGACTATGAAGATTACTTCGCAACCGCCGGTCAAGTGGTGAATATCCATCACGAAGAAGGCTTCGTGGCCAAGCGTAAGTTCCAGGGCCAGTCCATCGTGCGGCAGACCCCGAAAGCCACGCCTGACACCGTCCGCCTGAATCAGCACCTGCACATCTCTTTCGAGGTGGACGATGTTGACGATCAGCTGACACAGCCGAACGTGATCGCGAAGTATGCCCCGCGTGCTGCCGAAGCACTGCTGAATGGCATGGAAATGGTCATCACCGGTGAAGTCTATAACTTCCTTGCGCAAGCCGCAGGTGAAGTCGGACTGCTGGCGGCAAACGGCGACAAGCGTATTCTTGATCTTCGCGAGTTCTTCCAGCGGAACAACGTGCAGAACCTTAACCGTATCCTTGCCGTTGGCCCTGGTACGGACAAGACCCTGCTCGATACCCCACGT
>Ga0209498_1001651_pt1 | contig 13671 bp, 10 predicted proteins | sample WalLakDeSediment_FD_184131 | JGI IMG/M metagenome (GOLD analysis project Ga0209498, IMG submission 184131) | Lake sediment microbial communities from Walker lake, Nevada to study Microbial Dark Matter (Phase II) - Walker Lake 11/02/13 Deep... | ecosystem: Environmental > Aquatic > Freshwater >...
ACCAATGCAACGTTTCTTCTGAAGAACCGATATGGTTCGTCATAATAATAAGATACCTTCGGTAAATCGTATCCGGGAACATTATATGCGTTCGGAGTGTCAAAATACCCGGTGGCAAGAACAACGTGTGCAGCAGTGTAAACCGTGGTGTCTGTGTGTATGATAAAGTGATCGCCCTGTTTTTTGATGTCGATGACTTTTTCTTCATACTGTATCGGTAGATCGAAATATTCGATAACGCGCTGATAATATTTTACTGCTTCGATACGGGTCGGACGACTCTCCGCCGAAACGAAAGGCAACCCTCCGATTTCTAATAACTCGGGTGTGGAAAAGAAGGTCATATTCGTCGGAAACTGGCGAATAGAATTAACCGCCGATCCTTTTTCAATGATAAGATAAGAGAGTTTCTTTTCGTGTGCAGCAATGCCGACAGCAAGTCCCGCAGGACCGGCACCGATAATGATTACGTCGTACATATATTCTTCTTCCGAAAAAAATAAACAAACACATAATTTTTCATAATAAACTATTTATCCGATTTATGAATTCCCGGTTCAGTCATATTAGAGAGATCAAATATCTCATCTATTTGATCGTCTGTGAGCAGCCCTTTTTCTTTCACCAATGTGCGGATCGATGTACCCGAGTTCAGATATTCTTTTGCGATCTCAGCCGCCGCTGCATATCCGATATGAGGATTAAGTACCGTTACGATGCTCATACTGCCCTCGGCATACATCCGGCACCGTTCTTCATTTGCAGTTATTTCTTTGACACAAAAACGGTCGAAAACATCTATCGCATTGGTAAGTATTTCGATCTCATGGAGTAGATTATATGCCACCACCGGCATCATAACATTTAGTTCCAGTTGTCCTGCCTGAGCAGCATACATGATAGTGGTGTCACATCCCATGACCTGGAAACAGACCATGTTCATCATCTCCGCCATGACCGGATTTACTTTCCCGGGCATAATCGATGACCCTGGTTGCACCGGCGGCAGATTAATTTCCGCTAAACCCGTTTTTGGTCCGGATGAAAGAAGGCGTATATCGCTTGCAATTCTGGAGAGATCCTGTGCAAGGTTTCTGACAGCACCCGAGAGTTCAACCATTGGCCGCAAACTCTGCATCGCCTCGAAATAATCCTCTGCGTTTTTAAAATCGATGAGCGTTTGTTCGGAGATCTGACGCACCATTCTGCTGCGGTATTCCGGGTGTACGTTCAGACCGGTACCTGCCGCAGAACCGCCGATGCCAAGCTGGCGTGATGATTCGACCGCATGCGCAATGGCCATCTGATGCCTTTTCATATTCACGCCATACGCCGTAAATTCCTGTCCGAGGCGAACGGGCACGGCATCCTGTAAATGTGTTCTTCCCGATTTCACTATATGATCGAACTCCGCACCTTTTGCATAGAACGATCGTTTCAAATCGTCCATCCTTCTGAGTAAAGGTTTTATACTCATGAACGACGCTATCCTGATCGCAGTTGGGATAACGTCATTGGTTGACTGTGCCATGTTGACGTGATCATTGGGGTGTACCATGCTGTAGTTCCCCCTGGTTCCACCGAGCAGTTCATTTGCCCTGTTCGCAAGTACTTCATTTGTATTCATATTATGAGAAGTCCCGGCCCCCGCCTGATAAACATCAACCACAAACCATTCCCGGTTATTACCCGCAAGCACTTCGTCAGCCGCAGTGACGATTGCATCGGCGTATTGATCCTGGAGCAGCCCTAAAGATTTATGGACGAGCGCAGCCGCTTTTTTTATATGAACCGATGCATCGATAAAAACGGGTTTGGGACGCAACCCGCTAATCGGGAAATTTTCAAGAGCGCGATGTGTTTGCACCCCATAGTATGCCTCCCGGGGCACTTCCCGCTCACCAAGTGAATCTTTTTCGATACGGGTATTCATATACATTCCCTTGAGTATTATTCAATACTTTTTCCGCGTTCATAGGTATTCTGGATTTCTCTGATAACAGCATCTATTCTGTCTTTTGGTATGAATGCAGAGGCAAATTTTTCAATATCCTTCAGCATTCCATTTCTTTCCGTTACATCCTCCTCATCCGACATTTCGACGATCTTGTATGCCAGCTGTCGGGCCCAATCAATCTGCTGGCGTTGTTGTTGGGTGAGATGCGTACCGCCGTCGCCACTGATGAACACCTCTATCGGGAATGCTATCTCCTGCAATGCCGGGAACGCAAGCATCAGCATAATCACATCCTGACGCTCGCTTTCCGGGATCTCATTCAGTTCATCGGACAATCTTTCCAATTCTTCATGCAGAATATCAATCTCATTATCGAGTTCCTCATCGTCATCATCATCAAATTCATCCATTGATTCTCCGGCGAGCGAATCGGTGATATCATCTGATTCGGGACCTGTCTTTGACCACTCTGTATTCCGGTATCGGGGAAATTCAAGCTCGACGGCTTCGAAAAAGTTTGTGATATCCCGCTTTTTCATTACCAAGAGATTTTCTTTCCTGGTTTCTATGTACGTATTCCATCCATTTCGGATCGCTTCGTAGACAGCCTGCTCTTCTGATTCAGTAATAAAAACATCTCTCCCCGATTGCTGAAAATATTTTTCACACTGGGTAGAATAAAAATGATCGAATAATTGCTGATATTTTGGATCCATGGTATATTCTCTTTGTCAACGTTGTGATCATATCCCCGGTATCGATGAAGCTCTGAATCGGCGGAGATCTATCCCGGTGTCACAGATATCGCAATCCCTTCTTGTATTCTTTGATCATTCTGTCACGCACCGTGATTATGTTCTGTTTCGGGATATAGGCCGATAGCAAGCCGTGGATTTCTCTCCTCAGATATTTTCTCACTACTCTGTCCTCCTCATACACATAGGCAGCGACGCGTGTTGCGATATCGTAGGCCCATCGTATCTTCAACCGTTCGAGCAGGCTCATATTTTCGAAAGGATTTTCTTGTTCCAATTTGATCTTTTTAATATTGAGGCCGGTTTCGCGCAGCGGGATCATCATAATGAGCATTGTCGCCGCCCTCTCGGCGACAGCCTGCTCTTCCGGTAGCTCTTCATCACCATATTGATCGTCCGGTTCATCATCATATCGTATCTCGATAGTATCGAAGAGTTCTTCAAGCTCCCGCGGGGATAGGCTGGCAAACTCGGAGAATCGGTCCTCAAACTGTGCGTTCCAGATACCGTCTAATTGTTTCTCGATGTCATTTTTTTCTTCATCCGAGATAAAATAGTCCTTCCCCGTCTCAGAAAGGTACCGTTCCAGCATGACCTTGCGAAAAATCTCTTTTTGCTTTGCCGATCCGATTTTTAAAGACAAATGTGTTTTCTTTTTAGACATACGGTTAATGTAGGCATTTATGCCGGGAATTCAAATTACATAGCACCAAAGACAAACCGGAAAATCAGGAATAATACTATCGATATAATCATTGTAGCGGGCAGCGTAATGAACCAGGATGAGAAAATATTTCGCACGACCCGGAAATCGAGAGCGGATATACCCCGCGCGAATCCGACACCGATGACTGCGCCCACGAGTGTGTGTGTCGTTGAAATCGGAATACCCAATTTCGACGCTATGAGAACCGTCGTAGCCGCACCGAATTCAGCCGAGAAACCGCGCGACGGGGTTAATTCGGTAATCTTTCTGCCGATCGTCTCGATAACTTTATATCCGTACGTCGCAAGGCCGACAACTATCCCGACACCTCCCATCGCGAGAATCCATATCGGTACTGCGGTCCGTGCAAGGACACTCTCCGTTTGGACAATTGAAATTATGGCCGCATACGGACCGACGGCATTTGCAACATCGTTCGAACCATGAGCAAGCGCGACATAACACGCAGTGAGGATCTGCAGGTATTTGAATATATATTCTATAAAATTAAAACGGTCGAGAGTTTCGGGATCTCTACGTGCAATGACTTTATTGATAAAATTCATCGTCCACAGGGAGACAGCGATGCCGGTGCCTCCGGCAAATCCGAGAGCCTGCCAGAACGTTATCGCTAAATCAAGACTTGCAAGTCCCTCGTAGAACACCGCTATCCCAATAATTGTAATGACAATGAAGACCAGTATCGGTACGTATACAGTAAGTGCTTTTAACGGGTCATCGGCATTGATTATTTTTTTATTCACAAAATTAAAGAGAATAAATGCCATAATACCGCCGCTTAAGGGAGATACCGCCCAACTCGAAACAATCTTTGCCATCATTCCCCAACTGATCGCACCAAAGCCGCCGGCAATAATCCCGAAACCCGTAACAGCGCCTACGATCGAATGGGTTGTGGATACCGGTAATCCGTATTTTGTAGCAATATTTAGCCAGATAGCAGCCGCGAGGAGTGCAGCCATCATACCGTATACGAGTGTCACCGGTTCCCCGACGAAAATCGTCGTATCGACCATACCGCGCCGGATAGTATCGGTGACGCGCGAACCAATGAAAACTGCGCCGGAAAATTCAAAAATAGCGGCTACAAGTATTGCGCCTTTTATGGTCAGTGCCTTTGAACCGACGGATGTACCCATAGCATTGGCTACATCGTTGGCTCCGATGTTCCATGCCATATAAACACAAAACACCGTTGCCGTTATGACGATAGTAATAGTAATCGGATCCATATCTTACAGTCGAATAATTTATTGTGATACAAAAAACGATCTGAGCCGTTTCGCCATTTTTTCCGCAGCGTTTGCTATATTACCGATCACTTTAAATATCTCGAACCATAGCATAATATCTACGGGTGACATTTCCTTTTCGAGTTCAAAAAGCCTTTGTGCAAGTTTATACTGTTTTTTATCGGCTTCCCATTCGAGATAACTGACCTGATCGATCATTTGAATAACCTTCTGCGCTTCTTTTCCGCCAAATGAGCTCTCAAGCATTGCATCCAGTTCTTTTATAATATCAACGGCAAGGTAGGCGGTTTCGAGCGCTTTATCAAGGTACGCAAACAGATCATCCTTCATTCCGGGGTGTACTTTCGTAACCCGGAGGGTGACAAGCACGGCAAGGTCCTCACAGACGTCTGCAATCTCATCCTGAGCAGACAATAACTCCAGCAAATCACGCCTGTCCACAGGAAGAAAGATACTTTTTGGTAAATGATCGCGGATATTATTCTTGATCATATCTACTTCGTGTTCGAGCTTCATTATCTGTCGGGCAAATTCCTTTTCCCTTGTCCCTTCATATTCTGTGAATGCATCCATCATCGGTCTGACCTGATCGATACAAAGTTTTACTTTCGCCATATGGTCTTTCAGCAAAGGGAACGGCGACTGACCGAACAACCTTGAAATTGTCGATTGTCTCATAACGCCTCCTTCTATCCTATTGTTCGTATAGTTGTATAGAAAATAATTATTCTGAATCCAAATCGTGTTGCTTCTTTTGTTGCGCACTTTTTCTGTGATGAACAAACCCGGACAAGGTTTTCAATGTTTTCGAGCTTTGCACAAGCACCACACCGAACAAGGCAATACATGCACCGATAACAAACTGAAATGTAATAAGCTGTTCTAAAATAATAACCGCAAGTATGGTTGTTACCACAGGCTGCAGATACGTAAAAACCGCGACTTTAGTCGATTCTATCCTACCGAGTGCATAATACCATAAAAAGTACGCAATTATCGACGTACCGATACCAAGATACAACAATCCGTATAGATGTGCCAGACCTATCGTTGTATAATCGAACCGTAGTGCAGGAACAATACCAATCGGAATGAACAACACGGCTCCGATAATCATGCTCAGTGCCGAAACATGAAAAGATCCGTATTTGAGCACGAGAGGCCTTCCAAGCACGGTATACATTCCCCACGCACCGACAGCGACGACCATAATGAAGTTACCGAGGGTGTACTCCGATGAGAAATCTATCCCCCGTTCGAAAATGACAACAGAGATTCCTAAAAACCCGATGGCCACTCCGATTTTTGCGAACAGTAAGGTTCGTTCACGTAAAAGTAACGCTGAAAATATCATAACAAACACGGGGGTGGTCGCGTAGAAAAGGGATGCATTCGAAGGTGTCGTCAGTCCTATGGCAATGAGAAAGGCGAACTGATTGAGCGGGATCGCCAAAGCACCGAGGATTATCATTTTCAACCGATCGGACCGTTCGATACGTATTCGCTTCTCGCGAATAAGAAAAATAATCAGCAATCCTATTGCTGCAATCATTGAACGGAGAAATGTCAGTGTTACCGGTTCGATATCCTCCACAACAACTTTCGCCACAATATGTGTACCGCTCGCAATGAGCGTTTGAACAATAAGAATGATATATACCATGGAACTAACGTTTCTTTGTTACGGACTTCACTAAAGCATGAAGTTTTTTTTCTTCTTCTTCCCAGTGGAATACACCGGCAGCTCTTTTACAATTATCCACACACTGGCGATAAAACTCACGATCTTCGGTAAGTTTTTTCGCCCCCTGAAGTATTGCCGCGGTATCATCGGGTGCAACCGCAACACCCACCCCCCATGCATCAACGACCTCCTGCATTGCCGGCATCGTACTCACGAGCACGGGTACGTGTGCTTGTATGTATTCAAACATCTTATTCGGCCGGGCATGACGATAGCTCATGCCGTAGTCTTCAATGAGAGCGCATCCAACATCGGCACCCGCCGTGTAATCGAGCATCTCCTCATACGGCATCGCCCCGGTAAACGACACCCGGTCGGCAACGTTTTTTCTCTGCGCGTATAGTTCGACTTCATGACGAAGGGCGCCGTCTCCCATAATAACGATATGCACGGTATCGATAGCTGTTGCAATATCGATTATGTGAAATAATCCGCGCCCCCGCATCAACCATCCCTGATACAGAAAAACAGAGTAGACATCGGCTATATTGAATTTCTTTCTCAAAACATGTCTATCACCCGGATGCAACCGCCTGGGCGGATGGTTATTGATGGTAACAGGCAGCGGAATGTTATAACGCTGCCTGATGACTTCGCTGTCGCGCTCTCCTGAAGTTATCGTGCTGTCGGTGAACCGGATACAGAAACGTTCGACCGCCGACCAGAACCCCTGGGTTAAGGGACGATTATGAAGAGATGCTATGGCAAAGTACAATTCTTTTGCATCGTATAAAACTTTTGATCTCGTAAAAATTTTTACCGCTACCGCTGCCGGCAGACTGTACAGGTCCTCTGAAAGTATGATTGAAGGCTGTATGGCGATCATCCGCCAAAACGTCCGGATCCAAAAGTGAACATATTTGATTTTCGATCCAAGGTGCTCGTTTACACGGAGCTCCTCCACCCGTATCCCGTCGAATTCACCTTCGTTATCCGTTTCTCCCGGACCGAGGAAAGTCACTTGCATACCGAACCGTTTCAGGGAGCGAGCGATATTCCTGCACCGACCATCGGTACGTATATCGCCGATTTCCAGAACAACAGCTTTTGTATCGGGACCTCTGTGATGTGGCATTTACTTCAGTTTTTTCCAGAACGTTGACCGGAGTATTCCCCGCGAATTGAATTTTTCTTTAAAAAAGATAAGATCAAGACTCGGTGTCATGGGATTTTCTGCACGGGTATCCTGAGAAACTCCGGTATCGAGGAATTTATATCCGTCATTTTTTGCACGTGTTATGACTTCATATACCGCTCTGTATATTGGACGAAGATGCTGGTACTCATAGAGCATAGCAATATAAAAACATAGCAACACGTCGTCGTTACAGTGAAACGTCACAACGCCGCCGATTGCTTTCCCTTCGTATCTGACAAGAAAAAGCCGTACAAAATCCCCGTGGAGTTTTTGCAAATGATTCAGTTCGTCAAGTGTGTGAGTCGGTTCTGCATCGTGTTTTCTTTTGTTTTTGACCAGAATCGGATAAAATTCCTCGTATGCATCCGATTCCTCGATGACAAGCACATTTTCACGAAGTGACCGCCGTATGATATTCCGTGTTGTTTTCTGAAAAGATTTGAGGATATCATCCGTCTCGTGAAGCGGGATGATGTGTGAAATATAATGACGCTGATATATAAACCCACGGTAAAGGAGCGCATACTCAAGATTATGAGACAGCTCTTTTTGATAAATAAACGGTGCTGAGGTCAGATACACTTCCCGTATGCCTTCTTCCCAGCAATAATCCTCGAATGAGTCGATTATTTCCAGTGTCTCATTGAATTTGATATCACCTATCACGAACGATCCGTAACTCGCTCCGGCCGGCGACTCATAGATATTGAGTCTATCCAATGCACCCGGTAAAACCGCGCGCAGTTGCCGGTTCTTATAAAACATGAGGTGGTGAAAAGGAAGTTTATTTTGATCGTGATATGCAAGAAAGTGCTGCAAATGGAACATCGTCCCGTTATTCGAACACCGGACAAATGAATCCCATTCATCTTTTCGGGACAATTCGTATTTTACTATTTCCATGTCTTGATCGATAATGACTACAACCCGCGATATTATAAAACTTATTAATATAGCAATTAATTTAACCAAAAATCAACAAATTGCTCTTTTATTCTTCATTAGGTATATTAAGTAGTTTATATACCCGTAGAGAATTGAAAACTAATTTTGCTCCTCCCCCGTTTTTATGGAACTCTGGAAAAAGAATCTTTACACTATCTGGATAGCACAATTCATCACGATCGTCGGCATGAGTTCGGTCATTACGTTTTTACCGTTTTATGTCCGTGAACTCGGTGTAAGTGATAACGACCTTGTCGCACGGTGGAGTGGATTTGCATTTTCCGGTCCGTTCATCCTGTCCTTTTTTTTCACGCCATTTTGGGGGATGGTCGGTGACAGATACGGACGCAAGTTGATGGTTATCCGCGCGGTGTTCGGACTCGGTATTGCACAGATCTTTGTGGGATCCGCTCAATCGGTTGAACAGCTGATATTTTTCAGGATGCTGCAGGGCGCACTGAGCGGTTTTATCCCTGCAGCACTCACACTCGTATCGGCAACCGCTCCGCGAGAACGTACCGGCTACGCGCTCGGATTTCTTCAAACCTCTCTTTCGGCCGGGATGCTCATCGGTCCCGTTATCGGTGGTGTTCTTGCAGACATGGTCGGATACCGCCCGATCTTTTTTATTGTCTCCGCGCTTTGCTTCACGAGCGGAGCTTTTGTCATTATCATGGTGAAAGAGATCCCGCCCGGGAAAGAGGAAAAAAAATTCTCACTTCTCGAGAACATCAAATTCGCTTTTTCCTCCTCTCAGATTGCATTGGCAATGATCGTAATATATCTCGCACAATCATCGATTGTTATGCTCCAACCGGTATTTGCATTGTTCATCGAAAAGATCTATGATAATACACAATATATCGGCACCGTGACCGGAGCGTTATTCTCGGTTATGGGTATGATCATGATTTTTTCCGCACCGTGGTGGGGCAACCGCAACGATCTGGTCGGTTATAAACGCAATTTGCTCATTGCTACGTCTGTCGCAGCTACGATGTTATTGTTCCAGGCATTATCCCAAACACCGTGGCATCTTGCACTGAGCAGAATGGGACTCGGTTTTGCGATGGGAGGAGTTGCACCTGCCCTCTATTCATTTATCAGCAAACAGACGCCGCTGAAGAGGCGGGGCGGGATCGTCGGTATCGCAACAAGCTTCACGATACTTGCAAATATTACAGGGCCTACTTCATCCGGTTATATAGCATCACATTATGATATACGGACCGTATTATTTATTACTGCCGGCGTTATGGCTATTGCGGTATTGATTGTCGGACAATGTATGAGAGAACCCATAGTACCCGAAGAATCCATGGAATCGTAAAATATCAATTATTCAGGTTGCAATAATGCAGACAAAAAAATCATCTCAGGAACGGTTATTTCTAATCGACGGCTATGCACTCATCTACCGCGCATACTTTGCTTTTATTAAACGTCCGCTCATAAATTCAAAGGGGCAAAATACGTCGGCAATATACGGATTCGTAAACGCATTGCTTCGCATTCTCAAATCCGAGTCACCCGATCATATCGCGGTTGTACTCGATTCAAAAGAGCCGACATTCAGGCATAAACGTTACAAAGAATACAAAGCGACGCGCGAACAAATGCCCGAAGATCTCGTGTCACAACTTGATCTTTTAAAGGAAGTCATACGCGCATTTAATATTCCGATTGTCGAGATGCCGGGTTATGAAGCTGACGATATTATGGGCACGCTCGCCAGAATCGCTGAAAAAGAAGATGTCGATACTTTCCTTGTTACAAGTGATAAAGATTTTATGCAGCTTGTGAGCGACCGGGTAAAGATGTACAAGCCTCCGAAATCAAACGAAGAACCCGAGATAGTCGATATAAACGGCGTCAGGGAAAAATTCGGCGTGAAGCCGGAATATGTTATCGATGTCCTTGCCCTCATGGGTGATTCGTCTGATAATATACCCGGTGTGCTCGGTATCGGTGAGAAGACCGCGATACCGCTCATTCAGGAATACGGTACGGTTGAAAACCTAATCGATAATATCGAAAAAGTTGAAAAGAAAGGTGTTCGCGCAAAATTAAGTGAAGATCGTGAAAACGCCCTGCTTTCGAAAGAACTCGTCACCATCGACACAAATGTCCCGCTGAACATATCATTCCATGAACTCAATGCAAATACCCGGGATACAGAAAAGCTGACGATACTTTTCAGGGAACTTGAATTCAAATCCATTATTGAACAAATTGGCTTATCAGTGCCGGATGAAGACAGCACGGGAATAATGAACAAGTCGATTTCATCGTCTGAAGTCGAATACCATCCCGTGCAGGATAAAGAACACTTCGATCGAATGATCGGCACACTAAAAAAAACCGATGTTATTTCTTTCGACACTGAAACGACATCACGTAATCCGCTCGAATCAACCGTTGTCGGTATATCATTTGCTGTCGATAAAAACAGAGCATGGTTCATTCCGCTTGAGGATCACGCAATCCCCGGAGAACACCTCAAAAATGAATTACAGAAGATCTTTAACAGCAAGACACTTAAGGGAGGGCAAAATATTAAATTCGATATATTGGCGCTGCGCTCCCTGGGATTGACCGTGAGCGATCCTCTTTTCGATACCATGATTGCGGCATTTGTGATTCGATCCGACGGCCAGCATAATCTCGACTCGCTCGCCAAAGAATATCTGATGTACGATATGGTATCGTACTCAGATCTTGTCGGTTCCGGGAAAAATCAGATGGATATCCGCGATGTGAATCCCGACGAGCTGGTTCGCTACGCATGCGAGGACGCAGATATAACGCTTCAGTTGTGGAACAAGCTTAAACCGGGATTAGAGACCATTGATGCATTCCGATTATGCGAGGAAATAGAATTCCCGCTCATTAATGTTTTGTCAGATATGGAAGCGGCCGGTGTCGCCATCGATGCGAATTTTCTCCGCACCTTATCGAAAAAATTATCTAAGGATCTGCTGAAGATACGCGAGGTCATCTACGGGCACGCAGGATACGAATTCAACATCAACTCAACCCAGCAGCTCAGCAAAGTGTTATTCGAGAGACTGAATTTACCGCCGGTGAAGAAAACGAAAACGGGTTTTTCGACCGATACATCGGTTCTCGAGCGTTTGAAGGGTATTCATCCCATCATCGATATGCTGCTTGAGTATCGTCAGTATACAAAGCTGCAATCGACATATATCGATGCACTTCCGAGACTGATCAATCCAAAGACCGGCAGGGTCCATACCTCATTCAACCAGACGATCGCATCGACGGGAAGGCTATCGTCGAGCAATCCCAATTTACAAAATATCCCCATCCGCACCGATCTCGGGAGGTCGATCCGTAAAGCGTTCATTCCCACATCGGATGATCACCTGATTATGTCATCGGATTATTCACAGATAGAATTGCGTGTCATGGCACATGTGTCGGGAGACACCGGTTTGCTTGATGCCTTTAAAAATAAAGAGGACATTCATGCAACCACCGCTGCGAAGGTGTTTGAAGTACCGCTTAATGAGGTATCAGCCGGGATGCGGCGAAAAGCAAAAGAAATAAACTTCGGTATAATGTACGGGATAAGTGCGTTTGGACTTGCTTCGCGACTTGAAATACCGCAGGGTGAAGCCGCGGATATCATCGAACGTTATTTTCATCGTTTCCCGGCTGTCCACCGATATATTCAAAAGACAACGGAAAAAGCCAAGAAAGACGGCTATGTTACCACACTGATGGGGAGACGCCGCTACCTTCCCGATATCACAAGCAGAAATAAAACCGTACAGCAGAACGCCGTCCGTCAGGCAATCAATATGCCTATTCAGGGAACAGCGGCAGATATGATCAAGCTCGCAATGGTGCGTATTCACGATAAAATCAAAGAAAAGAAATTACAATCCCGGATGATCATTCAGGTTCATGACGAATTGGTGTTCGACGTGCTCAAAACCGAGCTTGAGGAGATCATAAAACTCGTCGAGCATGAAATGGAACATGCATTAGATCTGGACGTGCCGATTGAGGTCGAAACCGGTACTGGAAAGAATTGGTTCGAGGCACATTAAACTAATATCCGTCGGGTTTCGACAGGTCATCCCCGGAAGGATGCGGATCTTCTCCGGTATGCGATTTTAGAAGAGCTGCTATATCTTCCCAGTCGTAGTAATGAAACGTCCTGTCACTTGACATCATCACAAGCATACCACGGGGAAATGCGGACCCCAATGGTGTTGAGGTAACCTCAACGCCGTCCGTGTCGTTTGCGGAAACAGGAATAATTGCAATGACGGGATGGTCGTGAGGTTTGCCCGGTAAACCTTCACGGGGAAATATCTGCAACCGGTCACCTCCCTGATCTGAGATGAGTATGTGTCCCGTTCCGTCATCGTAAGTATAAATAGCAATGCCTTCCTGCTCACTGACAAATCCTTCTCTGCCGAAAAAAGCAAGCTCGTCATTGCTTGAATCGGGATCGGCATAATATTTTCGGATACCGACTTCCTCATCGGAATAATAGACAAATCCCAGTTGGTTATCCACGGCGATTGCCTCGATTTCTTTTTCACCGCTATATTTTCCGAATTCCCTGACCTTCGTTCCGCGGACATGCCCCATGCCATCATCTTCCAATAAATATTGCCGGAGATAACCCTTCTCCGGTCCGCTTTTACCGCTGATAATAGCGAATATCGCTTCGTCGTGCGGTCTTTTATAGAGCGCTACTCCCATCGGCGCACGGGTGCTATCGCCGTCAAATACCGGGATGCCGCCGTCATCGATCGGCTGCATATCCGGTAACGAAAACACTCTGATCATCATACTGTTTCGCTCTGTGGCAACGGCGATATCAATCAGCCGATTCTTAAGGCGAATTCCATATGCAACATCCACATTGTTCGGTCGTTTTAAACCGGTTACACTTCGATTATGATCAATCTCCCCTTTAAGATTGAATACGAATATTCCTCCATTCGTCGGGTGTTTATCAGTCCCGAGTACAATGCTTTTCATGGGATCGGTAGGGTGAATCCATATTGCCGGATCATCGCTATCAAACGGTACAAACTCTGTAACAACGGCCGGTTTCAATGTATCACCAACAATCAGTTTTGATTGTTTCCAGATACCATAACCGCCGCCC
>Ga0209498_1001653_pt1 | contig 13669 bp, 11 predicted proteins | sample WalLakDeSediment_FD_184131 | JGI IMG/M metagenome (GOLD analysis project Ga0209498, IMG submission 184131) | Lake sediment microbial communities from Walker lake, Nevada to study Microbial Dark Matter (Phase II) - Walker Lake 11/02/13 Deep... | ecosystem: Environmental > Aquatic > Freshwater >...
AGAGGCTAGCATGATATTTTTTACCTTTACGGAAAAATGTTCGAACTCGAAATGGGTTGAGGTTGCAGGTAGTAGGCTGCAATGTATTATCAGTGCACGCAATGCTTCAGTCGGAATGACAGAGCATTGTCGGCACGTGCCGCGCTCAGCGCGAATGGTCCCGGTTAAGCCTTAGCGCCTCGACCGGGACTTGCCAACCCCGCCGGGTTCTGTAGCGAATGGTTGGCACTGTCGGATTCAGAGTGCTATCCCCACGGATAGTTCAATCGCGGAACGGAGAACCTCCCCGCCATCGATGTGGAAAGATCAATAGAAAACGAGATCGGGATATCATTCGGGTGCACATACGGCTCTATGAACAGAATACGGTATTTGGCCTGTTCTATCGATCTGATTTCGATTTCTACATCGAACAGGCAGTTGCAGTTGCATAACGCTTCGCTCTCCTGCTCGCGAATTTGTATCAAGGCATCTTCCACGTGTATGACTGTGGAAATAGTACCGGGACAGCAGTTGAATGCGGCGTTGATGTGTTTGAGAGTGAGAATGCGTCGCTTCGCGTCATAGGAATATTCTACTGCGCTCTCATTGCGATCCGTGAATGCTGCATCCACATTTTCGCTGAACGTCTTACAATCACTGAAGTAGATCACCTCACCGTATGGTGCGGAGGCGACGGGCTTGATGCTTTGCTCCTCTTCACTGCAAGCCGTCAGACAGATCATTAGAAGAATTATCGGAATACGTACATCATACTTCATTTCGGCCTCCGTTGTTTTATTCCACCGACTTGTGCGATCCGTTTCTGCACTCATTCATGCGATTCGAAGCATAGTGTAGAAGCATCACGCACACTACCAATTGTTACGAGAGAAAGACACTCGTACTCCTGGAATGTTACACAAGCCGGAACCACAATGCACGATGTCGATTCCAACGGCATCATGTCAGTAGTAATTACGCTGCGTGAGAAGATGCTCGAATACACAGCACCTCGATCTGATTCATGAGCATCTATGCGCTCGAGCAGCTTCGACTGCGCTTCAACGCTGACTACGCCGGTACAGTGCACGAATTCATCATGTCGTGCGTTGACCAACGAATAATCGCGTTGGCATGCGTGCTCGTGCATTACTCCGAGAGAATCATCCGACCCTTGTTGAAAATCCCGAACGCTTTACCAGTCAGGACGCGTCCGTGAAACGGACTGTTGCGGGCCTTGGACCGAAAGCGTGTCACATCCACTGTCCATTGCACTCCAAGGTCGATGATGCTGAGATTTGCCTGTGCGCCGGCTTCGATGCGTAGTTGCTCCAGACCCAGGATGCGTCTGGGATTGGTGGAAAATTTTTCAATAAGTTGAGGCAACGTCAACCACTCTTGCAGCAACAATTCAGTGACGGCAAGACCGAGAGCGGTTTCCAAGCCTATAATACCGAAGGGTGCGTAAACGAATTCGACGTCCTTCTCATCCATGGCATGCGGAGCATGATCGGTAGCGATAACGTCGGCGATGCCATCGCGCAAGGCTTCTTTCATGGCGCGTACATCGTCGGCGGTGCGCAGAGGCGGATTCATCTTGAAATTCGAATCGTAGCCGCGAACGCTTTCGTCGGTCAGGGAGAAGTGATGCGGTGCGACTTCGGAAGTCACCCGCAATCCGCGCAGTTTGGCCTCTCGTACAGCATCCGCCGCCCCGGCAGTACTCATATGAGCGAGATGGTATTTACCGTTCACGTACTCGGTGAAGGCTATATCACGTCTGACAACAGTATCCTCAGCGAGCCGCGATATGGGAGGCAGACCCAATTCCGTGGAAACGACACTCTCGTTCATGGCACCGCCTACGAATAACAGCGGATCTTCGGCATGTTGTATGATCGGCACGTCGAGCATGGACGCATACTCGAGCGCTGTACGCAACAGCTTTGTATTGTGTACGGGCGAACCGTCATCGGAAAACGCGACAACCCCGGCTTCACGTAATTCCACCATGGGAGCAAGGGATTCTCCTCTACGTGCCTTCGTGACGCAACCGATCGGATAGACGTCGACAGTCAGCCCGTGTGCTTTTTGCAGAATCAGTGTGACTACCGAAGCATTGTCGATCGGTGGATCGGTATTGGGCATACAGGCAACCGCGGTAAACCCGCCCGCAGCGGCGGCAGCCGCACCGCTGCGAATATCCTCCTTGTATTCGAAGCCCGGTTCACGGAAGTGCACGTGCATATCGCAGAATCCCGGAGTGACAGTTTTGCCCGCAAGGTCCAGCAGTATGGCGTCGTCGCTGACAATACCTTCGTCAATTCGTTCGATGACTCCATCGACGATAAGAATATCTTTCTGAGTGTCCGTTCCTGTGACGGGGTCAACGATGTGCGCGTTTTTAAAGAGATAACTGGTCATTGCTTACTCCGCCTTGGTTCCGATGAGATACAGTACCGCCATTCGAATAGCCACGCCATTCGTCACCTGTGGAAGAATCACCGAGTATGGTCCATCGGCGACTTCGGATTCGATTTCAACACCCCGGTTGATCGGCCCCGGATGAAGAACGGTGATATCCTTACCGGCTGCATCAAGTCGTTCGCGTGTGATGCCGAAGGTGTTGCGATACTCGCGAAGACTGGGGAAGTCCGCGCCGGCATCCCGCTCCAATTGTATCCGTAGTACATTGATGGCGTCGCTGAATCGTAGCGCGTCGGGAAGGCTTGTGAAGACGCGCACGCCGAGTTTTTCCATATCGAACGGTATCATGCTCGGAGGACCGCAGACAGCCACTTCGGCACCCATGGTGATCAGGCCGTAAATGTTGGATCGCGCGACTCGCGAGTGCGCGATGTCACCGATGATGCAGACGCGCAGGCCTTCCAGCGTACCGAATTTCTGTCGTATCGAGAACATGTCCAGAAGCCCCTGCGTCGGATGTTCGTGCGCGCCGTCGCCAGCATTGATGAATTTGCTGGTACAGCGAGTGCTGAGAAAATGTCCCGACCCTGCCGCCGAGTGCCGCATCACGACGATGTCGACTTTCATTGCTTCAATATTGCGAGCGGTATCGAGCAAGGTTTCACCCTTGCTGACACTGCTGCTGCTTGTGGCAAAATTCACCACGTCCGCTGACAGACGACGTTCAGCGAGTTCGAAGGAAATTCTCGTGCGTGTGCTGTTTTCGAAAAAAAGATTGACCACCGTTTTCCCCTGCAATGTGGGGACTTTCTTGATCGGTCGGTCGAGTATCTCGAGAAAGGTGTCTGTCGAATCGAGAATAAGCTGAATATCCTCACGAGGAACTTCGTGCAAACCGAGCAGGTGTTGAATGGATAACGATGACATAGGGTACCGTTCGAGTGGGTGAAAAGTGGGCTTCAAAGAGTGACGAGATCGATGGCATCAGTGCCGTCTACTTCCTTGAGTCGTACGCGAATTTCTTCGTTTCGCGAAGTTGGAATATTCTTACCGACGAAATCCGCTCTGATGGGGACTTCGCGATGACCTCTGTCGACAATCACGAGCAGTTGCACAGATCGGGCGCGACCAAGGTCCATCAGCGCATCAAGTGCTGATCGAACCGTCCTGCCTGTGAAAAGCACGTCATCAGCCAGGATGATGTCGCGGTCGTTGATGTCGAAAAATATTTCCGTTGCGCGAACCTCGGGTTGGCGCAGATGTTGTCGAACGTCGTCTCTATACAACGTCACGTCCAGAATACCGAGCGGTACTTGCTTCCCTTCGATATGAGCGAGACGTTCGACGAGACGGCGTGCTACGAATTCGCCGCGTGTGCGCAGACCGATGACGGCGAGATTGTCCACGCCGAGATTGCGCTCGAGAATTTCGTGCGCGAGCCTCGATAGCATTCGGTTGAATCCGTGTTCGTCGATGAACTGTTTGATGTTTGTCATGATGTTGTCGAATGTAGTGACGGAACGAGGGGGAGCGAAGCCAGGTATCTGCGTATCATGTCCAACGCAGCTTGCGCTGCGCGTTGTTTGTTGCGCAACCTGGCGTCACCGAAGTGAAATTCGTGTGCAACGGTTGTGCTTTCCGTGCTCAAACCGATCCATGTCAGGCCGACTGGCTTCTCAAGCGAGCCCCCGTCCGGACCGGCGATGCCAGTGATGGATACAGCGATATCAGTTCCGGCCAGGCTTCGCATAGCCGCGGCCATTGATTCAGCGGTCTCGCCGCTGACGGCACCGAAAGTCTCTATGATTCGCGGGTCCACACCGAGCATGTTGATTTTACATTCATTGCTGTAAGCAACAATGCCGCGTTCGAAATACCGCGAACTACCGGCGACATTCGTAATACGATCGGAAAGCAGGCCTCCGGTGCAGGATTCTGCTGTAGCCAAGGTGAAGTTCCTCCCGGTTAACATTGCGCCGACACGCTGCTCCAGTGTATCGGCATCATACCCGTAAACGAATTCCCCGGCACGTGAAAGGATGAAATCGCGCAGCCTGTGTACAGCTTGTTCGGCTTCGGAATGCATTACGGCCTTGCCGGTCAGTCGCACTCGAACCCCGAGTACCGATGGTAAAAACGCAGTCGATGTGTTCGGAATCATGGAGTCGATGCCGTTCAGGATTTCGGAAAGCGTGGATTCGGGTATACCCGTTGTCAAGACGGTTAGCGAGGCACGCGCGTTCGACATTTCCTTCAGCATTTCCGGTATGATATACGATTCGACCATGCTCTGCATTTCGTACGGAACGCCAGGAATGACGAAAAAATGTTTGTTCTCCAATCTGAAATGATATCCGGGCGCGGTTCCGTGGGGATTTCTGATTACGATTGCCCCAATCGGAGTCATAGCCTGATCGCGATTCACTGCGGTAGGCGTTCGCCGACGGGCGGCAAAAAACGCTTCGATATCCCGAGCAACCTGTTCATTCAATGTCAGTGTCGTGTTGAAAAAACGCAGGACTGCGCTGCGTGTCACATCGTCATGCGTCGGGCCCAATCCTCCGGTGACGACCACCACATCGTTGTCGATCATCGCACGGTCGAAAGCAATGAGCAGGTCATCGACACTATCGCCGACCGCTGTTACTCGACGCACCTGCATCCCCAGTAGACTGAATTGCTCACCGAGCCATGATGCATTCGTGTTGACCACCTGGCCGATGAGAAGTTCGTCACCTATTGAGAGAATTTCCACGTTCATGCGGCTCACCGTATTCTTTGAAATATATGTCCGCCGACGAGGAAAAACAACGTGGGTGCAGCGACGAGCTGCGAAGGGTTCCTCGGTGCGATGTATTTGTTTGGCAAAAGGGGCTTTCGAAACAAGTTCCTTGAAATTAATCATCAACACTGCTCGGTGCGATGTATGCTCGAGCGACAGGAGGTCGTATATGATTCCATTGCACGATTGCTTTTTCTGTAGTATTTTTATTTTATGGTGTCGATATATCATATCGCAGCAGTGTTTGGACCGAGGTGCAGGTCGGTATTGCTCATGGCTCTTGCATTCGGCTATGTATCCAGTTTCGCGACGATGAGTCTCGCACCCGAGCAATTCTGCGGCATCATGGCGCCTTGCAACGACGGGAACATGCATCACAGCGTTTCGCACATACACGAAGCACACAGGCACGGTGTAGCAAATCACGAGACGTCTCACTGCGCTACTCGCCACATTGACGCCCAGGATGCAATTGTTCACGACGATGAAGCAAGTTGTTGCGATCCCGGCTGCCTGGAATGCCTTGCGTGTTTTACCGGACCTGTTTTCGATTTCCCGAGTTATAGCGATATCAATGCTCCGTTTCTAACCGAGCACATCCCCGCCTCCGAAGAACGACCGCTATTCAATCCTTCCCCACCGTATCCTCAGCCTCCGCGCGCATAGGAATACAATCCTCGTAAGTTTTTTTCATTACAAACAGGAGTATTCCAATGCAACGACGCATTCGGTGGCACACACCGCTCATGCTTTTCTGCTTTCTAATTCTCGTTGCTCCCAAAGCTGCAGGACAGCATCCTTCCGAGTCTCATATCGATGGAATTGTCTTTGGGGTGGACGGACAGACGGCTACGCCGTTAGCGAACGCGCACGTGTACTGGCTTGGTACGCGTGATGGTGCGATTACGGATAGCGAAGGGCGCTTCACATTAACGCGCGCTACACATCATCATCGTCTCGTTATCAGTCATGTATCCTGGGAGCCGGATACTATTGAGCCAGGCAAGCGGCATCGAGTTGAAATTCGACTCTCGCGAATTCGAAGCTCGGAGGCCGTGGAAATTGCTGCTACGGCTCCGGATACGTACATCGCCGCTATTCCTCAACGTACGGAGGTCATCACGGCCAAGGAACTTGAAAAAGCGGCATGTTGCGATCTCTCGGGGTGCTTCGGCACCACCTCATCCGTACAAGCCGATGCCGCGGATGTCATCACCGACATGCGTCAACTGACCATGCTCGGTCTCGGCGGAGTTTACACGCAAATTCTTGTTGATAACATCCCCGCGCCGGGAGACAGACTTGGCCGTCAATTCGGAATACAGAGTCTTCCGGGTCCATGGGTGCGGAATATCTACGTCAGCAAGGGAGCGAGCGGCGTGGCGCAGGGTGCTTCATCGGTTTCGGGGCTGATCAATGTGATGTTGCTAGAAGGAGAGGGAAGAGATCAGGTGTTCTTCAACGCCTTCGGCATGAATCATTTGGAACAACAGTACAACGCGTGGGCGTCGTCGTCCATCGGTCAATGGAACACGCTGTTCGCCTTGCACGGCACGAAACATGGAGTGAGACGCGACGTCAATAACGACGGCTTCATGGATTCTCCGCTTGTCGACCGAATTTCCTTACTTAATAAATGGTCATTGGTTGATGAGAGCGCGGGGATTGTCACTCATACCGCGGTCAAGTTCGATTGGGAGGACAGACTTGGCGGTCAAACGAATTACAGGCCCGAAATGCATCGTGGGACCATGGAGTACTACGGCCAGTATTTCGAAACCTCGCGCATCGAGGCCTACAATAAAACCGACATACGTGCTGGAGACAACACGGTGTTCCGTACACATGCATCGGTAGGCCGCCAAGATCTCGACGCCGTGTACGGTACAACGTACTACGATGCAGAGCAATACACCGCATACGCGGATTTCTGGATGATGTACGAAGGTATTGAGAATTACCTTTTCACCTTGGGTACATCCTGGTCGTGGAGTGAATTGCGCGAGATGATAGATCTCGGTACGAATCCACATGCGAGGAGCTACGGAGGGGAGTATGTCTTGCGCGAATCCGTTCCCGGCGTTTTTCTCGAACAGAAAGTATCCATGTTCAACGATGCGGTGTCGCTTCTCACCGGAGTGCGAGCCGATAGTCATAGCGGTTACGGAATAGTGCTGACGCCTCGACTTTTCCTGCGTTACTTGGTCGATTGGCGCACGACGCTGCGTCTCTCTGCCGGCACGGGCTTTCGCACACCGGCGTTGTTCGCCGAAAATGCCCCCATGTTCGCGAGCTGGCGCGACATCATCGCACCATTACCACTGAAAGCAGAACGCGCGGTGAATTACGGCATCAATCTCACGCATTTCTACAACCTCGCCTTTTTATCTGGCACGATCACGGCGGATATGTATCGCACGGAGTTCACCGATCAAATCGTTGCGGACTACGATTCCGACCAGAACGCGATAACCTTCGTCAATCTGACCGCACCTTCGGTATGGAATCATGCGCTGCTCGAGGCGACTGTCGATGTCGGTCGCGGATTGTCGCTGCGATCGAGTTACATGTACACGCATGCAAGCGAGATACACGGCGGCGTAGAGACAACACCGCCATTCGTCTCACGCGACCGCGTCCTTGCCGTTCTGACGACTACGCCATTCGATTACGATATAGCGTTCACCGTTTCAGCCGAATGGCGCGGTACGCAACGTTTGCCGGCGACGGATTCATATCCGGAAGATTTGCGCCTCCCGGATCGGTCACCCGCATTCACGTTGATGAATGCCCATGTCAACGTATCGTTCGGACGAATCGATGTATATGCAGGAGCGGAGAATCTGTTGGACTTTCGGCAGAATTCACCGATACTCAATGCTCGTCGCCCCTTTGACAGGCATTTCGAACCTACATTCGCATGGGGACCAGTGAAGGGACGCGAACTATACGCGGGAACACGCGTGCGAATCGGACAATTTAACCGTTGAAACAGCGCAGGGAATCACCTCGATGTAGCAACACATGTTTGGTGATTCCCTGTTCTGCTGTTCCGGGCGTCATTTCATAATGGCATATCCGAACATCAATCCGAAGCGGTTTCCATCGGGATTCGTGACGACCACGACATTGATCGGTATGCTCACGCCGCCATAATTGAAACTCTTGCCGACCGTACCCATCAGGCCCGTACGGATTCCGTCGCCGGTGATCAACATGTTCGGTCCCATTCCGAACTCAATGCCGGAGGGAAGCCGAATTCCGAGTCCGAGTGTCCCGTTCGCGAGAAACTTGCCGTACTCGACACCGGCGACGAGGGGAACGAATTGAACGACGAATTGCGGGCCGCCTCCTTCCGGTGCGACTATCCACTCGAAGTGCCAGCCGAACTGGCTGACGACGTTTTTCAATCCCGATTTTTCCAGTGTACGCGAGAGAGAACTGTTGCCGGGAATGTAGGTTAAACCGAGACGTGGGCCATCAAGTTTCTTTTCGGAAAACGTTGGTGTAGTGGAGTCTGCGTCTTGTGCATGCATGGCTGTGGGAAGCATTGCCAGCATGACGCAAATTGCGAGCGGAATTACGATGAGAGTTTTCATGATGATCTCCGAGAATGAATGAACAGTTGAGAAGCAGCAATCTTTCGTATGCAAATTGCGCCATGCTCGGAGCATGCATGTCACAAACAAGTAAAATCCCGTCACAATGTTGTATAGACTTCGTGTGCAGACTACTACGCTGAAGCAGAAATGACGCAGAAAGCTCAAGAGCGATGCGTCTTCGGAATTTCGTGAATCGTAGCAAACAGCAACGCCCCCGGATATCGGGGGCGTTGCATCTCGTCGAAATTGAAAACAGTTGCTATCCGTTCTGGCTTCCCGCGTCCACGACCGCGATAGCTATCATGTCCACGATTTCCTTAATGTCGGAGCCGCGTTGCAGGACGTGTACCGGTTTAGACATTCCGTTGAGAATCGGACCGATCGGACGTGCGTCACCGATGCGGCTAAGCAATTTGTACGCGATGTTGCCCGAATTGAGATCGGGGAAAATCAGTACGTTCGCGCCACCTTTCAATGTGCTGAGAGGAAAGGTTTCGTTGATGATTTCCGGGACGACGGCTGTATCAGCCTGCATTTCGCCGTCCACCATCAGTTCGGGATCTCGTTTCCTGACGATTTCCAAAGCACGGCGTACTTTTTGCGGCGATTCGCCTTCGGCATTGCTACCAAAGTTGCTGTAGGAGAGCATGGCAATGCGAGGAACGATGTCGAATTTCCGGACGAGTTCGGCTGCCTGCAATGTGATGTCAGCCAAATCCTCATCAGTCGGACTGATGTTGACCGTCGTGTCGGACAGGAAGTAGGGTTGCTTTTTCGTGCCCATGATGTAGAGGCCGGACACCTTGTTAAAGCGTTTGTCACGTCCGATGATTTCGAGCGCCGGGCGTATCGTGTCGGGATAGTGCGAGGTGTACCCTGAAATCATTCCGTCCGCGTCGCCTTGATACACCATCATCGCAGCGAAGTAGTTATTAAGCTGTTTGATTCTCTGCCTCGCATAATACTCGGTGATACCTTTGCGATGGCGTAGTCTGTGGAATTCCTTGATGTAAAAATCCGATTTTTCATCTGTACGAGGATTTATGATTTCGATGCCGTCCAACAGTATACCGTGTTCCTCGGCGACAGACCTGATGCGGTCTTCACGTCCAAGGAGAATCGGATGTGCTATTCCTTCTTCGACGCTGATCTGCGCTGCTTTCATTATGCGGGCTTCTTCACCCTCCGCCAGCACGATGCGTTTCGGATTCGCAGCCGCTTTATGGTACATCGGTGCCATGATCGCCTGCGTTCGTCCCATACGAATGTCGAGATTGAGTTTATACTCGTCGAAATTCTCGATGGGGAAGCGAGCGACCCCGGTGTCCATGGCTGCCTTGGCGACTGCCGGTGCAACCCAGGTCAGGACACGGCTATCGAACGGCTTGGGGATGATGTACTCCCGGCCGAATGTCATTTCGCTTACTCCGTATGCACGTTTGACATTGTCCGGTACTTCCTCTTTCGCGAGTGCCGCCAATGCATACGCCGCTGCCTGCTTCATTTCCTCGTTGATCGCGGTGGAGCGTACATCCAGAGCACCGCGGAAAATGAACGGGAAACCAAGCACATTGTTCACTTGATTCGGAAAATCGGATCGACCTGTTGCCATGATCACATCAGAACGAGCTGCGATAGCATCGTCATAAGTGATTTCCGGATCGGGATTGGCCATTGCGAAAATAATCGGATTGTCGGCCATGCTTCGAACCATGTCTTGGTTGACCACCCCGCCCTTGGAGAGACCGATGAACACGTCCGCGCCTCTGATCGCTTCCTCCAGGTTGCGTGCGTCCGTCGCGGCGGCCATATCTTGCTTGAACTCGTTCATGTGCTCGGTGCGGCCTTTGTATATGACGCCGACGGTGTCGCACATAATGATGTTTTCCTTCCTCACACCGAGGCTGATGTGGAATTTCGCGCAGGCAATGCCGGAAGCTCCCGCACCATTGTAAACGACCTTGACGTCTTCGAGCTTTTTCCCCGCAAGTTCACACGCATTGATTAGTGCTGCACCACTGATGATAGCGGTCCCATGTTGATCGTCATGGAAGACGGGAATTTGCATCGTTCGTTTCAGTTCGTCCTCGATGTAGAAACAATCGGGTCCCTTGATATCTTCGAGGTTGATTCCTCCGAATGTCGGTTCCAGCACTTGGCAGACGCGAATTATCTCATTGATGTCTTTGCTGTTCAGTTCGATGTCGAACACGTCGATGTCAGCAAAAGTTTTGAACAGCACTCCCTTTCCTTCCATGACCGGTTTCCCGGCTGCGGCACCGATGTCTCCCAATCCGAGCACCGCGGTTCCGTTGGAAATCACCGCGACAAGGTTGCCTTTGGCGGTGTATTCGTAAACCATTTCCTCGTTTTTCTCGATTTCCCGACACGGTTCTGCTACACCGGGAGTGTACGCGAGCGAAAGATCCCGCTGAGTGACGCAGGGTTTCGTCGTGATGACTTCGATCTTGCCCTTGCGACCCATGCTGTGGTATTCAAGAGCGTCTTCTTTCTTGATTTTCATGACAACTTCTCCGATGACTATTGCGTGAGATGCACTCTCTATGCTACGAGCTTGCTCAATGCTTTCTTCGTCTAAATTAAGGTAAATGTAGCGAAAAACCGGGAAAGACGAAAATCAATCTCGTCGCGCTTCTGTTTCGATCAACTTCAGCAGTGCCCCTAAAACGTCGCTTGCTGTGGTTTCGAGTAAACAACGAAGATGACGCTTCGGACACGACGACCGCCCGATGAAAGTGCAGGGACGGCACGATAAGCCGTTGATTTCGAGTACTGTTGCCGCACTCTTGTAAGGGAAGAAGCCGAATTCGCGAACCGTGCTGCCGAACACGGCTGTTACAGGACGTCCGACTGCTGCAGCCATGTGCATCAATCCGCTGTCGTTAGCCACGATAGCGGTGCAAAGGCGCATCGCTGCCGCCGTTTCCAGCAGCGAAAGGCGTCCGCAGAGGTTGAATATCCGTGTCGGATCAATGCGATGCAGTGTTTCGCCAGCGATCGAATCTTCCTCGGCACCGAACACGATGACATCGTAATTCAAATTGAGCAAGGAGGTGCACAATTCGGCGAAGCGCTCAAGAGGCCAACGTTTCGTGAAATGTCGAGAACCCGGACAGACACCGAGCAACGGACGAGCATGTGTCCATGATTGCGCTGTCAACGTTGCCACGGCGATGGAATCCGCAGGAGCGGTCGTGAACAACTCGCATCCTCTGTCGTCCGGCAAGACGTCGTAACGCATAGCAGTCTCGATATACCGTACCGGGATAGGTGTGAAGTCGCGATACAAATTTATCCGGGTTGTTACGAGCAAGAGGCGTCGCAAGGATCGCTTGTCAATGTGGTGAATACGAGAACTTAATCCGTTTCGAATAATGCGAGTGCGAAGATGGTTGTGAAGATCGAATACTGCGTCATACCGTTCCTCCATCAGTTGAAGATTCAACATCTCAAGTGCTCGATGTCCACGTTTGACGTCGACTTGTATCAGTCGATTCACGTGAGGATTATAACGCAGGAGGTCGGCGTATTCTTCGCGTATCACGAAATGAAGTTCACATTCCTGGAAGTGCGTTTTCATCACTCTGAGGAATGGGGTGCTTAGAATGATATCTCCGATCGAGCTGAGACGTAAAACGAGTATTTTTTTCAATGTTGGTTCAGACATGAAGTGCATGCAGGAAAGCAGTGATGCACAAAAGTAGCTGCTCAGTTGACATCGTGCAATGTGTTCAGGGAAATATTCTCCGTGTACTATCTCGTGCTGTTCGACGTACGAATGAAAGGAGACACCAAGAGAATCCGCAAGTGAGGAGAACTACTCCAGGATTGCTTCCCGGCTCCGACCGTGTTTTTTTCGTTTGTTCCACAGTTGTTGCCTTTCACGAGAGAGCGATACGATTCAATAAAAACCCCCTCTCGCTCGTGGGAAAGGGGGCTCGTAGTGTCACCTATAGCTCGCTAGCTGCATCCGGAATCCGTCAAGTTTGTTTTCCTTTTCAGGAAGCTTGCGGAACATACGTCTCAATGCCTTCGACGGCATGCTGAGGGGAGTGAAGTAACTCCCGTGTGACAAAGTGTTGGAAACAAGCGACTGTGTTTCTGTGTCGGAATCAGTGTCTGAAAATGCGGATGGCTGTGGAGATGATGGTATATTCTCTGCCTCGATCATCATCCGTAGCAGCGACACTGCCGTCATCCTGTACACCTTCGATGTCCGACGCGGCATGTTGTGTAGCCTTGCCAAGCGCCTGAAGATATCCACGAACCTCTGCATGTCGTCCAACGCAATTTGTCGGAACAAAAAAAGCTTTGTCCTTGAATGTAACCCGCACATTGCGATCACCTTCACTGAACACAATCCAGGATCCGAGTTCCTGATCGACTTCCGTAATCACACCGTGAGAAGTGATTTCTCTGCCCGAGAATTCGCGTGCTCCTTCGATGATGACGTTCAGGGGGTGCATATCCACATCCTCACTCATAGGAGATCCGTACACTTCCCACGCGTCACTGATCTCGATTGGTTCGGAAAGACGTTTGACAGCATTCTCTTCCTGGGCGAACACACTTGATGACGTGAAGAGTAGAAGAGCGAGGATCGAAAGAATTTTCATGGGTTCTCCTTGGTAAATTTGGTATTGCTTAACAATAAAATACTGTTTCATTACTGATGCGTCAAGGATATTCTAGAAGCACTGTACTGTAGATGTGAACTGTGCGAGCACGCTGTATTTGCCGTGAACTCAATCGTCCGGATTTCTCGAATGATGAACGGATGTCGATATGTTAAGTCGGTTCGATTCATTCTCTACGATGATGCTGTACATATTCCCCAAATCCGCACGTAATTTTT
>Ga0209498_1001654_pt1 | contig 13667 bp, 7 predicted proteins | sample WalLakDeSediment_FD_184131 | JGI IMG/M metagenome (GOLD analysis project Ga0209498, IMG submission 184131) | Lake sediment microbial communities from Walker lake, Nevada to study Microbial Dark Matter (Phase II) - Walker Lake 11/02/13 Deep... | ecosystem: Environmental > Aquatic > Freshwater >...
AAATCCCCATTGATTTCTGAACTGAACATTTAACCCAAGTACGCCCAGACGGTCGGTATAATCATCGGCTTTTTCATAGCCAAGATGAACTCCGCCATATAACATGGTGCTCCTTACAAAACCATCATCAAAATACCAGATGGGTCCGGTTATAGCAGTCAATGTACCTGTCCCTTTCCAGGGAACAAATCCAACCTGGTTGATTTCAAAATCATTTCCGATATATCTTGTGCGGGCAAGTGCTATCCACCGTTCACCAAAACTTGTAAACCCAGCCGAGAAAGCGTAATCACCCTTTTCATTTTCAATTGATCTTGCAACCTGGTAAGCAAGCTGCCATTCAGAAGTACGGAAGGCACCGTCAATATCAATCACTCCGTAAGTATTTCCTTCGGTCATCTTTCCAACAAACAGCATACCTATGTTTGAGTTGCTCAGAATTGTTTTTTTAATTCTGCCGGATACGAAAGAAGCCTGTGGTTCTGTTCTGTTTTCATTATCAAACTTATAATTTGTTTTACCGGTTAATGCATAGAAGCCGCCGTACTCCCAGTCATCCTGTCTACCGAAAGCTTTTGTACCTACAATTAATGGCACCTGTGATCCGTCCGGAAGCAGTTTACCGATTCTTCTTGTATACATAAGTTCTAATGGTTCATAGAATCCCGAGCCTCTTTGTTTTCCTGCGGGCATAAATATTTCATTGCCCTCGGTGAAGAATGGTCTTCGTTCGGAAAAGTAAGATTCATACCTGCTTATGTTGAATGAAAAAGGATCGGCTTCGATTTGTGCAAAATCGGGATTGGCTGTCAACTGAAATGTTAATTGCTGTGATGGATTGTAGAAAATATCCAGTCCCGCTTCAGGATCGAATTTGTATTTTCCATCGTTGATGTATTTTATTTTAGAAATTCCTACAGGATAAATTTCAAGATTAAGTCCGGTTACGGTAGGTTTAAAATCTGAGAACACCAGTCTTCCGAACTTGGAAACTCTCTGACCCTCGTTTTTTTCATACCTGCACCAGTACTGATCTTCGGTAAGCCATGGAATCCATCTGTCGAAATCAACTCCCCACTCTGTAATATTTTTATCATACTTAATAGATTTATATGGGATTTTCATTTCAACAACGTAACCCCAGTCATAGACTTTAGCATCAGCGAACCAGATACCATCCCAGCTGAAATCCCGGTTACGTCCATCATCAAGAAGCCGTGAATCCATTTTTACACCGCTTGCGGCAACACCAAATTTATATGCTGATTGTTTATCACCGAAAGTATCAATCATAAAAGAAACGATATCGCCGCCAAACTGATCATGCAATCCTGTAGACGTTTGAATTTTTTCTTTATCGTCATAACAGATCAGTAAGCAGTAAATTGCTTCATCGGTGGTTAAAACTTTAGCAACAGTTCTTCTGGAAACCGGTTGATCGTAATATGGTAAAAGCTGAAAGAAGTCATCTGTAGAATCGGCAACACTCCATACATCATCAATAATACCGTCAATTTTAATTTCAACATCGACTTTTTTCACATAAAGAATTTTATTGCTGTTGGGAATTTCGGAAGCGAAAGTAAATTGTGAAATGATTATTAGTAATAGTAGTAGAATTATCTTCATAATAATTTTTCAGTAATTAACTACTATAAAATAATTAATTCATCAGAATTGATTTGTAGTATTATGATGGACGGTTAAAATTGAAATCGAATAGATAAATTTGAGTTTGCACAAAATATAAACAGTAAAAAAAAGCGCTCACATTGGAGCGCTTATAGAGCAGGTCACTAAAAAAACTCTTAGTTTTTAGGCTTTGCTTCGCTAACGATGATGTTGCGGCCTTTGAGCTCAGAACCATTTAATGCCTGGATCGCAGCAGTAGCTTCTGATTCATTTTCAAATTCAACGAATCCGAATCCTCTTGATCTGCGAGTCTCCTTGTCGGTTACAACTTTAGCTGAAAGAACATTACCATGAGGAGCAAAAGCCTCCTGAAGTTCTTCGTCGCTAATGGACCAAGGAAGACTACCAACGAAAAGTTTAGTACTCACAAAAAGAACCTTTAATTAATTGAACAAAAATGCGCCTTTCGACGCGGTGAAAAATAAAAATTTTAACTTAAGAAACAAATTATTTTTATTAATTAAATGCCATAAAACCCCTTAATTACAAGGTTTTATCTACATTTGAGACATTTTTGTATGATAATTTGAATTTACCGGTTCTAAGTTGTTATAAAATTAACTTAACTAATCGTGCTTTGGGATGATTGGATGATTGATCGATGGGTTGGATGATTGGATGATTTAGAATGAGTTTTAAATATTCCCCAATCAAACTTTATAAAAAAATCTTTTACTTTAAATTAACATAGATAAACAATCTTTAACTTAATCCTGAACTTAAGTTAAGTATTTATTCCAATAGTCATCTCCACTGCCTGTGATAAATTTTCAACGAACGCAATTTTCAATTTCCCGGAAAATTTTATACCCTTCTCATTTCCCGATGGAATAATTGCTTTTGTGAATCCAAGTTTTTCAGCTTCCTGTATTCTTTTTTCAATGTTGCCAACGCTTCTTATTTCACCTCCAAGACCTACTTCACCTATAACTACTGTTTGATTGTCGACAACTTTGTTCAATAAACTTGAGGCTGTGCTTATACAGACAGCCAGATCAACTGCAGGTTCCTGAATTCGTAAGCCTCCAGCCATATTTAAGAAAACATTTGCAGCAGAAACTCTTATGTTCGCTCTTTTCTCAAGAACTGCAAGAAGTATTGATAATCTTCTTTGATCAAATCCTGTTGATACTCTTTGCGGATAACCATAATTTGAAGGTGTAACCAATGCCTGAACTTCAAGCAGGATTGGTCTTGTTCCTTCTATGCTTGAGGTGATTACAGAACCGGGAGTCTGTTTTTCTCTTTCGCTTAAAAACAATTCGCTGGGATTTGTAACTTCTCTTAATCCCTCTTCACGCATTTCAAAAACACCAATTTCATTTGTGCTTCCGAAACGGTTTTTTTGTGCACGTAATATTCTGAATGAATGATTTGATTCTCCTTCAAACTGAATGACTGTATCAACAATATGCTCAAGGAGTTTAGGTCCCGCTATCATACCTTCCTTGGTAACGTGACCAATGATTATTACGCTGTAATTTTTTTTCTTTGCTTCTTCCATTAGCATAGAAGTGCATTCGCGAATCTGTGTAATTGTTCCGGGAGAATTTTCCAGTTCGCTTCTGTACATTGTTTGAATAGAATCAATAATAACAACTGCAGGATCAAGATTGTTTATTGATGCGATAATTTGACCAAGCTCTGTTTCTGCGAGAACATAAAATTCATCTGAAGTAATTTTTAATCTTGATGAACGAAGTTTGATTTGTTTTTCAGATTCCTCACCGGTTACATAAAGTACTTTGTTCTTAATATTTGCAGATGCCTGCATTGCAAGAGTTGATTTACCAATTCCCGGATCACCGCCGAGAAGTATTACACTGCCGGGCATTAGTCCGCCGCCAAGCACACGATCAAATTCTGTTATTCCTGTTTTTATCCTGTCTTCTTCTGTGGCGGTTATTTCGGTTATTTTGTGAAATGAAACTTTCTGAGGAACCTTAGAGGATTTTCTTCTTCCTGTTTCAACAAGCTCGTCAGTGAAGGTGTTCCAGCTATCACACTCGGGACATTTACCCAGCCAGCGAACTGACTCGTATCCGCAGTTTGAACAGATGTATTTAATTTTAGGTTTTGACATTATTATATAAAGCTGCTTACAATGTTTTCAACTTTACTCAAAGTTGCCGGAATCTTTTTTACATCCTTTCCGCCAGCAGTTGCAAGATGAGGTCGCCCGCCGCCGCCGCCGCCCACAAGTTTAGCAAGTTCTCCAACAATTTTTCCAGCACTAAGATTTTTTTGCTTTATCAGATCATCAGAAACAATAGCAACGATTCCGACTTTATCATCAACCTGTGCAATTAAAACGCCGACTCCGCTTTTGATTTTGCTTCTTAGTTCATCACCGAAGGATTTAAGTTCATCCATACTATCGGCATGTACTCTTCCTTTATGAATGAACACACCTTTTTCTTCAGAATGAATTGATAGAATATGATCCAACTGTTCAAGTTTTTCTTTCACTCTGAGTTCTGCTATTTCCTTCTCAAGTTTTTTCTTAACATCAAGAAGCTCTTCCACACGATGTTCAGATTGTTTAACCAATTCAAGCTGAGAGTGAATATACTTTTCAACTCCGGCTCCGGTTACGGCTTCTATTCTTCTTACTCCGCTGGCAATTGAAGCTTCACTTATTATTTTGAATAAACCTATTTCAGAAGAATTCTTAACGTGTGTACCGCCGCAGAACTCCATAGTAAAATCACCAAACTGAACCACGTTAACTTTATCACCATACTTATCACCAAAGAACATTATCGCTCCCATTTTTTTTGCTTCTTCAAAAGGAGTATCACGGTGATGGATCATCGGAAGATTTCTGCGTAACTGTTCATTAACTATTGTTTCAATTTCACGGATTTCTTCAGCAGATAATTTTGAGTAATGAGAAAAATCAAATCGCAGTCTATCCGGTCCCACATAAGAACCAGCCTGCTGAACATGTGTCCCCAAAACCATCCTTAACGCTCTGTGTAGAAAATGAGTTGCAGAATGGTTACGCATTATATCCCATCTTCTTTTTTCATCAACTTTAGCAATTAGTTCAATGCCGGGTTTTATTATTTTGTTTTCATCATTAGCAACTATGTGAACAGTTTTGTTATCAACCTTAAGGACATCAACGACGGGAAGGACATTATTATTAATTACCAGTTCACCGGTATCGTCTATTTGTCCGCCGGCTTCAACATAAAAAGGTGATTTATCGAGAATAACATATTCAAAATCACTGTCAGATTTATTACTTGTCACTTTAGCTTTTGTTTTTAGTTCATTATATCCGGTAAATTCTGTTTTTTCGCCAGATTTGCTCACAAAAATTTCTGGCGCGTAGCCAGTAATTTTAAGTTGTCCTGTTCCAGGCATTATGTGTACGTTACGAGAACGTTCTTTCTGTTCATTCATTAACTTATTGAAACCATCCTCATCAATTGCCAATCCGATTTCACGAGCCATAACGTTTGTAAGATCAACAGGGAAGCCGAATGTATCATATAACTTAAATACGTCTTCACCGGGAATTACTTTTATATTTTGCTTTTGAAGTTTCTTAACAACATTGTCAAATAATTCTATTCCTCTATCAAGAGTTGCATTAAAGCTTTCTTCTTCAGCTTTAATTACTTTCTTAACATAATCTTTCTTTTCTTTGATTTCCGGAAAAACATCGCCCATAGTTTTTGCAAGAACGTCAACAAGCTTATAAAGGAATGGGTCTTTAAGATGAAGTTTTCTTCCATATCGGGCGGCACGTCTTAATATTCTGCGGAGTACATATCCTCTTCCATCATTGCCGGGTACAGCACCATCAGCAATTGCAAAAGTTAATGCACGGATATGATCAGCAATAACACGCATTGGAATGCGGTCTTCTTCTTTGCCATACTTTACATTGCTCAACTTCGACACTTCATTAATCAATGGAGTAAATACATCCGTATCGTAGTTTGAACTTTTCTTCTGCATCACTGCACACACACGTTCGAATCCCATCCCGGTATCAACGTGTTTTGCCGGAAGCTCGTGAAGCTTTCCTGTTTCATCTCTGTTATACTGAATGAAGACCAGATTCCATATTTCAATACATTCAGGGACACCTGCATTAACAAAAGAAGGATTGTCAAAATCATCACTTACATTAATATGAATCTCCGAGCAGGGACCGCACGGACCTGTCTCACCCATTTCCCAGAAGTTATCCTTCTCGCCAAACTTTAAAATGTGCTTTGGATTTATATCCGTTTTAGTTTTCCACAGTTCAAAAGCTTCATCGTCATCTTTATAAACAGTAGCCCAGAGTCTTTCTTTAGGAAGTTTCCAAACTTCAGTTAATAATTCCCACGCCCATTCAATTGCCTCGGCTTTATAATAATCACCGAATGACCAGTTGCCGAGCATCTCAAAAAAAGTATGATGATAAGTATCGTGTCCAACTTCTTCCAGATCGTTATGCTTTCCAGAAACACGTATGCATTTCTGTGTATCTGCAGCACGTTTATATTCCCTTGAACCATGTCCGAGAAAAACATCCTTAAACTGATTCATTCCCGCATTGGTAAAAAGAAGTGTAGGATCATCAAACGGTACAACCGGTGCTGATTGAACTATTTTATGTTCTTTACTCTTGAAAAAGTCCAAAAACTGCTGTCTTATTTCCTGTGAAGTCATTTATCCATTATGTTTAATTAAGTGTGCAAAGATAAAAAAACGTGAGGTAAGCCTGAAATTCTTTGAATTTAGAAGAATAAGGAAAGATTTGAATTTGTGGTGTTAAAAATTGTAGGAGCACTCAATTAAACCAGAGCTATTCGTTAAGAAGATTTTATTGTCACGAATTGGTTAGTTCAGCAGTATCTATGGAGTTTATGATAGATAATAATTGAATCAAGAGTGATAAAAACAAAAAATGTGTTTTAGTTTTCATTTTGTCCTCCTGGTTTTTTATTGATGTTTATCTTTTACCTACTATTATTATTGCTTTATAGTAGAAAGTATTTTCATATTTTTCACCTACTGTAACCATTATATTTTCCCTAACATCTAACCCTCTCAGACGCTGATCTTCATTTCTTAATTCATCATAAATCTCCCAGCTAATACCGTTAAAATGAGTTATAGTAGATTTGTTTCCGGAGGTAAATAAATTGTTGATCGCCGTTCCCCTTAATCTTAAATATGCACCTTTGAAATAATCACTATAGGGATATAATTCTTCGCCTTCACCCGTTGTCGTAACTTTGCATCTATAAAGATTATATGGCGATAATACATAAATAAATTTGTTACTATTTGTCCAAACACTTAGTAAGCCATCTGAAAATTTATTTTTGATGGTTGGCATAGGATATGTCCCTTCGAAAACAATACTAGCTGTATTATTCTCAATTTTTACGAGAACAGTTTTATAGATAGTTTCTCCGCAGGCCCAAACGACTTTTCCATCAGGTGATCCCCAAACATCTTTCAAATCTACATTAGTCCCGCTTTCAATCTTTTTCCATTGGCTGCCGTTGTAGTGGGCTATATTGCCGTTATTTCCTACAACAAACACGTCGCTGCTGCTTGTACCCCAGATTTTGTTAACCGTTGCTGGTATACATTCACGCTTAATCTGTATCCCGTTCTTTAAGTAAGCCACTTGAGATCCTGATGCTATTATTATAGTTTCGCTATCAATCGCAAATACAGCTCTTGCCGGATATGAACCGCTTCCTATTCCATCTGGACAAAATGTATAAAACATTACTCGGTGTAACTTCCACTCATTCCCATCCCAATGAACAGCATTGTATGTTGTATATCCGCTAGGACTGTTATCTGCTATTCTTATTTCGCCCACACACCAAATGTTGTTTTCTGAAATAACTGCAACATCAAATAGTACACTATTTCCAATATCACCAAAAGTAAATGTTTGCCACGTAAACTCGTGGCTGGTGGTGTCCATTGTTGTAATGCTAAGCTTATTGCTCAGGATACCGGATACCGGATGTCTGAAAATTGTATGTTTGGTTTGGAAGTAATGAGTCTAAGTAAAGTAATGTGTCTGCTGTTTGCAGGCTTATCGTTTTTGTTATGGTGTTGTCTTTTAGCAGGTTAAGTGTTGCGGGTAGTTGCAGGTTGTTTGTTGTAAGCGTTACCCACGCTTCGGTGCAGCTTACGTCTTCAAGTGTTAAGGTAAGCACAGTTTTATCCGGCGGCGGGTCAACTGTGTTGCAGCTTGTCGTGCAGAGTAAGATCAAGAGAACAAGTAAGTGTAAGAAGACGGTTAAATTCTTTTTAGCTTTTCCCATTATTTCTCCACTGTTTGGAAATTGCATTTTCTGAACTATTATTCACCCCAAATGTAGGTTTTAGAAAAGTAAAAAGAAACCAATAATTGTAAAATGGAGTTTGAATTATAATTACTAATAGTAGGAACACGCCTCAGCTTTCAGCCTATCTTCTATGGCGTGTTCCTACAAAAGATGATAATAAAAAAGGCGACTCTTTTGAATCGCCTTAAATTGTGTTTTAATACTTCATTCCCTTAGGGGAAGGGATGGGGCTTACTTATCCAGTATCAACTCAATCTCATCCATAATATCATTCATCTTCTTCATTGCAAGTTCAAATGGCTCCGGACTCAAAGGATCGATACCCGCTTCTTTTATAAGATCAACAGGATATTTTGAGCTTCCCCCTTTAAGTATTTTATAGTACCCGTCAATTGCCGGCTGTCCTTCTTTCAATATTTTTTCAGAGAATGCTATTGCATAAATCAGTGAGGTTGAATACTGATAAACATAATAAGCTGAATAGAAATGCGGGATATATGCCCATTCATAAGCGATGTAAGGATCAACCACACAATGTCCTGCATCATGTCCATAATACTTCTTTACAATGTCATAATAAATTTTGCTTAGCTCATCGCCTGTTAACGGTTCCCCGGCTTCAATTCGTTTATGAACTTCCCATTCAAATTCTGCAAATGATGTCTGACGGAAAATAGTAGTTCTCAACAATTCAAGATAACTCCCAAGGAGATAAAGTTTTTCTTCATCAGTTTTAGCATTTTTAATCATATAGGTGCTGAAAAAATTATCATTCATAGTTGAAGCAATTTCTGCAACAAAAATGGAATAGTTTGAGGTTGGATATGGCTGATGCATATTAGAAAAGTAGCTGTGCATGGTATGTCCAAGTTCGTGTGCTAAGGTAGAAACGGATTCATAATCATCATTCCAGTTCATAAGTATGTACGGATGCACATCGTACGCTCCGCCAGCAGAGTATGCGCCGCTTCGCTTTCCAACGTTAGGGTAGTAGTCAATCCATCTTTCATTGAATGCCTTTTCAACAGTTGATATGTAATCTTTACCCATTGGACTAAGTGCATTAAGAATTTTCTGCTGTCCAAGTTCAAGCGGAAACTCCATTTTTACTTTTTTAACAACTGATGTGTACAGATCATAGTAATGTAGCTGATCAACTCCAAGCATTCTTTTTTTAAGATCAAGAAATCTGTGAAGAGTCGGCAGTGATTTGTTTATCTGATTTATTAAAGTTTCATAAACGGATACTGGAATATTATTTCCGCTTAAAGAATATTCTAGCACGGAATTATAATTTCTGTTCTTTGCATAAATGAAATCATTTTTAACATCACCGGTCAGCGTTGTTCCCAAAGTGTTTTTGTAATTACCGTGGTTTTCAAAAAAGGCTTTAAAGACTTTTTCACGGTCTTCTCTTACCGGTGTAGCACGGTATTTTGTATAAGCAGAGGCAGACAACTCAACTTCCTCACCATCTGAAAGAATAACTTTAGGATTTGGCATCTCAGCGTTGGTAAATATGCTGTAAACTGTTGAAGGTGTTCCGGTTGATAAACCAAAACTCGCAAGAATTTTTTCTTCGGATTCACCAAGTGTATGCTTTCTCAACCTCTGTATATTATCGATGAACATTTTGTAATCTTTAAGTTCCGGCTTTTCAGCAAAAAACTTATCGATTTTATCCTTTGGAATTTCCAGAATTTCCGGACGGAAGAAGGCAATGGTTTCGCCGAACTTCGTTCCAAGATTTGAAACCTGCTGGGTTAATGCCTGGTTATCTGAAATACGAATATCCTCATCACTCAGCCTGTAAGCATAAGTCGCTGCTTTGCTGAAATCCTTTGCAATGCTGAAGTAAGTTTTCATTGCATTATAAAGCATTGTACTGCTCTCACCGAGTTTTCCCTGGTATTCAGGCAGCTCAAGAATTCTTTCTGATATGCTGTTCATTTCTTTATCCCAGGCATTAAAATCCGAATAAAGATCAGCAAGATTCCATTTATCATTATCGGGTATATCACCCCGCTCTTTAGTTTGTGAGAATATTTGAGAATTGATTACAAAAAGCAACGTTGTAACTAAAAGCAAAAATTGTTTCATAATTCCACCTGTAAAAAATATTTAAAATGTACAACAAACTTAATGAGAAGTTATTCTAATCATAAAAAGTTTATGATTGACGGTTGAAAAATTATTTGAGTACAATAAAAAACCCGGCTCTGATGAACCGGGCTTTTAAATTCAGAGAGTGTATGGATATTTATTTAGTTAAAAGCATCTTCTTAACAGAAACAAAATCTCCTGCCTGAAGTTTGTACATATAAACACCACTGGATAGAGAACCGGCATCGAAATCAACCTCATAACTTCCTGCCGGTTTATATTCATCAACTAATATTGTTACTTCATTTCCAAGGACATCGAACACTTTTAACTGTACGAAATTCATTAATGAAGTTCCTACGACAGGAATTGTATATTTTATTTTAGTTGAAGGATTAAACGGATTTGGATAATTTTGTTCAAGTGAAAAACTTGTTATGCTATTCAAATCCACTTCAACTGCGTTTGAATAATTAACCGTTCCATCAAAATCAATTTGCTTTAATCTGTAAGCATATGTTCCTGAAACCACATTTTGATCTGTAAAACTGTAATTCTGAATTTCTGTGGTTGTACCTTTACCATCAACAAAACCTATCTTCTCCCAAATGAGATTTCTCACTTCGTTCGAAATGACACTTCTTTCTACATCAAATCCCATATTATTTGTTTCGGACGCAGTTGACCAGTTTAGCTGTGCAGAATTACCTATTACAGAAGCAGAAAATGAAGCAAGCTCAACGGGAATATAAACTCCGCCTGTGCCCTCCCAGGTATGTACCTGATAGTTTGTTGAAATTGTACCATCATTACCGCCGCCAAAAAATAATTTAGAAAATCCGGTCATTAAAAATCCAAGTGCCAAACCTCTGGGTGCAGGTAATGTGCTCTCTAATAACCAGGTATTTGTTGAAGGATTATAATAATAAACCTTATCTATAATAGGAAAACCGGTATAACCACCGCCCGCACCTATAAGGTAAACATAGTTATTATCGCTTGTTACTGTCCACTTTGTAAAAGTAACCGGTTCCGGTAATGGAGCAATTATACTCCAGGTTTGAGAAGCAATATTATACTTCTGACAAATTGTTCCATCTCCACCTGTTTCGGTAAGACCACCTATAAGAAAGATTTCATTATTAACTACTGCCATGCCGGCATATTTTCTTCCGATAACTGATACCGGCATATTTACCCAGCTGTTTGAAGAAATCTGGTAACGGGCAAATGAAGGAACAGGCGGAGTAGCAAAGGTAGCGGTATTCACATAGATGTGATCTCCACCATCCCATATCATTGAATTTTGAGCGTTCATAACAACCGATGGACCTGCCGCTAAAGAAGTCCAAGTGCCGGTACCACTCCCAACCGGAGTAAATTTTTCGAAAACAGAAGCGGCGCCGGTGCCGGATATTTTATACAATTCACCATTAGCAATGCAATAGCCAGCATTTGAAGCAGAAGAATTGGCTGGTGTTGAATTACTCCAGGTATTTGATGGGATATGAAAAGCTAATGCAAGAGAGGGATTGTCCTGTCCGCCAAAGATATACAGGTAATCTCCGATTACACCTCCGATCGATCTTCCGAATACATTAGGGGAATTAGTTAGTGAATTCCATGTTGATGGATCATCGCTGAAATTGGTATCTTCATTTTGAAGGATAGAACGGGTTGAACTGCCATGCTCTGCAAGATAAGCATACTGCTCATCTGTAAGATCGGTTTCAGACTGGGCTAAAGCTAAGCTTACAAGTACTGATAATCCAAAAAAGAATGATATAAATCTGAACATGCCGAACTCCTTTATATTATTTGTGACACAATAATTACAAGAATTAATTAGCAGTGTTCTGCAGATTGGAATTATTACTGCATTTAACAGGATTGTACATTAAAGTTATAAAAATGCAAAAGAGTATGCAACCTGTACTGATTAGATTTAACATTATAATTATATTTAACACAGTAAAAACTATTTCACAATTCACAACAGTTAACAAAGGAATAATGAGATGAATAAAATGATTAAAATATCATCAATTTTAATGGCTGTGTTTCTTATTATCGGATGTGCTGAAAGAACTTCCGATGATGAGATAAGCACAAAGGAGGAAATAAGAATGCTTCAGGATAAAATTAACAAATTCGTTCCGGTTGAAATTCAATACAATGAAGATCTTCTTGATGACAGAGAAAAGATAGTTCTTGATAAGCTTTACCAGGCATCTAAAATAATTGATGAGTTGTTTCTTGAACAGGTCTATTCAAAAAATCAGGAAATAAGATCTGAACTTCTTTCAAAAATAGAAACCGAAACAGATCCTGATCAAAAAAGCAAACTAGAATATCAACTTGAACTTTTTAAAATTATGTTCGGACCTTTCGATAGACTTGATCAGCATAAAGCTTTTATGGGTGATAGTGAAAAACCATTAGGGGCAAACTATTATCCTGAAGATATGACCAAAGAAGAGTTTGAAGGCTGGATTAAAGAAAACCCGACAGATGAAAAATTGTTTACAAATGAATTCACTGTGATAAGAAGAGCTGGTGATGGTTTAAAAGCGATTCCTTACAGCGAGTATTATAAAGATAAACTGACTGAAATATCGATGTTGTTAAAAGAAGCTGCTTCTTATGCAGATAATCCTTCACTCAAAAAATACCTTAACTCCAGAGCAGATGCTTTCTTAACCAATGATTACTTCCAGAGTGATATGGACTGGATGGACCTAAAAGATCACAAGATTGAAGTTGTAATTGGTCCTTATGAAGTTTATGAAGACGGGTTATTTAATTATAAAGCTGCATTTGAAAGTTTTGTAACGATAAAAGATCCTGTTGAAACAAAGAAGCTTGAAGTATTTGAAAATTATCTGGATGAGATTGAGAAGAATCTACCACTGCCGGATGAACATAAAAATTATCAGCGTGGGAGTGAATCTCCTATGGTGGTAACAAACGTAGTTTTCACAGCCGGAGATACAAAAGCAGGGGTACAGACACTTGCGTTCAATCTTCCTAATGATGAAAGAGTCCGTCAGGCTAAAGGTTCAAAAAAAGTAATGCTCAAAAATATTCACGAGGCAAAATTTGCCAAGCTACTAAAACCAATTTCGGAATTGGTTCTTGATGAATCAGAACTGAAGTACGTAACATTTGATGCATTCTTCAATCATACGTTAATGCATGAAATGTCGCACGGAGTCGGACCCGGCTTTATAAAGGTTGACGGACGAGATACAGAAGTAAAAAAAGAATTGAAAGAAACCTACTCAATTTTAGAAGAGTGCAAGGCAGATATACTCGGAATGTATAACAATATGTTTATGATAGAGAAAGGCGTTTATCCAAAAGAAATTGAAAAAGAAATATGGGTAACTTTTCTTGCAGGAGCATTCCGCTCTATGCGGTTTGGAATAACCTCAGCTCATGGCGGAGGCAATGCCATCATTTATAATTACTTCCTTGAAAAAGGTGCTTATGAATATGATTCAAAAGCGCAAAAAGTAAGAGTAAATTTTGAAAAGATATTTCCGACAT
>Ga0209498_1001655_pt1 | contig 13663 bp, 17 predicted proteins | sample WalLakDeSediment_FD_184131 | JGI IMG/M metagenome (GOLD analysis project Ga0209498, IMG submission 184131) | Lake sediment microbial communities from Walker lake, Nevada to study Microbial Dark Matter (Phase II) - Walker Lake 11/02/13 Deep... | ecosystem: Environmental > Aquatic > Freshwater >...
CGAGGTGCCGCACGTCGAGATCACCGGCGAGGGCATCGGCCGCAGCGTCTACCAGGACATGCGCATCAGCTTCGACTTCACCGACTTCCAGGCCGGCGGACCCGGCACGGTAGGCACCTCGGCGTTCGTGGCCGACGTGCGCGCGCCGTGACGCCGGCGGTGACCCCAGGAGGAACCGCGTGCCCCGAGCCTTCGTCCCACCGTCCCCGCACCGCCGCGCCGCCGCGCGCCGAACCGCGCCCTGGTTGGCCTGCGCGGCCCTCGCCGGACTCGCCTGGCTGGCGATCGCCGCGGTCGCGGCGGCCCAGGAGGACGGCGCCGCGGCACCCGACGCCGGCGACCCGCCCGCCCGCCGCCTGATCACGATCGACTCGAGCGGCGGCACCCAGTCGGGCAACCTGCGGTTCGGGCCGATCGTCTACCGGCACCCCGAGCCCGACGGTGTGGTCGCCACCGTCTCCACCCTCACCATCCGGGGCCCGCGGGCCGAGCTCACGGCCCCCGCGGGCGAGCTCATCGCCCAGGCCCAGGGGCGGCGCGAGGCGGCGTTCGACGGCGGCGTCATCGTGACCCGCGGGCGGCTCACCGCGGTGGGTGCCGCCCTGACGTACGCCGAGGCGACCGGCCTCGGCGTGCTGGCCGGCGCCGCTGGCGAGCGGGTGGAGGTGCGCATCGCGCCCGCCAGCGAGGACGAGCGCGAGGTGGTCATCAGCGCCGAGCGCGTCACCTTCGACGTCGACACCGACACCAGCGTGAGCCAGGGCGAGGTCCGGCTGGTCAACGGCGCCCAGGCGGCGCGCGCCGAGCGCCTCGAGTACGAGGAGGTCGCGGGCCTGGGCGTGCTTTCTGGCAGCGAGCGGCCCCAGGTCGTGCGAACCGCCGACGACGGCGGCGAGTTGCGCATCGTGGCGGACGAGATCCGCGTCCTGACCGGCATCTCCGCTCTGTACGCGGTCGGCGACGTGCGGGTCGAGGACGGCGACATCACCTCCGAGGGCGACCTGGTGTTCTACGACGACGAAGAGGAGGTGGCCGAGGTCCTCGGCGACCCCGCCATCGCCGTGGACGCCGCCGCCGGCGTGCGCCTCGAGACCGCCAGGGTGCGGCAGGACGTGCGCTTCCGCTTCGTCGAGGCGATGGACGCATCGCTGCCGACGCCCTACACGGTCGACCAGTTCCTGCTGGCCCGCGAGGCGACCCCCTGACCCAACCGCCCGCCACGCGGCGGCCACCGCGGCGGCCGGCGCGCCCAAGGATGGCCGGCACGCTGCTCGCGATCGGCGCAGGCACGCTGGCACTCGTCGCCCTGGCCCAGGGACTGCCCACCGTGACCGTCACCCGCGGCGAGCGGACGATCGTCGTGGCGCAGCTCACGGCCGGCGCCGAGGGCGCCCGCACCGTGCTGGCCAACCGCAACTGTGAGGCGGGCGTCCTGACCAACGTGTTCTTCGGGCCCGTCCCGGGCTACGTGGAGACCCGGATCGACGCCACCGTGCTGCTCAGCCAGGTGGCCGTCGTGCGGGTGCCGCTGGACGGCGGCGCGACCGACCCTCCGGCTGCGGACGCCGACGACCCCCCTGAAGACCCGGCGCAGGACGACGAGACGATCGAGCTGTTCGGCGGCCGCGTCGCCTTCGACCGCCCCGGCTGCATCGTCGAACTCGACGACGCCGACGCCCGTCCGGTGGAGCTCCGGCAGGGGCGAACCACCGTGTTCGGCGCGCGCTTCTTCCTCGACCGCGGCACCGACCTTGCCAGCATGGACGGCCCCGTGACGCTGATCCGGGCGCCGGCCGAGGGCGACGACCGCCCGGCGCTCGAGGCCGAGGCCGAGGCCATGACGTTCGACGTGGCCCGCGAGCAGGCGACCCTGATCGGCGGCGTCGTGGTGACCTCGGGCGAGCGCGTCAGCGAGGCGGAGCGGCTCGAGCTCGACGAGGCTGCCGGACTGGCCCTGCTCAGCGGCTCGCCCGCCGTCAGCCGCCGCGGCAACGACGAGGTTCGCGGCAACACGCTGCGCTACGACCTGGAGACCGACGAGGTGGTCGCGATCGGCGCGGTGTTTGCCACCTTCGAGATCGACCTGGACGACTGACGGGCCCGCACGTCCGGTGCCGCGCACGCGGCCGCGGGCCGGGCGACCGTGGGCGGCGTGGGCGACCCGCGCCCGGGCCCGCCGCCGCTCGGGCTCACGCCCGCTTCGGGAGGTGCACCACCAGCAGGCCGCCGCGCAGGTGGGCGGTCACGTCGTCGGCGTCCACCGCGCCGGGCAGCCGCACCGTGCGCTGGAACGGGCCGCTCGGCCGCTCGCTGAACACCGGGCGGACGCCGTCCTCCAGCGTCTCGCGGATGCCGGCCACCACCAGTTCGTCGCCCTGCAGCGCCAACTCGAGGCGCGACTGGTCCACCCCCGGCACCTCCAGGCGCAGCTGCCAGGCGTCGCCCAGGTCGAGCAGGTCTGCGCGGGGGCCGGCGGGACCCACGGGGAGGTCGCGGGCCGCGAGGGCGTCGATGCGGTGCTTGACCTGGATGAGCTCGCTCAGGTCGGCGTGGATGCCGTGGGCCTCGATCTCGAACCCCGCGAGTTCGTCCTCGGGCGCGTCAGGGATGCGATCGTCCATCCCGGGGAGTCTAGCACCGGCCCCGACGGCCCGCGGTACCGTGGCGCGATGGCCGCCCCACCCCCGACGATCGCCGTCCTGGCCGCGCCCACCGCCGCCGGCAAGACGGCCGCGGTACTGCGGCTCGCGGACCTTCCGGCGGGCAGCGGGCTCGAGGTGGTGAGCGCCGACGCGCTGCAGGTCTACCGCGGCTTCGACGTCGGGACGGCCAAGCCGACGCCCGCCGACCGCGCCCGCTTGCCGCACCACCTGGTCGACGCGGTCGAGCCGACGGCCGCGATGGACGCGGTCGCCTGGACGGAGGCCGCCGAGGCGGCGATCGCCGACGCCCTCGCGCGCGGGGCGCGACCGCTGGTGGTGGCCGGCACGGGGTTCTACCTCGACGGGCTCGAACGCGGCCTGCCGACCACGCCCGTCGCCGACCCGGCGGTCCGCGCGGCGCTCGCGGCCGAGCGCGCCGAACGCGGCCTGGCGCCGCTGCTGGCCGAGCTGGAGGCCCGCGCCCCCGGCGACGCCAGCGCCAGCCAGGGGAACCCGCGGCGCGTGCTGCGGGCGCTGGAGGTCCTGCGCACGAGCGGTCGGCCGCCGTCGGCCTTCCCGCGGCGGCGGCCGCGCTTCGCCCTGCGCGGCTTCGTGGCGCTGCCGTCGGCCGAGGCGCTGGAGGCACGGGTCGACGCGCGGGTCGCGGCGATGCTGGCGGCCGGTTGGCTGGAGGAGGTGCGGGGCCTGGTCGCCCGCGTGCCGCCCGAGGCGCCGGCCTGGCAGGCGATCGGCTACGGCGAGCTGGCGCGCGTCGTGCGGGGCGAGACGGACCTTGCCGAGGCGACGGCGGCGATCGCGCTGGCCACGCGGCGCTACGCGAAGCGCCAGCGGACCTGGTTCCGGCGGCGCCCCGACGCGGCGCTCCGGGTGGCGGGCACGCTCGAGGACGCCTTCGAGGGCTTCGTGGGGTGGTTCGCGGCGGGGCTCGTCCGAGGCGTGAGTCGATCCGGACGACCGTGACCGGCGCGGCGTCCGCTCAACGCGCGGCCTCGGCCTCGCTCTCCTTGCCGCGGCGGCGCTTGCCGAACATGCCCTTGACCCGCCCGAGCAGCGTCTCGGACGGCTCGATGGCCTCGCCCATCTCCTCGGCGTAGGCGATGAGCAGCTCGCGCGCCCTGGCGCTGAGGCGTTGCGGCGTGTCGACGACGATGCGCACCACCTGGTCGCCGGTGCCCACCTGGCGCAGCCGCGGCATCCCCTTGCCGCGCAGCCGCACCTCGGTGCCGGAGCGGGTGCCGGCGAGCACCTCGAGCGCCTCGCTGCCGTCGAGCGTGGGAACCTCGAAGGCGCTCCCCAGCGCCGCCTGGGCGAAGCCGACGTGCAGATCGTAGAAGAGGTCGTCGCCCTCGCGGCGGAGGTGACCGTGGGGGGCCAGCTCGAGGTAGACGTAGAGGTCGCCGGCCGCGCCGCCGTCGAGCCCGGCGTTCCCCTCGCGCGGCACCCGCAGCCGATAGCCGCGGTCGATCCCCTTGGGCAGCGCGACCTGAGCGGTGGCGCGCCCGGCCGTGCGGCCGACGCCGCGGCAGGCGGTGCAGGGCTCCAGCACGACCTCGCCGACGCCGCGGCAGCGGGGGCAGACCTGCTGGCTGACGACCGTGCCGAAGAACGACTGCGCCTGCACCCGCACGCTGCCGCTGCCGGCGCACTGGACGCAGCGCTGCTTGCCCTTGCCCCCGGGCTCGGCGCGCTGGCCGTGGCAGTGGTCGCACACGGTCAGGCGGTCGACGTCCACCGGCACGGTGGCGCCGTCGCGCGCCTGCTCCAGCGTCACCTCGAGCTCCACCTCCAGGTCCTCGCCGGGGGTGCCGCGCTGGGTAGGGCGGCGGCCGACGGCGCCGCCGAACACCGAGGCGAAGATGTCGAAGATGTCGCCGCTGAAGTGGGCAGCCGGGTCGGCCGATCCGAAGCGGTCGTAGCGGGCGCGCTTCTCCGCGTCGGAGAGCACGGCGTAGGCCTCGTTGATGTCCTTGAACCGCTCCTCGGCCCCGCGGTCGCCCGGGTTGCGGTCGGGGTGGTACTTGAGCGCCAGCTTGCGGTAGGCGCCCTTGATCGCCGTCTCGTCGGCGTCGCGGTCGACCCCCAGGAGGTCGTAGTAGTCGGCCATCGCGCGCCAGTATACGCACCCATGACGGGCGACCTGCCGCTCGTCGCGCAACATCCTTGCGTCGCGTCATGGCAAGCGGACGCTCGCGTCTGCCCCACGTCCCCGGCCGCGGGGAGCGCCGGGGTCGGTACCGCGCGCACCCACTCCGCCTCTGTTACGCTCCGCGCGTGGGCACCCCCTGGTGGCGCTACACCTGGCGCACGACGCTGGGTCTGGGATTCCTGACCTTCAGCGTGACCGCCATGGTGACCGCCGTCCTTCGCCTGGTCGAGATCGGGAGCTGCGCCACCAGCCCGGTCTACGTCACGATCCGTCCCTGCCCCGAGGGCGCGGAGGCGCTCATCGGCTTGGTCGCCGGCGCGCCGTTGCTGGGGTTCCTCGGCTTGGCGCTGTACGTGACGCGCATCGACCGCCGTCGGCCGTCGCCCTTCGACGACGGTCCTGACTGGTCGACCTGGGCGTGGCCGGCGCTGTTCCTGGGCTTCGCTCGCGTCTTCGTGGTGGCCGCCAACGCCTTCGCGGCGGTCGAGGAGACCGGCGGCGCGATCGGGATGTGGGTGTGCGCCGCGGTGTTCGTGCTGATGGGCGGCGGTCCCCTGCTGCTCAACCGGCACGCGCTCCCGGCACAGGCCTTCGGAGGCCCGCGGCGCCAGGAGCTGGCCAGCGTCGCCGAGCGGTTCGCGTCGGCAGCGACGCAACCGGCGTCGGTGCCCGATCGGGTGATCGTGCCGCCGGCGGACGGTGGCTCCGCTCCCGAGAGGTCACCTGCAGACGACCTGGCCGGCGCGTTGGAGCGCCTCGCCGCCCTGCACCGCGCCGGTCACCTCGGCGACGCGGAGTTCTCGGCCGCCAAGGCCCAGGTGCTTCGTCGCGCGCGGAGCGAAGGACGATGAGCCCCGCGCGCCGGTACATGCTCGTGCTGCACGTCCTGGTCGTGGCCGGCGCCGGGTGGCTGGCGCTCTGGCTGGTCAGCCGGATCGCGGCAGGTTGAGACGGTCCCGCCTGACGCGATTCAGTTCCGCCGCTGCAGCGCCTGCAGCGCCCGGGTGGCCTCCTCGGCGGTGATCTCGCCGCGCTCGAGGCGCGACAGGACGTCGGCGCGCGACTCGCCGGGCTCGGGCTCGGGCGCCGCCTCGTAGCCGAGCGCCCTCAACAGCTGCTCGAAGCGCGCGCGCACCGTCGGGTAGCTCACGCCGAGCATGCGCTCGACCTCCTTGAGGTTGCCGCGCACCTTGACGAACAGGCGCAGGTAGTCGAGGCTCTCGCGGTCGAGCAGCGCGAACTCGTTGGGGAGGAAGTTGCCCTCGATGACGACGCCCGACGTCGGCCCGCGCAGGCGCGTGACCTCCAGCGACTCGCCCGTCACCGGGCAGCGGGTGGGCATGGGGTGCTTGGTGATCATGGTCGGACCTCTCCGGGTTCCTGCGCCGCGCCGTCGTGGCGCGCCGCGGTCGGGGGCGTCAGTACGAGACGATCCGGATGTTCACGTCGCGGCCGGCCTCGATGTGGACGAAGGGCTCGCCGCTGGGCAGGCGCAGCATCCCCTCGCCGGTCCCCTCGAGCAACGCGCGGACCGTGTGCCACGGCGCCGGGCCGGGCTCGCCCGACAGGTCGAGGGCGAGGCGGAAGCGACCGCGCCGGAACTCGCCGCCGGCCCTGGATCGCGGCTTGATCGGCAGGTGCCGCGCGAACCACAGCACCCAGGGCCCCAGCAGGAACACCGCGCGCAGCGACTCCTCCAGCGCCCACACGGGCACGCCCCAGCGGATCCGCACCTTGTCGGCCTCGAGGCGCAGCCACAGCAGTTGCGGCCGCACGTCGTCCCAGTAGCGGGCCCACCAATCGGGTTCGTGCCAGCGGGGCAGCGACGGCATCAGACCACCTCGACGACGATCTTCGCCTTCTTGCGGCCGCTGCCGTCGTCATCGACGTCGATGTCGACCAGCCGGCCCTCGGGCGTCTCCGTCGAGATGGCGGTGATCAGCTCGCTGAGATCGATGCCCTGCGCCTCGAGCTCGGTCCTCGCCTCGACGGGCAGGAAGCGGCTGGCGAACTTGGCCAGGCCCAACGGCACGTTGACGCGGATCTTGGCCCGTTCGCCGTCGCCGTCGTCATTGGCGTCGATCGAGATGCGCAGCAGCCGGGCGGTGCCGGTCCGCGGCGGCACCGGCGGCAGCGGCGGGAAGCCCTCGGCGCCGCGCGGCGCGTCGCCCAGCGCGCGCAGCAGTTCGCTCGCCTGATCGACGTTGATCTGGCCGGCAGCCAGCATGTCGAGGACCTTCTTGCGTTCGTCTTGGGCAGGCATGGTCACGCCTCCTTCGCGTCGGCACGCAGGCTGAGGTCGCCGGCGCTCAAGCGCACCAGGACCTGGGCATTGCCGCCGCCGACGCGCCCGCTGGCGCGGGCGCCCACGGTGCGGCGCTCGACCTGGAACCCCGGGGCGTGCAGGTCGCCCATCGCCACGCCGGCCTCGACCGCCGCGTCGCTGCCGGGGAGGAAGCGCACGTCGACGTCGCCGGCCTTGGCGACGATGCGGTGGCGGCCGTGGGTGGGACGGAACGCCACGCTGAGGTCGCCGGCCGCCTTGGACAGGTCGACCGCCTCGGCGCCGCGCACCGACAGGTCGCCGGCCAGCATCCTGCCGCGGACGTAGGGCACGTCGGCGATGTCCGCGTCGCCGGCCTTGAGGTCGAGCTTCACGCCCCACCCGCGCGGCAGGCGCACGTGCGTTCGGAAGGTGCGGCGGCGACCGAACCACCCCTCGATCGACTTCTCCCGATGGCTCGCGACCCGCAGGCCCTCGTCGGTAGGGGTGACGACCAACGCCTGGTCGTCCTCACCCTCGACCACGGGCTCGGGCACGTCGTCCGCCACCACGTAGAGCTCGGCCACGTGCAGGTCGACGGTGCACCAGCGGGTGCCTGCCGGTGCGAGGTCGATCGGCGTCGGGTCGGCCGCGGCGCTTCCCTGGCCGGCCGTGGCCGCCCGGACCTCATCGCGGACCACGCGGGCGCGCTCGCGGGCCTCGGCGGCGCCCTCGCGGGCGCGCGCGGCGCCCTCGCGGGCGGCCGCGGCCGCCTCGCGCGCGGCGCCGCGGACGGCGGCCGCCACGCTGGCGCCCAGATCGACGACGCGTTCTGCGCCGGCATCGGGTCCGTCCACGGGGTCCGATGCGCCGCGCTCGGTACCCGCTTCGGTCTCCGTGCTCGCACCGGCTTCCGTGCCCGTGGCGCCCGCATCGGCGGCCGCATCGGCGGCCGCGTCGGCGGCCGCGTCGGCGGTGGCCTCGGCAGCGTCGGCCTCGGCGGGCGCGTCGAGATCGATCAGGACACCGATGAGGCGCTCGGCCTCCTCGGGCGTGATGTGCCCGGCGTCGCGCAGGGCGTGGATGCGTTCGATGTCGCTCATGGCTCCTCCTCGTGACCCGCGCCGCCGGGCGCAGGGCGACCGGCCCGCGGCGTGGTGCCGCGGACCGGTGGCGTCGGGCTCAGTTGCTGCGGGCGGGGGCGCGCCGCCAGGCGGCGGGCTGGGTCGTGGTGCGCTCGGGGGCGCGGGCGAAGGCGGCACTCAGGGCGCGGAGCGCGCGGGTGGCCAGGCTCGGGCGGTGCGGGCGGGCGACGGTGCCCCGGGCGGGGGCGCTCAGAAGCTCGAGCTCGCAGCGGGCGGCGTAGGCGGCCGCGTGCGGAAGGATCGGGTTGAGGTTCATGCTCGCCTCCTTGGTCAAGATGATAGGCGAGTATTGTCAGATTGTCAAGCCCCGCTTTCTATTCTGATCGCGCCTCCCTCGGCGACCAGCAGTAAGCGCCGTCCAGGAAGGCGTTAACCTCGTATTCGCGCCCCACCAGATCGAGCGAGGCGGCCCGGAACGCCTCGCCCCAGGCGAGCGCGTCCGCCCGGGAATCGCGCCGCAGCCGCCCGATGTCGCGCGGCGCGGCCACCCACACCGCCTCGCCCGCGAGGCCGGGGGTGGCCCCGCCGGGGGCGTCGCGCTCCGCGTCGCGGCGCAACGCCCAGGCCGCGTCCGGCCCGGGGGGCTGGCGGCGGCCGCAGCTGGGCGCGTCGCCGGCCCACCGATGGTCGGCCGCGTGCGGATCGTCGCCCGCGCGCCCGGCCACCCGCGGCGAGGCGAGCCGCCACAGCGCCACGAAGCGATCGGTCGGGAAGTCCCCGGACAGCGCGTCGCCCAGCAACCCGTAGAAGTCGACCCGAACCTCGTGCACCACCGCCCCGAGGTGCTCGAGGTTGAGGCGCGCGTTGCCCGCCTGCAGCGGGTCGAAGGTCCAGCTCATCCAGGCGATGTCGCGTTCGAGGCACCAGCGGCGCTGGTACCACTTCAGCCGCCGGCCCAGGCCGAGGCCGCGGGTCTCGGGCGCCACCGCCAGCATCGTCGAGTGCATGCCCCGCGGCGCCAGGCCGGCCTCGTGCGGGAAGGCCGCCAGCCCGTACACGAACCCGGATAGGTCTTGGCCGAGGAAGGCCCCCGCGACCAGCCCGCCGGCGTGCAGCGCCGACCGCATCTCGACGGCGGGCACGATCTCGCGGTCGGCGAAGCCCCAGACGCGGCTCTGAAGCGCCTCGCAGGCCCGCAACTCCACCATCGCCTCCAGCGCCCGGATCCGCACGACGTGGCCCATCGTCCGGAGTATGGCAGACCCGCCGACGCCGCCGGGCGGCGTTGGCGGCCGTCCCGGCGATCAGGCCGTCCCGGCGATCAGGCCGCCGCGGCGATCAGGCCGCCGCGGCGATCATGCCGCCGGATCGGTTCGACCTGCCGCCGGCGGCAGGTCGAGCACGGTCACGAGCCCGGGCGGTGCGCGCCGGAGGCGCGGCAGCGCGCTCAGCACCGCGGCGGCCGTGGCGACGTCGCCGGGGATGCCACCCTCGATCCGCATTCGCAGGCTCGGGACGCCCTCGAGGGCGACGAGGTCGCCGGTCCCCTGCGCACCGAGCGCCATGGTGAGGTCGAGGGTGACCCTCGGGCTTCCCCCCTCGTATCCGGTCGCGACCTGGTGGAGGCCGCGCACCTGTGAGGCCCGTACGTCGACCGCGTCCGTGCGGATCGGGCGCTCGGCGACGACGGGGTCGAGGACCTGCTCGATCGCATCCAGTCGCCAGCCCATGCCGGCACCGATCATCGCGACGGACTCCACCAGGCCCATGTGACCCAGCGACCCCGCGCGTGCGCGGCTCCGGAACTCCTCGGGCGTCAACCCCGAACCGATCTTCATCTGCAGAGGCCCCCGCCGCAGCGAGGCGTCGAGGACGCGCTCCACCAGGACCGAGTCGACCTGCAGCGTGACGGCGCTCAGGAACACGGGCAACAGGTCCATGATGAACCCCGGGTTCACGCCCGTGCCCAGGAGCCGGACGCCCGCGGACCTGGCGGCCTCGTCGAGCCGGTGCGCCTCCTCGGCGTGATGGAACCAGGGCCAGGACAACTGCTCGGTGGTCGAGACCACGTCCAGCCCGCGCCCGATCAGCGCCCGCAGTTGCGGCTCCACCTGCGCCAGGTACGAGCCGGTGCAGTGCAGCGCAACGTCCGCCGCGCGGCCCTGCAGCGCGACATCGAGGTTCGGCGACACCTCGGTCCCCGACGGCGCCCCGCCCAGCAACTCGCCGAGGTCGCGGCCCGCGAGCAGGGGATCGACGGCCGCCACGCTCTCGATCGTCTGCCGGCGGGACGCGGCGTGCGCGATCCCGAGTCCGATCGGCCCGAGGCCGACGTGAACCACGCGCAGGGGCGTCATGGACGGCCCCCGACGGGTCCAGCTGCAGGCCGACGGGGAAGACCGAGCCCGACGATCGAAACGGAGAGGGCGATGGACACGGGTGCCTCCTTCGAACGGTCGAAGCGCGGCGGCCTGGGGACTGCGCCCCCCGCGAACCGCCTCGCCGCGGGCTTCGCCGCCGCGCTGGCGTCGCTGGGGACCGTCCTGGCGCCGCACCCCCATCAATCATGGCCGGCTTCGGGACTTTCAACACGGGGTCGCCGTTCCGGCCGCGCCCTTAGCTACTCGGCATCGGATCGATGAGCTCGGCCCGCGTCACGATCGGCATGTCGCCCGCCTGCCCGAGCGCCAACGCGGCCAGCCTGACGCCGCGGCGCAAGCCTTCGCGTAACGAACCGTCCAACCACCCGTCGATGACGCCGGCCGCCAAGGCGTCGCCCGCGCCGATGGTGTCGACCACCCGGGCGGGAACCGCCGCCTGCCGCACCATCTCCCCAGGGCTCAGCGCCAGGACGCCGGCGTCGCCGAGCGTGAGCACCACCCAGGTCGCGCCGCTGAGCTCCGCCAGCTGCCGCAGGACCGTCTCGTCGTCACCCCCGAGGGCGAACACCTCGCGCGCGTCGCGCCCGGCACAGATGAGCAGATCGACCCGGCGCACGAGCGGCTCCAGCGCAGCGCGCGCCGCTGCCGCGTCCCACAACTGGCGGCGGTAGTTGACGTCGATGCCGACCGCGACGCCGGCGGCCTTGGCATGCCCGACGGCGTCCGCGGCCACGGCCGCGCACTCGGGCGAGAGCGCCGGCGTGATGCCGGTGAGGTGCATGAGCCGGGTGTCGGTGAGGTATGCCCACGGCACCGACTCGGACCGCATGCGGGACGCGGTCGATCCGGCGCGGTCGTAGACGACGGTCCTCCCGAACCGGTCGGCGATGCTGTCCACGAAGTAGAGCCCCACCCGCCCGTCGGAGGGTCGGTCGACCGCCGACACGTCGATGCCGCGCCGGGAAAGCTCGTCGGTCACGCGGTCGCCGAGTAGGTTCCGGGGCAACCGCCCGTACCACCCGCACCGGCGCCCGAGCTGCGCCAGCGTCGAGCACACGTTGCTCTCCGCGCCACCGACGTGGAGTGCGACCGTCGAGGCCGCGGCGAAGCCCGCGTCCTCGGGGGCGGAGAGTCGCAGCATGGTCTCGCCGAGACTCGTGACGTCGAAGCGTGGACGCCGTGGCGCCATGGTCGTTCGCTGCACGTCGCCCCTCCCTCCTAGCTGGCCCCCGGCGCCGCACCGCTCGGCGCTCGCTCCCCGGCCGACCGCCAGCCGAGCTCGGCCGATACGATCGAGGCCGTCGCCAGCGCCAACGATCGGATCTCGCCCAACCGCTCGTCCGTCAGGTACACGCTGGCACCCGACACGCTGAGCGCCGCGATCACCTTGCCGGACGCCTCGCGGATCGGGACGCCGATGCAGCGGACGCCGCGCTCGTTCTCCTCGCGGTCCTCGGCGTAGCCGGTCGCCGCGCAGCGATCGAGGACGGCGAGGTACGCGTCTTCGTCCGCGATCGCGTTGGCCGTGCGCCGCGCCGCGGGATCGAAGCGTCCCCGCCACTCGGCCCGTGGCAGCCCCGCCACCAGCACCTTCCCGAGGGCCGTCGTCTGGGCCGGCGCGCGCGCGCCGATGGTGGAGGCCATGAGCAGGCCTCGCGAACCGGGAACCTTGTCGATGTAGATGACGTCCAATCCGTCGAGCACGGCGAGGTGAACCGTCTCCGACGTCGTCCGCGCCAGCTGCTCCATGTGGGGACGTGCCACCTTGGAGAGGTGCAGTTGGCCCTGGGCCGCGAAACCCAGCTCGATGAGCTGGGGCCCGAGCCGGTAGCCGTCACCCGGATGATGGCGCAGGTAGCGTCGGCTCACCAGCGTGCTGAGCAGGCGATGCGCGGTGCTGCGCGGGAGGCGCGTCGCCGCGACGATGCCGTCGAGATCGTGCAGGCCGCCGGCGACCGTCTCCAGCAACTGGAGGCTCTTGAGGAGCGACCGGGTGCCCTCGGTGCGCGTCACGTTGCGTTCCCTCCGAAGCCGGCCCGCACGTAGCGGTGCACCAGCAGGGTCGCCGCGACGACGGGGGCGAGGACCGCGACGCTCGACGCCGAGAGGAGCCCCCAGCGAACCGGGTCCTCCATCCCACCGAGGAAGCGCGTCAACACCACGGGCAGGGTCTGTGCGGCCCTGCCGGAGAGCACGAGGGCAAGCAGATACTCGTTCCAGGTGAAGATGAACGACAGGATCGTCACGCACGCCACGCCGGCCGCCGCGGACGGTAGCACCACATAGAGGAAGCTCTGCAGGCGATTCGCACCGTCGACGGCGGCCGCATCGTCGATGTCGGTCGGGATGTCGTCGAAGAACGACTTCATCAGCCACACCACCAGCGGCAGGTTGATGAGGAGGTACACCACGATCAGGCCCACGTGGGTGCCCACGAGCTGGAGCCGGACCATGATCACGAACAGCGGGACCGCGAAGACGATGTAGGGCACGAACCGGATGGAGAGCACGAACAAGAGCAGCACGCGGGCCGCCGGGACACGCAAGCGCGAGAACCCGTACGCCGCCGGCACGCCGAGGCCGACCGAGAGGGCCACGGCGGCCAGGGTGATCCCGACGCTGTTGCGGAAGAAGGCGGCGAAGCCCGCGTCCAGCACCGTCCGGTAGTTGCCGAGGGTGGGCGAGAAGATCAGCCGGGGCGGGAGCTGCGACACGTCGGCCGCCGGCTTGAAGGACGCCAACACCACCCACAGCAGCGGCAGGAGCGCGACGAACACCGCGGCGGCGATCACCAGCAGGCGAAGCGCCTCGCGCGGCCAACGCCGCAGCCGCCGGTTCACCTCGCCCCCGTGCGCCCGTACATGTCGCGCAGGCCGACGAGCATGATCGCGAGGCACGCCGTGCCAACGAGGACCATCAGGGCGACCCCGCCTGCGTTGCCGTAGCCGAGGTGGAAGTTGCGGAGGGCGGCGTTGTAGACCCACAGGGTCAACACCTCGGTGTCGCGGGCGGGACCGCCGCCCGTCATCACATGGATGATCTCGAACATGCGGGCGTCGATGGTGATGCGGAAGATCACCGTGAAGACGATGGTGGCCCGCAGCATCGGCAGGATCACGAACCGC
>Ga0209498_1001656_pt1 | contig 13657 bp, 9 predicted proteins | sample WalLakDeSediment_FD_184131 | JGI IMG/M metagenome (GOLD analysis project Ga0209498, IMG submission 184131) | Lake sediment microbial communities from Walker lake, Nevada to study Microbial Dark Matter (Phase II) - Walker Lake 11/02/13 Deep... | ecosystem: Environmental > Aquatic > Freshwater >...
TCCAATTTAGCCATCGGGAGGATAGTGAAAGAATAAGTATAAACTGGGAATGCATTGAATCCCTCCCACAGGTAAGGCCGCACATCATTGATTCCTGGTGCTAATGAAAACTGAATAAAATCATATTCATTCTTTAATTTTTCAAGCAATGTTTTTACGGTCCTTTGCTGGCTCGCAATTAAACTTGATTTTCGATCAGTTTTTAATTGATGCGTTAATATGCCCTGATATGGAGTAGCAGGCATGAATGTAATAGCCTTGATACTGAATTTTTTTTGGGGCCAGAAAAGCATTCCACCATCGATCTTATTTTTGTCGAAAGTAGCCATAATTTTAAATTGGCGTTGGGTTAAGTTACTTATTACTTTTCCCCATTGGGTGGTATGAAAGACCGTTCCGACTGAGGTGTCGTTTACAAGATTGTCCCAGAGAGCATATTCTTCCGGAGCAAGTTCGCGAACAATTAGTTTCTGTGGATATTCTTGCATTGATTAAGCTTTTCCCAGCAATTTAGCAATAATAGCTTTCTGCACATGCATGCGGTTCTCCGCTTCATCAAAGACAATCGATTGCGGACCGTCGATCACCTCATCGGTAATTTCGTCCCCGCGATGGGCCGGCAGACAATGCATGACCAGGGCATCCTTGCGGGCATAGGCCATCAGTTTTGCATTGACCTGATAAGGTAAAAAGACCTGGCGACGCTTTGCCGCTTCGCTCTCCTGGCCCATACTGGCCCAGACATCGGTGTAAACCACATCGGCGTCTTTGACCGCCTTTACGGGATCGTCAATGATTTCTACGGTGCTGATAGCTACCTTACGGGCATTTTCAACCGTAGCTTTATCCGGCTCATAGCCTGAAGGTGAGCAGATGACCAAATGCATAGCTAATTTGGAGGCCAGATTAATCCAGGAATTGGCCACATTGTTGCCGTCACCGATATAAGTAATTTTCAAATCATTCAAATGTTGGCGATGTTCTTTAACCGTGTAAATATCGGCCATAATCTGGCAGGGATGATTATAATCGGTCAATCCATTGATGACCGGCACGGTTGAATACTGAGCCAATTCGAGCATGTGTTTATGATCAAACAAACGGGCCATGATGATGTCATTATAACGCGCTACCACCTGGGCCACATCTTTAACGGCTTCCCGTGTTCCGATGCCAATGTCATTGGGCGAAAGATAAAGGGCGTATCCCCCTAATTGATACATACCCGTCTCAAAGGAGATGCGGGTGCGTGCCGAAGGTTTGGCAAAGATCATAGCCATGGTCAGGCCCTTGCAAAGATGGTGCTCTTCACGGCGTTTTGTTTTTGCTTTTAATTCCCCTGTAAGGTCAAATATAGCTTCGATTTCGGCCAAAGGATAATCAGCTATAGAAATAAAATCTTTTCTCACAACATCCTCCAAAAAGTTGTCTCAACGTTTCCATTTCCACGTCTTATCAAATAAACAAATAAACGCTGGAAATTTACGACAATAGACTCAAAAAAAGAAAAAAAATATATTTCATTTGGATAACCGTAGATTAGTTTCAGACAGAAATGGTTAACACGTCTGAGGCGAAGATCAGCTCAACCTTTCAAATAACCAGTGATTTATTTAGGGGATTGTTTTTACGAATCGGGAAAACACAGGGGGCATTTATGAAAGGAATTTGCAGATGGCCGATTCAATCGCTTCTTCCCAATTGCTGCGGAACTTTGATAAGGGAAAATGTTCCAAAGCAGTCTCCCGTGCCGCAGTGCCTAATTTGCGGGCCATATCCCCGTCCATCAAAAGCATTTCGATCCAACCCCGCAGCTCATCGATGTCATTTGAGATGAAACCGTTAACACCGTTGATGATGGGTGCGGTAGGATGTTCGTTGCATATTACCGGCATGCCGGTGGCCATGGCTTCCAGAGAGGCCAGGTTATAACCGTCTTCCCAATCGTATTGCGACATATGCAGATAGAAACGGTACCGGCGGTAATGCCCTCTGAGTTCATCAACATCCGCGGGCATAATCGCTCCCGGTATATCCGGATTGTAACCAACGATCTGCACCGGGAATCCCTTGGATAGGGTTGTATAGAATTCCCAATTCAACATTTGACTCTTATTCAGCAGTTGATTACCAACCCGCAAGCCGGAGGCCTCGTTGCCTTCAAAGCCGTTAAATAATTCGCCATCGACATAGCCGGGAATAACGGGGCCGGACACGCCCCAGGTTCTTTGTTTCATTTCAGAAACCGAAACGACAACACCCTTAATGAGGTTGATGTATTGATTCAGCACCGACCGTGTATTCTCGGCGCTGACCCGGTGTCCTTCCTGGGCTATATAGCCGGTTAAGGAATTATGGATAACCAGGATTTTGGCGATTTTGAGCGACTTGATCAGAAGCAGGTCCGAGATACTGTGGGCAATGGCGCAATCATAATAATGGGCGCCCGACAGGGCTTCCTGCAAAGTGATGAGCTTTACGTTGGCTGGAACCGGTCTTATCCTACTATCCCAGGACGCGGTATAACGGCCGGGCAACTGATCGATCACATGCCAATGTTCTTTGGTCTGGGCCAGGCCGTAAACATAGGCTTCATGACTGTTGAATGTGAGCAGATTGCGTTTACTCATTACATTTGATTCTTTACTGATACCTAAAAAGTCATCGTTAAATTCAACGAATTTATGAGGGGGATTTTTCTCCGGTCAGAAAACCCGCAGCTATCTCCGGTTGACAGGAAATATCTGATCATAAAAGGCAGGGAAATGAATGTCAGGTGGGCGCTTCCTTTATCAGAAATAGAGGGGATTCAAACCATCAGAGTTTTAATTCGATGCGGTTCGTACCGGTAATCATCCATAAAAGGATTCGAAAAAACCGGCTGAATAGCTCTCCTGATCATCCCTGTTTACAAAATGTAGCGGCTCAGATCCTCATCATCGACTACGCTCTTTAATTTTTCTTCAACTTTTTGGCGATCGATTTTTATGTCCTTGATTTCCATTTCAGGCACATCAAACAGGATTTCTTCCAGCAAGGCTGACATAATGGTATGCAGTCTCCGGGCGCCAATATTTTCAGTGCGGGTGTTAACCAGGGTGGCGATTTTGGCAATTTCAGCGATGGCGTCATCGGTGAAATCAATATCTACACCCTCGGTTTTAAGCAAAGCCTTATATTGCAGCATGAGCGCATTTTTCGGTTCAACCAGAATACGGATAAAATCTTCTTCACTGAGACTGTCCAGCTCCACCCGGATAGGAAACCTTCCCTGCAATTCCGGTATCAGGTCCGAAGGTTTACTGACATGAAAAGCACCGGAGGCGATGAACAGTATGTGATCAGACTTAACCATTCCGTATTTGGTGACGACGGACGTACCCTCCACAACCGGAAGCAGATCACGCTGTACCCCCTCCCGGGATACATCCGGTCCCTGCCGACTGGCCGAAGGTCCGGCGATTTTATCGATCTCATCCAGAAAAACAATACCGGAGTTCTGAACCCGGTCGAGGGCTATACGCACCACTTGTTCCATATCGATTAATTTTTGCGCTTCTTGCTGGGTAATAATTTTAAGGGCCTCGACGACGCTGGCTTTTCGTTTTTTTAATTTTTTGGGCATCATGCCGCCGAATATTTCCTGAATATTCAGACCCATTTCCTCAATACCGAGCGGAGAAAAAATTTGCATCATGGGCATGCTGTCCGAGGGCACATCAATCTCTATACTGCGGTCGTGCAGCTTTCCCTCGAGTAATTGGGCTCTTATTTTTTCGCGGGTGCGTTGATGTCGCAGTTCAAATTCATCATTTTCGTCCATTTCACCCACCGGTTTGTTCTTTTTAGAGATGGGTGGTAACAGGATATCGAGGATTCGTTCCAGGGCTAATTCGCGGGCGCGGCCCTCAACTTCGATGGTTTTTTCTTCACGAACCATTTGCACACCGATTTCGACCAGATCCCTGATAATGGACTCAACATCCCTGCCGACATAGCCCACCTCAGTGAATTTGGAAGCTTCCACTTTGACAAACGGGGCATTGGACAACCTGGCCAGACGCCTTGAAATTTCGGTTTTTCCCACCCCGGTCGGCCCAATCAGGATAATATTATTGGGCATAATTTCTTCGCGCAGTTCTTCACTTACTTGCTGACGGCGCCAGCGATTGCGGAGTGCGATGGCCACCATCTTTTTAGCACGATGTTGACCAATGATATATTTATCCAATTCTTTGACAATTTGATGGGGTGTCAGTTCATGGATCAGTAATTCTGTTTCTTTCATTTTCAAAGGACCTCGATGGTAATATTGTCATTGGTATAGATACAGATTTCCGAGGCGGTCTGCAGAGCCTCGCGGGCGATCTCGGCGGCTGATAATCCGGAATATTTCAGCAGACTGCGCGCTGCGGCCAGGGCATAGGGACCTCCTGATCCGATGGCGGCAATGCCATCATCCGGTTCTATAATATCACCCGTACCACTGATGATAAAGGTGTTCTTATGATCCAGCACAGCCAGCAGGGCCTCGAGACGCCTGAGGTAACGGTCGGAACGCCAGTCTTTGGCCAGTTCGACGGCCGATTTGGGTAAATTCCCGGAATAGCGTTCCAACTTTTCCTCAAAACGTTCAAACAACGTGAAGGCATCTGCGGCAGCACCGGCAAATCCGGCAATTATTTTGCCGTTATACAAACGGCGTATCTTTGTTGCCGAGTGTTTCATGACGGTTTGACCAATGGTTACCTGGCCGTCACCGGCGACCGCCACCTGACCTTTATGACGTAATCCTAAAATCGTGGTGGCAATGATTCGGGTGTTTACATTTTGTTGCATTCCTACTTCTCCCTTAACCGGCCTAACCCCGACATGCTGCCGCTTCCGGTCTTAGATGCGGCTGATTGATTTGATTGGGAAAAACGAGCCGGATTGCTGTCTGTTTGAACCGGTTTATATTTGCTGTTGCGTGGTTGACCATTGTTCTGATAATGAATGGTGACTAATTCCTGTCAAGTGATTCAGGTCTTTCCTGAAATGAGTGAGTATGATTAGGGATTAGTCTTCGCAAGTTATATTTTGATAATAGAATATTGATTATTGTTACGTCCGATTTATTTTAAAAGTATGGCGGTAATAATAATGAAAACCCCACGAATGTAGTTTTAAATTGTCATTTCCATTAAACACCCCGACGCAATCGGGCGACGGGCAATTGCAGCTGTTCCCGATATTTGGCGACTGTCCGGCGTGCAATCGGATATCCTTCCTCTTTCAGCATCTCAGCAATCCGGTCATCACTCAGGGGCTTTTGGTGATCTTCCTGTTCGATAATCTCTTTAAGGCGGTTTTTTATTTTGCGGGTGGATATTTCTTCACCATCTTCCGTTTCAATGCGTTCATTGAAAAAATATTTAAGTTCAAATACGCCAAAATCGGTTTGAACATATTTCCCGTTGGCAACCCGGCTGACGGTGGATATATCCATTTCAATCATTTCTGCGATTTCCCGCATGATCAGGGGTTTGATATGTTGGGGACCCTTGTCGAAGAAATCGTATTGTTTTTCAACAATCGCCTCCATCACCTTAAGCATGGTGATTTTGCGCTGATAAATGGATGAAATGAACCAGCGCGCCGATTCGACCTTCTTGCGGACATACTGACGGGCTTCTTTAGCGACATTCTTTTTATCAAAGAGCATCCTCTTGTATGTATTGCTTATCCGCAGGGGGGGGACATTCCAGTCGTTCAAACTGATCACAAATTTGTCTTCTACTTTTTCAACAATAAAATCAGGAACGATATAATTACTGCGCGTATCGAATATTCCCTCGCCCGGTTTGGGATTGAGGCGGATGATCTCATCGATATTCTCCTGCAATTCCTCACGCGAAATGTTTAAGGCAGCAATGATTTTATCATAACGTTTGTTTTTGAAATCATCAAAATAATCGCGCAAAATGGCGTATGCGATGGAATTCTGAAGATTTTTCTCTTCCATTTGGATCATCAGACATTCCCGCAAATTACGGCAACCAACAGCGCTGGGATCCAACCGCTGGATTTTTCGCAATACTTTTTCTACATGTGTCTCGTCGGTCTTAAATATTTCGGCCACAATTTTAAGGGACAGATTCTGGTCCAGATAGCCATCATCGCGAATATTCCAGATGATGTAATCGCCAATGGCGATTTCCAGCTCATCAAGGTCTAAAATGCGGAGCTGCTCAAGCAGATGTTCGGGCAGGGTTTTAGTGCTTACTTCAGGTCGTTCATAGTCTTCCTGGCTTCTATCCCGGGGAATACGTATCTCAAAAGCTTCGCCGTCATTAATTAAATTCTCCAGGTCGGTATCATTCTGGGCTTCCTGAATTTCTTTCTGATCATATTCTTCGTCTGATTGTTTATTGGATTCATCGTGTAAGTCAAGCTCTTCAGCAACCTCGTTGACTTCTTCTTCAGAGGCATCTATCTCTTCATTCTCTTGCAGAAGTTCTTCATCTTCGCCTTCCTCAAGCACAGGATTTATTTCCAGTTCGCTTTTAATGCGGAGTTCAAGACTCAAAAGCGGCAATTGCAATAGAGTCGAAAGTAATATCTGCTGCGGTGTGAGGCGCTGCTCCAGTCTTTGAGTTTGCGACAGATTAATCATTTGTTGTTGAAATTCCTGAGACGATCATTAATAATGGTTTCCATGAAATTTTCATTGGCATAATTTGTGTAAAAAATTATGCATTTTATACTTCCTAGTCAAGCTTTAATATTTCTGCTACTCCCAGGGACAGTCTTTACGAAGTAAAAAAAAAGTTAAGGGTACGTGAGCAGGGCATAGATATTTTACAGACGGGTGTATGAGCAGGAGTCTGATCAGGGATCATCCTATAGCATCGTTTTTTATCGGATTAGCATAACAATACATGCAACCAAAGAAGCAGGGCTGATGGTTATAATCACCAATGTCAATGGAATGAGTACAGCCGCACCCTTGCCGGGTGGGGCATTTCCGGCGCGAAACGGACTGAATGGGATCAAGTGCATTCAACTGATTGCCGTCGACACATCGGCCCTGCTGAATGCCGGGTACTTGAAGTAAATCACTATTGCAACAGGAATAGATACCCAGGCCGTATGATTCCGCTATGGTTTTTAATTCTGTGACGAGGGATAATCGCCCGGATAGCGTTAGTTCCAAAGTTTTTTTATCGGGCCACGTTCTGGTAAACCGTCTCTTGTATTTTTGGTAGATATGCACAAAGCTGATATAACAACGCCTGACCTGAAAGGCGCTGATTTCCTTACATAATGATTCAAATAGTCTGATATCATGATTGCTGAATACTTCATTTTCCTGCGACCAGTGACAAAGGGGGTCATAGCGCCAGACAATGCGTTCACCGCCATAATGTTGAGCCAGTAATTCCATTTGTCTCAGGGTCCGAGGGAAGGGCAGGGTAATTTTCTCCAGTGGACTGGGCGGTAAGATGGTAAAATGAAAAAACAATTGATAGTCATTGAAAAACTCCGGGTCTTTCAGGAAGTGCTTGTAATTGCGTGACCAGAAAACAATCCAGTGTGCGTCTTCGCGTTTCAATGACACGATTCGTTTTTGCTTGGGGAAGAAAGGATTGCTTACCTCAATAAAACCCCGCCTGATGGATTCCATGAACGGCTTTAAATAAAATGCCGGGATATCGGTACGTCGGGAGGCGGAAATAACGGTTTTCATACTTTTTCAAAGAGAGGTCATTTTGGGATAGCGAAAAAATAAATCCACTTTAATAATTAAACCAAATGAGTTTGGCAAACCATAAACGGGCCCGTCAGGGTAGATTTACCACCGCATGCTCGATGTCGTCAATGCTGTGCTACTAAACTGATCTTTCACTTTCAATCGCTGGTGATGATGACGATTGTTCTGAAATTATTAGGTTTAAAGTACCTGCTCCAGAGTTGTGGCGAAGTACTCGTTATCCTCCTGAAGTCCGGTAGAAACCCGCATGCAATGGGGCAGACCAAAGGCACGCAGAGGACGAACAATAACCCCTTTCCTCAATAGACGATCATAAAGTGTATTAACCCGTTGCTCGGATTCAAAAATCAGCATTACAAAATTTGCATGGGATTTAATATATTGCAGTCCCATTCGATCAAACACATCATAAAAGAACATTCTTCCCTGACGATTCAGTTGAATCGTTTTTTCAAGAAACTCCGTGTCCCGGAGTGCCGCTACTCCCGCTGCCTGAGCCGGTCCGCTGGGTTCAAAGGATAATTTCACTTTCATTAAATTACTGATCAACGTTTCGTGGGCAAATCCGTATCCGATGCGCACGCCCGCCAGACCATAACATTTTGAAAAGGTGCGCAGGGTGATCACATTATCCAGTCGATATTGCATGGAGTCCGGATATTTGGGATCATCCTTGGCGTATTCAAAATAGGCTTCATCCAAAATGACCAATACTTCTTCCGGAACCTGTTTGATGAATTTCTGAAATTCAGTTACTGTAAAGATATTGCCGGTTGGATTATTGGGATTGGACAGATAAATGACCTTGGTTTTCGGAGTGATCCGCCCGGCAATAGCCTCCAGGTCGTAGCGATAATCCTTTAGAGGGGCTAAATTAAGCTTGATGCCCCTGGATTGGGCTTGAATCGGAAAAGTGATAAACGATCCTTCGGAGGTTAAGCCTTCTTCGTCGTCCAGAAGAAAGGTGCGCATGATGACCGAAATAATGCCTTCTGATCCATGGCCGGCGAAGACATTATCCGTTTTTACATCAAATAAACCCGCCAACGTCTTGCGTAAATCGTAATAATCGGGACTGGGATAGCGGTTTACATTTTTAAGGGATTGTTTCAGAGCAGTAAGCGCTTTCGGTGATACACCCAGAGGATTTTCATTGGAGGCCAGTTTGACAATTTTCTTTAATCCTAATTCCCGGCGGAGTTCTTCAATGGATTTTCCAGCCTTGTATGATTCAAGTAATCGAATATGGTCCGGAACCAGCGGCATAATGATCCTTTCTTTTAGTTGGTTGTATCATTTAACAGGAATCAAATTCAAGCTGATAAGCTAAAGCAATTTAAACAAAAAAAATAAAAGAAAAAACATTTTATCCTATATTCTTAAAGCATTCATTTTTCGCTTGTTAATTAGCCGGTATTTGAATAGGAAGGAAAGTACGATTGAGAAATAGATCTAATCCTTCACCAGGAGTTCGCCATATCATTCAATTCATTAAAATTTTAAAGATTCTTTTATATCATCAGATAGCAGATAATGATGATTCCCTAACATAAATTTAACACAATTCTAATAATTCCTTATTAAATTAAAAGCCTGTTGTCAATACAGGAATATGATAATTCAATACACTGATTGTTTCCTTTAAAATATTTGTCTTTTGTATTTTTTTATTTAGATTGTGGCAAAAACCTAACTCAACCCGAATTCTCAATTACCGATTATGGTTAATCGACCGCGGGAGATAATTATTTTGTCCAGAGATACGAAAACCAAACTTCTAAAAACAGCTTTCATTTTCATCTCTCTTTATATCTTTCTCTTAAGTATAAAATTGCTTGGTCATTCCTTTCAGCTTTTTGGCGAGGGATTTGCCGAGGCCATGCTTAAAACAACGGCCAATCCCTTCACCGGCCTTATTATGGGTATTGTTGCCACCAGTCTGATTCAAAGTTCCTCGACGACAACTTCAATCGTAGTGGGCATGGTTGCCGGTGGCGCGTTGAGTTTAAACAATGCCATTCCGATTATCATGGGGGCTAACATCGGTACAACGATTACCAATACCCTGGTTTCCTTTGGTCATATTACCAGAAGGGCCGAATTTAGACGGGCTTTCAGCGCCGGAGTTATCCACGACTTTTTTAATATCGCAGCCGTATTGGTGTTGTTTCCCCTTGAACTGAAATTCGGGCTTATTCAAAAAACGGCTCTGCTCCTGGAAGAGGGTTTTTCAGGTGCCGGTGGCCTAAAAATGTTTAATCCGCTTAAAATTCTACTTGATCCGGTCATAAATATTATTGACGTTATTTTTTCCAATATACCCTATAACCATTTCATCCTGATGATTCTCTCTTTAATTATGTTATTTGGCGCCTTAACCTTTCTGGTAAGAAATATGCGCTCATTGGTTCTCGATAAGCTGGAATTGATTATCAATAATTATCTTTTTAAAAATGATGTGCTGGGTTTTGTATTTGGTATTATCATGACGGCTATAGTTCAAAGCAGTTCGGTCACGACTTCTTTGATCATTCCCCTGGCAGGTGCGGGAATCATTCGATTACGGCAAATTTTTCCTTACACCGTAGGCGCCAATATTGGCACCACCGTCACAGCAATACTGGCCGCATTAGCCACACAAAATCACGTGGCCATCACAGTAGCATTCGCCCATTTAGTATTCAATTTATTCGGGATCATAGTGATCTATCCCTTTAAATTTCTTCTCATAAAATTAGCTCAGTTTGTCGGTGAGAAGGCGGCCCTGTCCAAAAAGAATCTGGTCATCTTTCTAGGTGCTTATTTATCGGTTTATATCATTCCGCTGATTTTTATTATCATCTTCGAAATTCACATCCTCTCGGGCCATTAATCATGCCGGCAGAAGGCAGGCCAATCGCTAAACAGGTTGTAGTGGATTCAAAAAGACAAAACGACTTACGGTAATCGAATATTTTATGTAGAATTTGCCTTGAATTTCTTGCCTCTTGTAGTATCTTTTTTTATAATGGATAAAAATGATATATAAAGGACAATAATATGTGGAAACAGCTTTTAAAACTATGGCGCGAAGACAACCTTCTGGAACAAGCCTGGCAGATGTCCTATGAAATGGTCGAGATATGCCAGGAGATGTTCAAGGAATCAATCAAAGCCCTGCGGGAAGAGGAGCATGATAATATCGACAAGGAAATTCGTGAGAAGGATAAAATTATCAACAAATATGAACGTGAGGTGCGTCGTAAAATCCTCACTCATTTGGCCGTCAAGGGGGCTCAGGAAGTCCCTGCCGGTCTGATTCTGGTCACGGTGATTATCGATATCGAGCGTGTTGGTGATTTCACCAAGAATATTGTTGAATTGGTTGAAGCCCACGGGAAAACGTTAAAAGCAGGAAAATATGAGAAAAGTCTCAAAAAAATTGAACAGGGACTTTTTGAGGTTTTCGAAAAAGCAAAATTTTGTATTCGTGAAAGTAATCCTGCAACCGCTTTGGATATCATGAACGGTTACAACTGGCTTTCCGTGGAATGTGAAAAAAATATGAGAAAAATCATTAAACAGAAGGATCGCCAAATAGACAGCGGCACGGCAGCTACACTGGCGCTTTATTTTCGTTACCTGAAGCGCATATACGCCCATCTGAGAAACCTGACTTCCAGTGTAGTCAATCCTTTTGACCGTATTGGATTTAAGCCCAAAGAAAAAGATATTTAACTGCAACCGGGTATTGAATTGAAAACAGCACTCTTATTTATTTCCAGGAAGATACTTTTATAATCACTATATATGTAGGATATTAAAGTCATGAATTTTTTTTTCTCTAAAAAAGCAGTCCTGATATTTCTTACAATTTTTTTATTCTTGAGTAGTTTTCTGATGGCCTCCGGCACGGTCTATCTCGTTATTGGTTCCGATACAGCCATCTGGGATGGTATGAATACCGGCCGTTTCCAATGCACCTATAAACTTGATCTCTATACCAATCCTTCCCATAACGGCTATGCGGTAATGGATCGCGGCTTTCGCAGCAAACATGTGGATTCATTCGGTCAGCCCCTTAAATTAACCTGGTGGATGATGGCCGGGAATATCTTCCGCTACGCCACCAATACCAATGTCCCCATCCCCAACATCATGACTTTGTATCTGATGAAAAAGTATCACGGCGAAGCGATTCAACAATATGGTGATGAATTGTCACTCCATTATCACACCTTTCATTGGAGCGATTACGACGGCGATGGCCGCTATTACTGGAATCAGTCCTTGACGTTTATGGAATGTTACGATGATTTCAATTATACCTTAGCCCAGTTTTTGCTTGAAGAAGAGATTTTTCCTGTTTCATTCCGCAGCGGCTGGCATTATATGGATAATGACTGGCAGAATTATTTGGATGAACTCTTACCATTCAGCATGCACAATGATTATCCCCACAAACGGACCGACACTACCGAGCCTCTTGACAACACCTATGACTGGTCATTGGCCCCGCGCGAATTCATACCCTATCGGCCTTCACCGGAGAATTACCAGATTCCCGGCGATGGTCCCGGCTGGAATGTGCGTTCCGCTCATTTATACAGTGGCCGCCCGGATTTATTGGACATCTTGTTTAACCAGGCCAGTAAAGGTATAGACCAGGTGGCTTGTCTCTGGGGGCATTTACCGGAGGTGGATTTTTTAGAAAATATCGCCAAAATCGACAGTGTGGCCCATTTAATGGTATCCCGCTACCCGGGTGTTAAATTTCGCTATTGCACGGCTATTGAGGCCATGCAACTGTGGATGGGAACCGAGGATGACCAGGCGCCTGTTCTGGATGTGGAGGAGATCGTTCAGGGTGATGAACTCTATTTTCAGATTTATACCGATGAAGAAATTTTCCAGAACAATCCCTTTGTGGCCGCAAAAGATATTTATGAAGATTATTTTATTGTCCCATGTACGCGCGTCTCTGAAAACAGCTGGCAAACCACCCGGGGAATTGACCGCGATAGGTTGGCCAAAATCGGCGTTGCTGTGTGCGACACGCTCGGTAATCAATCCCTAAAAATATTGCGTTATCTGCCGGATGATATCTTCATCGATAATAGGGATCATCAGTATGTTGAATTGGATGGTAACTGGCAATCGACGAGTAATGCCGCCTGGGATATGGATGCACGGATAGCCCAGGTGGGATCCAATGATTCTGCCCGGGTTCAATGGAATTTGCCTATTGCGCAGTCGGCCATGTATAATGTGTCAATTCAGGTTCCCCAGGTGAGCAATCCCGTTGAAAAAATCACTTTCAGACTTAATAAGGGCATACTTGGCATAGATACTCTGAACAGGCAACTTCCCCTTAGTGCTCATGAATGGGTTTATTTACATACCGCTTTTTTGCAGGCCAGCGAAGAGAATACTTTGGAAATGATTGCCTATAACCATGGTCAGTCCGGTAAGACCATGGTTGCCGATGTGCTTAAATTATCGGCCATGGTTCGGGAAATTGATCTGTATATTGCTGATGAACGTATCAATCTTGACGAAGTCAGTAAACGCGATACCAGTCTATTTGCTATCAAAATTCATAACCGCGGATATAAGCAGCTGACTATTTCAGGCGCCGAATCGGTTAATGGATTCTGTGGCAGTCCGGAACCATTTCCTGTTCAGATCGAACCAATGAGTTCCCGGGATGTCATGTTCTATTTTTACGCGGAAGATACGGGTTTAACCAATGATACCATAGTCATTCATAGTAATGATCCCAGGCGATCAACCGTCCACCTGCCCCTGAATGTATTTGTTCAGAATTATTTTCAGGTTGTCGATAACGAAGACTCAGGCCATTATTATGAATTTGGGACCTGGCACTACAGTGTTGCCCAGGCTTATGGGCCGTCCAGTCGTTAT
>Ga0209498_1001657_pt1 | contig 13654 bp, 9 predicted proteins | sample WalLakDeSediment_FD_184131 | JGI IMG/M metagenome (GOLD analysis project Ga0209498, IMG submission 184131) | Lake sediment microbial communities from Walker lake, Nevada to study Microbial Dark Matter (Phase II) - Walker Lake 11/02/13 Deep... | ecosystem: Environmental > Aquatic > Freshwater >...
CATCGTCGCGCTGATTGGTGGCCGAGGAGAGGAAGGCGGCGATCAGGTACTGATGAGCTGCGTGAATCTCCACTCCATCGAAGCCGGCCTCGCGGGCGCGTCTGGCAGCCGAGGCATACCATCCCACCCTCTCGGCGATCTCTCCTCCGGTCAGTGCATGGGGAGGTCCTCCCAGGATGCCCATAAACCGGGCGCGAACTACCAGCGGAGAGGGGCCGACCTGCACGATCGTGCCGTCGCGATGCTCCATAGTAGAATGCATTAGCTGGACAGCTACCCTGGCGCCGTGTTTGTGAACGGCATCCGTCAGTTTTCTCCAGCCAGGAATCAGCTTATCATCTCCAAAAGACGCCTGGCGGGGCAGGGTGCATTGCAGATCGGGAGCGCTGCCCTCAAGGATAATCAGACCCACTCCACCTCTGGCCCTGGCCTCGTAGTAATCGAGCATGCGCTGCTGGGGAGGCTCGCCCTCCTCGGCGAAGTAGGTACCTATCGGGGGCATGACTATGCGGTTCTTGAGCTGCATCCGGCCTATGGAAACTGGCTCGAAGACCTTGCTGAACTGCGCTCTGCTCATCGTTGATCCATCCTTTCAAAAAAGACCCTATTCAGGGGCGCGCCAAGTGTACCACAAGACGGTAACCCGATATCTGCTGTTCACGTCCTGGTACGGCATTCCACGACCGTTGCCATGTCGACCTGCCAGGTCAAAAGTGCCGCTGCCTCGCGGCGTAGCAGAGAGCCCTGCAACGCCAGATAGCGGGAGCCTTCACGTTGGGTGGACCGGGGGCAAATGCTATAATTCGGGCGATGCTCCAGGACCACCCCACCACATCCGCCACGAAGTTTGCCCATCTGCACGTCCACACTGAGTACAGCTTGCTGGACGGCATGTGCCGCATCTCCCAGCTTGTGGCCCAGACCAAGGAACTGGGCATGGACAGCCTGGCCATTACCGACCATGGCGCCATGTATGGGGTCGTAGATTTCTACCTGGCGGCCAGGGAAGCAGGCATCAAGCCGATCATCGGCTGCGAGGTTTACGTGGCCGAGACCGACCGCCATAGTCGAGATCATAGCCGCCGAAGCCCCTATCATCTGACCCTGCTGGCCAGGAACGAGCAGGGCTATCGGAATCTGCTCCAGTTGGTCAGTAAGAGCCATCTCGAGGGGTTCTACTACAAGCCCAGGGTCGATAAGGAGCTTCTCACGGTCCATCACGACGGACTCGTCGCGCTCTCAGGCTGTGCTCACGGTGAGCTGGGCCGGCTCGTCCTGGAAGGACGAAGCGATGAACTCGACCGCACAGCGTCGTGGTACAGGGAGGTGTTCGGCGACTTCTACCTCGAGATTCAGAGGCACCCTATGCCTGAGCTGGAGGAGATCAACCGGGAGTTGGTGGCGCTGTCCTCGAGGGCTAACATACCGACGGCGGCGACATTTGACGTTCATTACATCGACCAGAGGGACGCTGCGGCCCATGACCTGCTGCTGTGCATACAGACCAATGCCGCTGTGAACGACGCTAAGAGGCTGAAGATGGCCGGCGACTTCTTCTACCTGAAGAGCCCGGCCGAAGTGGCAGCGCTGTTCGCCGATCTGCCTGAGGCCGTGGAGAACACCCAGGCCATAGCTGACATGTGCCATCTGGAGCTGGACTTTGCCACCCTGCACCTGCCGCAGGTGGAGCTGCCGCAGGGTAGAAGCGCAGACGATCTCCTGGCCGAGCTCTGCTGGCAGGGACTGGCAAAGCGCTATCCCGAGCCCGACTCCAGGGCCAGAGAACAGCTCAGCCACGAGCTCGGCGTCCTCCAGAAGACGAAGTTCGCGCATTACTTCCTGGTTGTCTGGGACATCATCTCGTTCACCAAAGAGCGGGGCATCTGTTTTGGCGTTCGAGGCAGCGCCGCCGCCAGCCTGGCCCTGTACTGCCTGGGCGTCACCGATGTGGACCCGCTGGCGCATGCGCTGGTTTTCGAACGATTCCTCAATGTCGAGCGCCGTGAGTTACCCGATATCGACCTTGACTTCCAGGACGATCGCCGTGACGAAGTCCTGGCCTATGTGAACCGCAAGTACGGCTCCGACCACGTGGCGCAGATCATCACCTTTGGTACCATGGGAGCAAGAGCAGCCATAAGAGATACTGGCCGGGCCCTGGGCATGCCCTACGGCCAGGTGGACCACGTGGCCCGGCTGATACCGGTGGAACTGACCATAACGCTGGATAGAGCACTGACACAGAGCAGCGAGCTTCATGAGGCTTATGACCAGGACCCCGCCATCGCGAAGCTGATCGACTCGGCCAGGAAGCTGGAGGGCATGGTCAGACACGCCAGTACGCATGCTGCCGGCGTGGTTATCTCCCGTGAGCCCCTGACTGAATATGTGCCGCTGCAGGGGGTGGGGAAGGGCGATTCCCGGCAGGTTGGTGTGATGACGCAGTTTCACATGGGCAACATCGCCAGCCTGGGGCTGCTGAAGATGGACTTCCTGGGGCTGGCGAATCTGACTGTGCTGACCAGGGCCAGAGAGATCATCGCCCGGACCCGGGGAGTAACCCTGGAATTGCAGCAGATGCCCCTCGACGATGCACGAACCTTCGAGCTACTTGCCTCGGGCGAGACCAGGGGCATCTTCCAGTTGGAAAGCGCCGGCATGCGCCGGTATATCAAGGAGCTCAAGCCCACGAACTTCAGCGACATCGCAGCCATGGTGGCGCTCTACCGTCCCGGCCCCATGGAACAGATCCCCAACTTCATCAAGGCCAAGCAGGGCCTTGCTCCTGTCCATTACCTCCATCCCATGCTCAAAGAGATCCTGGAGGAAACATACGGAGTTATCGTCTACCAGGAGCAGGTGATATTCATCGCTCAGGCCCTGGCCGGCTATAGCCTGGGCCAGGCCGACATTCTGCGCAAAGCCATGGGCAAGAAGATCCCCGCGGTGATGAAGAAGGAGGAGCGCAACTTCATGGCCGGGGCAAAGAGAAACGGCATATCGCCCGAACTGGCCAGGGAGGTGTTCTCTCTGATCGAGCCCTTCGCCGGCTATGCCTTCAACAAAGCCCACAGCGTCTGCTATGCCCTGATTGCCTGCCGCACCGCCTACCTTAAGGCCAACTACCCCATTGAGTACATGGTTGCCTTGCTGGATACCTATGCCGACAACATGGACAAGGTGCGCTCGGCGATCGCCGAGTGCCGGAGGCTGGGTATCAGAGTGCTACCGCCGGACATCAACAGGAGCTGTGCGAGCTTCACCATTGAGACCACGTCGCCGGCTGCGGAGCCGGAGAGGGCAGAGGGAAGCTCCGAGTCAGCCATACGATTCGGACTCGACTCCATCAAGAATGTCGGCTCCTCGCCGATCGAACACATCGTCTCCAGCCGCGAGTCGGGGGGCGATTTCAAGTCCCTTGACGACTTCTGCTATCGCACCGACCTGCGCAGCATCAACAAGAAGGTACTGGAGAGCCTGATCAAAGCCGGCGCATTTGACTCGCTGGGCGGCCGCAAGGAGCTGCTTGACTCGCTGGACAGGATCATCTCGCTGGCCCAAAGCAGACATAAGGCCACGGCAGCCGGACAGGTGGGAATGTTCGACCTGTGGGGTCAAGGCGCCGCGACGACTCCTGTCGGCCACGAGAGCACCGATGAGGACGTATCCGCCAAACAGAAGCTCGTCTGGGAGAGGGAGCTGCTGGGTGTCTACTTCTCCCAACCCCTGGACTTCCTTGCGAGGGAGCGGGGAAACGAGACCTCTGCACTTAAAGGCGTCCTCTCCTGCGCCGAGATCAACATGGACATGGTAGATGAGACGGTGACGGTGGCGGGAATGGTGGTCTCAGTCCGCCAGGCCTACACCAGAGCCAGGCGCCCATTCGTCGTGGCTGCCATCGAAGATCTGGACGCGAGCATCGAGGTTATCGCCTGGCCCAGGCTCTACGAGATCACCCAGGGACTATGGCAGGAGGGGAACATCCTGACCATCAAAGGAGTGGTCAAGGTTAGGGACAGGGAAGTCCAACTGGAATGCCAGGACGTGGCGCTTCTACCTGTCAGGCAGGAGGTGCTCAGGGAACCCCAGCCCCATCATGTCATCATAGATATCAGCCAGTCCGACGACGCCGGCAAGGACATCGAACTCCTGCGCAGCGTCATGGACACCCTAAGGGATTATCCCGGGCGAGACATCGTATCGCTGATCGTGGTGGGCGATGGTGAGATAATCAACCTGGAAGTGCCCGACCTGAAGGTTAACTATTGCCCTGAACTGGCCGGCGAGTTGAGCAAGCTGGTGGGCGAGGATGGCTTCCGGCTTCAGCCTTAGGCCTTTCCCCGTATTCCGGGAGCCTCAGCCTTGAGATAGATACTGGCAGACGTAGTCCGCTAGATGCTATCATTTCGGGGCACGATCAAGGGACAGCCGGCAGGCAAGGAGATATGACCATGGATGCCAGGAAGACGACGACAGGCGGTAGCGATAACCCGTCACCGGAGCCGCGGGGCAAGCAGTCTGAGCCAACCATGAGCGACCACGAGGCGCGCCTACGGGCTGTGTTCGACACAATGACCGAGGGGGTGGTCCTGATTGCGCGCGACGGGCAGATCATGGAGGCCAATGCCACAGCAGCCCGCATACTGGGCCTACGGCGTTCTGAGATCACCAGCCGCAGCTACCTGTCTGCAGACTGGAAGATCCTCCGTCCCGACGGAACCCCAATGCCTCCCGAGGAGACGGCAGGGCCAAGGGCGATGAAGGAAAGGCGGAGGATCAAGGACGTGGTCATGGGCATCGGGCGCCCGGACGGGACGGTAGCCTGGATCAGGAGCAATGCTTCTCCAGTACTGAACGCCGACGGCGAGGTCGATGGCGTGGTGGGCACCTTCGTGGATGTCACGGAGCCCAGGCACGCGGAGGAGAGGTACAGTGCAATATTGAGGACCACCGTGGACGGCTTCTGGATTACCGATCTGGACGGCAGACTGCTGGAGGTCAACGACTCATACTCCCGGATGGTGGGTTATACGCGCAAAGAACTGCTGACGATGTCTATACCTGATCTAGAGGCAGCGGAGACGTCGGAAGAGACGGCCCAACACATTGGGCGGCTCAGGGAGCAGGGTTACGACCGTTTCGAGAGCCGGCACCGTCGCAAGGATGGCACGTTGATAGATGTTGAGGTCAGCGCGAACTACTTTGATGCCGGAGGGGGCCAGATAGCTGTATTTATACGCGATGTGACTGAGCACAAGCGGGCGGAGCAGATCAGAGAGCAGCTCGACAGGAACTACCGTCTGCTGGCTGAAAACACCACCGACGTAGTATCAATCTTCGATCTGGAGATGAACCTGGTATGGGTATCGCCTTCTATCGAGAAACAGACAGGCTACACAGCCGAAGAGATCAAGAATGTGCCTGTTGACAAGACTATGACCCCGGAGTCAATCGCCAGGGCCGTGGAAGCGTTCAACAGGGGAAAGCAGCTCTATGAGGAGGGCAGTGATTTCGCCGACCGCTTCGAGATGGAAGGGGAGGTCTACCGCAAGGATGGCTCCACCTTCTGGTCGGATATCAGATATCAACTGATCCGCGACAACGAGGGCAGGCCCGCCTACATGCTGATGCAGGGTCGCGATGTCACCGAGCGCAAGAAGGCCGAGGAGGCGCTGCGCCAGAGCGAGGCACGCTATCGTCAGCTTACAGAAAGCGCCGGTCAGGCCGTCTTAGTGGTACAGGATGGCCTGATCAGGTTCATCAATCCCAAGGCGGCGGAGATCTCTGGCTATTCGGCGGAGGAGTTGCTCAAGAGTGACTTTGCCGGGTTCATCTCCCCGCCTGACGTTGACCTGGTCGTTGACCGCTACCACAGGAGGCTGAAGGGAGAGGCAGTTCCGCAGACGTATGATTTCAGGATTGCCAGGAAGGACGGAGATGTCAGGTGGGCTGAGCTTAGTGCCGTTGTCATTTCCTGGGAAGATAGGCCGGCGGTGCTGTGCCTCATCAGTGACATCACGGAGCGCAAGAGTGCGGAGGAGGCCCTGCGCGAGAGCGAGGAGCGCTACCGACTGATCGCGGAGAACACCTCGGACTCCATCTGGGTCCTGGGCCATGACCTGCGCCTAACGTACCAGTCGCCCTCAGCCGAGCGCCTCTTCGGCTATACGCTGGAAGAGTGGCTGAGCGTCGACTGGGCAGGGTTCGTGCACCCGGAGGACCTGCACATAGTGACGAACGCAATCACGGGTTTTCGGGACGGACGCCTAAAGGACAGTGCCAGGGGCACGATCCGGGTGTTCGACAGAGCCGGGCGCCAGCTGTGGGCGGAGGTGGTATGCTCGCCCGTGCACGGCCAGGGTGGCGAGTTCGCCGGCGTGGTGGGGGTGACCCGCGACGTCAGCGAACACATGTGGTCCCAACAGCAACTGCTGGAGTACAAGACCGCAGTGGAGCAAGCCGCCGACGGCATTGCCCTGGCCGACATGGAGGGACACATTCTCTTCGTGAACGAAGCCTGGGCCAGGATGCACGGGCGTTCGGTCCAGGAAACTAGCGGCAAGCACCTGAAGGTTTTCCATACCCGGAGGCAACTGTACTCGGAGGTCATCCCGTTCAACCGACGCCTGCTGGAGACAGGCGCCAACAGCGGCGAGGTCGGGCACGTACGCAAGAACGGCGAAGAATTCCTTGCGTTCATGACCTCGACGGTGCTGAAGATGCGTGATCAGCCACACAGGATGCTGGCAGTCATGAGGGACATCACCGAGCAGAAAGCGGCGGAGAGGCAGAGGCGTGACCAGGAGATCTCCGAGGCGCGGGCGGAGGAACTCGGCAAGTCGCGCCGTCGCCTCATCAACGCCCAGGAAGCTCTGCGCAGGGACATTGCCGGCAAGCTCCACGGAACGGTGCAGAACCGTCTTATACTGCTGGGGCATAAGCTGGCGGACCTTGAGGAAGCAACGAGGTCAGAGACGATGGCACGGGAGCTAGCTGATGTCCGTGAGAAGCTGGAGGAACTGCAGGACGAGCAAATCCGGGTCATCAGCCATCGCCTGTTTCCTTCAATCCTGCGGTTGGGGCTATGTGTGGGCCTGGAGGCGCTGGCCGAGGAGTATGGCGCCGAGCTACCGGTCGAACTGCAGATTAGCAAACGAGTGAGGGCCAGGGAACAGGCCAGCCGAAAGCTGGTTCCGGACGATGCAAAGCTGGCGCTGTACCGTATTGCCGAGGAAGCCCTGGCCAACACCCTGAGGCACTCCGTAGAGGTGACGAGCACCGTGGTGAAGCTGTCGTTGTGCAAAGGAGGCATGCTGCTGCGACTGACGGTCAGCGATGACGGTGCCGGCTTCGACAAAACAAGCACACCAGATGGTATCGGTCTGGCGATGATGTCGGACTACGCGGCGGCGGCAGGAGGAAGCTGTGTCATCAAGAGCACTCCCGGAAGGGGCACGCGGGTTCGGGCAGAGGTGCCTATTCCAGAGCTTGGAGGAGCGCAGCTATAGAGAGGCCAGCCTTGGGTATGAAGGCCACTGCGCCGTCCTGCTCGGCCAAGCGCGAGTAGACCGGGTTGCTATGTGAGCTCGTCACTATGGTCTGAACCTCAGGCGAGTGCATCCTGATCTGGTCGGCCAGTTCCAGCCCGTCCCCGTCCGGCATATAGACATCGAGTACAACCACATCAGGCCTTGTTTCATCGATGAGACGAATACACTCCGCCCCGTTGCAGGCCTCTCCCAGCACCTGGAAGTGGGGGCTTTCCTCGAGCAAAGGACGCAGCCATGCCCTGAAAAGGGGGTCGTCATCCACAAGGAGGGTGCGATATATCCGGCTGGGCGCCTTGACTGGCCGGCTTGCCATGTTCACAGGATAGCATGATTCCGTCATAGCACGATAGGATGCTAGCACGGTAGCTAGCCGGGGATAACTCAGTTCGCGCTCTTGCGCCTGCTCGCCTGGGAGGATCTCAGGAAGGCCAGGGCGGCCTTGACCCGCATGTTGATCTCCGGCTCGCCGGAGAGTCCCAGGTGTTGATAGATGACATTGATGTAGCTTTCGACCGACCTCTCCTCCAGCACCAGCTGCCTAGCGATGGCGGCATTGCTTAGCCCCTCGGCCAGCAGCCGAAGCACATCCTGCTGCCGGGGTGTAAGGCTGATTACTGCCGAGCCTTCCCGCGGATGCAGCCTGGCCAGCACCGCAGGGTCCATGACTACCATGCCGCGGGCACAGCCCTGGATGACTTGCACGACCATGGATATGTCCCGAACAGTCCGCTTGAGAAGGTACGCCCACCCTGCGCTCTCGCCCAGCGGCAGGCTGGTCACATACAGGGGATCATCATGTGCCGAGAGGATAACGATGCCGATGCCGGGGTTCTCGTTCTTGATGGCCAGCGAGGCCTCAATGCCGTCCATCTCGCCAGCCAGCTCGATATCCATCAGCATCACGTCCGGCCTGACCGTGCGAGCAAGTGCAATCGCCTGCTCGCCGTCTTCAGCCGTACCCACCACCTCCAGTCCGGCCTGCCGGGATAGGGCGTCAACCAGCATCTCTCGAAACAGAGCTTCGTCCTCTATTATGACTATTCTGGTCTTTTCAGCAGTCACTCTCTATGATCCCGTTCAGCAGACCCGGTCCGGCACGGACATACCGGCTTCTAGCTATGATACCGTGCCAGCTTGGTATTCTACACCATACTAACACGGCGGTAAATGCGGGGTTAGCACGCTATTCAGTGTTTTGGTCTCATGCTATCCTTGACGAAGGTATGGTCAGCTACAAGAAAGAGACATTATATGGAGGTGACTTATGAGAGCTACCAGACAACAGGTGTCGTTGAAGGACACGGCGCGAGCCAGCAAAGTCAGTGAGGTGAGGAGCCCTCTGCCGGAAGAACTGGATGGCAAAGGCCTGACCCTAAAAGCGTTGCTGCTGGTGCACCGGACACGGGACATGCTGTTCAACTCCGAGGACCGGGTGTTCAGCGAGTTCGGGCTTACTGCGGAGCAGTACACTGTGCTTGTGGCCATAAAATACTTCGACGATCCGGTAAGGCCAACTGACATAGGTCGGTGGGTAGGCCACAAGGTAAACACGGTGAGCATGATAGTCGACCGCATGGTCAATGCAGGCCTGGTCAAGAGGATCAGAGACCTGCCCGACCGCAGAGAGGTGCGACTGGTCATCACCAGCAAGGGAGAGCAGGCCTTCAAGCCGGCCACTCCGGCGGCGTGGAGCCTTATCGATGAGATAATGTCGTCGCTGTCAGATGATGAGACGCGTACCCTCATCAACCTGCTCGAGAAGGTAAGGGACAGGACGCTCCAACATCTCAGTCCGGACGGGGACGTCCGCGAATCGATGAGTTACGAGGCCACAGATCTATCCCGTCTCATGAAGAGGCTGGCAAAGTACGGCAAGGGCGGCGACGGGCACAGGGCGCGCAAGTAACTGAAGCTATAACAGCAGTACCGCCTGACTGGCAGGCCTTCTTCAGAAGGCCTGCCAGCTTGTTTGTCATAATCAGCCACCACCTGGAGATGAACCGGGCCGCCTCCGGTAGTATAATGAACTCATGAACAGTCTCTGGCTCAGACCTGCCGGATCGTCGGTATACTCCTGCAGCGTACTGATTCTGCTCGTACTCGTGTTCGTTGTGCCTTATCTGGCAACCCTGGCCCAGGATAAGGCAGATATGCCGCCACACGATTTGATCGGTGAGCACGGTCGGTTTCTAGATATCGATGGGGCTGCCATCTATGTCGAGGAGCGAAACCCGGAATCAAGCCGACAGGCCATAGTGTTCCTGCACGGGTTCGGAGGTTCGACCTTTTCCTGGCGGCATAATGTGCCCTTCTTCGCCGACCGGGGCTACAGGGTTATCAGTCTGGACATGAAGGGATTCGGGCTCTCCCACAAGGACGCTGAATCGGACTATTCACACCCGGCCCAGGCCGAACTCGTGGCGCAGGTACTGGCTATGCTGGACGTGGACCGCGCATATATCGTAGGTCACAGCATGGGCAGCAGCGTCATGATCCATTTCGCGCACCTGTACCCCGAGAAAGTCCTGGGGCTGGTCAGCGCGGCAGGAGCCCTTAACCTGGAGCACGGTCCCACATATCGGGCCGCATTGCTGCGGTTCGGCCCTTTGCGAATGGCCGGTGAAGCCCTCCTCGCCCGTTACATTTCGAGGGAGAGGGTCAGCAGGATTCTTGATAGCGCCTACCACAAGGACATGGTGACCACGGAGATACTCGATGGCTACTACGATCGAATAGTCATCGGGCGGTGGGCAGGATCTCTTCTGGCCATGACCCGGGACATGCATAAGAATACCGTCTCGTTCCCGCTGGAGGACATGGCATTCCCCACCATGATCCTGTGGGGCGAGCACGATACCTGGATAAGACGGCCATACATCGACCGCTGGAAGGATAGAATACCCGGGGCCGAATTCCATGTGATACCCGGGACAGGACACATGCTCATGGAGGAGGACCCGGAGCTGTTCAACGACATGGTGCTGGCGTTCCTGGAGGCTCATGCATAAGCCGACGGGCTGCGTCCCGCCAGCATCGGCAGAATGACGATCAGCCGATATCGTCTCCCTGGCCAGCCTATCGGGAAGACGGTTCCTGCCGCGATATGCAGACGGACTCCTGGGGACTGGGTCACATCCAAAGCTAACCCGATGACACGGGCATAACCTGGTCAGGCTCATCCTGTCTCAGTCTGCGGAACATCCTGATCTGAGGCAGAAGCAGGGCCAGCATCAGCACGAAAGCCAGCAGGTCCGTAACCGGAAATGCCAACCATACTCCGTCAAGCTGCCAGTAGTTGGGCAGGATGAGGACCAGAGGAAGCAGGAACAGGACCGGCCTGGCTATGGCCGTGACGAAGGCCTGGGGCGCCTTGCCCATGGCCTGGAATATCGTGGAGCCTACCATCATGAAGCCTATAAGATACTTCACAAAGAAGACGCGCCGGGCGGCGTGGCTGCCGAGAGCAACGAGTTCAGCTTCAGATGTGAAGGGACGGATGAACCACTCCGGAGCGAAGTAGAGAAAGAAGAAAGCGACGACGCTGAAGCCCGTGGCAGCGACCACAGCGATCTTTATGGCCTTCAATGCCCGATCATAGCGCTTTGCTCCGTAGTTGAACCCCAGAATGGGCTGCAGGCCCTGGCCGATGACCATGCCGGGCATGAAGGCAAACATCATTATGCGGTTCATAAGGCCGTAGGCAGAGACAGCCAGATCGCCGCCGTATGTGAACAGCGTTCTGTTTATGAACACGACCGCCAGGCTTCCGGCAGTTGTCATGGTGAAAGCTGAGATACCTATGGCCAGAATGGGCCTCAAGATGTCCCACTGCACAGTGAGATTCCGCACATGGACCTTCAGAAAACTCCTGCCCGAGAGGTAGTATCTCAGGAAGTACCCGGCCGTAACCGCGGAGGCTATCACGGTGCCCAGAGCTGCTCCCTTTATGCCCATGTCCAGATAGATTATGAACAGGGCGTCAAGTATGATGTTCAAGACGGCCCCGATGATCATCCCTGTCATGGGAATCCGGGCGTTTCCCTCGGCTCTGATAAGGGCGTTGAGTGCCATGGCGATGGCCTTGATCGGCACGCCCAGAAGTATGATCCTCATGTAGTCACGGGCATAAGGTAGAACCGTCTCTGATGCGCCCATCAACCTGAGCCACCCGTCGGTATCGGCCAGGCCAACTATGGCCATTATCACCGAGACACCTACGGCAAAAGCTACGGCATTGCCCAGAGCATGCTCTGCCCTGGAGGTATTGCCGGCCCCGAGCAGTCTGGAGATCAGCGATGCCCCGCCCATCCCCGCCATGAATCCGATACCCATGGTCAGCATCTGGAAAGGAAACACTATGGAAAGGCCGGCAATACCAAGTGAACCGACGTAACGTCCGATGAAAAGCGTGTCAACCACATTGTAGAGGGTCATTACAAACATGCCCACGAATGCGGGCAGTGATAGCTTCAACAGCAATCGACCGATTCTGTCGTCGTTCAGCACGTTCTGCCTTGCGTTATTCATACAGCCACACTGCAGATAGCGGCACAGCACATTCCGGTGCCGCCAGCAAATGCTAGGTTAGCTTTGACAACATCTCCTGAAGCCTTCTCAGTGTCTGAGACAGGTCCTGCAACTCTTCGTCTGAAAGATGCTCCATAGCCTCTCGCATCGCCTTGATCAGGCCGGCCCTGTGTTCTCTCCAGACCGCCCTTCCGTAATCGGAGAGGGTCAGAATGGTGATCCGCCTGTCGGCAGCATCCGTCCTCCGCTCGACCAGATTCAGAGTCACCAGCTTCTCGACGAGTGCGGTCATCTGGGCTCTGGCGATCTGCAGTTTGTCCCCGATCTCGGCGACATGAAGATCGCCTTCTTTCTCGAGCAGCCTGATGATCTCAACGTGGTGCAGAGTAATGCCCGCATCGAGCCCGGCGAGAGTGCTCCTGATCAGCTTTCTACGTATCTGCCTGAAGACCAGAGGGGGAACAGATAACAGATCTATGGCTGCCTGTTCCAGAATATCCTTACGCGCCGTCATGACGATTCTACCGGGCCGTGCGGAAGATAGTTCATGTTATATATAGTTAATAATATATACTAACGCCGGTGGGTTTTCAAGGCGAACGGACCGGCATGATCCTCGCTACCGTGCAGCTGACGATCCGGCCTCGCCTGAGTATGCATAAGCGGCACGTATATTGTGCGCCGGCAGTCTAGTTCAAGCTGAAGGGCGGGTATCGGTCGGTTGTCAGGAGAAAAGCATAGGCGGCCACTCTCAGCGACCAGCGATACACTCCCGCCACGAAGTCGAACAGGCCTCGGGGATAACGACCGGTGAACAGGATGACGAACCAGGCCGCCACCACACAAACGAAGGCTGCAATCGCCAGAAAGGCCAGGAGTATGTAGTGCGGGATGGCCAGCAACCACTTCACCAGCGGCAGGCCACGGTCAAGGTCGTTCGGGACATCCGGATAGGGGATCTCGATGTGCACGGCCTGATCTTCGTCGGTCGAGGGATACACATCCGTTAACAGCGCGACATAAGAGTAAACACGCGCGCTGAACCTGGTCAAGGCCAGGTTCCAGTCGAACCACCATCGTGGATACTTCTGCCGGAAGAGGATCAGGAACATCGCCGGGAGAAACAGGACACCTCCAGCCCCATACTGCCACGTCCAGCCGGTCACCGAGCTAAGGTCATAGCTGCCGCCGCCTACCAGAGCCAGGATGATAGCGATGGGGATGACTGTGAAGATCCTGAAGAACGTGGTCAGGCGGTTGAGCGTCCTGTCGGGGTAGTCGATGGTCAGGGTTACGGGATACGCGGGCGCAGTGGACGACGGTACTGTTGCCATGATGTTGACACCTCCTTGTCCGCAATTAAAGCACCGCCTGCGATCCGGTGCAAGCGCCTGATTGACAGCCGACCGGACCGGCATGACGCCCGCAAGCGGGCGAAACGAGGCCTAGCCTACTGCCTGACGGCAGGCCTGATAGCCCAGATCAAAGGCTGTGATATTCACCACTGCCAGTTTGGCTGGGAAGCGCGCCTCGATCGTCTCCTTCATGGTGGCCACCTTTATGGGCAGCAACTCGAT
>Ga0209498_1001658_pt1 | contig 13652 bp, 15 predicted proteins | sample WalLakDeSediment_FD_184131 | JGI IMG/M metagenome (GOLD analysis project Ga0209498, IMG submission 184131) | Lake sediment microbial communities from Walker lake, Nevada to study Microbial Dark Matter (Phase II) - Walker Lake 11/02/13 Deep... | ecosystem: Environmental > Aquatic > Freshwater >...
TTGCATAAATAACCGGGAACTCAAGCTGCACATCATCTGCACCGAGATCGATGAACAGATCATAAATTTCGTTCAGCACTTCTGCAGGACGGTTATCCGGTCTGTCGATTTTGTTTATCACAACAATTGGTTTCAAATGAAGATGAAGTGCTTTTTCAAGAACGAATCTTGTCTGCGGCATCGGTCCTTCAAAAGCATCAACTAAAAGCAGAACTCCGTCAGCCATTTTAAGAACGCGTTCAACTTCGCCGCCGAAGTCTGCGTGTCCCGGTGTATCAATCAAATTAATTTTTACATCTTTGTAAGGAATGCTGATATTCTTGGCAAGGATAGTAATTCCTCTTTCACGTTCAAGGTCGTTTGAATCGAGAAAGCAATCCTGCACAACCTGGTTTTTTCTGAATACGTTGCTTTGCTTGAGGAGCTGGTCAACCAAAGTAGTCTTGCCGTGGTCAACGTGGGCTATTATCGCTATGTTTCTTATTTGGTTCAATGGTTCTCTAAATATTTTTAAAATTTGCGGAATAAATATGGCATTATTTAGGGAGAATACAATATGATTTGAATAATCCCTCAGAATTTAAGATTGTTTAAGGTTAGCTTTTGTGCTAACTTTGCAATATGAGAGAGGTGAACTTTTATCAACTTGAGTCAGGTAAAATTCCAGTAAAAGAGTTTTTAGATTCTCTTACAGGAAAGCAGGCTCAAAAAGTTACCTGGGTTTTAGAGTTATTTGAAGAAACCGCACTTGTTCCTAAACAGTACTTTAAAAAACTAAGCGGTACAGATAACATTTGGGAAGTAAGAATAATTTTCGCCGGAGATATTTTCAGGTTGTTAGGATTTTTCGATTCAGATAAGAATTTCATTATCACAAACGGCTTTAAAAAGAAAACAATGAAAACACCGCAGAATGAAATACGAACTGCGGAGGAACGAAAACGAAATTATTTTAAAAGGAAGAAATAAAATGAGTGACTTGAAAAAATATGTTGCAAAAAGAAAAAAAGAAGATTCAGAGTTTGCCGAAAACTATGATGTCGGATACCAGAATTTTAAGATAGGAGTTCTTTTAAAGGAAATGCGTGAAAAATCCGGGTTAACTCAGGAAGAACTTGCGAAGAAGTTAAAAACAAAAAAGTCTGTCATTTCAAGGATTGAAAACCACTCCGAAGATATTAAGCTTTCCACACTTGGACGTTATGCAAGAACGCTGGGAAGAAGAATAAGAATAGAGGTTGATTAACAGAGTATGTGTATCAGCCCTCTCCTATACGTTTGAATCGAGGAAGCAATCCTGTACAACCTGGTTTTTTCTGAAAACGTTGCTTTGCTTTAGAAGCTGGTCAACTAAAGTAGTCTTGCCGTGGTCAACGTGAGCTATTATCGCTATGTTTCTTATCTTTTGTAATTCAATTTTTCCAGTGTTTTACAAAATTTATTTTTCGTTCCGATTAATACAATAACTCTTCCCATACCCTTCTCTTGGCAAGAGAAGGGATTATTATCAACAATCACCGAACATTAATTTTTTTACAGAAGATTGTCATTTTACGTTTCATTGACAACAAGTCCCTCTCTTTTTAAGACCTGCCCGCCGTTTTGCTTTGGCAGGCGGGGAGGGATTAGGGTGAGTTCCGACAACACTTAAAATTGACGAATGCACTTTTTAATTACTTCATCAAATACAACGGTCCATCCGGTCCTAATGGCAAGCCGAGAAGCATCCAGATAACGAGAAGTACTACCCAGACAATTGTAAGTATAACCGAATAAGGAATCATCGTTGAGATGATCGTGCCTATGCCGTACTTTTCATCGTACTTCTGTGCAAATGCAACAATGAGAGCAAAGTAGCTCATCATCGGAGTGATAAGATTTGTAACCGAATCCCCTATCCTGAAAGCTGCCTGCGTTAATGCAGGATGATAATCGAGAAGCATAAACATCGGCACAAAAACCGGAGCCATAATCGCCCACTTCGCAGATGCACTCCCCATAAACATATTTATAAAAGCAGAGAGAATTACAAAGGCAACAATGAGAGTAATTCCGGTAAAGCCGATACTCTTTAAGAATTGTGCGCCGTCGATTGCAAGTATCAACCCGAGGTTGCTGTAACGGAAAAAGTAAACAAACTGTGCGGCAAAAAATACAAGCACAATGTAAGTTGCAAGTGTGCCCATTGATTTGATTATGTGCTTCATCATTTCGGAGTCGTTCTTTATTGATTTTGTAACGATACCGAAAACAAGTCCCGGCACAAAGAAAAAAACTAGTATGCCTGTAATAATTCCGTCAAAGAATGGTGAGTGAAGTACATCTCCAGTTTCAGGATTTCTGAACAAACCATTTTCAGGAATGATAGTGAACGTCAGCGCAGCAACTAAAATAAACAGCCAGATTCCAGCCCACTTCAGTCCTTTCTTTTCTTCGGGAGTAATATCACCCACAGGGAGTTTTTCAGCATTGCCCGCATACTTTTTCAGGCGGGGCTCAACAATTTTTTCTGTTACAATCGTTCCGACAATCACAACCATAAATGCAGAAACAAACATAAAATAGAAATTAACTACAGCGTTCACTTTCATTGCCGGATCTATTATCTGCGCTGCTGATTCGGAAAGTCCTGCAAGAACCGGATCTATTGAACCAACGAGAAAGTTTGCACCGAATCCACCGCTAACACCGACGAATGCAGCCGCGAGTCCTGCCATTGGATGTCTGCCGATTGCATAAAAAATCATCGCACCAAGCGGGATAAGAAGTACGTAACCAGCTTCCGAAGCAAGGTGAGAAAGCACTCCCGCCAATACAACCGCACCAGTAATTAGTTTTGGAGGCGCTTTTAGAACCAAAGCTCTTATTACCGTATTAAAAAGTCCTGACCCTTCTGCAACACCAATTCCTATCATCACTGCAAGCACATATCCAAGCGGAGGAAAAAGTACAAAGTTGTGAACAATATTTTTATAAATCCATCTTAAGCCATCACCGTTGAGAAGGTTTTTCACTTTAACCAATGAGCCATCAGCAGGATGAACTGCAGTTAAACCAACAAGGTCGCCGATAAGAGACAAGACTGCAACGATAACCGCCAGCAATCCGAACAATGTAGCAGGATGCGGCAGCTTGTTGCCAACAATTTCAATATAGTCTAATGATTTGTTGAATATACGGGATGCGAGTGATTTCAATTTTTACTCCGATAACTGAAAATATTGGTTGTAAAAATATGGGTATACAGAACGAATAAAAAGAAAAACCACCACCGATTAATAATCAATAAAATTTATGATTTTTTTTCCACTGCAATATTGAACACCTACGGTGTTCTGATATTTTGGCGTAACTTCTTTTCTATAAATATGGAATTCCTACGGAATTCTAGATTAGTTCCGCCTGCCTTGCCGTCAGGCAGGTAGGAACTACATATTTGTAGAGATATTTATTCTTATTACAACCTGAACCCTGTATGGGGTTCAATATTATTAATTAAATTTGAAAAAACCATTTACTCCATCTAATTTTATTATGTAAGATTATTCGTTCAATTTTATAGGAAAATTTTATGAACTATTACGTACTCATCTATCATCTTGCTAGTGATTATATGGAACGACGAACACAATTTCGTGAAGAGCACCTGAAGCTTGCAAAGGAATTAAATCAGAAGGATGAATTAATTCTTGCAGGCGCGTTCAGCGATCCACCGGACAAAGCCTTGTTGATTTTTCGTGTTGCAGATAAATCTGTTATTGAAGAATTCATCAAAAAGGATCCTTATGTTAAAAACGGTTTGATAGCAAAATGGGAAATCAGATCTTGGACAGTTGTAATTGGAAATAAATGAGCTGTCATTCCGGCGATACGCCTCATGCGGAGGGTCCGGAATCTAAACTGATTATTTTAGTCGTCAGATTCTGGACGAGCCAGAATGACACGAAATCAATTTTTCATTTATTGGAACAAAAAAGAAAAGAATACAAATGGATAAGAAAAAACTCTTAAAGATGGCAGAGAAACCGAATAATATTCCCGGGATCTATAACTACTGCGATCGCTGGTGTGAAAGATGCCAGTTTACTTCACGTTGTTTGAACTTTCAGATGGATAGAGAAATGCGTGATGGCAAAGAAATCAACGACATCAACAATGAGGAATTCTGGAAACATATGGAAAGTATCTTCACTGTAACTCACGAAATGCTCGATGACATGGCAAAAGAGCAAGGTATTGATTTAAGTCAGATTGAATGGACGGAAGACGATAAAAAGAGAGATAGAGACAGGAAGAAATCAGTCCGTAAACATCAGTGTGCGGTTGCTTCGAAGGAATATTACGAGGTTGTTGACAAATGGTTTAAAGAACACGAATTTCTTTTTAAAGAAAAAGAGGATGAACTAAACGAGCAGTTAATGATGGAACTACCGTCGGCAAACCCGGAGCAGGAAGCTGTTACAATAAAGGATGCCGTTGAAGTAATTACATTTTATCTTTTATTCATAAATGTAAAACTGATGCGCGCACTTCACGGCAAGTTTGAAGACAGATACGAAATGCCCGATGATCTTCCGAAAGACTCAGATGGCTCTGCAAAGATTGCATTGATAGCAAATGATCGTTCAATATCCGCCTGGGGAAAACTTCTAAAGCATCTTCCAAAAAGCGAAGATGAAATCCTCGATATTCTTGTCTTACTTGAAAGATTACGTAATATGACCGAAAAAGAATTCCCCGATGCACGGAAATTTGTAAGACCCGGGTTTGATGAAGGTTATTAATTCAATGGAACGCTGATTTCGCAGATTGTGCAGATCAGCGCAGATCAGTTTAACCTGCCGGCAAGGCAAGTCTGTGTCATCTGCGTTCTATAACGGAAACTAATCTAAATAAATCCTCGGAACTCTGGTATTAATGTTGGTTAGAATTTCGTAAGGAATTGTTCCTGCCCATTCTGCAAGATCTTCAGCAATGATAGAATTTTTTCCATCACTGCCAAGCAAAATTATTTCATCACTGTTGTAAGCTGAATCATTTTCGATATTCACAACAATCTGATCCATTGAAATATTTCCAATCACGGGATAAAGTTTTCCATTCAACAAAACTCTTGCTTTGTGCGACATGCTTCTGAAATATCCGTCGCCATATCCAACAGGAACAGTAACTGCACGAATATTATGATCCGGTTTCCAGGTTAATCCATAACCAACGGCATTTCCTGCTTTTATGACTTTGAAATAAACTACAAGTGATTTCCATGCGAGCGCATGTTTAACAGAAACAGTTTTTTTAATATTCTTCGAGGGATAAACACCAAACAACATTATTCCGGGACGAACCATATCAAGGTTAGCTTCCGGCAGTTGGAGAATTGCTCCAGAGTTTGAAATGTGTCTTATCGGAGGTTTGATTGAATGCTTTTTGTAAAACTCTAACACCTCATTGAATCTTTCAAGCTGAAGTTTGGTGAAAGTTAAATCTTGAGATTCAGCGGTTGCAAAGTGTGAGTAGATTCCTTCGACAATAATATTCTCATAAGAATGAGCTGCTTCAAGAAACTTTTCTGCATTGTAGTAATGAACACCAATTCGCTCCATTCCTGTGTCAATTTTGAGATGAACGATTGCTTTTGTTTTCAAAGGGCTTCGTCTTCGACTACGCCCGTTCAGGATCTGAGCAGCAGTTTCGTCAATCTGTTTCAGCTTATCAATTGAGGAAGCGGTGATTGAGAGATTGTGTTTCAGGAACAACGGAATCTGATTTCCCCAAACGCCGCCTAAAACGAGGATAGGTATTTTCACACCCATCTCACGAAGAAGAATTCCTTCCTCAACTACAGCAACTCCGAGATAATCAGCTTTTAGTTCTTCGTAAAGTTGTGCAACGCGAACCAGACCATGTCCATAAGCATTTGCTTTCAAAACGGGCATCACTTTGGATTTTCCAACGAAAGATTTGATTGACTTAAAATTTTCTGCCAGGATTTTCAAATCAACTTCAACTCTGGTCGGGCGGACAATTTCATCAACGCTTATTACGGGATGGTTTGAATGCTTTTTCATTTTTTCAGAAGACTAAATTTTATTCTGATACAAAGATAAAATAATTGATGTTCATAATTCGGATACAGGTTGAAGGTTTACTTTAATTTGATTACGTTGTAAAGTGAGATAAAAAAATTATTGAGTCTTTCACTCACCGCTAATAAACTAAAACTAATTTTAAAAGGAGCTTAGTTATGGTTGAAGTAGCTTTCACTTACGATTTCATACCAGATATCGACGAAACCGCCTATACAAAATTAGCCCGGAAAGCAACCCGGATGATGCTGGAATCCAAGGGTTTTATCGAGTTCCGTGCAAACCGGAATATCACAGGATCCCCGCACGTCCGCAGAACATCTGTATGGGAAAATTTGACGGACTGGGCTAAGCTGGCACAAGATCCTGAATTCCAGGAAATTACCGCCGAATTCAGGAAATACGTTACGAATTTAGATGTGCAGCTTTGGGGTCCTTCGCCAATATCCCCGGAGCCGATCAGGCCTTGAAAACACAAAGTCAAAAAATTTCTGATTGAAAATGATTATTTATGCCAACAAATCTTCCACCAGAATATTTCAGAGCTGAACAAGCTTTCAGAGAAGCTGAATCATCCGCTGCAAAAATTTCTGCTCTCGAAGAAATGATGAGCACCATTCCCAAGCATAAAGGGACTGATAAACTCCGTGCAGATTTGAGAAGAAAAATCTCGAAGCTGAAGGACGAACAGCAGAAGAAGAAAGGAGCCGGTAAACACGAATCGGAGTATCATATTGAAAAGGAAGGTGCAGGAAGAGCAGTTCTGATTGGATTTGAGAACACAGGCAAGTCATCTATAGTTGAAGCTTTGACTAATGCAGCTCCAAAAATTTCAGAAGCACCGTTTAGCACCTGGCAGCCTTTGCCTGGCATGTTGGAGGTCGAAGACATTCAGATCCAGCTTGTTGACACACCACCGTTAAGCAAAAATTACAATCAGCCTGAATTATATGATCTCATAAGAAGCGCAGAATTAATTTTAATTATTGTTGACCTGCAGGCAAATCCTTTTCAGCAGCTTGAGAATACACTGAATCTATTAAATGAGCATAAGATCATCCCTAAACAGTGGAAAGATAAAACTATTGATGACAGAAGAATTGAATTTATTACCGTTCTGGTAATTGTAAATAAAGATGATGATGACAATTTTGATGAAGACTTCCAGGTTTTCAAAGAGTTGACAGAAACTGATCTGCCAATGATTCCTATTTCAGTAACGAATAAGCGAAATTTTGATAAGCTCAAAAGTCAGATATTCGATAAGATGGAAGTCATAAGGATTTACTCAAAGCCGCCAGGCAAGGAACCTGATTTGACAAAACCTTTCATTCTGAAAAAAGGCAGCACAATAGAAGAGCTTGCCGGGAAAGTTCATCACGATTTTGTGTTCAACCTGAAAACTGCAAGGGTTTGGGGTAAAAATGTTTTTGATGGACAAATGGTTGGTCGTGATCACATTCTTCACGATAAAGATGTTGTTGAACTGCATATTTGATTATTTTCTTAATTCAACAATTGCAAAAATAAAATAAACTTAAATGGTTTATTAGCTTTAACAATTATCAAAAGACTGATTATCTTTTATAACGATTATTCAAAATAATTTCAGAAATAGTTAAAATGAATTCTTCAATAAAACATCAACTTGTAAAATTAATTAATGGAAGATTTTACTTCCGTTTACCTGATAAAAAACGTCGCAAAATTGAAGGACAGGCATATAAGCACGGTTACGAGGTTCGCCTGGTTGCCAAAGACAAAATTGAATTAAAAAAACTTCAATCGCTTCTGAAAGATTTGGAATTTGATATCGGAAAGCCGTTTACCAAAGGATCGCAGCTTGTCCAACCAGTGTATGGTAAATACCAGGTGGAAAAGCTCAAAACCATTCTCAAATAATGATTTATAAAATAGATACTGATCTATATTAATAAATTAAAAATTTGCTTAACTTTTACTTTAAGCAGTTCATTTTGAAAATCTAATCTGATTAAATTGAAGAATTGAATGATTATTTATACGTTTGAATTAAGAATTTATTCTAAAAGGAGAAATTATGGGGATAATAAAAAAGTTTATCGGTCCATCATCAAAATATGATGACAGCATTCCATATACTTACATTGCTAAGGTAAGAATCATTGAACGGGATGATAAACTTGTCAACCACTACTTCGCTGACACAATCTGCGGTCTGATTGAATATTTGAGTAACAATAATATTCTCCCGGAGGATGTCGAGCTATTTGCCTGCTACCAGAAAAAAGAAATTCCGATCGACAAGAAATATTGTCTTTCAGAAAAGGGAAAATGGCTCGAAAGACCTGAGATCTGTCATTCGCTTGAAGAGCATTACAAACAGTCAGTGGAAGAACAATATAAAGGTCACGTTGAACTTGGTGAATGTTCTTACGAAGACCGTGACCGTGAAGGCAGCGGACCGTATTAAAAATAAATTTTATTAGAATCTTATTATTCGCTAAAATTAAATTTTTTCTGAGGAGAAATTATGAGAGTAATAATTTATTCAATCTTCCTTTCTATAAATTTTACCCTTACCATACAGCCTTGTTGGTGTGCTTTTTCTCATCCTTCTGAGGCTTTTCAAAAAGCTGATCTTATTTTCATAGGTCTTTCAATTCCTGCAGGAGAAGATTCGTTAAGCTTTGACAATCCTGGACCTAAAATGCGGTTTAAAATTGAAAAACTCTTTAAAGGAAATGAGGATGATGTAGTTGAAATTTATTCAGAGTGGAGCACTTGTGGACTTTATTTACCCACAGGATATAGATTTCTCGTTTATGCAAGAATAACTAAAGACGGCACATATCATACAGGGAAATGTACAAGAACTAAGTTACTCTCAGGGGCAGAAGTTGATTTACTTTTTTTAGAGGGATTGCCTGAAACGCTCCATCAAACTTCTGTTGTCGGACATCTTTATAACTACGAAGATCCCACAAAAAATTACTGGCAACTACCACCATTCAGTAATGTTGAAGTCAGAGTTTTCAACGATAGGAATAATTATAAAACTACTACAGACAACAATGGGTTTTATAAATTTATAAAGATTGAACCCGGCCAGTATAATTTTTCTTTTGGAGTAAACGAAAACTACACAACACGATTTTCTAATGACGCAACAATTGAACTCACACAAAATGAATTTCAGGAAGTTGATCAAATATTGGTACCTAATGGTATAATTTGCGGAAATCTTACTGACATTAATGGTAAACCTCTACACAGGGTGTTCGTTGAAATTTTGCCTCTTGATACTTTAGTTCGTACATCAAGCTATATTATGGATCGTGGATCATTAACCGATTCAACGGGTTTTTTTCGTTTCAGCCGAATTCCACCAGGCGAATATTACCTCGGAATTAATATCCAGGACAGGGAACCAATTACTTTGAGGTATATTAAGGCATTTTACCCCGGCGTTGACAGTATTCATAAGGCACAAAAAATAGTAGTAGCTTTTGGTGATAGCATTGGAGGCTTACAGTTCAGACTACCATCAGATAAAGGAATATTTTATTTGAAAGGAAAAGTGTTCTTGGAAGATTCAACCTTACGGGTTGGTGGTAAAGTTCAGCTCAGAACAACAAGAGATCCATTGAATTCTGAACTCATAGATCAGTCAACGATTAATGTATATAACAAGTTCTCACTTGTGTTTCTTGATGGAATGGAAGGCTGGATTCATGTAAACGTGACGGACCTATATCCCAAAAGCGAGAGTAATCCGGAAATAGAGGTTCCTGAACCGATCTATTTTAAGGCAGAGAAAGACGTTACCAATATGAATATTACTATCCGGAAAAAATTTAAATAATGAAAGTATACTAATGATAAATAAACATTCTCATGTGCTACGTACCGTACAATTGTTCACACTTTTAGTTTTATTTTTCTCCTGTTCAACCAAAGTTAGTAAATTACCTTATAAGCAGCCCGATAGCTATCTTTCCCCTAAATACGAAGATCAGTCATTCAAAAATGTTTCAATGGATATCTGTTATCCCTTTATTGATTTTGAAAATGTTCCGCCTTACACTGATTCTGCACACGCTTCTACGATGAAGGATTTTTATGATTCTTTTATCGAGTACTTTCCACAAGGGATAAAAACTTTTTCATCAGTTACGCAAACGGGCTGGATTTTTTTTGAACCTGATTATATGGACGAATCAATTGAATATTACACTAAGACTAAGGATAGTTTGGATTTTTATGTTTCTCTACCTGATTCTCTCTCAAATTTTCAGAAAAAAAGTAAAGCTGATTTCCTGATTATTACTCAATATGCATCATTTACTATTACTCCACCTGACTCACTAAATCCCAAAAGCAAATACTCAACTTCACTTGATTTTGAATTTTCTATTTGGGATAGAATGACTTCTGATTTGGTTGCTGTGGAAAAAGTAAATGCGAAAACTGAATTTGATCGGTTAGTAAATAAATGGCCATATCGTTCGGCTATGATGAAGATGGCATCACTACTTTTTGAAAAGTTACCAATGTTTGAAAAGTAAATAATTATTACTATGTAAATAAAAATATTATTCATCAAGCTTATTTTACTTTGTGGAAACAATAACTTCAATACTTTTAGGAATCGGACTTAGTGCTGCAACAGGATTCAGGATTTTTGTTCCGTTCCTTGTTGCAAGTGTTGCAGCTATAACCGGCTACCTTCCTCTTTCACCTTCGTTCGAATGGATAGGAACTTATCCGGCTCTGATATTATTTGGAGCCGCAACAATACTGGAAATCGCTGCTTACTATATTCCCTGGCTTGATAATCTGTTAGATTCAATTGCGACTCCTGCTGCATTTATTGCTGGAGCAATTTTAATGGTTGCAGTTGTCAGTGGTTTACCGCCATTAGCAAAATGGGCTTTAGCTATAATCGCAGGAAGTGGTGCTGCCGGAATTGTTCAAACCGGAACAACATTAACACGAGCTGCATCAACTACAACTACTGGCGGGTTGGCAAATCCAATTGTTTCAACTGTGGAAGCGGGATCATCTTTTGGATTGTCTTTGCTTGCCATTTTGTTACCCGTGATCGCTGGATTAGTAACCATTGTCTTTTTGTTTTGGATAGGAAGTAAAGTAATTAAAAAGCTTAAAGGAAAGCAGCGAAACCAACTGTAATCTCAGTTATGAGGTATCTTTGAGTCTCACGCCATTTTAGGATTGACACATAGTTGTTTAAGAAGTAGGTTTAAGTAGTTCGATTCAATAATTTTTCAAGGAGAATTTCGATGAAAACTACATCCTCTCTAACCATCCTTTTTCTATTCCATTTATTTTCAGTTACAAACTTTGCACAAGGAGAAGCAGCAGTTCCTTTTTTATTGATTAATCCATCACCATCTCTAAGCGCAATGGGTGCAACAGGAACAGCACTACCAACTGAAGATCCATTTGGATTTTTATGGAACCCTGCTCAATTGGGATACACAAGCCAGACGAATAATCTTTCGTATATTTTCTATCCATCAAAGATAGATTGGCTTGGGTTCGATCAATTAGAATTAAAAGGAATAGCATTAAATGCAGGATATAACTTTAAAGACTTAATAGGATTTCCACTGAGTTTTGGATTTGGTTATTCCAATGTGAATTTTGATTATGGTACGTTTGTCATCACTGATCCGGGTGGTCCCGATCCTATTGGTACAATTGAACCAGAGGATTATTACAATGCCTATTCTTTTGGATTGGGCGTTGACTTTGGCGTTCAGATAAGTGTTGGATATACAATAAAAGATATTACTTCAATTCTTGCTGATGCTCCTGCCGGTGCTGATTCATTGCAATTAAAAGCTGAAACAACAGTAAACGACTTTGGAATTCTTTTGAATGTTCCCGTACTAAAATTAATTGATGATAAGATGCAAATTCCGTTGGATGAAAACCTGTTTGCCCTACCAACATTCAATTTTTCCTTGGGTTATTCAAAATCTAATATTGGTGATTCAGTTACATACTTCGATCAATTTCAGTCTGACCCTCTTCCCCGTGTTGAAAGAATTGGTTATGGTATTTCAACAGGTTTTGATTTAGTCACTGATGACTTTAGGATTAACGCATTTAATCTTTCATTTACTGTAGAAGCCGAGGACCTTCTGGTTTCAAGAAGTTCACCGAATCAAACTCATTGGGAATATCAGGATGATCTGGATTTCTGGAAAAATATTGTGCAGATTGAGGGTGATGAGAAAATTGTTTCCCGGACCGGCACAAAGCTGGATTTTGTCGAGACATTTACTTTAAACTTTGGACACTTTTCTGGACGAGGATTTGATCAAAGGAAAACGAATGGCTACGAATTGAGAGCCAAAGGACTACTTAAGCTTTGCGCATTGTGGGCAAAGCATCCCGTTACGGATTTCTTAAGAGATCATTTTGACATTAGATATTATAACACAAACTACTTTGCTGATCACGATCTTGAAACAAAGATGACCGGGTTGGCATTTTATGTTCACAATTTGAATGAGTTGTTCTAGTTCAAATACAAAGTATACTCAATCAAGCTAATTAAGATTTTCAAGGAGAATCTCGATGAAAACTACATCCTCTCTAGCCATCCTTTTTCTATTCAATTTATTTTCAGTTACAAACTTTGCCCAGGGAGAAGCAGCAGTCCCATTTTTGTTGGTAAATCCGTCACCATCTCTTAGTGCAATGGGTACAACAGGAACAGCACTACCAACTGAAGATCCTTTTGGATTCTTATGGAACCCGGCTCAACTAGGATACATAAGCCAAACAAATAATCTTTCATACATTTTCTATCCTTCAAAAGTTGATTGGCTCGGATTTGGTTGGCTTGAATTAAAAGGAGCCGCATTTAATATCGGTTATAACTTTAAAGACATAATTGGAGTCCCGCTGAGTTTTGGTTTTGGTTATGCAAATTCTGATTTTGATCATGGCCCCACTGATATAATCGAACCTCCTTCTGCACCTGAAAGAGATTATTATGATGCTTATTCATTTGGCTTAGGGTTTGACTATTTTGTCCAATTGAACGCAGGATTTACTATTAAAGATGTTACTTCGATCATCAAATATTATGGAGTATCCGGATTGGAAGAGGTAACAGCAAGATCGACCGTGAATGATTTCGGAATACTTTTAAATGTACCAGCATTAAAATTAGTTGATGATAATATGAAGCTTCAGCTGGATAAAAATTTATATGCTAAACCAACTTTTAATTTCTCTTTGGGATATGCAAAATCAAACATTGGTGATGAAATAGAATATAATATCGGACCTGGTCAAGCCGATCCACTTCCAAGAACAGATAGATTAGGATACGGCATATCAACAGGTTTTGATTTGGTCACAGATGATTTCAGAATAAATGCTTTTAATCTCTCGTTCACAGTTGAAGCTGATGATATTTTAATTAGAAGGGAATCAATGTCAAGCGATTGGGAATATCAATCGACTTTAAGTGATTTGAAATTCTGGAAGAACATAGTTGAAATCGAAGGTGATGAAAAAATTGTATCACATGCTGGTACAAAGCTC
>Ga0209498_1001659_pt1 | contig 13646 bp, 10 predicted proteins | sample WalLakDeSediment_FD_184131 | JGI IMG/M metagenome (GOLD analysis project Ga0209498, IMG submission 184131) | Lake sediment microbial communities from Walker lake, Nevada to study Microbial Dark Matter (Phase II) - Walker Lake 11/02/13 Deep... | ecosystem: Environmental > Aquatic > Freshwater >...
CGGCGCCGAGCGGGAGGAGCGGCGCGTGCCGCCGCCCGATGTCGAGGCGCTGCGTGAGCGCCTGTGGAAGGTGCTCGAGGCGGAGGGCCAGACGCTGGCCGCCGTCACGGCCGGCATGTTCGCGGGGCGGGTCAGCGAGCGGGTCGGCCAGCGCGTCGTCGAGGTGCGGCGCGCCGCGGCCGAGCGACTGGTGCAGCAGTACTGTATCGCCAAGGGCGTGGCCGTCGCGGTGAACCCCGTGCCGGTCGCCGACCTGCTGGCTGCGGCGGCGCTCGATGCCGGGCTGGTGTTTCACTTGTCGCGGTTGTACGCCCTGCCGCTGTCGCGGGCCGAGGCCGGCTCACTGGTCACGGTGATCGCGACGCAGATGACACTGCTGATGGGCACGGTCTGGCTCACGCACTTTTTGTCCGCCGCACTGAAGGCCGGCACCGGCGGGCTGTCCACCCTGCTGACCGCCGGCGCGCAGGGCGCCGTAGCCTATTACGGTACGTACATGATCGGGCGCGTCGCGGAGCGGTATTTCGCCCAGGGCAAGTCCTGGGGCGACGGCGGACCCAAGGCCGTGGTGCAGGAGATCCTCGAGTCCGTCGATCGGGACTCGCTGCTCGCGCAGGCGCGCCAGGATCTCGCCGCCCGGTTGAGGAAGTAGCCCGGTGCCCTGCTAATATCCGCGCCAACGACAAGAACAATGATCGTCGGGGGGCTTGATGAAGAGGTCGCCGTACGTCTGCTTCTCCCATGGCAAGGAGAGTGGACCCTGGGGCACGAAGATCGCTGCCATGGCAGACCTCGCGCGGGATCGCGGGCTGGCGGTCGAAAGCCTGGATTATCGTGGGATCGACGACCCTGGCGCGCGGGTCGCCAGGCTGGTCGCCCATTGCGAGGGCATCGATCGTCCGCTGGTGCTGGTCGGCTCGAGCATGGGCGGCCACGTGGCGGCGGCGGCCTCCGCGCAGTTGCCGGAGGTGCTGGGGCTGTTCCTGATCGCGCCCGCTTTCTACATGCCGGGCTACGAGTCGCTCACGCCGGAGCCGCGCGCCCGGCGCATCGCGATCGTGCACGGCTGGCGCGACGACGTCGTACCTGCCGCGAACAGCATCCGGTTCGCTGCGCAGCATCGCGCCGGCCTGCACCTGATCGACGGCGACCATCGGCTGGTCGATCACGTCTTCGAGATCAACCGGTTCTTCGACTGGTTCCTCGACGACCTCTAGCCCCGCAGCCGCTTCCCGGCCTTACTTGCGCTCGGCGATGGCCTTGGCGGCGATCCGGTCGATCACGCCGGGCGCGAAAATCTTCAGGAAACGGCCCAGCTTGCCTCGCGTCGAGGTGATCAGGATCCGCCGGCGCGCGGCCATGGCGCGCACCATCAGGGCGGCGCACTCGTCCGCCGTCATGATTTTCGATTCCTGCATCGGGCTGTCGCCCAGCGGCCGGCCCTCGCCGTCCAGGGCGCGCCGGTGGATCTCCGATACCACGAAATCGGGGCAGACGGTGGTCACGGTGACGCCGCTGCCGGCCAGCTCGATGCGCAGCGAGTCAAAGAAACCGATGACGGCGTGCTTGCTGGCGCAGTAGGCGCTGCGTGACGGCACCCCGGTCAGGCCCGCCACGCTGGCCACCGGGACGATCCGCCCGCGCGACGCCTTCAGGTGCGGCAGGGCCGCGATGGTGAGCCAGGCGACCGAAAAGTAGTTGAGCTCCATGACCTCCCGGAAGATCGCCGTGTCGCGGATCTCGTCCACCCGCGCCCACATGGTCCGGCCGGCGTTGGCGACCAGGGTGTCGAGTCGCCCGAACCGCGCCACGGTGGCTGCCACCAGCGCCCGGCATTGCGCCTCGTCGGTGAGGTCGCCGGGCACCACCAGGGTCTCCGCACCCGCCGCACGGCAGGACTCCGCCAGGGCCTCGAGCCGCGCGGCGTTGCGGGCGGCGAGCACGAGCTTCGGTCCCTGCGGCGCCAGCGCCACGGCCAGCGCCCGGCCGATGCCCTCTGACGCGCCCGTGATCACGACCACGTTGTCCCTGAATTCGTTCATCGGCCGCTCCGCTGTGGTGGATCGGGCGATACGCTAACATTCCCGGGACCTGAGCAAGCAATCCGGAGACCAAGGATGCGTCACTCCAGCCTGGCCGCACTGTGCACGGTATGTCTCGCGCTGGCCGCCTGCGGCGAGCCGCCCCCGCCCAAGCCCGTGGACGAGACGGTGTTCAGGGACCAGGTGCGTGCGCTCGACAAGGCGCGCGGCGTGGAGGACCAGCTCGAGGAGCGCAAGCGCGAACTCGACCGGCAGGTGGAGCGGGACGAAGGCGGAGACCGGTGATGGAACGCGTCGTCGAACCGGAACTCATGGACGACGAGGCGCAGGCGCGGGCCTACGCCGAGGCTGATTTCGAGGAACCGAATGCGCGCTTCGTGACGCTGTGCCACGAGTTCGTCGCGCGCCTGCCTGCCGGCGCCGCAGTGCTCGACCTGGGTTGCGGGCCAGGCGACATTACGCTCCGGCTCGCGGCGGAGCACCCCGGTGTGGAGGTGCATGGCCTGGACGGTTCTGCGGCCATGCTCGCCTTCGGGCGCGCGGCGCTCGCCGCCGACGACGCGCTGCGCGCACGGGTGCAACTGATCGAGGGCCTGGTGCCCGACGCCGAGTTGCCCCGTCCGGCGTACGAGGCGGTGGTCTCGAACAGCCTGCTGCACCATCTCCACGACCCGGCCGGGCTATGGCGGATGATCCGGGCGCGCGGCGCGGCCGGCGCTGCGGTGGTGGTGATGGACCTGATGCGGCCGGCCAGCGAGGCGGCGGCCAGGGCGCTGGTGGACGAGTACGCGGGCGAGGAGCCCGAGGTGCTGCGGCGGGATTTCTACAACTCGCTGCTCGCCGCGTTCGAGCCCGGTGAGGTGCGGCAGCAGCTGGCAGCCGCCGGCCTCGGCCATTTCAGCGTCGAGGAGGTGAGCGACCGCCACCTGGTGGTGCGCGGCAGGATCTGAGCCGGACGACTCAGTTGCCGAGGGCGTCCACGAAGCGCTTGCGCCAGGCGTGTATGTCGTTGGCGCGCAGCACTTGCATCATGGCGGCGTGCCGTTCCTTGCGCTCCTCCAGCGACATCTCCGTCGCCTTGAGGATGGCATCGGCCATGCCGATCGAATCGTAGGGGTTCACCAGCACGGCGCTGTCCCCGAGCTCGGCCGCCGCCCCCGCAAGGCGGGATAACACCAGCACCCCCGGGGTCTCCGGATCCTGAGCCGCGACGAATTCCTTGGCGACCAGGTTCATGCCGTCGCGGATCGGCGTAACGAGGCCGATCCGCGCCAGGCGGAAATAGCCCATCAGCATTTTTCGCGATATGCCCCGGTTGATGTAACGGATCGGGGTCCAGTCCGGTTCAGCGAAACGCCCGTTGATATGGCCGGCCGACCGCTCCAGCTCGTGGCGGATGTCCTGGTAGGCACGCACGCCGGTTCGCGTGGGCGAGGCGATCTGCAGGAAGACGATATTGCGGTGACTCGCCGGGTGCCGTTCCAGCAGGGTTTCGAAGGCGCGGAATCGCTCCGGCAGGCCCTTGCTGTAGTCCAGCCGGTCCACGCCGATCGCCAGGTCGCGCTCGCCGATGTCCTGCGCGAGCCTTTGCACGGCAGCTGAGCGCAGCGAGGTTTCCGCCTGCTCCACGGCCTCCTCGACATCGATGCCGATGGGAAAGGCGTCCACCAGGATGCGACGATTCAGCACGACGATCCGGCCGTCCGGAGCGCGCTCGCCGCCCAGCCCGGCGGCGCGCAGGGCGCCGAGGAAATTCTCGCAGTCCTGCACTGTCTGGAAGCCCACCACGTCGTACTGGGCCAGCGCACTCAGCAGTCCGCGATAACCGGGCAGCGTTCGCAGCACATCGAAGCCTGGAAACGGCACATGCAGGAAGAAGCCGATCGGCTGATTCACGCCCGCCCGGCGCAGCTCCTCCGCCATCGGGATGAGGTGATAGTCATGCACCCAGATCCGATCATCATCGCGCAGCAACGGCCGGAGCTTGCGCGCGAAGACCTCGTTGACCCGCGCATAGGCGTCATGGTGTTCGCGCTGGTACTTGAAGATGCCGAGCATGTAATGAAAGAGCGGCCATAACGAGCTGTTGCAATAGCCGTTGTAATAGCCGTCGAAATCGGTCTCGTTGATGTCGATGGTGGCAAAAGTGATTTCGCCGTGACGCTCCAGCCTGGCGTCCGAGGCTTCGCCCACGCAGGTCTTGCCGCCCCAGCCGAACCAGATGCCGCCGGACTGGCGCAGCGCGGCAAGGATGCCGACGGCGAGGCCGCCTGCCGATTTGCCGCCGGCAGGCGCGGCGACCCGGTTGGACACTGCGATCAGGCGGCTCAAAACGCGTCCTCCCAAGGCTTGCTCAGGCGGATTGCGCCAAGGATGATGCCGACCAGGCTGTAGGTCTGCGGGAAGTTGCCCCACAGTTCCCCGGTCCTTACGTCGAGATCCTCGGAGAGCAGCCCGAGCCGGGTGCGGCACTTCAGCATCTCCTCGAACAGTTCGCGCGCTTCGTCCTTGCGCCCGATTTCCGCGAGCGCATTGATGTACCAGAAGGTGCAGATGTTGAAGGCGACCTCGGGCTCCCCGAAGTCGTCCGCCTCGCCATAGCGGAACATGTGCCGGCCGCGCCGCAGGTGCTTCTCGAGGCACTCGACCGTACTGCGGAAACGCGGATCTTCCGCCGCAAGAAAACCAAGGTCACTGATCAGCAGCATGCTCGCATCCAGGCTCTTGCCGCCGAAGCTCTCCGTGAAGCAGGCCTGTTCTTCGTCCCAGGCCTCCTTGCAAATCACGGCATGAATGCGGTCCGCGCTGGCGCGCCAGCGTGCAGCGCGCGCATCGTCGCCGAGGTGCACGGCGATCCGCGCGAGGCGATCGCAGGCGGCCCAGCACATCATGCTGGAGAAGGTGTGCACGCGGGCGCGGCCGCGGTACTCCCAGATGCCGGCGTCCGGCTGGTCGAACAGCGCGACCGCGCGTTGCCCGATCTGTTCCAGCAGCGCCAGCTGCTCGGGACCGGCCGGCGTGGTGAGGCGGCGATCAAAGAAGGCCTGGGCGGAGGACAGCACAACCGCGCCGTAGACGTCGTTCTGGACCTGCTCATAGGCCTGGTTGCCCACGCGCACCGGCCCCATGCCGCGGTAGCCGGGCAGGTGCTCCACCACGGATTCAGTGAGATCGGACTCACCGCCGATGCCGTACACGGGCTGCAGGCCCTTGCCGTCGCTCGCCGCGGTCACGTTGAGGATCCAGCCCAGGTAGGCTTCCATGGTGCGCGTTGCGCCAAGGCGGTTGAGCGCATGCACCACGAAAAAGCTGTCGCGCAGCCAGCAGTAACGGTAATCCCAGTTGCGGGCGCTGCCAGGCGCTTCGGGGATCGAGCTGGTCATTGCCGCGATGATGGCGCCGGTATCCTCGAAGGAACACAGCTTCAGGGTGATCGCGGCCCGGATCACCGCCTCCTGCCACTCGAAGGGCACGGCGAGGCCGCGCACCCAGCCCTGCCAGTAGGCCCGCGTCTCCTCGAAATGCGCCCGGCTGGTGCGCGCCACCGACTCCGGCAAGCTCTCGTCCGGGCCGAGGATGAAACTCATGGGCTTCAGGAGTCGGAACGGCCGTTCCTCCCTGACATAGCTCAGTGATGCGTCGGTGGTGAGGCGCAGGGTGAGGTCGGGCAGGAGGTAACGCACATGGTTGCTGCCGAAGGTCTGGCGGGCATCCTCCGCCCCGTAGTTGCCGGCCGGCCGCAGCCGCACCGTGATGCGCGGGTTGCCGGTCACCGGCTCGAGGTAGCGCACGAACATGACGGGATGAAAGACACGCTCGAATTGCTCGAAACGCGGTGCAAAATCGACGATCTTGATGCAGCCGCCGCGAGTGTCATAAAGCCGCGTCTCGAGGATCGGCGTGTTGGTGACGTAGTTTTGTTCCGCCCGGTCGAAGTCCTCGAGCACGATCTCGAAGACGCCGCGCTCCACTTGCTGCTGGTCATCCATGAGCAGGGCGCAGAACACGGGATCACCGTCGAAGCGCGGCATGCAGGCCCACACCATGCGGCCGAGTTCATCGACCAGCGCGCTGACCTGGCAATTGCCGATCACCGCCAGTTCGAGCGACGCTTCATTGTTCCGGGACATTGATGTGCTCCATGCAATGGCTCAACCAGTCGAGAACGGCCGCCACGTCGGCGGCGACGAAGTGGGCGGCGGAGCCTTCGCCTGCGCCCACCCGGATGGAGACGCCACCCAGCGCATTGACGGCCCGGAAGCCGTCCTCGTCGGTCACGTCGTCGCCAACGAACACGGGATGCCGGCCGAGGAACGGCGTTTCGCGCATGAAATCCGCCACGGCGGTGCCCTTGTCGCGGCCGGACGGCTTCAGTTCGAACACCATCTTGCCATGCTGGACATGGAAGTCCTCGCCCGCGGCCTCGCGCGCCAGTCCGATGCGGCGCCGGCACTCGTCCTCCAGCGCCGGCGCGCCGCGGTAATGCAGCGCGAGCGCCGCGCCCTTGTCCTCGAGCAACAGCCCCGGCCGGGATTGCACGAAATCCAGCAAGCCCCCGCGCGCCGCGGCGATCCGCCCGGCGTAGCCTTCGGGATAGTGCACCCCGCCGCCCGCATCGCGGCGTTCGAGCCCATGGAGGCCGGCGGCCGGCAGGCTGAGCGGCGCAAAAATGCGGTCGAGGCTGGCGATGGTCCGGCCGCTCACCAGCGCCAGCGCGCCGTCCAGGGAGCGGGAGGCTGCGGCGAGGAGCCTGGTGAGTCGTGGTCCGGCATGCACCGCGTCCGGATGCTGCGCGATCTCCAGCAGCGTCCCGTCCACGTCCAGAAACAGGGCCCAGCGGGAGTCCCAACCAGGTAGCTCGGGCGGCAAGGTCATTGCCCAAGGGTAAAGGGCGCGGCTGCTGAACGCCAAACGGGGCGGCAGAAAGACGGCGGATGCTTACGCGCGCCCCGCACCGCGGGTACACTCCCGGGCCTCATGTACCCATGGCACGGACTTTGGCGCCTGGCGCTGTTGCTGACGAGGAAGCTGCTGTTCCTCTGGGTGCGTACGCGCACCATCGATTCGCAGCTCCAGCGCCTCGGCGCCCTGGCCGGGCAGCCGATCTGCTACGTCCTCGAGCATCCGGGCATGGGCGACACGGCGGTGCTCGAGCAGGAATGCATTCGCCACGGCCTGCCGCGGCCGAGCGCGGGGCTCGCGCTGGACACGGGCAAGGAGTGGCGCGCCGTCGCCTTCCTGCGGGCGTCGCGCGGCCGCAAGCGCCAGCCGGCCCGCCTCGAGCGGCTCGCGCAGGCAGTCCAGGCGAGCCAGGTCAAGGAAGTCGTGATCGTCCCGGTGTCCATCTACTGGGGTCGCTCGCCCGAGAAAGAAGGCTCGCTGCTCAAGCTGCTGTTCTCGGAAGACTGGCGAATCGTCGGACGCCTCCGCAAGCTGTTCATGATCATCTTCCAGGGGCGTGACGTGCTGGTTCAGTTCAGCGAGCCGGTACTCATGTCCGGGCTGGTTGCGGCGGGTCCCAACCCGGCGCTGGTAGCGCGCAAGCTCGGGCGCGTCCTGCGGGTGCACTTTCGCCGGTTGCGGATCGCCACCATCGGCCCCGACCTTTCGCACCGCCGTACCCTGTTGAACCAGGTGTTGAACTCCGATCCCGTGCGGCGTGCCATCCGGCGCCACAGCGACGTCAACAAGGTGCCGATCCAGAAGTCGGTCGCCAAGGCCCGCCGCTACGCCAACGAGATTGCCGCGAACTACAGTTACACGACCGTCCGCGTCATGGAGCGCCTGCTCAGCTGGTTGTGGAATCGCCTGTACGACGGCGTCGAGGTCGGCGGCGCGGAGCGCCTCAAGGCCGTCGCGGAAGGCAACGAGATCATTTACGTCCCCTGCCACCGCAGCCACATCGATTACCTGCTGCTGTCCTACGTGGTTTACAAGAACGGCCTGGTACCGCCGCACATCGCTGCCGGGGTCAACCTCAACATGCCGGTCATCGGCCCGATCCTGCGCAGCGGCGGCGCGTTCTTCATGCGGCGCAGCTTCCGGGATGATCCGCTCTACGCCGCCGTGTTCCGCCGCTACTTCTCGCTCAACCTCGCCAAGGGCGTGGCGATGGAATACTTCATCGAGGGCGGGCGGAGCCGCACCGGGCGCCTGTTGCCGGCGAAGCCGGGCATGCTGGCGATGACCGTGCGCGCTTATTTGCGGGAACCGGTGCGCCCGGTCGTGTTCGTGCCGGTTTATTTCGGCTACGAACGCCTGTTCGAGGGGCGTTCCTACGTGTCCGAGCTGGCCGGCAAGCCCAAGCAGAAGGAAAGCGTGCTCGGGATCCTCAAGGCCGTGCGGCAGCTGCGCCGCGAGTTTGGCCGGGTGCACGTGAACTTCGGCGAGCCGTTCTTCCTCGAGGACGTGCTGAGCACCCACCGCCCCGGCTGGCGGATGGAGCCGGTCGAGGAGGACGAGAAGCCGACCTGGTCCGGACCGGTGGTGGAACATCTCGCCGACGAGATCCTCAAGCGCATCAACGCGGCGGCGGCGGTCAGCCCGGTGAACCTGCTGGCCATGGTCCTGCTGGCGACGCCGCGCCAGAGCATGGTCGAACTGCCGCTGGTGCGCATGCTCGAACTGTTCACCGCGATCCTCCGCGAGGCGCCCTACCACCCGGACGTCACGGTGACGGACATGGGCGGGGCCGACATGATCGCTTACGGCGAACGCCTCGGCTTGCTCGAGCGCAAGCCGCACCGCCTCGGCGACATCATTTCGCTCGCGCCCGAGGAAGCGCTGCTGGCGACCTTTTTCCGCAACAACGTCGGCCACCTGCTGGCGCTGCCGTCCATCGTGGCCTGCTGCTTTCTCGACAAGTCCGTGCTCGCCGTCGAGCGAGTGCACGGGCTGGCGCGAATGGTCTATCCCTACCTGGGCGGAGAGCTGTTCCTGCGCTGGGGGCCGGAGCAGCTGGAAGCGGAGGTGGAGCGGGTCATCGCAACGCTGGTCGAGCACGGCCTGTTGCGGCTCGACGCGGGCCAAGACGCGGGCCGGCGATTCTTGCGACGCCCCGCGCCGCAGACCCCGGAGGCCATCCAGCTGTGGGTGCTGGCGCAGTGTTCCGTGCAGACGCTGGAGCGCTTCTACATGACCGTGGCGCTGCTTTCGAAACACGGTTCCGGAACCCTGCGCCCCGGTCAGCTGGAGGATCTCTGTCACCTGATGGCGCAGCGAATGTCCATGCTGTTCCAGTTCAGCGCGCCCGAATTCTTCGACAAGTCGCTGTTCCGCGGCTTCATCGGCCGGCTGAGGAAAAACGGCGTGCTGCGCACCGACGAGACCGGCCTGCTGGTGTTCGACGACGGGCTCGCGCGCGCCATGGAGGACGCCCGGTTGTTCCTTGGCGATCGCCTCAGGCAGGACGTTTTGCAGGCGATGAATCTTTAGTCGCACCGCGGTGACGTGCTGCGTTGCAGCGCGCAGCGGCCTGGCTTCGCGCCGGGTATCGCCATTGTTTTGGCGCGGACGCAACAGCCTTTAGCAGTGCAGCGCGGCAAAAGCCTGTTTGTTGATTCAGGATGTTGTTTTCCGTGTACGGATTCTGTAAGAGTAGCGAGACGCGCCGGCTGAGTCCGGTCGCGGGGCACGTGCATAACACAATTCAGAAACTGGGGAGTCTTAATGAGCACGCATCCCTCCAGGGCCCGTCCGGGCAACGGACGCATCCTGGCGACCGCAATTGCGACCGCGCTTGCTGCAGGCTTTGCAGCACCGGCGTCTGCGGTGCCAATCCAGACAGACAACTGGTCCGGCAGCTGGGATACCACGCTGTCCTACGGCGCGCTGTGGCGCGTTGAGAGCCCGGACTGCCGCCTGATCGCGAACGCCAACGGTGGCTGCGGACGCAGCGCCAACATCGACGACGGCAACCTGAACTTCGACACCGGCATCGTTTCGAACGCCGTCAAGGCGACGTCCGAGATCGAGCTCAAGTTCCGCGACTCGTGGGGCGTGTTCGCGCGCGGCACGACGTTCTGGGACTGGGAAGCCGGCCAGACCAACCGCACCGAGCTTACCGACAGTTCCCTGCACCGGGTCGAGCAGGGCGGCCGGATGCTCGACTACTTCGTGTTCGTGCCCTTCAACATGGGCAGCGCGCCGGCCGAGTTCCGCCTCGGCAACCAGGTCATCAGCTGGGGCGAGAGCACCTTCATCCAGGGCGGCGTCAACCTCACCAACCCGGTGGAAGTCGCCCAGCTGCGTGTGCCAGGCGCCGAGCTCAAGGAAGCGCTACTGCCGCAGGGCATGGCGTACCTGAGCGTCTCCCCGACGGCAAACTTCAGCATGGAAGCCTACTACCAGTACGACTGGCGCCGGGTGCAGCCCGACCCGGTCGGCAGCTATTTCTCGACCAACGACCTGGCGGGCAAGGGCGGCGACAAGGCGATGCTCGGCTTCGGCCAGTGGTCGGATCTAGGCACGGATTTCCGGCCGCTGGGTGGCGCGTTCGAATCGACTTTCAACTTCGTGCCTCGGGGCGAATCGGTGGTGCCGGACGACGACGGCCAGTACGGCATCGCGCTGCGCTACTTCGCCGACCAGTTCATGGGCGGTATGGAGTTCGGCTTCTATTACCTCCGCTATCACAGCCGCCTCCCGGTGGTCAGCGGGCGGACCGGAACGCAGGCGGGTCTTGGCAATGCCATCGCCTCGGCTCAGGCGCTCGGACTCGCAGCGCAAGGCCTGGCGTCCGGCCTCTCCTTTGACGCCGCGGTGGCTCAGGCGACGGCCTTGGCAACGGGTATAGCCAATACCCTGGGGGGAGACGTTTCTACCGAGCTGCTTAACAAGCGGGCCACCCTCGGCGCCAATGTCTTCCTCGGCGGCGGCAATGTGCAAGGACTGGCCGGCAGCTTCGCCTCGAGCGAGCTGGGGAATACCTCGCGGTATTTCACCGAGTATCCCGAGGACCTGGACCTCTGGGGCTTCAGCTGGAGCGGTTACCTGTTCAACACCGGCATCGCCATCCAGGGCGAGGTCTCGTACAAGCCGGATTCGCCGCTGCAGGTCGACGACGTCGAACTGCTGTTCGCAGCCTTGTCGCCGCTGGAGCAGATTACCGGTACCGCGGGATTCTGCCCGACCAACCCGGCTGCGAGGGGCCCGCTCGGCTGCTTCAACCAGATCGGGGCGTTCGGTCTCAACACCGTCATCCCGGGCTATGTCGAGCTGGACGTCTACCAGGTGCAGACGACCTTCACCTACCTGTCGGGCCCGATGCTGGGCGCCGGCACCGGCGCCTTCGTGCTCGAGCTCGGCATGAACTACGTGCCCGACCTGCCGGACACCAACAAGGGTGGACCAAACAACCGGGGCCTGCGGCTGAACGGCGAGGGCACCTCGCTGTCGGGGAATCGGGAGTTGTCGAGCGCGCATTTCTTCGAACTGGATCCGCGCAGCTCTTTCGCCCACAAGACCTCGTGGGGTTATCGCTTCCGCGGCGCGTTGATCTACAACAACGCCATCGGGCCCTGGACGCTTTCGCCAATCGTGGGCTGGTCGCATGACGTGAACGGCAACAGCCCCGGTCCCGGCGGCAACTTCATCGAGGACCGCTATGCGCTATCCGTCGGCCTGAAGGGCACGCTGCGGAACAAGTACGAGCTGGAGGCGAACTATGCCCAGTTCGGCGGCGCCGGCATCTACAACACCGGCCGTGACCGTGACTTCCTGTCATTCACGGCCAAGGTATCGTTCTAGGAACGCTAGGAGAGTCATCCAATGACCCATTCGAAAACATCAAGGGCTCTCGCCGCGCTGGCGCTGGTGGGGCTGACCGCGCCGGCGATCGCCGAGCGGTTGTCCGCCGACCAGGTCGCCCGCCTCGGCGCGGACCTGACGCCGATCGGCGCCATTCGCGCGGGCAACGACGCCGGCACGATTCCGGAGTGGACCGGCGGCCTTCGCAGCCCGGCGGAAGCCGGCTTCCCGAACTTCGTGTCGGGCGGACACCATCCTGATCCTTTCGCGGACGACAAGCCGCTGTACCGCATCACCGCGGCCAACATGGCGCAGTACGAAGCAATTCTCACCGAGGGCCACAAGGCGATGTTCCGGACCTATCCGGACTATTACATGGATGTCTACCCGACTCGGCGCAGCGCAGCGATGCCGGAACGTATCTACGAGGCGACTCGCCGGATCGCGCCCAGCACGCACCTGATCGAGGGTGGCAACGGCTTCAGCGGCGGCGCCGAGGGCATCCCCTTCCCGATTCCCGAGAACGGCCTGCACGCCATCTGGAATCACATCGTCCGTTACCGTACCGACAGCGCGCGCCGCACCATCGGCCAGGCGCCGGTGACCCGCGACGGCAACTACACGATGGTGATGTTCACCGACGAGTACCTTGGCGCGTACGGCCTGGCGGGCGCCCAGGAAGAGAAGCTGGACAACGTCATCATCTTCTTCAAGCAGACGGTGACGGCGCCGGCCAGGCTGGCGGGCGAGGTGCTGCTGGTGCACGAGACGCTGAACCAGGCGCGCGAGAATCGCAAGGCGTGGATCTATAACCCGGGCCAGCGCCGTGTACGCCGGGCGCCGAACGTGGCCCACGACAACCCGCGCACCGCCGCGGACGGCCTCGCGACCTCTGACCAGCTCGACATCTTCAACGGCAGCCCGGAGCGCTACAACTGGAACCTGGTCGGCCGCAAGGAGATGCTGGTCCCGTACAACAGCTACAAGCTGCACAGCGACAAGCTGAAGTACAGTGACATTCTCAAGCCGCTGCACATCAACCAGGAGCATGCGCGCTACGAGTTGCACCGCGTGTGGGTGGTGGACGCCACGCTGAAGGAAGGCACGCGCCACGTCTACAAGCGTCGCACCTTCTACATCGACGAGGATTCCTGGCAGTCCATGGTGGTCGATTGCTACGACAACCGCGACCAGATCTGGCGCGTCCAGGAAGCGCACTCCATCAACTATTACGACGTGCCTTCGTTCTGGACGACGCTCGAGCTGACCGTGGACCTCCAGTCCGGTCGTTACCTCGGCATCGGCCTGAACAACGAGGAACGCGGGACGTACGATTTCAGCGTGAATTACACGCCGGAAGACTTCAGCCCGGCGTCGTTGCGCCGCGCGGGCGTCCGCTAGACGGTATGACCGGGGGCGCCCGTCCGGGCGCCCCCGGGCTCGACCAGCTCCACCAGAAGAGCGAGGCGCAATCTTCGTGCGGAAACTGACTCGTACCGTCTTCCTGGCCGTGTTGCTGGCGGGCGCGCCCGCGGCCGTGCGCGCCGCGTGCGAGGACCCGGTTCCCGAGAGCGAGTGGTCGATGGTCAAGCCGCTGGCGGATTCGGCGCTGATGCTCGGTATCGCGCAGGTGGGGGACACCTTCGTGGTGGTGGGAGATCGCGGCCATGTGCTCGTCAGCGAGGACGGGGGCAAGAGCTGGCTGCAGAAGCGCACGCCCACTCGGGTGTTGCTGACCGGGGTCTGGTTTCACGACCGCAACCTGGGCTGGGCGGTGGGTCACGATGCCGTCATCCTGCGCACCGAGGACGGCGGCGAGACCTGGTGCCGGGTCCATTTCGCCCCGGAGCTCGAGCG
>Ga0209498_1001660_pt1 | contig 13637 bp, 8 predicted proteins | sample WalLakDeSediment_FD_184131 | JGI IMG/M metagenome (GOLD analysis project Ga0209498, IMG submission 184131) | Lake sediment microbial communities from Walker lake, Nevada to study Microbial Dark Matter (Phase II) - Walker Lake 11/02/13 Deep... | ecosystem: Environmental > Aquatic > Freshwater >...
CGTAGGCGTAGATGCCGACCTCACCACCGACGGGCGTGTATTTATAGGCGTTGCCCACGATATTGGTCAGGATCTGCGCCAGACGGTCGCGGTCGGCATACACCAGAGGCAGGTTCGACGGTAAGACGGTATAGAGGCGCTGCTCCTTTTCCTCCACCTTAGGCTGCAACAAATCTGCCACCTGCTTGACAACATCCTCTATGGCGACCGGCGCCAGTTGTAACACCACGCGCCCGGTTTCGATGCGCGAAATATCGAGCAGGTCGTTGACCAGCGCCGTCAGGCGCTCGGCGTTGCTCTTCACCCGTTTGAGAAAATCACGCTGCATGTCCGACAACGGCCCCGTCGCGCCCATCAAAACCAGATCGACGTAGCCCACAATCGACGTCATCGGAGTGCGCAGTTCGTGCGAAACGGTGGACACAAAATCGCTCTTGGCGCGGTCGGCCTCCACTTCGGACGTGATATCGCGGAAGACCGAAACGACGCCCAAGAACTCTTGCGACGGCGAGACAACCGGCGACAGATGCACGCTGACGAAACGTCGTCCCACTTCCATGCGATGCACCAGGAACTCATCCGTGCCGTAGGCGCCGGGATTGTGCCGCCATTGCTCGATCTGCGCCAGCCACTCGCGCGCAGCGCTGCCGTAAAGACCGAGGATGCCATCCAACGGGCTGCCCAACGCCTGCTCGCGCACCAGCGAGAGGATGCGCTCTGCCGCCGCGTTGAAGAGGATCACTTGGCCGTTTTCGTCGGCCACCATCACGCCATCGGCGATGCCTTCGAGGATCGCCTGATTCTTGGCCGCCTCGATCTGCTGCGCGCGCAACATGCTACCGACGCGCTCGGCCTGTTCGCGGATCAGGCGATACAACTCAGCGTTGTTCAGCGCGTTGCCCAACTGCACCGCCGCCGCCTCAACCAGACGTAGTTCCGGCGCATCGAAGACGTTCTCCACCGGCGATTGCAAGAGGATGACGCCCAGCGATTCTCCGGCTCCGCCCACAATCGGCGCCGCCAAAACCGAGCGCACGGCGGGATCGATCCCCATCGCGCACCGCGCATCCTCGCGGGCATTGGGAATGATCAACGCTTCTTTGTGCGCTAACACCCAGCCAATCACACCTTCTGCGCGGTAAACATGGACGAGACGCCCGCCCGGAGGGATAGGCTCGGTGTATCCGATGGCCGCACGACAGAAGAGCTGCCCGGTGTTGTTATCGAGCAAAACCACGGCGCTGCGCGAGGCTTTGACCGCCTTTTGCAACAGCGAGAGCGCCTGGTTGAGCACACGGTCCATGTCCAGGCTGGCGACCAGTTCGGAGGCGATGTGATAGAGCACGGCGGAGCGGTCGCGTTGCAGGCGCAGTCCTTCCAACGCTTCGGCCAGCTCGCGCGTGCGATCGGCCACCCGCATTTCCAACTCCTCGTTGAAGCGCGTCACCGCTTCGAAGAGGCGCGCATTCTCGACGGCCACCGCAACCTGATCGCCCAGCGCGGTCAACGTGGCGACTTCGGCCGGGGTGAAGTCTCCGGTGATCTTGCGGTCTGCGGCCAGCACGCCGACCGATTTCCCCTCTACCATCAGTGGAACCATAAGCGACGAACCGATGTCCACCAATCCGGCCTTGTAGAGTGGATCGACAGCAGCGTCCTCAATAACCAGGGGCATACCGGTATCCGCCACCCTGTTCACACGCCGGTCGAATATGGTCTCATCCACCAATTCAAGCGCATAGCCGGAGGTAGCCAACGGCAAAAAGCGCCGCTTAGACGCTGCCTGCCGCGCCATTCGAGACGCTCCAACGGCATCTTGTATGAAAATCGTGGCATAATCATAGCCCAACAGGTTGGTCACCGACTGCACGACGGTGTTCAAGACCAGGGGCAAGTCCAGCTTGGTCGTGATGGAGCGGCTCAATTCGTTGAACAAGCGCATTGTGTTGAGCTGGCGTTGCAAATCCGCGACCAGATGATTGTTCTCAATCGCCAACGCCACTTGCGCCGCGAAGACCTCGATGACCTCGGTGGTTAATGCTGTCGGCGCGCGCCCGTCCAGGGGATCGTCGACCGACATCATCCCGACGATTTCCCCGTGGCTACCGTATAACGGGACGATGAACGTGTCCTTCGGATGCCACATACCAGGTTGCCGTTCTACAGTTTCGCCGGTCGATAGCAGGAAGACATCCAGCCCGCGCATCACATGCTCGTAGTGCTCGGCTGGAATATAGTAACAGCGCCCTAATCGGAAACGCTCCTGAAACAAGGTCTGGATGCGCGTCCAGGAATGGCGTATCTGTTTCATCTGTTCCAAGCGCACCAGCGGAATCCCGGCGCCGGCCATCCGTCGCAGCGCCGTGCCCTCCATCACGCTGATCAAGACGATGTTGTACCCGGTCCCCTCTTGCACCGCATAGGCAATATCGAGTAGCGTCTCTTCCAATGGGCGATCGGAGCGCATCGTCCGCGAGACTTCCAAGAGAAGCGCCATCTGCTCGGCGCGTTTGTGCATCAGTTCGCTGCGCTCCAGTTGTTCCTGATAACGCCGCGCGTTGCCCACCGCGATGGAGGTTTGCATCGCCAGTCCGGCGACGAATTCCAGCACAGCCGGAGCAAACGCCGCCGGTTGTTCCGCCTGCACGAGGATGACGGCCGCCAGGCCCGTTTCGTAGAACACCGGTTCGACCAGCACCGCGCGCGCGCCAGGGGGAAACAATTGGGCATAAAGCGACTGCTGTAGGTCAGGAACGTAGATGGTCTCCCCGCGATTCAAGAATTCTGCCGTCAGCGAATGCCAATGCGCGCCTAGAGCCGTCTCATCGCACCCCAGGCAAGCGCGTAGCTCGAAGTTCTCACCATCGTAAAGCGCAATCAGGCCTGCCGATGCCCCGCTGAAGTGAACGGCCTCTGTCAAGACGCCGTTGAGAATGTAGTCCAGGTCGATCGTCGCCGTGATGTCGCGCGTGATGCGCTGCAACGCCTCCAGCGCTCCAAGACGGCGACGCAGTTCGGCGTCGGTCTGGGAATACAGGCGTGCGTTCTCAATGGCGATCGCTGCCTGCCCACCGAAGATCTCGACCAATTTCTGGTGGTGTGGGGTAAACTGCCCTGGGTGTGCGGCAGCAATTTCCAGCGTCCCCACCAACTCCCCGTGCGCCACCATAGGAACTCCCAGAAAGGAGCGCGCCCATAGTTTGAGCGTTTCGCTCTTGGGCTCGGCAACATCCGCCGCCAACATGTCGTCGATGCGCAGCGGTTGGCGCGCGCGCGCCAACCAACCGCTCAGCCCCTCGTCGATCCGGTAGGACGTGCCGGCAGGTTGCACCGCGCCGAGCGCCGTGGCGTTGGCTCTGAAGGCCTGGCTCAGCAACACGTCTCGTTCGGCATCGAATAGCGTGATCTCTCCCGCATCATAGGGAACCAGCCCGGACAGCGTTTCCAGAATCACATTCATGGTGGTCTCAAGATCGAGGCTTTCGCCGACCAAACGGCCCATCCGTTGCACGGTTTCCAACTCCTGAACCTGGTTGGCGCGCGCGTGATCGACACGTTCATAGCGCTCCATCCCGGCCACCGCCACCTGCACCATCGCCACGACGCTGCCGGCGCGCTCCACATCGTCCGTCGTAAACGGTGCGTGCCGCGCCAGGACGAGCCAACCGTCCCACATCTCCACCGCTACAGGGAGGCTCAGCGCAAAAGGGAACAGTGGTGCAGAGATGCCAGGCGACAGTTCTGCAGCGGACCAACATCGCGCTTCCCGGGGACGATCGAGCTGCGCGAGCGCTGCTTGCCAGGCAGGGCCATCGAAAGATGCCGCGCCGTACACCGGGCCAATCGTAGACGCAGGTCGCCCGGCGCGGGTCGTCCACATCCACGCACCGGCAGCAGCCTCGCACCATTGCGCCGCTTCCTCAAGTGCGATCTCCCACAGGGAGTCCACACCGGCAGCAGCCAACAGTCGTGTGCTGAGCGCCTGCAACGCCTTCCCCACAATACCTCCGCTATCCCTTACACTCCCGACCAACCCCTACTTGTGGCGCGCCTGCCGGCGCGCCTCGGCTGCGGCCTCGGTGACCTCTCGAATATCAGTAAACGGGCCATCTTCAGCCGTTAATGCGCCAACCCGCAGCGTCATCAAGGGGACATGCTTTTCGTTGCCATCATCATCCGTAACGACCAGGTACCCCTGCGTGCGCGTCATAAAATCATAGTGCGTTCCTACGTTCTCATTAAAGCGCCGGACAACTTCCGTGTGCAAGGGTTCTACCAATTCTTTGGAAGTAATGACGATAAAGTTGTCACCGCCAATATGGCCGACAAAGTCATCCACCGTCGCAATTTCGTCAATGACGCCATTCAAGAGCATCCCGGTAAAGCGCAGGACTTCCTCTCCGGCGACAAAGCCGTAAGCCTCGTTGAAAGCGTCCAAGCCGTGGATGCCAACGTACAGAATGCCCCAATTCTGTCTGCGCATCAGTTCGCGAAGTTGTTGTTCGATCAACCTTCCACTCGGCAGGCCGGTACTCGGACTGATGAGGCTGGCAACTTCGGCGCTCTTGATCGTATTGCGCACGCGCAAACGCAACTCCTCCAGATCGAAGGGTTTGGTGATGTAATCATCCGCTCCCAATTCAAGGCCCTGGATTTTGTCGTTGCGTTCATCCTTCTGGGTCAAGAAGATGATGGGGATATGGCTGGTGCGCAAATTCGTCCGTAATTGGCGACAGACCTCATACCCATCAATGTCGGGCAGCATGATATCCAGTACGATGACGTTGGGCAACTTCTGCCGCGCCATCTCCAGGGCGACCCCGCCGCGCGGGGCCACGTAGACTTCGTAACCCTGGGTCTTGAAATAGAGCTGCAACATACTGGAAATATCGAAATCATCTTCTACAACCAGGACACGACCACCGTTCATGTGTTTACCTCCTGCCAACGGTTATCGAACCGCATCGTTGACTCATTTTGGTTACGCATCTTTAGCTTTCGCCTTCACTTTCTGAAGCAGCACATCGTCCAATGTGCGCTCAAAACTGCGTAAAGCGGCCAACTCGAACCCATGTTTGGTCGCCAGCGCATCGATCTCTCGCACCTGCTCTAGCGAAAGGGCCTTGCCGATGGAGTAATCTTCAAAACGTCCTTCAAAGGCTAGGGTCATCGTCTCCGCTAAACATCCATACGTGAGGTCGGGCGGCAAACCGTAATCGAACCCGAAATCGACCCTGCCCGGCACCCGCACCAGCCCCCCATCAATCACCACAACGTCGTCGCGCATCTTGACGACGTGCTGCGAAACGTCGCGCGGGCGCGACACATCGCACACCAGCGCGCCCCTGCGCAGCATCTCCGGCTGGATCAGGTTACCGCCAGCGCTCGTTACCGTCATCACCACCTGCGCTACGGACATATCCATCATCTCGGTGGAGACGCTCACGTGATGGCAGCCAGCATGGCGCACCTTCTGCGCCACAACCTCAAGGGCGACGCGTTGTCGCCCGATCAAGCACAGATGCCCCGCGCGGGGCGCTAAGAGTTGCGCCACCGCCGCGCCAATCGCGCCAGACCCGCCCACGATGGCCACCGTCGTCTGCGCCATGTCGATGTCCATCATCTGCGCGGCCCGACACGTCGCCTGTACGGAGATCGCCGCGGTGTAGCTATCGCCCGACGTCACCGCAATATCAAGACTGCGAGCGATGGTCGCCCCGCCATCGCCGATTACCGACGTATAGGCGCCCAAGCCGAGGATCCGCGCCCCTAACCGCATCGCCAGGTGGCCGGCGGCAATGATCTTGTTGTAGACCTCCGCCGTTGGCAGCCGCAGCATCCGCTGTGGTGTGTAAGGGACGGCGATCAGCCAGCCTTCGATTTCTTCCCCGGTAGCTTTGGAACGCGCGCCGGTGATATGTGAAAGTTCAACGGGTGGCCAAAAACGGCAGACGAAGTGTATGGCCTCCTCCGGTAACACTTTACCGAGCAACGGGTATTTGCGCGCTACGTCACGTTTGGGATCAAGCGGATGAACGATGAAGGCAAAAGCCGGCATAGACTTGCCTACGCAACTGCGTCTGCATCCCGTTTGTACAGACGCGGATGCATTTTCTCCCCATCCTGAAGTTTCAGATGGTCGCTATCTTCGTAAGCGATATTGCCATCAATCACGCGCTGGCGCTCATCCGAAGCAAAGAGAATGACATCCGATTCGATCATCCGCGCGGGGAAGAAGATCAACCCCGAGCCAATGCGCACGTTATGTCCAATAGCGCTGCCCAAAGCCGTCATCCCGGTATCTTCCAGCTTACCGCCAAAATGCGAGCGCAGCGGCTTATCGACCAGCAGGAAGTCAGTGAACGTCGTGCCCGCTCCCACGAACGAATCGCGCCCCACCACGCACATCTGCAAACACGAATTTTGCGCCACCATGCAGCGATCCATAAGCACGGTGCGGTAGAGCGCCGCGCGAAAAGGCAGGAAGGCGCCGTTGCCCACGACGCTGAGCATCAACTGGCAGCCTTGATCGATGGTGACATCGTCGCCGATGACGCAGTTGCGGATGACCACGCCCGGGCCGATGTCCACATTGTCACCGATAAAGGTCGGCCCCTGGATGATGGCCGTGGGATCAATCGTACAATTCTTGCCCGTCACCACGATCTCCGAGGTCGTCAAGACCTGTTTGCGTTCCAGGATGCCCCGCCACAGCATCTTCAAGAGCAATCCCAGGTCGCGCTCCAGGCGTTTCTCGAAGCGTACGCCAATGGCAAAGATGCCAAAGTCGATGTTGGCATGGAGGATATGGATCCAGTGTTCGATGGAGAGGAAGGGTTTCGTCGGCAGATTGTAGACCAAATCGCCGTGAAAGTCGGACATGTGCGTGGGGACGTGATAGAAGCCCACTTCCCGCGCTTCGGTATCCATCACCAGGGGCCGCACCACGGGTTCGATGCCGTATGGATAGTACCACAGGTCGGCGACGTAATAGTTGCCTTGCCGGCGGATGCCGCGTTGCAGGTAGAGCGCCTGCCCGGTGATGGCCGGATCGTCGAGTCTGAAAGCAGCTTGACAGGATTTGCCGGATTTCTGCGCGCGCTGGATAAATTCATCGATAAACGCCTGATCGAAATACAGATTGTCGCGGTAGACCAGCGTCTGTTCGCGGCCGTTATCGACTTCATTGATCAGTTCGACCTCGCGCTCTTCGGTGGTATAGCGCGCCAACACATCCCGTTGATGCAGCCACAGCGGTTTCGTCAGCACGCTCAACTCGCGCGCTGGCTCGTTGAAAGGTGGTATCTTTCGTCTATCGTGCAGGATGATTTTCCGCATTCGGCATACACCTTAACATCGTCAATTCAGCGGCGTCTTATCAACACGCAACGTTCCCACCGGATCGCCGCAGGCCACACAACTGATTCCTTCGATAAAAAAACGCTTTCCCCGGCTAACCCAGTAAAGCGATTCCTCAAGCAACCCCTCAAGCACCGCGCACGCGGGCGTTTCAGACTGTCGACGCCAACAGAACCCGCAGCGCTCGATCACAAAAAAGAAGCTATCCTCGCCTTCGCCAAGTGCTACCCGGTGATCGGTGTAACGATTGAAGATTTCGGCCAACACTTCGAGACAGATACGGACGCGCAATGTGACCGGCAACAACCGCAGCGCAAAATCGGCAAAGCCGATCACCCCGCCGAACCCTTCGATGCCATATTTGAAACACGCTTCCCCGGAGCGTCGCGCCAACCTCTGCCCGCCACGAACGCCGTAGATTCCCTCGATAGCATCGAAGAGGCGTCCCATCTCGTCGAACGTCATACCCGGTTCGAAGTTGGGTGGCGGGCACTCCTCGATAAAGTGCTGCAGCCGCGCCGTGTTCAAAACCGCGTGAATACCATTCTCCCCCATCACGTCCCGTATTGCCAACAACAAGATGCGCGAGATGCGGTTTGGGAAATAATAGTCACGCTGTTCTACATCGTCGCTCACAAGGTCGCCTTCACTCACGAGGTCGCTCACGCTCACGAGGTCGCTCACGCTCACGAGTCCGCCAGAAAGTTCAGGATCGTTGTATGAAAATGGTCGGTTTCATCGAGCATCGGAAAGTGTCCCGATTGCTGAAAATAGTGGACGACGTGACTTTTCACACCGTCGCGTAGCAGTTCCCCTTGCTTGGGATTGACAATGTTGTCCTTGCGTCCGTAGATGCCCATAGCCGGTATGTGCAATTCGCCAAGTCGGGGTCGCAAATCGGTCAAGCGCAAATCGCGGATACTGTCAGAGAAGGATTCCACAGTCGTGCGGGATAGGTCCTTCTTGAGCATACTGGACAGGGTGCGCCAATCCTTGGCATAGGTAAAGGAGAGTAACTTCATCCCAAAAGGCAAGAGGCCCGGTATCGCATAGAGCAACCGTGCGATTTTGTAATACCCGGATAATTTGAGCAAAAAGGCCAATCCCGACCCGGCAATCGGGGAGCCAACCACCGCAACCCTGGAGACGCGTTGCGGGCACGCGAGCGCCAAGCTCAAGGAGACCGTGCCGCCCATTGAATGGCCCATGACCCGCGCACGATCCAGGCCTAGCCGCTCCATAAACTGCTCGACCATCCGCACGTACTCAGCGACAGAAAAAGAACCTTGTTTGGCCGAATCCCCAAACCCCCAAAAATCCAACGCATACGTCTTATACTTGTGGGCGGACAGGTATTCCATCGTCGAGTACCAATAGGTCCACGAACCCAGCCAGCAGTGCAACAAGACCACCGGCTCCCCTCGGCCAAAGGTCTCGTAATGGACTATACCGCGATCCGTCACTATGGAACTCATTATGCCTAACCCCGCGCCTTTTTTCTCTCATCATACCATAAACCTTACTCCCGCACGCAAAGAGGCCGTTGCAATTCGGTTAAAAAACGGTTACTACTCTTCGCCTAGCAACTCCAAAATGGAATAGAGGAGTTCTAGTAACACTTCTTTGACGCTCTCTCGGTCGATGGCTATGCACGGCACGACTTTGATGCCCGGCTCGACGTGAAGTACGATGCGCAGGTCCTCCGGCGGCCATGCGTCGGGAAGGTCTTGTTTGTTGGCGGCAACAATGTAAGGAACAGGGGAATAGCTACGGAAGGTATCGAGGATGCGACGCGCTTCGCGGAACGTCTCCGGGCGGGTGCTATCGATCAGCACAACAAAGCCTAACATCCCTTCGGAAAGGATTTCCCACATAAAGTCAAACCGGCGCTGACCAGGGGTGCCGAAGAGATACAGAATCAACTCGTCGTCGATGGTGATCCGCCCAAAATCCATTGCCACCGTGGTCTGCTGTTTGATACGTTCGGCTTCCTGGGAGATTTTTCGCTCGGTAGAGACCACGTCAATCTCGCTGACGCTTTGAATCAGTTCCGTTTTACCGGACGAAAAAGGTCCGGTCACCACAATCTTCAACGTCTGCATACCTATAGCTCCCGGATCCGGCTGATCAACCTCTGGATAATACCACGTTTGACAGCAGGGCGCTGCATCTGTGTAGCAGTCGGTTGGGGCGCTTCCCCTGGGGGTTGACGGACGGTCGTAGGAGCAACCTTCGGGCGCGGCGGACGGATAACTTCCACTAACCCCGCCTGAAGCAGGCGATATACGATTCTCCGAATTTGCAGTTCGCTCATATTGTTAAACTGCGCAATCTGCCGGATGGTATTGCTAGGGCTGACAAAAGAGATGACGCGCCACTCTTCGACGCTGAGATTCACATCGCGCAAGGGTGTCGTTGGACGTTCGGCAAATTTCAAGCGGATATCCAGGTCAGGGAGTTCATCTTGCAGCCGTTCCCACTCTTTCAGCCGGCGGCTACCTTCCATGATGACGTTTTCCAGCGCGATGGAGGTGGTGATTTTTCCCTGGACCGGAAGCTTGGAAGGTTCGAAGCGAAACTGGCCCTCGTGCCAAGAAAAGGCTTGATAGACCAGCTCGAGGATAGCATCGCGCACGCTCTTCACCACAACTTGTTGCTGTAGACGCCCGCTTGTAATGAGGACTTGTGCAATGTCGCGGTCTGTTTTGCCGGGCATATTCGTCCGAATCATCTGCACTTGCTCAGCCGTGAAAACGTTCGCACGTTGCAGAATGACCGGAAGGCTGTTATCCTCACCTTCAAGCGCCGCATAGATGAGCTTACCCTCGCGGAAGCAAAGAGACGAATTTTTCTGCACACCCTCAAGGTAAAGCGTCCCCGTCTTCCGGGCTAAATTGATAAGATTCAGTAATTGGGTTATGCCGAAATCTTCCAGTCTACCTTTAAGCGCCATATCCAACCATCCTTAACATGGTAATCAAAAGGGGCTAAGCATCGCCCACCTTGAATCGCCCTACTCCCACCGTGAAAACGAAGCTACAGTTCTCCTGGCGCGGACAAGCCGGAACTACTGCGGCCTTTGATGTCCGATTACTTGCTTGACAGGCAAGCAATTCGGGGATCAGGCTCTAACAGCTTAACGCGGAATGCAGTTGCGATTAAGCATGTATGAAACACAACCATCAACTATTATAAACGTGTTCTGCCAGTGAGCAAATATGGATTGCGTTTCAACAATCTTCTCACTTCTGAGCAGATGCAGCAGAGCGCTTTTTGAGATTGCCAGCCTGCGCCAGGATTTCAACTGCGCCCTGATGTGCCGCTTCCCCTTGTGTTCCTAGCATCTGCGATAATTCGGCGAGCCGCGCCTCATCTGCCAGGCGCGCGACCTGCGTTACGGTACGACCGCCGGCGATCTGCTTTTCTACGCCAAAATGCACATCGCCAAAGCCCGCCAACTGCGGTAGGTGGGTGATACAGAGCACTTGATGTTGCACACCCTCATTGCCGCCATAGGGCGAGGTGAGCTGCCACAATTTTACCCCAACGATGGCCCCCACCCGCCCACCGATACCCTGGTCGATTTCGTCGAAAATGAGCGTCGGTGTGCGGTCGGCGCGCGAGAGCACCGCCTTGAGCGCCAACATCAGCCGCGCGGTCTCGCCACCCGAAGCGATGCGCGCCATCGGCTTCAGCCCTTCGCCGGGATTTGGCGCAATGAGGAATTCCGCCCGATCCATCCCGGTGACGTCGAAGGCCGCCCGCGTCACCGTTTCGTCCACGCGCACCTCCGTGCCGAGATGGATCACAGCCAGCTCGGAGGGCATCGGTTCATCCAGGGGGACGCCTTTGGCATCCTCGCGCCACTGGAAGGCAACGCCCAGACGCGCCCCTTCCATACGTAAGTCCTGCAGTTCGGCTTCGGCGCCGGCCACGAGCTGGCTGGCAGCCGCGCGGCGTTGCTGGGAAAGGGCCTGGCACAGCGTGGCACACTGCGTCAGAAGCGCCGCTTCTTGCTCGGCCAATGCAACGATGCGCTCGTCGCTGTGTTCGAGCGTCTCGAGTTCGGCGGCGGCTTTCTCCGCATACGCCAGCACCTCTTCGACCTCGCCGCCGTACTTGCGCGCCAACTGCCGCAGCAGCGACAGGCGCTCCTCCACCCACGTCAAGCGGCGCGGATTGAATTCGACCCCGCCGAGGTAGTCGCGCAACGCGTGCGCCAGGTCTTCCACCTGATACCCTACTTCCGCCAACGTCTGCGCCTGGGGCGAGAGGGTCACGTCGATGCGCGCGAGTGTCGCCATGTCGCGCTGCGCCTGCCCGATCAAATCGAGGATGGCAGGCGACTGTCCGCGTCCCTCTTCGAGCACGGCCACGAGTGCGGAAGTCAACGCGGCCAGTTGCTCGGCATTGGAGAGGCGCACCAACTCGGCCTCCAGCGTTTCTTTTTCGCCCGGTGTGAGCATTGCTGCGCCGATCTCATCCACCTGAAAGCGCAGCAAGTCGATACGCTGCATCCGGTCGCGTTCACTCTGGCGCAGCGCGTATAGATCATGGCGCACGGCCTGAATCTGCTGCACGACCGCAGCGACCTGAGCACGCAGCGGTTCCAGCCCGGCGAAGCGATCGAGCAAACTCAGATGCTCGCGCACACGCAACAGACTAAGATGTTCGCTTTGCCCGTGGATATCGACGAGTTTCTCGGCAACATCGCGCAACAGAGCCACCGACACCACACGCCCGTTGATCCGCGCCACCGTGCGCCCATTGCTGCGCAGTTCACGACTCAGCCATAGCGAGTCCGGCGCATCACTCTCCAGACTCTCATCCTTCAGTAACGCAGAGAGACCATCCGGCTCTGGGGAGTCCACGATAAAGAGGCCCTCCACGCGAGCGTGGTCAGCGCCGGCGCGCACCGCCGTCGTATCGGCGCGCCCGCCGAGCAGCAGCGCCACGGCGTCGATGAGGATGGATTTCCCCGCGCCCGTTTCGCCGGTAAGCACGTTAAAACCGGGTTCCAACGTCAAGTGCAGATCATCGATAATCGCAAAGTTTTTGATATGTAACTCGCGTAACACGGTTCACCCTCACGATAAGGGAGTCTTTCCAGCCTAGACCCTACTGAAAAGCGTATCCAGAGAATATACCAATTTGTCGAACAAACAAGTAACATAGGAGCGCTGTCGGATTTAGAATCTATCCGGAAATTCCACGGGTGCGACATTCTGCGCCTAAAGGCGCGGGTTAAAGGGTGTTTTTGCGCTTGCGGGCGGCGCCCGCAAGCGCAAAAACACCCTTAAAAAAAGCGGCTGAAATTGACAGACCAATTTAAGCCGCCCATTCCGGCAACAGCGTGACACCTCGATAATTCTCGGATAGGTTCTTAGCCTCAGGAGGGGGCAGACTCAGCAGCATGAACAACGGCAAATACTACGCATGGGTTATAACTTTCACTGTCAAAGACAGTCAAAATCGTCCGAAATATGAATCCTGATAGATTTTGAGAGGGTATTTGTGCTATGATTCAAGGTGGGAAGTGCTGTAAATTGGTCTGCCAATTTAAGGCACTTAAGCTGGTAAACCGTATCATAACTATACATTCGGAGGTTACACCATGACCCCATTTTTGGAACAGATCAAGGGGCCGGACGATCTCAAGTCCCTTGGATCAGCCGAACTTGAGCAGATAGCGTTGGAAATTCGGCAACACATTATCGAGACCGTCCTGGAAAACGGCGGTCACATGGCGTCCAATTTGGGTGTCGTGGAATTGACCCTGGCGCTGCATACCGTCTTCGATAGTCCCTGCGATAAGTTCATCTGGGACGTGAGTCACCAATGTTATACCCACAAACTGCTCACCGGGCGCGTTCACGATTTTGGTACGCTGCGCCAGTATCGCGGGATGTCCGGTTACACCGAACCGCGCGAGAGCGTCCACGACGTTTTCACGGCGGGGCACGTGGGCACGTCGATCTCGTCGGCGTTGGGCATTGCCGCCGCGCGCGACCTAAAAGGCCAGGATTTCCACGTCGTCGCCATCATCGGCGACGGTTCCGTCACCGCGGGGATGGCGTTGGAAGGGTTCAACCACGCCGGATACTTGCAGAAACGCTTCATCGTCATTCTGAACGACAACGAGATGTCGATCTCGCCGAGCGTCGGCGCGATTGCCACCCATCTCGATGCGCCCCCTGCGACATCTCAACCTACCCTCTGGGAAACCCTGGGCTTTCATTACATCGGGCCGGTCGATGGGCACGATCTGGCGGCATTGC
>Ga0209498_1001661_pt1 | contig 13634 bp, 12 predicted proteins | sample WalLakDeSediment_FD_184131 | JGI IMG/M metagenome (GOLD analysis project Ga0209498, IMG submission 184131) | Lake sediment microbial communities from Walker lake, Nevada to study Microbial Dark Matter (Phase II) - Walker Lake 11/02/13 Deep... | ecosystem: Environmental > Aquatic > Freshwater >...
TGGATGGGGCAATTGGTAATTGATAATTGCCGATTACCGATTACCAATTACCAATTATCTGGCCCCTCTTCTCGTAAGGTGGCAAAGCGGCGATCGACCAGCCCTTCGCCCTCAAGCAGGAGATCGTTGATTTCCACGGCCGTTTGCAGCCGATCCCAGATAGTATGCAAAAAAGCCAACCGTCGCCAGCGCAGGCTGATGATTGGCCGGTCCAACTTCTGCAGCGGTCCTAGCTGCACCTTGTAGTACAGTTCATTAGCCCGGGGGTGATCCGGTTGGTCGGGCAGCAGCTCCCGCCGATATTGCAGTTCATGACCCAACCGCGGCGCGCAGTAGTGGATGGCCCATTTATCCGGGCCAAATGCCTGGCCGAAATAGAAAGCCAGATATTCGGCATAGAGGCCCTTGGGTGCATGCTGCTGGGGAATGCGATACCAGTTTTCGCGTTGAATGCGGGCGAAATCATCCGGATGAGGAAGATAGGCTACTAAAACGCGATCTTCAGGATACATCGCTCATAAAAAAGAGGCATTCCACCAGGAATGCCTCTTTGCCTTTAGTTCGGATAAATGCGTACGCGGCGGCGACTGCCCTCGCCATCACTTTCTGTTCTAACACTGGGGTGTTGCCGCAGGGCCATGTGGATGATGCGTCGTTCGTAAGCGGGCATCACTTCCAGGGTCATTGGCCGGCCGCTTTTGACGGCTTTGTCGGCCATGCGCTCGGCCAGCCGGGTGAGCGCTTGTTCCCGCCGCTCCCGGTATGATTCCACATCAATCAGGAATCGCGCGCGCCGGTGCAGCTGGTTACCCACAATTAAGCGGGCCAGGTATTGCAGGGCATCCAGGATTTCGCCACGTGGTCCAATTAGCACTGCCAGATCACGGCCGCGAATGTCCACCACCGGCAGCTGCTCCCCGGTTAGATCATCAGGTTCGGAATAGCGAATCGTTGTTGCTGCCTTGATCTGCATCTTGCCCAATAAGGATTGCACCACTTCCAGAGCCAGCGCTGCTTCGGCGTCCTCTTCCACTGGCATCTCGGCTGGCGCACTATCTTCCACGGGGGTGGTAGCTTTGCCAGGGGCGACATCGACGGCCGCCGGCGCCGCTGCTGGCCGGGCTGCGGTTAGCCGCACCACGGCCAGCCGGCCGCCCAGCCCCAAAAATCCCTTGCTCCCTTCATCCACTACCGTAATAGTAGCGCTATCGCGATCTATGCCTAAGTGGGCCAGGCCGGCGGCGATGGCTTCTTCAACAGTAGCTCCCTTAGCTTCATACGCTTGTTCTGACATAGCTTTTTATCCCTTATCTTTTGGCCGAGCGCTTTTTGCGTTTGGCTGAGCGCTTGACCGGTTTGGCTTGGCTCACTGCTGGTTTTTCTTCTTCCTGATCATCATCAACAGCAACCGGCACGATTGGTTGTTCACCCGGTTTGGGCATGGTTTTCAGCGTCAGGATACCCTGACCGATACCGATAATGTTGGCCAGGACAAAATAGATTGAGAGTCCTGCAGGAAATTGCATGGAGAAGAAACCAAACATGATGGGCATCGTATACAGCATTGATTGGCTCATACCCGCCATCGGGTTATCTTTCTGGCTTTGTTGGTTCTGCGGCGGCATCATCACCTTTTGTTGGGCATACATGGTAATGAGGACCAGTACCGGGAGAACGAAATAGGGGTCGGGTTGGGCCAGATTCATCCACAGAAATGTGTTCTGAATGGGCAGTAGGGAGGCCAGTTCGACCCAATTGGCAACAGAAGCGTAGACGCGGTCAGTCAGTTCAAACAGCGCCTGGGGGGTTGAGCCCAACAGCTTGATAATTGCCTGGTAGAGGCCAATCAAAATTGGAAATTGCAGCAGCAGCGGCAGGCAGCCGGTCAGCATCTCCGCCGGATTGTAACCAATCTTGCGGAATTCTTCCTGCATCTTGGCGGGGTTGTCTTTATGCTTTTTCTGAATAGCCTGGATCTGCGGCTGCATAGCCTGCATTTTAAGGCTGCTGCGCTGTTGGCGCAGGTTGAGGGGCAGGGTGAGCAGCCGGATTAAGATGGTGAAGATGGCAATCGCCACGACGAAGTTATTGCCTACCACTGAGTAAAACAGCAGCAGCGCATTGGTCATGGGATTGACAATCAGTGCGTCCCACATAACGGTTATCTCTCAATGGGCGGCAGCCGCCAGATCAGGCTGCCGTCCGCGATATTAAAGAAGAGCAAAATGGCGCTGTCGCTTTGTACGGCCACGGCCAACTGCTCGCCAATGACCACCGGGGTGGCGTAAAGCGGCTCGCGGTTGCTCTGTTGCCAGCGGATGGAGCCATCGGCCCGATCCAGCGCAATGACTGCACCCTGGTCAAGGGCGCTTTCTTTGTCGGCCGTGAGTATGATCAGCAAGTCCTCATAGACGACCGGCGTGGCTTGAATGGTGCCCGGCAAGGTGACGCGCCACTGTTCCTGTCCGTTGTCGGCCGCATAGCCATAAACGTAGCCGTCAATATCGGCAAAGTAAACCGAGCCATCGGCATAGACCGGTGCGGCCCAAATCCAGTCGTTGGCCACGGCCGTCCAGCGTTCGGCGCCGGTTTGCCGGTCAAGGGCATGCAATGTCTTATCAAAGCTGCCGATAAACACCAGTTCATCACTGAGGGCCGGGGTTCCCACGATAGCGCCGGTTAACTCCTTACGCCAGACTTCTGTGCCGGACTGTTCGTCTAAAGCATACAGCTTCTTGTCAAGGGAGGCTACATAGAGCAGGCCGTCGGCATAGACCGGCTGAGCCCAGATGCTGTGACCGGTGTCAAACCGCCAGCGTAAGGCGCCGTTGTCTGCTTCCAGGGCCAGCAGACTGTTGTCAGCCGTGCCCACATAGACGGTGCCATTGACATACAGTGGGGGAGCAATGATCCGGTCTTTGGCTAGGGTGTCAGCCGTCCACAGCGGTGAGGGGAATTGTTGGCCATTGTTCTGCAGGGCGTAAATGCTGACCTTGAGATTAGGCGAAAAGAGGCCCTGACTGGCGCCGTAGTCACCAACAATGAGACGGCCGTTGGCCACGGCTGGTGGTGCGTAAAACTGCAGAGTTGGGCTGCTGTCGCGGGGAAATACCCAGTTAACCGACCGGGTTTCGACATCCACGGCGGCCACGCCGCCGCCATAGGCAATGTATAGTTGTTCGCCGTCGGTAGAGAGACCGGGCCAGTTGCTGCTGCCGATGATGTCGCCGCAGCCGACCAGGAAAACGGTGACCGCTATTAAAGCCAAAAGAAGGGCCGAACGAGGTAACGGCCGTTGCTGTCTAAACAAGGATTTAACCTCCACAATACCTGACCGGTCTACCTGACCTGTCAGGTCTGTTGTCTACGGTACCGGATCGTAACCGCCGGGTGATAGTGGATGGCAGCGCCCAATCCGTTTGATGCCCAACCAGCTTCCCTTGAGAAAACCGTATTTTTCAACTGCCTCGTAGGTGTAATGGGAGCAGCTTGGTGTGAAGCGGCAGCTGGGGGGCAAAACGCGGGATAAGCTGTTTTGATAAAGACGGATGAGAAAAAGGGTTATGATTTTCACAGATTGTCAGTTACGGCGCACTTTCCTGCCACAGCTGCGCTTGCTGAAAGAGTTGGCGCACGGCCGTTAACAGGTCAGCAAATGAGGTGTCGGCCGTTGCCCGTCGGGCAATGAGTAAACAGTTCCAACCAGGCCTGATCTGCCTCATCTGCAGCCGCACGGCTTCGCGCAGACGTCGCCGCACTCGGTTGCGGATGACGGCGCCACCAATCCGCTTGCTGACGGAAAAACCGAACTGGCTCAACGGCTGATCATTCGGTTCGATCAACAAGACAGCCAACCGGTGATGGAATGGCTGTCCTTGACGGCGCAGGCGGGCAATAGCGGTGGCTGACCGCAGGCGATATTGGGGCAGCCAGCGCTGATGCGGCGGCATAGGTAAGAAACTCTATTTCTCCGCTGCTTTTACGTTGCGATAGCTAACCGCACGGGTGCCATTCCAGTTAACCCGTTTGATGTGATTGTTCATGCTCACCGATAGGACGCGGCGCCCCTTGGCGCGGCGTCCCTGCAGCACGGAACGGCCGCCTCGGCTGCTCATGCGGCTGCGGAAGCCGTGAACCCGCACGCGGCGGCGAATTTTAGGTTGATAAGTACGTTTCGGCATCTCATAACTCCTTCAAGTAAAGCTAGTCGTCAGAGATTAAACAGGCAACACAGCCCATTACTCTATTGACTGTTCAATCTCTGCTTGTTAATTCACAAAAAAAGAAGGGCGTGAAGCCCCATTTTTGCAGCCGTGTCTCTTAGATTGCGTCTGCTCGCTAGATCACAGAGCGACAGAAGATTATACCTGAGGCGAAATAGGTGGTCAAATCAAGATTTGGTTGTTGGGCGGGATGTGGGTCTACCCGCCCGCCCAACATGATTTTACGGCCGTCGCTCTATCTTGGCTCCCACGGCTAGCAGCTTTTCATCAATGCGCTCATAACCACGATCGATCTGCTGAATGTTGTGAATCTTGCTAACGCCGCGGGCGCAGAGAGCGGCCAGCACCATGGCCATGCCGGCGCGAATGTCGGGGCTGGCAATCCCTTGCGGATTGGCGTACAGGTCACAAGGCCCCTGCACCAGAACTCGGTGCGGGTCGCAGAGGACAATCCGCGCCCCCATAAAGACCAGCTTGTCCACAAAGAAGAAGCGGCTTTCATACATCCAGTCATGGAGGAGGACGGTTCCAGTCGATTGGGTTGCCAGCACTAAGGCAATACTCATTAAATCGGGTGGGAAGCCAGGCCAGGGATGGGGTTTGAGCTCCGGTATCCGGCCGCCCAAGGCCGGCGTGATCTTCAGCTCTTGGTCGCGGGGCACAATGACATCGTTGCCCTCGACCTCCCAGCGCACGCCCAGCTGTTCGTAAACCATGCGGGTCATGCCCAGATGGTGGGGATCGGCGTTCTTGATGCGCAGCTGGCCCCCGGTCACGGCCGCGGCGCCAATCAGACTACCAACTTCCATGAAGTCAGCGCCCATGGTGAACTCACCGCCGCCTAATCTATCGACACCCTGAATGCTTAGCCGGTTGGTGCCCGTCCCCTCGATCTTGGCGCCCAGCAGCTTGAGGAAATTGCACAAATCGCGCGTGTGCGGTTCACTGGCGGCGTTGTCGATGATGGTCTCCCCTTTAGCCAGCACGGCGGCCATGATGTTATTCTCGGTGGCCGTGACGCTGGCCGTTGCCTGGAGTAGATAACCGGCCCCTTGTAAGCCGGGTGTCTTCATGATCAGGGTTCCGTGGCGGTCAATTTCTACCTTAACGTTAAAGGCGGTTAAGCCCTGTACCAGGGTGTCCAACGGCCGTCCGCCAATCACATCGCCGCCCGGACCAGGTAAGGAGAGCCGTTTCATGCGCGCCAGCATCGGCCCTGACAGGACGACTGAGGCACGGATACGGCCGGCCAGTTCGGGGTTAATGTCACTCTTATGGATATTGGCGGCATGGATGCGCCAGGTACCTGGCTTGAGCACGGTTACCTCGGCGCCCAAATCCCGCAGAATGTCACCCATTGTGCGTACGTCTTGAATATCGGGTATATTGTGTAAGATAATCGGTTGATCGGTTAGTAAACAGGCGGGCAGCAGCTTGAGGGCTGCATTCTTATTGCCACTGGCGGTAATGGTACCGTCAAGCGGGTGGCCCCCTTCGATGATGAATGTGCTCATGTTGCTCTTCCTTGTCTGGTAATCGCCCGCACCATCCCAGTCTACCTGGGCAGCTGCGACGGCGATACTGGTTGGGTATGGGATTCTGTGTCTGATTGTATCAACCCTGCTACCCTCGGCAAATGACGATTTGCCTACGGATTAGCAGTAGGCCGGTCCAGCCAGGTTTGGATAGGGGTGTAAGATGATTGAATTCGGCCGCGTGCTGCTCATAATTGGCCTGGTGATTGCCTTTGCCGGATTGACCCTGTTGGTAGCTGGTCGTTATTTCCCCTGGCTAGGCAATTTGCCTGGCGATATCCGCTTTGAAGGTGAGCAGGTCCGTTTCTACTTCCCCCTGGCTACCATGATCCTGATCAGCATTCTGGCCAGCATCATTCTCAATGTTTTGCTGCGGATTTTTGGCCGTTAGCCGCGGTTGCCGGACGCTGCTCGGGGGCTGAGCTTGTCGAAGCCTGAGCGGCCTTCGACAGGCTCAGGCAGCGGTTCATGAGTTGGGGAAGCGGGGGGATCAGCGATTGAGTAACGCCCGACCGATCAGGCGGGCGGTTGCCAGGTCATCATTTTGCTCCAGAACGACGACAACCAGATAGCGCGGGGCGTTAGCCGGCGCCATGCCTATGTACCAGCTGTGCAGCGATCCTTCCGGCCCGGCAACGGCCAGAGCGGCATGCTCGCGAATGTTGTCATAGAGGGGCAGACTGTCCAGAACAGCTTGCGCGGCGGCGGCCGATACCGGCTGGCCCGAGACTGGTTTGGGTGCTGCGGGCTGCCAGCGGCCGTCGCCATCCTGCCAGGCCGCAGCCAGATAGGGGGCATGCAGCTGGCCCTCACTGGCCAGCACGGCCATGGCCAATCCCAGCTGCAGCGGTGAAACCGTCAAGGAATCCTGGCCGATCACCGCCTTGGCCGGATCGGTTACCGGTACGGCTGCGGGTGCGGCCGTAGCCAACTGCAGATCGGGCCTGTTGGTCAGGCCAAAACCGTCAAAGACGGCCGTCAAACCCTCACTGCCCCAAATCCCGGCTAGATCAAGGTAAGGTGAGGGACAGCTCCAAACCAACGTTTCTCGCCAGCTTATCTCGTCCGGCGCACCGGGCAGACAGTTTAACTGCAGGCCATTGATGGCGACTGGCCGATTCGCATCTACCAGCGCTTGATCCAGACCAATCAGACCATCGTTGAGCGCGGCCGCCAGCAGCAGCGGCTGCAGCGCCAGACCGGGCTGATATTGACCCTGGGTCACCCGGTTCAGTAAGGGCGCCCGTTCGTCAGCGACCAGCCGCTCAAAATCGGCATCTAGCTGGTTGGGATCGTAACCGGGCGCACTGGCCATGACCCGGATAGCGCCATCGGGCAGTGTTAGCAGGAGCGCCGCGCCGGTCTGGCCTTCCAGCAGGGCATCGGCTGCCTGCTGCCATTCGGCCACCAGGGTCAGGCGCACGTCCTGGCCGCTCAACGGCTGGTTGAGCAGTTCGCGGACAAATTTGCGCCAATCATCTTCGGGCATTCCTTGCAATTGGTTGTTGTAAGCTTCTTCGGCGCCGGCTGTACCATGACGGAAGCTGTAATAGCCGACAGCTGGACCACTGTCGACTACCGGGTAGACGCGCAAAGCGCGACCCCGCACCATTTCTGAATAGGCCAGGATCTTCTCGTTGTTGTCCAGAATGCGTCCTCTTTCTATTCGCAGCGCCGCTTCTACAGAGCGGGGATTATCATCCCGCGCCGCTAGAGTCGCGCTACGGAACACGCCCCAATAGACTAGCGTCAGGGCAACAGCCAGAAACGCGCCGCTCACCACCAGCAGCAGCCGCTGTACTTTGCGCTGGAACTGTTCTTGTTCGTTCGGTATCATTCTATGCCGTTAGCCGATAGATGCAGCAGCAGACCGCTCATGACGCCGGCGATCAGCAGTGAGCTGCCGCCATAGCTGACAAAGGGCAAGGTCACGCCGGTTAAGGGCAGTAGTTTGGTTACGCCGCCCATGATCATCAGCGACTGTACGCTAAACAAGATGACAATGCCCGTGGCCAGGTAAGCGTGAAACGGCCGCCGGGCTAAGGCCGCAATTCGCAGACCACGATAAGCCAGCAGGCCAAAACAGGCGATTAGACCCAGCCCCCCCACCAGGCCGAACTCTTCGGCAATGGCGGCAAACACAAAGTCGGAATGGACCACGGGAATGTAGTTGGGAAAGCCCTGGCCAATACCCGAACCAACCAGCCCGCCCGCCGCCAGGGCATGGAGTGACTGCACGATCTGATAAGCCCGGTTGTCGGCATCGGGCCAGGGGTTAAGCCAGGCGTCCACCCGCAGGGCGACCACATCGTAGGCGTAATAGCCAAAAACGCCGGCCAGCAGCAGCATAAAGAAGCCGCCAATCAGGTAACGGCCATCGCCAGTAGCCAGGTAGAGCAGCGCCAGGAATAAGATAAAGAAGAGGGCCGCCGCCCCTAAATCTTGCTGCCAGACCAGCAAAATGAAGCAGAAGCCCCACATGAGCAGCAGTGGCGCCAGATAGGGCATCGTCGCCAGCCAGCCCCGCCGCCGGCTCAGTTTGAGAAGCTGCTGCCGTTCATCAAAGTAGCTGGCCAGGAAAACGACCAACAATAGCTTCAGTAGTTCTGAGGGCTGGAAGAAGATTTGTCCCATGAAGGGCAGCTTCAGCCAGAGAGTGGCGCCGAAGCCGGATGGGTTGACGCCAAAGAGCAGGGTGGCGGCCAACAGCAGTAGACCGCCAAACAACCAGGTGTAGCGGTAGCGGCGCAAGAAACGGAGATCGCGGGGCACAATGGCAATGAACAGCATCACGGCCATAGCCAAGAGCAACCAGACCACCTGCCGGGCCAGGAAATTTGCGGCCAAGCGGTCCAGCATGATCAAGCCCCAGCCGGTCAGCAGCCCGACCAGTGGCAACAGGAAGGGATCGCGGTTGATACGATAGTAGCGCAGCAGGCTATGCGCTCCCAAGAGGAGAGCAAGCCAGACCAAAGGCGCCCAAAGATGCTGCCAGGCAATTGTTCCCAGCCGGGCCAGGCTGAGTGCCAGGCTGCCGCTGCCCACAAAGAGAGCGGCCAGGATGATCAGCAGCAGCTCCCGCCAATCCCGATCCTCGATGGTAAACCAGTTTAGCAAAATCACGGTCAGGCTGACCGCCGGCCGGCGTTACTGGCTGCCGGCCGCGGCTCATTTTACAGGTATTTACCGACTAAGGGGGCTAGTTTGGTGGCCAGGCCGGAATCAATGCTCTGTTTGCTGGTGATCATAGCGTCCCGCAGCCGGTCGTGAACGGCAAAGTGTCCTTCCCAGTCGGCCATATTGTGTACGAGTTCGCTGATACCCTTCTTAGCCAACTGGGTATTGTGGATCATTGTCTGAATAACCATTTCCACGGTGACCGGCTCGGCTGAATCGTGCCAGACATCGTAATCGGTCACGTGGGCCATACAAGCGTAAGCGATTTCCGCCTCGGCGGCCAGGAATGCCTCTGGGCTGGTGGTCATGCCAATGATACTTAGACCCCACTGCCGGTAAAGGTTGGATTCGCCCCTGGTGCTGAAGCGCGGGCCTTCGATGGTAATAAAAGCGCCTCCCTGGTGGACAGTACCGCCGGCTGTCTGAACGGCCGTGGCCAAAGCCTGACTCAGTTCAGCATTAAAGGGATCGGCGACGCTGACGTGGGCTACCAGCCCGCGCCCAAAAAAGGAGCGCTCCCGCTGCCCTTTTGTCCAATCTACGAGTTGGTCGGGAATGACGATCTGCCCCGGCGCAATATCCTCGCGCAGCGAGCCGCAGGCGCTTACGCTGACAATGTACTTGACCCCTAGCTGTTTAAGGGCGAAGATGTTGGCCCGGTAAGGCACATCGCTGGGGGATAAGAAGTGGCCGCGGCCATGGCGCGGTAGAAAGGCCAGCCGGCGGCCGTGCAGCGTGCCGAGGGTTATCTTATCCGACGGCGTGCCAAAGGGGGTATCGAGGGCGATTTCTTCCAGCTCCGTCAGATCGGCCATGTCGTACAGACCACTGCCGCCAATCACGGCTAACTCAATAGGGGGCATATTTATCACTCCTAAGATGTGGGGCCAACACGGCCGTTGCCACCATCAGACAGCTGGCTAAGCGCTGGACTGCGCCATGGCCTGCTCCAGCTGTTGAATGCGCATTACGGCCGCCTTTTTCACCTGCTTAAGTTCGTTTTCCTTTTGTGCCAGCAGTTCAGCCGACCGGTTGAGGGCGATTTCACTTTCAACCAGCGCTGCCTGAGCTTCGGCCAGCCGCTTGCTCTGGTTCTGAATCTCTTCCTGGAAGTGGACGACCTCTGCTTCGCTCATCTCAAGCTGCAGCTGCCGCTGTTGCAGCCGTTCGAGCAGCTTTTTGTGTTCCTCAGAACCAGGTTGCTGGCTGTCAAGCGCCTCTTGCAGCTCTTTGACCCGGTTTTCAGCATTGTAGAGCAGGTCAGTCATACGACCGATGCTTTCTTTCCATTTGTGAACCTGCTCTTGCTGTTCGGCCAACTCAGCCTGCGTCTGGGCCAAAGCGCGGGTCCGATCGTGTAGCGCCGCCTGGCTGGCGGTGAGCTGCTTTTTGTTCTCATCCAGTTCGCTCTTCAGTGTGGCCAACTGGTCAAAATAATCTTTGGCTTCAATTTCTAGCCGCTGCAAGTAACCTTCTAACTCGGTAATCCGATTTTCGGCTTCTGTTAGATTGTCTTTGGTACTGAGTAAGGCGGCAATTGTTTCGTCAGCAGCCGGTTTGCTGGTTCTGATACGTTCCTCTAGTTTGTGGACCTGCTGTTCGAAACTGGCGGCCAGCTCTTGCTGTTCGGCGTGCTGCGCCGTTAGTCGCTCGTGCGCTTCCTGCAGCCGGTCAAGCTGATCCTGGATCTGCGCCAGCTGCTGGTTGGCCTCATTGAGTAACTGTTTCTTCTCGTCCAGCTCCTGCTGCAAGGCTATCACTTTTTCTTCATTGGTGTCGGCCAGCTCCTGCCAATGGATCAAGGCTTCTTCTTGTTCGGCTGCCCGCTGCAAGCTGGCCTGCAGGCCGGTTTCGACGTTGCTAAGCCGTTCTGTCAGGCTTTGCTTTTCACCCGAGAGCGTGGTGAACTGTTGGTTAAGGGCCTCGTGCTGTGCCTGTAGTTCGCTTAGTTTGGTTTCCTGCTGTTCGTTTGCCAGGCGCATCGCCTCTACCTCGGCCATCCGCTCTTCCAGGACTCCCTGTACTTCAGCGATTTCTGCCTGCTGGGCGGCTACGGTTTCATCCCGGGCTTGAATTGTTTCCTGAGCTGTCGCCATCTCTTCCTGCAGCATGACCAGCTGGTCATGCTGTTCTTCTGCTTCACGGATGACGCCGCTGACCAACTCATTCAGTTTTGTTTCAAACTGGCCTCTCAACTCGGCGTAGGCCACCAGCGCCCGGCCGGCTGCATATTGCATTTCGTGCAGGAAGTTCAGACGTTGGTCTGGCGGAATGGTATCCAGTTTGACCAGAATATTTTGTAGACCACTTTCTTCCAGCAGGGCACTGGGGATTTCTTCGGTTTCCGGGAACAGGCTGTAGAAATCAGTTTCCTGGTTTAAGAGCTGAGTTACGGCCGTTTCGGACAGGGTCGTCACCCACCCATAAAGCTGAGCGCCTGGTTCAATATGAACTGCCCCAGCAAACACATCGCCCCATATCCGGCCTGTCTTATGAATGACCAACTCGCGGGCGCCGATATGACCATGCACAAGCCCGTGGACGATGACACGTGGGGCGACGATATCTCCGGCGACGACGGCCGTTTCAGCAATGAGCAAATCTTCTTGGGAGAAAACGGAACCTATTTGCAGGCCCGGCAGCTCCTCATGATCCCGTTTGGTACGCAGCAGTGAACTCCAAAAACCACGATTGTCTGATTTCTTCGTATGCTCAGCCATTAGATATCCTATTCAGTACTACTAGTGAGGCCAAGGACAGGCGACACAACTATCCTACCCTATTGCCGCCCCATTTTATAACATATCTGGTTAGTTGGGTAGTTATCAGGATCAATCAGGAGAAATTAACCGCTGACAGGCTTGAAAATCGCCGACTGTTTATGCCCTACTCGACTAAACAGTCAATGTCTGATAAACTGCTGCCCATGCAACAGTGCATCCGGGTGAACCGATTGGGCCTCATGTTGCTGCTGATCATCGGCCTGACAGCTTTAGCATGGGGGTCAGATTCTGCTCGTGTTGCCGCGAGCTTTGCTGACGACCACTATACCGGACAGATTTCTGTGTCCGGTCCGGTTCAGCTTGGGTTGTCCTTTTCCCCGCCTATCGTCACGCCTGGCCAGACGGCCGTTCTCAACATAACCCTGACTAACAGCAACGCCCAGCCGGTCATGCCGACCGTGGAAGTGCAGTTGCCGCCAGGTCTATCCCTGGATGCGCGCGCTTTGCCGGCTGCCACCAGCCTCAACCTGCAAACGGGCAGCCTGATCTGGCAGCCGGTCGTGCCGCCCAATGAGCAGCGGGCCCTGAATGCCAATGTGCGGGTCAATATGGCCGACGTAACCCACCCGCAGCGCCAGATTCAGGTAGCCATGCGGCTAAACGGTCAGGAATCAACGGCGGTCGCGCCCCTCTGGATAGGATTGCCACCCCAGGCTCATGTCAGCTTCAATCCACAGCAGGTGGCTGTGGGGCAGCCGGTGCAACTTTTGGCCCAGACCAGTGGCCCCGGCCCCTTTTCGCAGTTGTGGGATTTGGGCGACGGCCGGATCGTCGATGCCGACAATCCCACCGTGGTCTACGCCCTGGCCGGAGAATATAACGTTCACCTGCGCCTGGCTAATCCGCTGGCTACCGTGACCATACCCGGCCGGTTGGTGATTGTTCCCGAACCGAAGGCCGCCTTTGAGCCGCAGCGCCCCAGCGCCAGCGTCAATGAGCCGCTGCTCTTCCGCAACCGCAGCGGCGGCCAACCACCCCTCCAATACCACTGGGATTTCGGTGATGGTCAATCCTCAGCGGAGCAGCAGCCAGCACACGTCTATCAGCAGCCAGGCGTTTATCAGGTGCGGCTGGTGGTCGAAAACAGCCTGGGGCGAGATGAGATTAGCTGGCCGGTGCAGATAGGACAGCCGCCGGTGGCAGATATGCTCATTGTTCCTTCGGGGCGGGTGGGCGAGCCGGTGTCAGGGCAGGCCTTCGGCGATGACAGTGTCACCGATTTCAGCTGGCGTCTGGGTGACGGCCGGACCCACACCGGTGAGTTTCTGAGTCATGTTTACCAGGCGGCCGGCGATTACTGGGTGGTTATGGTGGCCAGCAACGCTTTTGGCAGCACTGAGATCGGCCGCTGGATCCGCATTGAGCCTGGCGACAGCTTCATCTACCTGCCGCTCATTTTGTTTGAGGATGCTGCTGAACTCGCTGATTTTTCCTTTGACGATCTGGATGATCCCGATCTGGCTGACGAGCCGCTGGCCTTGCCTGAACGCGAGACGTTGGAGCCGCTCAATTTGCCGGTGAACAGCGCCCCGGCGGAGCAGCTTTACTATTACATTAACGCTGCTCGCGGCCAAAATGGGCTGCCGCCGCTGGCTTATGCCCACGAATTAACCGTCGCCGCCCAGAGCCATACGGAAGATATGGCCCTGAACCGTTTTACCAGTCATACCGGCAGTGATGGCAGCAGCCCGGCTGTGCGCCTGCTGCGTCATGGCTATCAAGGTGGGTATATTGGCGAGGCAACGGCCTGGGGCATGGAGCGGGCCATTCAGGCGGTAGAATTCTGGCTTAATAGCCCGTCTCACCGGCGCATCTTGCTCAACCAGAGTGCGACAGAGGTCGGTGTGGGCTATACGGTCAATTTTGGCGCGCCCAATGTCTGGTATTGGACGGCCGAATTCGCCAACCCCTCGCTG
>Ga0209498_1001662_pt1 | contig 13633 bp, 8 predicted proteins | sample WalLakDeSediment_FD_184131 | JGI IMG/M metagenome (GOLD analysis project Ga0209498, IMG submission 184131) | Lake sediment microbial communities from Walker lake, Nevada to study Microbial Dark Matter (Phase II) - Walker Lake 11/02/13 Deep... | ecosystem: Environmental > Aquatic > Freshwater >...
GGCTACGAGGGAACGTCCAGCGTTCCAGTTTCAGACTGCCGAAAACCAGCTACACGTTGAACAGGAATGTGACTATGTCTCCGTCCTGGATGATGTAGTGTTTGCCCTCTGTCCTCAGCAGCCCTCTCTTGCGCGCCTCGGCTAGGGTGCCGCAACTCTGCACGTCGCCGTAGCTCACCACCTCGGCCCGGATGAAACCCCTCTCTATGTCGGAGTGTATCTTCCCGGCCGCCTTGGGCGCAGGAGTCCCGCCTGGTATGGTCCAGGCTTTCAACTCGGCGGAGACCGTGGTGAAGAAGGAGACCAGTCCCAGGAGACGGTAGGAGAGGTCTATGACCCGCTCCAGTGCCGACTTGCCCAGCCCCAGCGATGCCCGGAACTCCTCGGCCTCATCGTCGCCGAGCTGGGCCAGCTCCATCTCCAGCTTCCCGCAAAGGGCTACCACCGCGAACTGGAGGTAAAGCGAGCCTATCTCGCCCTCGAATCGGGCAGACTCGGGTATCTGTTCCTCTCCTATGTTAAGCACCAGCAGCATGGGTTTGGCGGTCAGAAACTGGTAATTGGACAGCATTCGGAGCTCTTCTTCAGCCAGGCCCTGCAGCCTGATGGGGATGTCCTTTTCCAGTGCCTCCTTGACCTTCTGCAGCAGGGCTTGTTCTCGCAAGTGCGACTCCCTCTCCCCAGCCCTGGCAGCCTTGAGACCTGTCTCCAGCCTGTCAAGCCTTCTCTCCATTATGGCCAGGTCGGAAACGGCCAGCTCCAGATCCAGGGCAGCTATATCTCGTTGCGCGTCGATGCTTCCCTCGGGATGAGGCACCTGGTCGTCCTCAAACGTCCGCACCACCTGGAGCAGAGCATCGGCCGTAGTCAGGTAGTTGAGTACCTCTCCGCCTACTCCTTCGCTGCCGAAGGCCTTGAGCGAACCGCCAATATCCGTGTAGCTGACCTCAGCGGGAACCGTCTTCCTGGGCTGAAACATGCCCTCGAGCACCGGGAGTCGCGGATCGGGCACCTTGGCCACGCCGGTGTGATGAGCCAGCGTGGGTGAGTACGCGGCAACCTCGGCCTTGCCCCTGGTGAGGGCATTGAAGATGGTGGTCTTGCCACTCCCGGGCGTGCCGATGATGGCAACCTTCATGATCATATCCTATCATATCCTCCTTCTGAGCTTCTGCCGCCATGAGTCGGTGCTGTGCTAGAATACCCGGCGAATGCTCTACATCCTGCACGGCGAGGACGATTTCTCCCTTCATCAAGCTCTGGACACGATCAAAGGTGACCTGGGCGATCGGGAGATGGTGGAGACCAATACCACCAGCCTCGATGCGCAGCAGTTGACGCTTGCTGAACTCAGGACCAAATGCGACGCACTCCCCTTCTTGGCCCCTTATCGTCTGATCATCATCAAGGGGTTGCTGGGACGCTTCGAGCAGAAAGAGGGCAGGCCGCGGTCTCGCCGAGGCAAGTCAGGGAATGGGTTGGGCGAATGGGCAGAACTGGCTTCTTATGTCAAAGAGATGTCCACAACCACCGTGCTGGTGCTGGTTGACGCTCAGGTGAAGGCCCAGAATCCCCTGTTGCAGCAGCTTTTACCGTTAGGTGAAGTAAGGGCCTTCGCCATGCTGAAAGGCAACTCTCTCAAGGCCTGGATACAGCAGCGGGTAAAGGAACAGGGTGGCAGCATCAAATCCCCGGCTGTCCATCTGCTGGCCGACCTCATCGGGGGAGACCTGTGGGCCATGAATGGGGAGATCCAGAAACTGCTCCTGTATGGTCAGGGACGCCCCATCGGCGAAGAAGATGTCAGGCAACTGGTCAGCCATGCTCAGGAGGCCAGCATCTTTGCCCTGGTGGATGCGGTGGCAGAACATCGGAATGAGCAGGCTCAACTGGTACTCCACCGGCTACTGCGTGATGGTATGGAGCCCACCCGTATCCTGACCATGATCACCAGGCAGTACCGCTTGATTGCCCAGGCCCGGGAACTGGAACCGGGGCTTTCCCGCCCGCAGATGCAGGGCAAGCTGGGGCTGAAATCGCCCTATGCCCTGGATAAGACCCTGGGCCAGGCCAGACTGTACGGCTTTGCGGGTGTGAAGCGGGCGTATGACAAGCTGTTGGACACCGACCTGGCCATCAAGACCGGCAGATACGGCGATAAGCTGGCCCTTGAGTTGCTGGTAACCGAACTGGCCCGACCTTCCCGGTCATCCTGAGCGAAAGGTCTCAGCCCTCGCGACGAGAGCGTATTGAGGCCCGGCCGCTGGCGATGGCCGGGTTAAGCTGCGCGCCTTTCTCGCAGGCCCGTTTTCTGCTATAATTTCGCACCTCGCAATGGGTTACTACTTAGGCGTAGATATTGGCTCTGTCAATGCCAAGCAGGCGCTGGTAGATGAGAATGGCAGAGTCGTTCAGCTTGATACCCAGAGAGTAAGCTCCAGCCCTCGAGTCGCAGTCAGTTCGCTTATCTCCAGGCTGGGCCAGGCCTGCGACCTTAAGGCCATCGTCGCAGCAGGGGTGTCCGGCTCAGGCAGGGCAGTTATCCCCAAGGAGCTGGGCTGGATCGAGTACAGCAGTTCACTGGCCACTGCCTCCGGTCTTCTCCACCTCTGTCCTGAAGCAAAGACCATCATACAGATCGGCGGGCAGAGCACGATGGTCATAGAACTGGAGGACGGCCTGAGAAAGCCCTGGAAGGTGGAGTCCAATCCGCTTTGTGCCGCCGGCACAGGCAGGTTTCTGGAGCAACAGGCATACAGGCTCGGCATCAGCCTGGAGGACTTCGCCAGCCTGGCCCTGAGATACCAGGGCACACCGCCCCGGATAGCCGCCCGCTGCAGCGTCTTTGCCAAGACGGACCTCATCCACCTCCAGCAGAAGGGCGTTCCCCTCGATGCCATGCTCTATGCCCTCTGTGAGAGCGTGGCCCGCATGGTCTCGTCGCTGAAAAAGGGGCCCTTTCAGGAGCCGGTCTACTTCGTGGGCGGTGTTGCCGCCAATGCCGCCGTGGCCAGGTCGCTCAGTGACATGATCTCCTCCCGGAATGAACACCCCGTTGAGGTTGTCATACCTCCGGACTACCGTCACATGGAATGCCTGGGCTCGGCATTGCTCGCCATAGGCAAGACGTCCCGGGGTGTGGTGCTGCCTGAGACAGACGCCAGTCAGCGCTATTTCGAGATGCCCAGGCTGGAGGTTGTGACCTCAGCCAACCCGGGCGGACAGAGCCTTAAGATAACGGAACAACGGATTGGTTACCTCGGAGTCGATGTGGGCTCCACGAGTACGAAGGCCGTGATAATGGACGAAACCGGCACGCGCCTGCTGGCCAAGAACTACCTGATGACGGCGGGACGCCCGGTTGATGCCGTCAAGCAGGTGTTCACAAACCTGCTCCAGGAGGGGGCAGGCAAGATCAAGATAGCCGGCGCGGGCGTTACCGGCTCCGGCAGATATCTGGTGGGTAGTCTCATAGGTGCCGACCTGATTAAGAACGAGATAACGGCCCAGACCAGGGCCGCAGCAGACATAGATCGGGATGCGGACATCATCGAGATCGGCGGGCAGGACTCCAAGCTGGTCATCAAGAGAAACGGCGTGGTCGTCGATTATCACATGAACAAGGCCTGTGCTGCGGGTACCGGAAGCTTCATCGACGAACTGGCCGAGATGCTGGGCGTTTCCGTGACCAACGGCGAGTTTGCCGATCTGGCTTTTGCCGCACCTCACACCATCGACCTGGGAACGAGATGCGCGGCCTTTATGAGCCAGTCGGTCTCCTCGGCCCAGCAGGAGGGCGTAGCGCTCGAGATAGTCACGGCCAGCCTGGCTAACTCCATCGCCAAGAACTATCTCTCCAAGGTGGTGGAGCACAGAAAGCTGGGCGACAAGGTCATCCTCACCGGCGCGGTGTTCTACAACCAGGCCGTGGTCTCCGCCTTCCATCAGCAACTCAAAGGAAAGAGACTGACCGTGTCGGAGCACAAGGAGGTCAGCGGCGCCATAGGCGCTGCCCTCCTGGCCAGAGAGGCCATGGCCGAGGCAAAGCCGGAGGACGATGCCGCCAGTCCTGTCCCCAGCGAAGCTCAAAGAGCAGTTCAGGAATCGAGGTTCAGGGGATTTCAGGAGGTTGTGGACAGGGAGTGCAAGCTGACCACATTCGTGTGCAAAGGCTGCGATAACAACTGCACCATTACCCGCATGGAAATGCCCGGGGCGGAAGCGACCTATTACGGCAGCCGGTGCGACAAGTATGACGCCATAGCCAGTCATGCCAAGACCGAGACCTTTTTCGATAAGCGAGAGCACCTGCTCTTTCGAGAGTACAGGAAGGACTGCGGCACCGGGCCCGTGGTGGGCATTCCCAGGGCACTGCTGGTCTACGACTATGCGCCGCTGCTGATTGGCTTTCTCAATGCTCTCGATGCCAGGGTTGTGCTATCCAGCCAGACCAACAGCGAGATCATGGAGCAGTCCGTCGAGCTAAGCTATCCGGACAGCTGTTTCCCCGTCAAGCTTCTCCACGGGCATGCGGCCATGCTTAAGGACACCGACTATATACTGTTTCCCTGCGCTATTCGCCTGGGCAAGAAGGAAGATGATTCCAACCAGAAATACTCCTGTCCACTGGTTCAGGCCTCCCCGTTCATAATCCGCAGTGTGCTCGACCTCGGCGAGCGGCTGTTGGCGCCCATAATCGACTTCAGCCTGGGCGATGCCGATGTGATAAAGAACCTCGCGGATGTGGCCGTGAAGCTGGGGCACAGCAGGAGGAGGGGCAGGGATGCGGCCCTGGCCGGACTCGAGTCTCAGCGCCGGTATGAGACCGACCGGGCGGCGCTGGGTAGGGAGTTGCTGGAGCAACTGCACCAGAATCGCGATTCCTCCCAACTGGGCGTCGTGCTCCTGTCCCGGTCCTACATGTTCCAGGATGCCGGGGCGAACCTGGGCATTGCCGAGAAGCTTGCGCAGCTCGGGGTGGTGCCTGTGCCGCTGGATCTCCTGCCCCTCGAATCGGTCAATCCCACCGACTACTCAGACCGCCCTTACTGGCTCTACGAGAACAAGTTCATCGCGGCCGCAGCCATAACTGCCTCAGACCCGCAGCTGTACGGATTGTGGCTGACCAACTTCGGATGCGGCCCCAACTCCTTCATTATCCATCTCGTGGAAGACATTATGGGAGGCAAGCCTCTGGGGCAACTGGAAGTAGACGAACACGCCGCCGAGGCTGGCATCGTTACTCGCCTCGAGGCCTTCGTTGATACCATTGAAGGGTTTGCCCGGTCTACCGTGAAGCACGAACGGCCGCGCAAGGATATCTACCGGAGGGCGTTACCGCCCGTCATCGATAACAACAAGACGTTTATCATTCCCAGGATGGCACCGCATATCGAGATCGTTGGTGCTCTGCTGGAGGGCAGCGGCTTCAGGGCAGTTGTGCTTCCGGAAGCCAACGAGCGTAATCTCGTCTATGCCGATAAGGTTACCTCCGGCACGGAATGCCTGCCCTACCGGGTGGTACTGGGCGACCTTCTGAGGTTCTGCCACGAAAACGACGCCGACCTCAGGAACGTGGAAGCGATCATGGCTGGCGCATATGGGCCCTGCCGCTTCGGGAAATATGCCCTGGAACAAAGCAGGATACTTCAGGAAGTGGGCCTCGACCTGCCCATACGGACTACCATCTCCAACAATGCCTATCGTGATACGGAGATAGAACCCCGCTTTGCCCGCCTGGCCTGGAAGGGCAGCGTCGCTGTCGACTATCTCCAGAGATTGCTCTGGCGCACCCGTCCCTACGAAAGACAGCCGGGCTCGGCGGATGCGCTGTTTGACCACTACCTGGCCCGAGTTGTCGGTCGAGTCCGCGGCAAGGAAGCCTTCGACGATGTGCTTCGGCAGGCTGCTTCTGATTTCAGGTCGATCAGGGACCCTGAGCTGCCGCGCAGGCCCCTGGTGGGCATCAACGGCGAGATCTTCCTGCGCTCGAACACGTTCAGCAACCAGGACCTGGTCAGGGAGTGCGAGAAGGCAGGGTTGGAGGTCGTCGTTTCTTCCATGGGCGAGTGGATCAACTATATCTTCCACCGGCACCTGGAGGATGCTATCAGGGACCGCAAACTCATAAAAGCGCTGGTCAGCTATACAATCAAGCGCGTCTGGCAGCATGACGAGCACACTGTGATCAAGCATTTCTCCGACCTGGTGGCGGCCGATGAGAGAGAAGCCTCAACAGGTCATATGCTCAAGTACACGAGCAAGTGGCTCTCCCCTAAGTGCGGAAGCGAGGCAGTCCTCAGTATCGGCGGAGGAATCGAGTGGATGGAGAATCCCAAGTTCGCCGGCGTGATATCGGTGATGCCCCACGGCTGTATGCCCGGCGGAATCGTGGCTGCCATGTCTGACAGGTTCAGCGCCCTCTATCACAAGCCCTGGATCAACCTCACGTATGATGGTTTCGCGGAAAGCACCAACCTGACCAGGATCAACAACTTCGCCGAAATCATCCGCTTCTGCAGCCAGGAGAGCCGGGTCAAGAATCAGCCAACTCTCCTGCCCTGAACCGGGTTCAGTCAGGTGGTCCTGCGGTCGTCCTGCGCCAGGCGAGTCTCTTCTTCACGCTATTGTAGTATAATTTGCCACAGGATAGTTCCCGGTAGCAGGGATGCCCATGTTGTGGTCTGAGATGGAGAGTGTCAAACCCGGCAGAGCAGGGCGCATGAACCTGTCCCGGCGCAGGTTCCAGCGGCTGGTGACGAGGGCACTGGCAAACCTGCCCGAGGAATTCCAGAGCCGGCTGGAGAACGTGGCCGTGCTTATCGAGGACGAACCCCCGGAAGATATGCCTGATACCATGGGTCTCTACGAGGGCATACCGCTTCCCGACCGCTCCTTTGATGATCCCCTCTTGCCCGATCAGATCACGATCTTCAAGGGGCCCATCGAGCGTGCCTGCTGCACCGAACAGGAGATAGAGGATGAGGTCCGCCTCACGGTGCTGCACGAGGTGGGCCATTTCTTCGGGCTGGACGAAGCCCAGCTGGATTGATAGGTCTGTATGGAGGCAGCTAAGAACGTAGTGGTGCTCGGTTGCGGCCGGGTCGGTAAGGCCGTGGCACTGGACCTTTCTCCGCGCTGCCAGGTTAAGGCAGTGGACACGGATCCCGGTGCTATGCGGCAGCTGCAGGGCAATGGAGTTCAAGTCGTCAGTGAAGACGCCACAGACTGCGATGTGCTGCCCGGGTTGATCAGCGAAGCTGACCTTGTGATCAATGCCCTGCCGGGGCATATCGGTTTTGACGTGCTGAGGAAGGTCATCCAGTGTGGCAAAAGCGTCGTTGACATCTCCTTCAGTCCCCAGGACCCGTTCGAACTCGATGAACTGGCCAGGAGTAAAGGCGTTGTTGCCCTCGTAGATTGCGGGGTTGCCCCCGGGCTCAGCAATATGGTGCTGGGAAGCCTCTACCGGCGAATGCAGGTCAGCCGCTTCGCCTGTTATGTTGGAGGCCTGCCCGCGGTTCGTACCTGGCCATACCAGTACAAAGCGCCTTTCTCTCCCTCGGATGTTATCGAGGAATATACCCGGCCGGCGCGATTGGTTGAGAATGGCGAAATGGTTGTCAAGCCTGCGCTTTCCGATCTGGAATACCTCCACTTCGATGAGATCGGCACCCTTGAGGCCTTTAACACCGACGGGCTGAGAACTCTGCTGAAAACTGTCAATATCCCCAACATGAAGGAGAAGACGCTTCGTTACCCCGGCCATAGCGAATACATCATGGTATTGCGCGAGACCGGTTTCTTTAGCAGCGAGCCGCTGGACGTTAAAGGGCAGAGGGTAGCTCCCCTGGACATGACCGCACGGCTGTTGTTTCCTCACTGGCAACTGGCGGAGGGCGAGGAAGAGTATACCTTGATGAAGATCGTCATAGAGGGCTGCGAGGCCGGCGAAGCGGTTAGATACAACTGCCATCTGCTTGACCGGTTCGATAGGCTCACGGGCCTGTCATCCATGGCGAGGACTACCGGTTTCACCTGTGCCGCTGTCGCAACCCTGGTTCTGGAGGGACGAATATCAGAGGTCGGCATAGTGCCCCCCGAGGTGATAGGCATGGACCGCAGCCGGTTCGATTACGTGATAGACTATCTGAACGGCAGGAACATTCGTGTAGAGCGGTCACGCGAAACGCCGCACTGAGCGAATTCATCGTGCCAGGGCAGGAAGCTGGATATCGCCCGACAGGAGGTTAGCATGGCCAAGATCACCCGTATTGCACTGGCTCTGGTTCTGATGGTAGGGCCGGTGATGGCGATAGGATGCTCGACGGAGGAGTGCGTGTATCCCGATATCGACCGCGAAAGCAGAATACCGGCTACCGCGGTCAAGATCACCCCCCAAACCGACGCTCATCCTCCCATACTGCATTCCGATGAGTACGAACAACCCGTGCCCATGCCTTATCCCATTAACACCGCCGGCGCCGAAGACTCCGGGTTCATCACGCCGGACGGGAACACACTCTACGTCTGGTTCACTCCGGACGTCACGGTGCCTCCCGAGCAGCAGCTTGTGGACGGCGTCACAGGCATATACGTGTCAAGGAAGGTGGGTGGCCAGTGGCAGCAGCAGCAGAGGGTCTGGCTTCAGGATCCCTGTCAGGTATCTCTGGATGGCTGCCTGTTTGTCAGCGGCAACGAAATATGGTTTTGCTCGGCCCGTCAGGGCAATTACAGGGGAATGGACATGTGGAGGGCCGGGTTCAGCGACGGTCGCGCGACGAACTGGAGGAACGCCGGCCAGAAGCTGAACGTCGACTATCAGATTGGGGAGATGCATATCACCGCCGATGGCACGGAGATGTACTTCCATTCCGACAGGGCCGGCGGCAAGGGACAGAGCGATATATGGGTCACCAGGAAGGTGGAAGGTGAATGGCAGGAGCCCGAGAACATTGCCGCTGTCAATACGCCGGAGAACGAGAGTCTGCCCTTTGTCACGTCTGATGGCAACGAGCTATGGTTCACCAGAACGCATCTGGGCGCGCCGGCCGTCTTCAGGTCGAAAAAGGTGGACGACGCATGGCAGGAGCCCGAGTTGATCATCTCCCGGTTTGCGGCCGAGCCGTCTCTGGATAACCAGGGCAACATCTACTTCGCTCACCACTTTTTCAAAGACGGCGTGATGCTGGAAGCGGACATCTACGTGGCCTACAGAAAGCAGAGCGACGCCTAGTTAGGCGCTTGATGAGACTTCTCCCCGCCACCAAACGCATGCAGCTAGTGCGGCGTCGTAGCAGTCAGTCCTGCTGTATGTCAGAAGATGTCTTCGCGGCGTCAGTGCCAGATGTAGCCTGATGCTCCACTCGGCTGTCGAGGGGCTCTGCCTCAGCGTGCGTCTATCCCGCTGAGCAGTCTGCGGTCTATCTGGCCGGAAGGGGTGCGAGGAAGGCTGTCAACGATGTTGATCTGCTTGGGCACCTTGTACTCAGCCATCCTCTGGCGACAGAAATCGCGTATCTCGTCCACCGTGGTGCTCTGCCCATCCCGTATCACTATATAGGCTGTCGGTATCTGTCCTTTGTAATCATCGACCACGCCCACATAGGCCGTCTCCGCTACTGCAGGATGCCCCAGGAGCACCTCTTCAACTGCCTCGGGCAGGATCTTGACTCCCCCCGAGGGGACTATGATTGACGACATCTTCTCTACATACTCCACGTAGCCATCATCGTCAATCCTGACCAGGTCACCGGTATAGAACCAGCCGTCCCTGATGACCCGGGCTGTGAGTTCAGGCTCCTTGTAGTATTCCTTCATCATCCAGGGAGCCCTGGCCACGGCTTCCCCAACCTGACCCCGGGGTACCTCCCGGCCCTCCTTGTCCAGCACCCTGAGCTCGGCCAGTGGCCGCCCCGCCGTGCCCAGCTTGTGGTTGCTGATATCGCCCAGAGTGACGGCCAGCAACTCCGTCAGTCCGTAGATCTCGCATGCCGTCACGTGAAACTTGTTTTCAAGCATCTCGAAGAAGTAGGCTGAAGACTTCGCCCCGGCGGAGAGCGTGGCCCTCAAGGAACTCAGGTCGTAGCCCCTGATCACCTCTTCCTCGATCCTCGTCAGCGCATTGAAGCTGGCCGGAACCCCTATGAGCATGGTCGCCTTCTCCCGCTCCACGGTCTCCAGTAAATTCTTGGAGCTGAAATGAGGAAGGATCACCATGGTGGCTCCCTTCATTATGGGCATGAGCACGGTAATCCCGAACCCCAGAAGGTAGTGGAAAGGGACTAACCCCAGAACAACATCCTCCTTCTCCAGTTCCATCCTGGGCACCACCGCGCTCAGCACAGATGTGAGCGAGGCGTGAGTATGCACTATGCCCTTCTGCTTGCCCAGCACGCCCAGAGTGTAGAAGATCACCGCTTCGTCTTCATCGTCTATGTCCACGGAGGGCGATGTCGGCGAACTGCGGGCCAACATCTCCCTGTAAGCGTCTGTGCCCACCTCAAGGACGTGTTCCAGCGCAGCAATACTGGGTAACACCGGAGACAGCGTCAGCGAGAACCTCTCCTCGGTAATCAGGATCATCGAATCAGACTCCCGGAGTTGGAGCTCGAGTTCAGGCACCTTGGCCCTGGTATCCAGCAGCACGCCGGCAGCCCCCGCCTTGACTATTCCGAAGTAGCTGATCACCCAGTCGGGGATACGGGACATCAGAATGGCCACGTGGTCGCCCTTCTTCACGCCCAGGTCTACCAGAGCGTTGGCTAACCTGTTTGAGGCTTCGTCCAGCTCCCGATAGCTGACTCGCTGAGCGCCCAGCACCACAGCCGTATTCTCAGGCATCTCACCGGCGGTTATCTCCAGCATTTGTTTGATGTTCATCGTCACCCCGCAAACTCGAGAAAGTTGAAACAGGATTATGGGCTACTTTCTAGTTCGCTGTCAATCTAGTTCCTGCACTCCGGTGATGCTGGGCATATCAGGTCGGCGCCCGATCCGGTAACCAGGGTCGTCAATGCGGTTTGAGGCACCAGACGACGATACGGGTGGAAAAATTCCCATGCCCCAGTTATAGTTGTCGTTTGCGGATAACCGCGCAGTGGCTACCAACGAGGGAAAGGAGGTCAGCTTGAGGGAGTTAACCGTTAGTTCAGATGCACCTGGACAGAAGCTGTTTGTCCTGGGCAACGAGGCTATAGCCAGAGGGGCGATAGAAGCGGGCGTTCAGGTCGCTGCCGCCTACCCCGGCACGCCATCAAGCGAAATACTGGGCACTCTGGCTGGTGTCGCCAACGAGGTCGGGATGTATGTGGAATGGTCAACCAACGAGAAGGTGGCCTTTGAGGTTGCCCTGGGCGCCTCCATCTGCGGCGTGAGGGCCATGGCCTCGATGAAGCATGTGGGAGTAAATGTAGCTCACGACCCGCTGATGACCGCCAGCCATATCGGCGCCAGGGGAGGACTGGTCCTGGTCGTGGCCGACGACCCCTGGGCCTGGAGTTCGCAGAATGAGCAGGATAGTCGTTATGTGGCGCTCCAGGGCTTCATTCCCGTCCTGGAGCCGTCCTCGGTGCAGGAAGCCAAGGATATGGCGGCTGACGCCTTCAGGCTGTCTGAGGAGTTCGGGCAGATGTTTATGCTCAGATCGGTGACCAGAATCGGCCACGGCCGCGGCGATATCGTCCTGGGTGCAATCTCCCGGGAAAGGAGAAAGGGCTCCTTCCACAAGGATCTCGACCGCCTGGTCTATGTGCCCCGTGGCGCGAGGATAAACAAGCCTTTGATGCTGGAGAGGTTTGACAGGATCAAGAAGGCGGTGAACACACTGGCCTACAATCAGCTACAATTGGCGGCGGGCGCCAGCCTGGGGATCATCGCCTGTGGACTGTCGTACAGCTACACTCTGGAGGCGCTGAAGTGGCTGGACCTGGAGGACAGGGTCTCCCTGCTCAAGGTTGGGACCCCGCACCCGCTCCCCGAGGAACTGATCCTCAGCCTGCTGAACTCGGTAGAGGAGATACTGGTGGTGGAGGAACTGGACCCGTTTGTTGAACTCCACGTCAAGGCTATCGTGGGCGCGCGGAACATCCCGGTCAAGGTTCACGGAAAGGATGTGGTGCCCCGCATCGGGGAGCTATCCGCCAGAAAAGTCAGCGAGGCGATCGCCGGCCTGACCGGCTGCAAGCTGCCGGTCGACTTCGCCGGCCTGGACAGGCTTGAGCAGGAGGGTGCCCCACTGCTGCCCCTGAGACCGCCCGCCTTGTGTCCGGGGTGCTCTCACCGCGCCTCCTTTCGTGCCATTACTGCGGCGGCACAAAAGGTAGCCAGAGAGTACGGTCAGGGCGTTGAGCCTATCTACCCGGGCGATATCGGCTGCTACACACTGGCCCTCAACCCGCCGCAGTATGCGGTTGATACCTGCATTTGCATGGGTGGCGGATTCGGGTTGGCCAATGGCATGGCCCATGTAGTCGACGCCCCCATAATCGCGCATCTGGGCGACTCCACCTTCTTTCATTCCGGAATACCGCCTCTGATCAACGCTGTCTACAACAAGGCCAACATAACCATGGTTGTGCTTGATAACTCGGCCACAGCCATGACCGGCTTCCAGCCTCACCCCGGCACCGGCCAGACAGCCACCGGAGAAGATGCCGTTGTGGTGAAGGCTGAGGATGTGGCCAGGGCCTGTGGCGTGCAATTCGTGGAGGTCGTCGATCCCTTCAGCCTCCAGGCGGCCACCGAGACCATAGAACGGGCCATCAGGTTTCAGGGGCCCGCGCTTGTGGTCTGCCGCGGCCCCTGCGCCACCATCGAGCTGAGACAGAAGAGACAGGCCGGAGACAAGATAGTGCCCTACCGAATAGACCAGGACAGATGCAACGCCAGGTGTAACGCCTGTATCAAGCTCCTGGGTTGCCCGGCGATAGTACGGGAGGCTGATAGAAAGGTGATCGATGCCGCGCTGTGTACCGGTTGTAGCCTCTGCGCTCAAGTCTGCCCCTACAACGCCATCGTACAGGAGTGAATGAAATGGCAAGTGAATTCAACATACTGCTGGCCGGGGTTGGCGGACAGGGGGTGATCCTGATGTCGGAGTTGCTGGGCAAGGCAGCGATTGCCGAAGGCTTGAGGGTCAGGGGCTCCGAGGTGTTGGGGATGGCGGTCCGGGGAGGCTCGGTAACCAGCATCGTCAGGATCGGAGACGACGTTCATGGGCCCCTCATCCCTCAGGGGAAATGTCACGCTCTGGTGGCACTGGAGCCCTCGGAGGCCCTGCGGCACGTAAGCTATCTATCAGGCGCCGGACTGACTATACTGAATACCACGCCGATAGTTCCCTTCACGGTTCCTCTGGGTCAAAGCGATTATCCCCGTCTGGACCTGGTATTGGAGAAGCTGAGCGGTGTCGGCGGCAAAGTCATCACGCTCGATGCAGCCCGAATAGCGCAGGACGCCGGCAGCTTGCAGGCCGCCAACATCGTCATGCTGGGAGCACTGTTCGGCATCGAGTTGCTGCCCATAAAGGTGGCCACCATGAAGGAGACGATCGAGGCGCGCTTCCCAGCCAAACTGGCAGTGGTGAATATCACAGCCTTTGATCTGGGCTATCAGGCCTGCCGTCAGGCAGTAG
>Ga0209498_1001663_pt1 | contig 13631 bp, 11 predicted proteins | sample WalLakDeSediment_FD_184131 | JGI IMG/M metagenome (GOLD analysis project Ga0209498, IMG submission 184131) | Lake sediment microbial communities from Walker lake, Nevada to study Microbial Dark Matter (Phase II) - Walker Lake 11/02/13 Deep... | ecosystem: Environmental > Aquatic > Freshwater >...
GCGACGAGTTCGGGGCCGTCTTTCGTGCCTTCAACAGAATGGTCCAACGAATCCACCGGGCCCGGCGGGCCCTCCTCAGGACCACCAGGCGGACTCAGGCCATCGTGGAAGAAGTCGCCATGGGGGTGGTGGCCTTGGACGCCACCGGCCGGGTTACGCTGGTGAATCCGAGGGCCGAGAGCCTCCTGGGTGAAAGGATCGCGGTGGGCCGTCCCCTCCCCGGCCGGGAGGGGGAGGCCAGGGAGCTGGTCCGCTGGGTCGATCTCTACTTCCGGGACGGCCTTCGGGAGGCCAATACCGAGCTGCAGATGGGCAATCGCCGGATCCGGATCAGGGCCCGCCGAGTGTCGGGGGAGGAGCCACTGGGCGGGGCGGTCCTGAGCATGGAGGACCTGACCGACGAGCTCAGAACCGAGCGGATCCTGGCCTGGGGGGAGATGGCTCAGCAGGTGGCCCACGAGGTCAAGAATCCACTCACGCCCATGAAGCTCAGCGTGCAGCATCTGCAGAGGGCCTGGGAGGACCGGCGCCCCGATTTCGGAGAGATCCTGGGGAGGAACGTTGACGTGATTCTGAGGGAGATCGATCACCTGGCCGCCATCGCCCGGAGTTTCTCCAGGTTCCGCGCTCCCGGTCAGACCGACGAGCTGCCACTGCAGCCCGTGAGGATCTATACCGTCGCCGAGGAGGTCCTCAACCTCTACCGCGGTGGCAAGGGCGCCCTCTCCTTTCATTGTAGCGTGCCACCCGGGCTTCCCCCCGTCCAGAGCCGGGAGTCGGAGCTGAGAGAGGTCCTCATCAACCTCCTCGAGAACTCCAGGGCGGCCGTTCTGAACGGGGGCGAGGTGGTCATTGAGGCCGAGCGCCTGAATGGAGAGGTCGAGTTGAGGGTCAGAGACGATGGCGTGGGTATTCCGAGGGAGCTCCTGGCCCGGATCTTCGAGCCCCATTTCTCCACTCGTTCCACAGGTACGGGTCTCGGCCTGGCCATCGTCCGAAGGTTGGTGGAATCCTGGGGTGGAGTGGTTTCGGCCGAGAGCCGGATGGATGCTGGGACGGTGATGCGCATCGTCATTCCCCTCTGGGGTGTGGGTGAGGACTCAGACGAGGAGGAGGATCCATGGATCTGAAGCTCTGGATCGAGGAGCGGATCGGCTTGATCGCTCGCCGGTGGTATTCTGAGATCATGGTGAGGGGAGACCGCCGGGAGGAAGGGGGGGATGGCCTTCTCGAGGTGTTCCTTCATCACCTGGTTTCCTTCCTTCCTCCTTGCCTGGGCGAGCACCGGGACCCGGCGGAAGAAGTCTGGCAGCAAGCCACCCACCTCTTCGGAACCCTGGCTCTTCGAAGAGGACTTGCTGCGGGGGAGGTGGTGGAGGAGCTCCAGTCCCTTCGGGGCGTGATCCTCAAGACCCTTTTTGACACCACCTCCGAGTCGGACATGCAGTCCGTCCCGTATCGCGATCTCCTGGCGCTGAACCGGATCCTGGACCTTGGGGTCGTGCAGGCAAGCATCGCCTATGTGGACGACCTCTTCTTTGCCCACCTCCAGGGGTCCGGGGTGGCGGAGCAGGTGACCCCGGCATTGGTGGAGGAGATCACAAGGCAACTGGAGGCATGTCGCAGGGAGCTCAGTGGTCTGGACTCGGGCCGGAGGGGCTCCCATGCGGAACGCTGAGGACGAGGGCAGGGAAGGCCCGGGTCGGGAGAACCTGTCGCAACCCCAGGACGGGGGCCTCCCTGGCCCAGCACGAGAGGACCCGCCACATCCCCGGGGCCGGGCTGTGGTGGGGGACATGCCCAGGGCCGAGTTCGAACCCGCGGCCCACGCCGTGGCAGACTGGATCGCGGGCTACCTGGACGGCGTGGGAGAGTATCCCGTCCTCGCGCGGGTCCGTCCCGGGGAGATCCGGGAAGGGCTTCCGGAGAGGATGCCGGAGGAGGGAGAGCCTTTCGAGGTCATGCTCCGGGACTTCCAGGACCAGATCCTCCCCGGCGTCACCCACTGGAATCACCCGGCCTTCTTCGCCTATTTCTCCGTGACGGGATCGGGGCCCGGCGTATTGGGCGAAATGCTGTCGGCGGCCCTGAACGTGAACGGGATGGTGTGGCGGTCCTCGCCGGCGGTGACGGAGCTGGAGGAAGTGGCCCTGGCATGGCTCCGGGACTTCCTGGGCCTCCCCGGCGAGTTCGACGGTACCATCAACGACACGGCCTCCTCCTCCTCCCTCTACGCCCTGGCGGCTGCCAGGGAAGCCAGGCTCCCGGAGGCCCGGACCGGGGGCTTGGCCGGGATGCCGAGAGGACGCTTCTACGCTTCGGAGCAAGCCCACTCGTCCATCGACAAGGCCGTTATCACCCTCGGCTTCGGCCTGGACGGGATCCGGAAGATTCCCACCGATTCGAGCTTCCGCATGGTTCCGCAGGAGCTCCGTCGAGCGATCCACGAGGACATGGATGCAGGCCTGCGGCCGTTGGGCGTGGTGGCGACCCTGGGAACGACCTCCACAACCAGCGTGGATCCTGTGGCGGCCGTGGGCGAGATAGCCCGGGAACTCGGCCTCTGGCTTCACGTGGACGCCGCTTACGGGGGAGCTGCCGCCGCCCTCCCGGATGTCCGGCTTCTCTTCTCCGGTTGGGAGCTGGCGGACTCCATCGTGGTGAACCCCCACAAGTGGCTCTTCACTCCCATCGACTGCTCGGTGCTGTACGTGAGGGATCCCGGGATGCTTCGGCGGGCCTTCAGCCTGACCCCGGAATACCTCACCACCCCCGAGCAGGAGGTGGCCAGGAACCTCATGGACTACGGGGTGGCCCTGGGCCGGCGGTTCCGGGCCCTGAAGCTGTGGTTCGTGCTCCGGTATTTCGGGGCCAAGGGGATACGGGATCGCATCGAGCAGCATGTGGAGATGGCCCGGGAGCTGGCGGATTGGATCGACGAGGCGCCCGGATGGGAGCGGATCGCTCCCGTTCCCTTCAGCACCGTGGTCTTCCGCTATGCGCCCCCGGGGGTCGCCGGCGAGAAGCAGGACCGCCTCAACCGTGAGATCATGGACCGGGTGAACGACACGGGGGAGGTGTTCCTGTCCCACACGGTCCTGAATGGTCGCTTCTGCCTCAGGATGGCCATCGGGAACCTCCGGACCCGGTGGGAGCACGTGTCGCGGGCGTGGGAGCTTCTGCAGGAGGCGGCCGGGGGGTAGGGGGAACGCCGCCGCACGGCCGCAGGGTCCCGGGCGAGATCCGAAAACAACTCCCTGGAGATCCTCCTCCATAGCCCGCCTCACCGTCAGGTAGTCCCTGTTGCGCACTGACACCCAGGGGTCCACGGGGAGGGCCGGATGGTGTCGGCTCCGTCTACTCGCGGACGATCTCGAGCAGGCTCCCGGCCTCCGCCACCGTCTCCGTTCCCTCCGCCGTCCCCCACTCCGGAGCCTGGTACGGACTATCTCTCTGGGACGGGGTACTCGAAGCCGGCGTGGAGGAAGGCGGCCGCCACAGCCTCACAGTCCTTTTCGCTCCCCCCATGCTTCCGGACCTCCGAGCGCCAGTGACGCCCGATTACCCCAGCCACCTCCTGGATGATGGACTCTCCCTCCTCGGCACGGAGGCCGAACCGGGCCGTTGCGGAGAGCAGATTGTCGCGGCAGGCCCTGCGGCCGTGAACGCCGCAAGCCAAGGTCAGATCACGCTCCTGGCGTCCCCCCTGGGGGTTCGGAGTGAGGTCGTAGGCAGGGGCCAACCGCCAGCCCTCTCCAGCGGCCACCACCGCATGGTTCCGAGGATGATCATCGTTGTTGGAGATGAGGGCGTTGAAGACCACCCGCCGGTAGAGCTCCTCTCGGTCCGCCTTCGGCTTGGATGACCAGCGCTGCAACTCGTCAGCCAGGAGCAGATAAGACCAGTTCGCGGTATCGGTGGGCGAGTCCTCGGCCCGCAACATGGTGAGGGCGCTCACCATCCGATGACGAAGGTATCCCCCCTCCACCTTCCCCCGGTCAAACCGACGGAGAAGGAGTACGGACTCATGGCCCAAGGGTTCGAGACGGATTTCCGGAATGCGAACACCGCAACGCTCCGCAAGCCGGAGCATGGCGGCCTCCACGGCCCCGTTGTTCCATCGGTCATGGCGCATGGGGAACTTCGCCACCCATAACCCCATCTCGTCCTCAACGGTGTTCTTGGCCCTTGCCCCGCCCATGGAGGTGGTGGGCTGCAGGATATGCATCAGCTGCTGGCGTATCGTCTCCACCACCAGCCCCTCCTCCAGGGCTCGTGTCGCCTGGCGGAGCTCCCGGAGGTGGATCACGCGGTTGAAATCCCGAACAGGGACGGGCGGGACGGGCGAAAGCCCGAACGAGAGGGCACCGGCCCGATCCTCCGGCGACTGAAGAAGGAAGTCCACCTCAGTGAGATCGTCCCGGCCCAGCACCTTCCCGATCACCATACGGCCCCAGGCATCTGGCGACGCATCCCGCAGGGCCCCGAAGATCCCCCCGAGCCGCCCGGTCTCGTAGGTCCGAGGCGTGAGAGGGAGCGAGAAGGGATCGATGGGCACCGCGTCCGCCCGCTCCCGGTAACTCCGCCCATAGACGAAGCGCCCCACACCCTCGCCCCCGCCCACCGGGGTGTGGACGAAGCGACCGCAGGGAACCACTTCCAGGGACCGCGGCATCTGGATGTGGACGAAGCACTCCTGCTCAGAACTCATCGCTCAACCCACGGCCGGGCCGCATGCGCTCTCCCCTTCGTGAAGCTTCGAGGGTCTGGCCCTCGAGATCCCTTTGCGGGTCAGCCACGGAGGTCAGGCTGCCGTGCAGGCCCACCGCCCAGAGCACGGCTGCGTAGGCGCCGATTCCCGTGCCGAGAGCCCCGGCTTCCACCCTCCGGAGGGTGGTGCGGGAAACGCCCGCTTTCTCGGCGAGATCGGCCTCTCGGAGTCGGCGGCGTTTACGTGCGGTGGCAATGTTGCGCCCGAGCTCAGCCACCGTCTCCACCACGGCGGCCGGGGCGGCCTCACGGTTCACGTTTTGCTGGGGCATGGCCGGATTCCCCAATAAAGATGTACAATAGAATGAACACAAAATTACCTGACGATCAATCTATCATACATCGGCTCGCGTCTCGTCGCAAGGACGCTTCCCACGGTTGATCGCCGGCAGGCCCAGGGCGTTGTCCGGGCAGAAGGGAAAGGAACTGGGGTGCGGCCGTTACGACTCAAGTGGGTTCCGGCGGATGGCGGGAGGCCGAGCGTGATCCGCAGAGGGGGGCCGGAGGCGTCAGTTTCGAGGCCTTCCCATCGGGAGCCGGCCGGTGTGTATCCAGCCCACGGAATTGCCGTCAACGCATCAAATCCCCCTCGGAATTTCACGCTTCGTCACTTCGGGGCAATTATTGCCAAGAACGTAGCGCGGATCGGAGGCGCGACGCGACGTTTGAGACAATATCCACAATAATTGCCATCAACAGCTCAACCTCGCTGTTGCAGGGGGTCTTTTGATACGTTGACGGCAGGAGATCCGTTCTTCCAGCGGTCCCACGCCGACGCCAGTGCATCCAGCGGCTCACTCCCCTGTCCGGGCCAGGGATGCAAGCGCATGGTTCCCTCCTGGGATTAGATGTGTGTTGGCACTCACATCCTGCCTATCGGAGAGCCGGTAGGTCCAGGAGAGGGCCTGCATGAGTATCAAGTGAAGAACCAAGAGAATCATCCCCCCCAGGGTTCAAGGACCCTGGGGGGGATGATTTCAAGGAGGCAGGGGGCCGCACGGCGTGGGCCCCTGGTTGCCCTACTGCGAGTCAGACCTCCCGGACCGCCCTTACCAGGTCCTGCATGGTGGGCTTGGCGGAGCCGAAGTACATCATGGTCTTGTCCATGTAGAAGAGGGGGTTGTCGATTCCGGCAAAGCCTGGGCTGAGGCTCCTCTTCATGATGATGACGTTCCTGGCGTAGTCCACGTCGAGGATGGGCATTCCGGCGATGACGCTGTCGGGCTTACGGGCGTCGGGGTTCACCACGTCGTTCGCCCCCACCACCAGAACCACGTCCGTGTCCTTGAATTGGTCGTTGATCTCTTCCAGGTCGTAGAGCTGGTTGTAGGGGACGTCGGCCTCTGCCAGAAGAACGTTCATGTGCCCGGGCATACGTCCCGCCACCGGGTGCACGGCGAACTTCACGTCCACGCCCCGCTCCTCCAGGAGGTCGCAGAGCTTCTTCAGGTCGTGCTGGGCCTGGGCCACCGCCAGGCCGTACCCCGGCACCACCACCACGGACTGGCAGTAGGCCAGGATCATGGCGGCGCCCTCGGCGTCCACGGAGCGGGCCGTCTTGTCACCGGCACCGATGGAGGCGGCGGTGGCGCCCTCCGTTCCGAAGCCGCCGAACATGACGTTGGCCAGGGACCGGTTCATGGCCTTGCACATGAGGTTCGTCAGGATCAGGCCCGCCGCTCCCACCAGTGCGCCGGCGATGATGAGGATCATGTTCCCCAGGATGAACCCGGCCGCCGAGGCCGCCAGCCCCGAGTAGGAGTTCAGGAGGGAGATGGCCACGGGCATGTCGGCGCCGCCGATGGCGTTCACCAGCAGGATCCCCAGGAGGAGGGCCGCTGCGATGAACACAAGGAAGAGGACCATGCTGGGATCCTGGACGGCGACGTACGTTCCGACGCCCAAGAGCCCGACGAAGAGCAAGGCGGTGATGGCCTGGATGAACTTGTTGGTCACCGGGTTGCCCGTGATCATCCCGGAGAGCTTTCCGAAGGCCACGATGCTTCCTGAGAAGGTCACGGCCCCGATGAGCATCCCGATCATGATGGTGGAGCCCGGGCCCAGTGGAAGGGCTCCCAGGGGCTGCAGGCGTACGAACTCAGCCCCGGCAACCAATGCCGAAGCCCCGCCTCCGAACCCGTTGAAGATCCCCACCATCTCGGGCATGGACGTCATCTTCACCAGTCGGGCCGCCGTGGCCCCGATGAGGGAACCGACGATGATCCCTATGCCGATCCAGGTCCAGGTGAGAATGTCTTGCTCTATGAGGGTGACCACGATGGCCAGGAGCATGGCTGCGGAGGCCATGACATTGCCCCTTCGGGCCGTGGCGGGAGAGGAGAGCTGCTTGAGGCCGACGACGAAGAGAAGCGCCGACACGAGATAGGCGAGTTGCGTGACCAGGTTCACTGAGAATCCCTCGTTCTTATGTTCGAAGTCGTGGGAAGACCCGAAGAGGTGAGGCCGGATCTCATTTCTTCTTGAACATCTCGAGCATCCGATCCGTCACCATGAACCCTCCCACCACGTTGATGGTGGCGAAGATGATGGAGACCAGCCCCATAATGACCACCACCGGCTCTCGGGCCATGTCGGCCTCGGCAGAGACGATGAGAGCACCGATGAGTGCGATGCCTGAAATGGCGTTCGCGCCGCTCATCAGGGGCGTGTGCAGAGTCGGGGGCACCTTCGTAATGACCTCCTTCCCGGCGAGGGTCGCCAGGACGAAGACGTAGAGGGCCACCAACATGATTGGCATGCTTTCCATTGAGGAATCTCCCGCAGTGGAAGTTCAGGGTTTCCGGCAACCGATCACGCGGTCGCGCCCAGGGCCTCTTGGGTGGGCCCGTGCCTCACCTCGTTCTGGAAGGTGACGCAGACACCGTCCAGTACCTCGTTCTCCCAGTTCAGGTCTAGCTTCCCTTCCTTGTCCCTCATCTCCATGACGAAGGTGACGAGGTTCTTGGAGAACATCTGGCTGGCGTGATACGGCATGGACGCCGGGAGGTTCACCGGGCCCAGGACCATGACACCGTTGTGGACGACGGTCTCACCGGCCTTGGTGAGCTCGCAGTTGCCGCCGGTCTCGGCCGCCAGGTCCACGATGGCGGAGCCGGGCTTCATGCTCTCCACCATCTCCCTGGTGATCAGCACCGGAGCCTTCCGCCCCGGGATCTGGGCCGTGGTGATCACCACATCGGCGTCCTTGACGGATCCGGCGATGAGCTCCAGCTCTCTCTCGTGCTGGTCCTTGCTCAGCTCCTTGGCGTAGCCGCCCTCGTCCTCCATGTCGGCCGAAAGCTCCATCTCCAGGAACTTGGCCCCGAGGCTCTCCACCTGCTCCTTCACGGCTGGGCGGACGTCGAAGGCCTCCATACGGGCCCCGAGCCGCCGGAAGGTGGCCAGGGCCTGGAGGCCGGCGACGCCGGCGCCCAGGACCAGGGTCTTGGCAGGTCGGATCGTTCCCGCCGCCGTCGTGAGCATGGGGAGGAACTTCCCGATGGCGTTCGCTCCCAAGAGGACCGCCTTGTACCCCGCCACCGTGGCCTGGGAGGACAGGATGTCCATGGTCTGGGCCCTGGTGATGCGGGGCATGAGGTCCAGGGCCATGGTGGTGACGCCGGCGTCCTTGAGAGCCTTCACTACTGCCAGGTTCGCCGAGGGCTGGAGGGAGCAGATCAGAATATGCCCGTTCGCCAGAATCCCCACCTCGTCCACCGCAGGGGGAAGGATTTTGGCGACGATGTCGGCTCCGGCCACCGCGGATGCGGCGTCAGGGGCGATGACAGCGCCCTCCGCCTCGTACATGGAGTCCAGGAATCCGGCGGCCAGGCCGGCATCCTTCTCCACCACCACCTGGATCTCCTTCTTCATCAGGAATTTCACGCCCTCCGGAACGAGACCCACCCGGCTCTCGTTCGGATTGGTTTCCCTCAGGACCGCGACCTTCATGCGTCAACTCCGGGTTGGCGAGCGAATATGTCGGCGATGTCGGCGTTGGGGAGGGTGGACTCCCCCGTCCCGTCCCCTCTTGGCCGGCGCGGGGTCCGAAGGCGACTTCCCGCTTTGGGGGGGAAAAGTAACGTCCTTTTCTCCGGTGGCAACGTCACGGGTGGCGTTGCCTTATGCCACGGCCCGTGTCATCGTGTGCGAATGCCCCCTCTCATGCCGGTTCACCTGACCCGGCCCAGGAAGCCCTTTCGCTCAGGGTAGGGGAGGATGTCAATGGGAGGATTCCTCATGACCGACCCTATGGCTTCTCTGGAAGGCCCTTCCAGTGCGGGTGGTCTCAACCGTCGTGATTTCCTGTCCTATTTCTCCGGGATCGGTCTGTCGGGAACACTCCTCCCGGGCGTTCTCTGGGCGAGGATGCAGGAGCACCAGGAAATTACGGCGGGAAGCCTGGCGGAGGCGGAGAAGATTGCCGGCCTCCAATTCACGGAGGAGCAGAGGGAGGAGATGGTGAGGGGATTGAACGGAAACCTGCGGCAATACGATGCCCTCAGGGCGATCCCCATCCCCAACGAGGTTCCTCCGGCCCTCCACTTCGATCCCGTGCTTCCCCACATGCCGGTGCCATCCTTGGCCCGGCCGGCGCGCCCGAGCCGGGCGCCTTCCGTCAGGCTGCCGGAGGACCTGGAGAACGTAGCCTTCTGGCCCGTGCTTCACCTGGCCGAGCTCCTGCGAAGTCGCCAGGTCACGTCGGAGGCCCTCACCAGGATGTACCTGGACAGGCTCAAGCGGCACGGCCCCACACTGGAGTGTGTCGTCACCCTCACGGAAGAAAGGGCCCTTCGCCAGGCCCGTCGGGCGGACGAGGAGATGGCCGTTGGCCGATACAGGGGGCCCCTGCATGGGATTCCGTGGGGGGCGAAGGACCTCCTGGCCGTGAGAGGTTATCCCACCACCTGGGGCGCCCGTCCGTATGCAGACCAGGTCATGAACACCGACGCCGAGGTGGTCAGGCGCCTGGACGAAGCGGGGGCGGTGCTTGTGGCCAAGCTGACCCTGGGGGCCCTGGCCATGGGGGACGTCTGGTTCGGAGGCCGAACCCGAAATCCCTGGGACCTGGAACAGGGGTCCAGCGGCTCTTCGGCAGGCTCGGCAGCCGCCACCGTCGCTGGGCTTGTGGGCTTCGCCATCGGGAGCGAGACGTTGGGGTCCATTGTCTCACCCTGCACGCGCTGCGGAGCCACGGGTCTCCGACCCACCTTCGGGCGGGTGAGCCGGGCCGGTGCCATGGCTCTCTCCTGGAGCATGGACAAGCTTGGGCCCATCTGTCGGACCGTGGAGGATTGTGCCCTGGTCCTGGACGCCATTCACGGGGCCGACGGGACGGACCCCACGGCCCGGACCCTGCCTTTCAACTGGGATGCGGGAAGACCTCTCTCCGAGATCCGGATCGGCTACTATCGGCGAGCTTTCGAGGAAGGGAACAGCCGTACCCGTGCCCTGGACCTCCGGGCGCTGGAAGTCCTCAGGGGCCTGGGCGTGGCTCCTATCCCCGTGGATCTGCCCGGGGGTTTTCCCGTGGGTGCCCTCAGGATCATCCTCAACGCCGAGGCGGCGGCGGCCTTTGACGACCTGACCCGAAGCGGAAGGGACAGTCTCCTGGTGCGGCAGGACACGGGGGCGTGGCCCAACATCTTCCGGCAGGCCCGGATGATCCCGGCGGTGGAGTTCATCCAGGCCAACCGGGTCAGGACCATGGTCATGGGCGCCCTGGAATCCGCATTGGAGGGGGTGGACGTCTTCATGGCCCCGTCCTCCTGGGGGAATCAACTCCTCATGACCAACCTCACGGGTCACCCGGTGGTGGTGGCACCCTCGGGGTTCGACGAGGAGAACAGCCCGGCCAGCATCTCCTTCGTGGGTAGACTCTGGGGAGAATCAGACGCTTTGAGGGTTGCCAAGGCCTGGCAGGATGCCACGGACCACCACCTGACGCATCCACCGCTCTTCGCCGGCTGAAGGCTTCAGACTCCGGCGGGTCCTGGATGCCCTCCGTTCGCCAGGAGGTACTCCACCGCCTCCGGAAAGGTCGGGAAGCGGAGAAAATCCTCCGAGAACGGCGGCACGTTGTCGTAGGACCACATCTCGTAGGGTTCCACCAGAATGGCCCCCCCGCCGGCTGCCAGTGCCGGGTTGATGTCGCTCCTGAAGCTGTTCCCGATCATGGTGGAGCCTGCCGGATGGGAGACATGGAAGTAGGCAAGGGCTTCCAGAAAAGCCTCGGAGGTTTTATTCGGAGTGATGCGTATCCGATCCGGCGCGACGATCTCCGTGACTCCAGACTCCCGCATCCGGGCCAGCTGGAAGTCGGGGTGGGATGCCTGGGAGTAGAGGATCGTGGAGGTGGCGGCTGCCAGCTCCGCCAGGGCCTCCAGGGTTCCCGGCATGACCCGGGGGTGTCCCATGAAGTCCCTTCCCAGTGCCGCGCACTCCTCTGCCACCCGATGATCGGGACGGCGTCCCCCGTGAAGACAGAGGCGCAGATACGTGTCCCGGAAGGAAGGCTCCATCCTGAACGGACCCATGCCGAAGAGGACGAGCAGCTCGGGCTCCACGTCCAGGTGGTGCACCCTATGAGCTTCCTCCCGGGAGAACCCCTCCACCACCAGGCGCTGGAATAGGGCCTCCCGGGCCTCCTGGAAGGCCGGCGCCGTTTCCACCAGCGTGTCGTCGAAGTCCACGAGAACCAGCTCCCGCATCCTTGTCCCTCCCTCCGTTCTCCGGCGAGCCCCAACCCGTACGGCCATGAAATCGTGAAGACCTTCCTTGGGCGGGCGGGGTTCCGGAGGAGGTCCCGTCCCATGGGGCCATGTAGTCGCCCCGACAAAGCGTCATCGTTACAAGAAGACTCTCGGCAGGAGGCCTTGGAAAGGCAAGGTCTCCTTACCCCCTGGCACTCCCGGAGGAAAGGAAATCGTGCTGGCTCAGGTCAAGTCTGCGGCCCTCAGGGGTATCGAAAGCTATGTGGTCCGGGTGGAAGTGCACATGGGGAGCGGCATTCCGGCCTTCTCGGTGGTGGGCCTGGCGGAGGGAGCGGTACGGGAGGGCAAGGAGCGTGTGTGGGCCGCCCTGCACACTTCCGGTTTCTCCCTTCCACCCTGCAAGATCACGGTGAACCTTGCACCGGCGGACGTTCGCAAGGAGGGGAGCGCTTTCGACCTGCCTCTGGCCCTGGGTCTCCTGGCAGGATTGGGGAGGATCCCATTGGATGCCCTGTCCGGCTCGGCCTTCGTAGGTGAGTTGGGGTTGGACGGCACCGTCCGGCCCGTTCGGGGGGTCCTGTCCATGGCCGAGGCCTGTAAGCAAGCCGGTCTTCAGACGCTTGTCGTTCCGGACGCCAACGCCCCGGAGGGTGCTGTGATGGGGGGGCTGAAGATTCTCGGTGCCCGATCGCTGCCGGAGGTTGTTCGTCATCTGTGCGGAGAGGAGGTGATCCTGCCCCTGGAACTGGACGCCGGGGCGCTACTGGACGAGGGCGACAAGGCGGGGCCGGACATGGGAGAAGTGAGGGGTCAGGAGCATGTGAAGCGTGCCCTGGAGGTGGCGGCGGCAGGAGGGCACAACATCCTTCTCCTGGGCCCCCCGGGGTCCGGCAAGACGATGCTTGCCAGGCGGTTGCCCGGGATCCTTCCCCCCATGACCCTGGAGGAAGCCGTGGAGGTGACGCGGATCCACTCGGTGGCCGGACTCCTGGCGCCGGGGGAGCCCCTCCTTCGGTCCCGGCCATTCCGGGCGCCGCACCACACCGTCAGCGACGGAGGCCTGGTGGGTGGGGGAGGGGTGCCAAGGCCCGGAGAGGTGAGTCTGGCACATCACGGAGTTCTCTTCCTGGACGAGCTACCGGAATACCGCCGCAACGTCCTGGAGGCTCTCCGGCAGCCGCTGGAGGACGGTCATATCGTTCTGGCTCGGGCCCGGGCCTCCCTCCGGTTCCCGTCCCGGTTTGTCTTCGTCGCCGCCATGAATCCTTGCCCCTGCGGATTCTTCGGCGACGGCTCGGATCGCTGCACCTGTGATCCTTCAACGGTTTCAAGATACCGGGCCAGGATATCGGGCCCTCTCCTGGACCGGGTGGATCTCCACGTGCCCGTGCGCCGGGTCCCCTTCCAGGCCCTGGCGGGTCCGGAGGCGAAGGAGGAGACTTCGTCCATCCGGGAGAGGGTCCGGGAGGCCCGGGCGAAGCAGAGTGAACGGTTCCGGGGCCAGAAGGGCATCTACAGTAATGGCCACATGGGTGTGCGGGAGATCCGTAGGTTCTGCCGGCTTTCACCGGAGGTCGGACGCTCATTGCAGAGGGCCATGGACCGGTTCGGCCTCTCCGCAAGGGCCTACCACCGCATCCTCAAGGTGGCCAGGACCGTGGCGGATCTGGCCCAGTCCAGCGAGATTGGGCCGTTCCATGTGAGCGAAGCCATCCAGTACCGGGCCCTGGATCGGGCCGCGCCACTCTGACCACGGCAAGCCGGACAACGGCAACTCCCGGTCCGGCTCTCCTTCTTGCGGGAATGTGGACACGGTATCGAGCAGCAAGACGGGTATGTCTCCTCCAGAGGAAGCTGAGGCCGGGAGCAGTTCGCCGTGCGGCCCGGAGCGCCGGTTCTCGCCTCCCTCGAGAGCCAGGCCTCCAGACGGCGTGGGGGACGGTCCGTCCGAGGGTCCGGGCTCCCCAGGGAGTCGGCGTTGGAAAGTGGGCCTGGCCCTGGCGAGCCTGTATCTCATCTGGGGATCCACCTATCTGGCCATCCGCATCGCCATCGACACCCTGCCTCCCTTCCTCATGGCCGGTGTCAGGTTCCTGGTGGCCGGTGGGATACTCGTCGGGTGGGCTCGAAGCAGGGGTGCCGACCGCC
>Ga0209498_1001664_pt1 | contig 13625 bp, 9 predicted proteins | sample WalLakDeSediment_FD_184131 | JGI IMG/M metagenome (GOLD analysis project Ga0209498, IMG submission 184131) | Lake sediment microbial communities from Walker lake, Nevada to study Microbial Dark Matter (Phase II) - Walker Lake 11/02/13 Deep... | ecosystem: Environmental > Aquatic > Freshwater >...
GACGATGGCCAGCGTCGTGACCAGGGGTGTTCTCGCAAGGGCCCGAAGGGGGTGTTTGAGGCTGGGCATTCTCGTCTCCGCCGCGTGTCGAATTGCTGGGGCGGGAGCCGGGGACGAGTCACCGCCCTCCGGGCCCCGCTCCTCCAGTCATTTGACGTAGGGGAGGGCAAGATGGTTTCACCTGGGGGGTAGCTCCCGCCCTTCGAGCCCCGCTTCTCCAGTCATCTGACGTCGGGGAGGTCACGGTGGGTTGAGCCGGGAGGGTGCTCCCGCCCTTGGAGCCCCGCTTCTCCAGTCATCCGACGTCGGGGAGGTCACGGTGGGTTGAGCCGGGAGGGTGCTCCCGCCCTTGGAGCCCCGCTTCTCCAGTCATTCGACGTCGGGGAGGTCACGGTGGGTTCAGCCGGGAGGGTGCTCCCGCCCTTGGAGCCCCGCTTCTCCAGTCATCCGACGTCGGGGAGGTCACGGTGGGTTCAGCCGGGAGGGAGTGCGGCGTGCGGCGGCGGTTCGGGGCCTGACCCGAAGCTTCGCCTCCTTCCGCCCAGGCGAGTCAGGCGAGTCAGCCGAGTCAAATCTCGAAATGGACGGGGTCCTGAGAATCGGTATCGAGAAAAGACTCGGATAGCGAGACAAATCTCGATGGCGATTCAGCGGCGGGGCATCCACTACGAGATTCTGCTCGGAAGACGGGACCAAGGTGGATATCGTTCCGGGAGACGGCGGCCATTACGAGATTCGACTCGCTCCCGCCGGGCTATCTCCACCAACGTAACCGTCCGACCAGCCCAGGGGGGGAGGTGGGGTGGGGTCCTATGGAGAAGGTCGGGGTCCTTCCCGCAAGCGGTGGTTCCTAGGTTGGCCGGTCTTCTCCCGCTCCAGGGCCATCCACTCGCTCCACCCGCGGGATCTCCCCTCCGATCCCGCAGGGGCTTGCCCCCTCGAAGTCCAGCCGCCGTGCCAGGAGATCCCGCAGGGGTGGTGCAAAGGCCCAGTGGTCCATCATGGTGGCCACGGCGGCGAAGGTGGGGGCCGGGTCCGAGCGCCGCTCCCAGCGCCACACCCAGCTTCCCTCCTTGCAGCGCTCCAGGCGGGACATGAGGACTGGACCCACGGGACCCCGGGAGGCGCCGATGTGGAGGAGGGGAAGGTGGGGGTGGGGGCCCAGGATGAAGAAGACCCCGGGACGGTCCAGGTACGGGAGTAGGGAAGGGTCCCCAAGGGGGAGGATTCCCGAGAAGTCCGGGATGCTCTCGGTGATGCGCAGGGCCCGATCCAGGTCGTCCCAGGTCTCCTGTACCAGGGCTCCCAGGAAACGGTTCAGGGCGCCGATGGTCTGGACTCCGGCTCCCGGATTCGACTCCGGAGTGGGGAGGGGGGAGGTATCGGGTGCGAGCGGGCTCATGAGGGTCCTCCTGGTGAGAGGCCACGCCGAATCCTCTTCCGCCTCTGTGACCCGGCCGAAACAAGGGCGGGGCCGCAGAAGACGGAGCAGCTGCAACACAGTCTAAGCGGCGGGCGTCAAAGAGGCGTCAAAGAGGCGTCACAGAAGGGAGGCGGGGGGTGGTGGGGATGCCCGTCATGAGGAGGAGTGGGGCGTACCTGGCCTCCCGGACGCACTGCGGCGGCCGGCGATGCCCCGCCGGCGGTGGGGGAAGGAGCCGGGAGAAGGACACCGCCCCCCCTCCCGGGTTGGGAGAGGGGGCGGCCGGGATCTTCTTCAGGCGCCGGCGGTGGTGAACGATCCCGGTTCCGCCGGCGGACCAAGCCGGTCTGGCGGCTGGTCGGGGTTCATCCACCCACTACTTGGGCCCGAACTTGGGGTCCGGGAGGCCAACCACGGCGTGGGCGATGGTCCAGACTTCACTGCCGTCGAAGGGGCTGGCGTTGGTGTACTGGCCCGGGGCGACGGTGGAGACGGTCCTGTTCCGGCCCTGTGTCACCTGCGGGAACGTGGTGGTGCCGGCGTAGACGTGGGTCTCGTCCAGCAGGTACGCCTCGTCCAGGTTGAAGTCGACGGTCACTTCGCCGTCGTCTCCGTACTCCACGGTGACCCTGCCCACCAGCGTGCCCTTGGTGACGTCGCACTGGGCGGCGCCGGCCCAGAGATCCCACTCATACTCGCCGGGCAGGATGGGGTTGGTCCAGCCCCACTGGTTGAAGGTGGGGATGAAGCACTGCGCTGCGCTGCCCATGGCGTAAGCCGTCTCGTAGACGAAGCACTGGACGTTGACCTTCAGGGTGGCGCTGGCATCCTGCCCCGTCTCCACGATGATGGCGGTGTTGTCGTAGTCGTACCCACCGCAGAGATCCGCGCCGTAGTCCGCCCAGGCGAAGTCCTTGTTGTAAGTGAACGTCGCGCCGTTCGGGGCCGTGACCGTGCCGAGCTCAACTTCGCCGAAGAGGTCGCTTATGTCCTTCACGTTGACGGTCTTGTTGATCTCGGTGGTGGGGTCGCCCCAGATGATCTCGGCGTCGGCGAAGTACTCGTCGCGCTCCGTGGTGACCGTCACCTCGTTGAAGCCCTCGAAGTACCCGTCCTCGTCGTAGGTGCAGGTCAGAGTCTCGCCCACCGGGAGGGTGTAGGGGAACTCCACGCCGCAGTCGACGCTGATGGCGGTGCCGCCCAGCACGTCGTCGATGGCGGTGATGACCGCGTCCAGCGTCCCGGTGTTCTCGATGGTGACCTCGCCGGAGACGTTGAAGCCGCTGTCCTCGTAGCCCTCGTACGTCACGTCGACGGTCCAGGTGGCGGTCTCGTCGCCGCTGCCGTCGATGTAGAGCCAGACCTTGGCGATGCCATCATCCACCGTGTACCCCTCCTCGGTGTCGACGGACTTGTCGATGTCCCACTCGTGGGTGCGGGTATAGCTGGTCTCAGCCGTCTTGGTGACCGTGAGATCCTCGAAGTCCTGCGGAGCGTTCCAGCAGAAGGTCACGTGGCTGACGCCGAAGGGCTTGGCGTTTGCCGGATTGTCTGGGGCGTACAGGTCGGTGTCCGACTTGGCCGGGGGATCATACCCATAGATGTTGGCGGCGGTGCCCCCCTTCACGATCACGGCGCCGATGGCGTAGAAGGCCTCCCAGTCGAACTTCGTCCCGTCGCTGTTGGAGATGGTGATGGTGTTGTCTCCGGAATCCTCACCGGGATCAATGGGACAGCTGTATGTGTCGTTCGCCCACCCGTTGATCTTGCAGTAGGAATCGTAGGTGACTCCGGTGTAGGTGGAGGCCAGGGCGCATTCAGCTCCCGAGCCCCCGGCGGGGCTCCAGTCATACACCGAAATCGGCGTTACGGACGCCGTCGTTGCGATCATCTCGAACACCGGTGCTACCTCCGGCTCGAAGATGCCGTTCCTGTCGGCACCGTCGGCGCAGCTTGCCAGGAACGCCATGGCGCCCAGGGAGAAGCCTGCCAGATAGGTCTGCCATCGCGTGAAGTTCTTCATGTTGTGATCTCTCCCGTTCGAATGGTGGCCAGCGTCTGTCGTCGATTCCGTGTGTGGTGAAGCCACTCGGTTCGGCAGCCTGGCTTTCTCCATGGAGGAGACCCGTGGGCTTTGCGTCCCGGCCTCGCGGCCGGTTTGCCCTTGTCGGTCGGTGGAAGTGGTTTCTCGGGCACTCCCGCTGTGCCATTTCGCAAGGGGAGTGCCCTTGTGCCCCGGGAGAGTGTGGGAAGGGGGCTTTGGAGGCGTGGAACAGGGCGGTTGGGTCTTGTTGTCGTTCTAAGTTATTATGTCCCAACGACTTGAGGCTTGTGCCAGGCATAGACATAGCCCTTCTCTTCTGGGAGTCCGCGTCTGGCACGGGAATTGCTCATGCAGCCGCAGCTCCGCAAGCGTTGCGCCAACGCCATACTCGCCGGTCTCCCTGAGTTGCCGGAGGAGCGCCACAGGTGTTGCGGGTTGCGCCGGTGGCGTGGGAAGCCGCGCCGGCGCCCCGGAAGGGGAACGGACTCGATCTCCCCCTGCGCACCCCCGGAGGAAGCCTCAGCCTCGTCGGCTTCCAAGGGCCTCCAGGACCTCCAGGCCCGGAAATGGACCGGGTCCGGGAGGGCGGACGACGTCTCCCAGGGGGCTCCCCGGGGGCCCCCTGGGTGCGGACGTTGGGCACGGCCCTCCGGCGGCGATCTTCGCCTCCACGCTCAACTCAGGGCCTCCATGGCTGAGAAGTAGACAGTGTCAGGGATGTCCTCCTCCCGCTTCCAGCGGGCCCCCAGGGTCCAGGGGTCCGGCTCCACTCCGCGCTTCTGGTTCTCCTGAATGAGGGTTTCCACCAGTCTCCCCCCACGATCAGGAGCTTCCACCCAATCCTCCCCCGGGTCAGGGGCTTTCATGAGCTCCTTCCCAAGATTCTGGGCATTCACCAGCTCAGGGCCCAGCTTCGGGGGCTCCCACCGCACCTCGCAGTGCACGCCCCCCCGGGGGTCGTAGAACACAGGCTTCCCCTCCCCCCACCAGTCCACGGTCCATCCAGCGTTCAGGTCAACCCCAGCCCAGCCCCGCCAGCTCCCACCCCCGGAGGCTGTCATACCGGGCGATGAGGGTGAGGAGGCGGTGGGTGGCGGCATGGATATGGGCCGACAACACCACGATCTCCTCTTCCAGGGCATCCAGGACGTCGCCGTGGGATTCCGGGAGGGGAGCCGCGCAGGTCGCGGCCTCGGGAAGAGTAACCGCGTCCCCGTGGCTCGCTGGCACTGGGGCGTCGGCACCGGCTTCTTTTACCCGATACGGCTCGGCCACGGCCTCCCGCACCAGGAAGAGTTTCGGCCCGGCCTGGGACACGGCGGGCACCGGCCAGCCCGTCTCGATCGCAGTCTCATGCTCCAGCCGGGGAGCGTAGCAGGCCATGGAATCCACCTCCTGTTCACAGCAATACCGCATAGACACCGAAATCTAACAGGGGGTTTTCGGACCCTCAGAATGGCCGCAGGACGAACGAGGCGGGCTCGAAAGGCTTCCGAAGGTGGATGAGAGCGAGAACAGGCGGGAGACGGCGAAGGAAAGGGGTCAGGACCCGGCTCCAGAGGGGATCCCGGACTCGCGCCAAATCCTGCCCGAAATCCTGTCAAGGCCCGTTCGGGACAGTCGCATGGAGAGTTGGGACGGATGGATGGTCATCTGCTGGTGGTGCCGCGACGCGGGCGGTGATCCCGGAACGGCCGCAAGGACGTTTCGCCTGCGCTTCGCTCGGCGGTCTCGCGGGCCGTGGTACGGGCGCGCGCAGCGCGATCAGACCTCAGGCCGATCGGCTCACATGAAAGGTCGTGGCCGACGGCCTTGCCGGGGCCGGAGAGCCCGGAGGACGGGACCACTCGGCAGCCTCATGGAAAGCCGGGCGGCTCTTCGGGGTTCTGGGCTGCCCAGAAAACTTCCGCCACCGGGACCTGGCCTCAGCCTATCTCCGAACCCGGGCCAGCTCCTTCCGGATGGCGGAGGCTGCCGTCTCGAAGGGCACCGCGCCGCCTTCGAGCTGCACACCGTTGATGAAGAGGGCAGGCGTACCGGTGACGCCGATGCGGGAGGCCTCCTGGAGGTCGTTCTGCACCTGCTCCGTGAAGCGGCCGGTGTCGAGGCACTCGTCGAAGCGACGACCGTCAAGCCCCAGCCTCCGCGCCTTCTCCTTCAGGTCCGCCACCGCCAGCTGCCGCATCTCGGCGAATATGAGGTCGTGCATCTCCCAGAACTTTCCCTGCTCGTGGGCGCAAAGCGACGCCTCCGCAGCCTTGAAGGCACCGGGATGGATACTGCTGAGGGGGAAGTGGCGGTAGACGATGCGGAGGTCGTCGCCAAAGGCCTCGCTTAGACGCTTCAGGGTGGGAGCAAACTGCCCGCAGTAGGGGCACTCGAAGTCCGAGAACTCCACCAGGGTGACCGGTGCGTCCCGGGGACCCAGAAACGGAGCCCCCTCGTTATTCAGAACAACTCGGGCCGGCTCGAAGTGGATTATCACGCCCCGCTCCGCGAAAAGGCGGGCCTCCAACTCGAAGGCCGCAGCCCGACGGCGCTCGTCCCGCAGATAGTCGGCGATCTGGGGGCGGAGCTCATCCAGGGAACGCCCTCCCAGGCGATCCAGGTTCTCCTGATACCAGATCTCCACCTCCAGGCCCGACGGGTCCAGGGTGCCGCCAGCCTCCGCCGCCACCAACTCGTCCACGCTCATGTCCCGACTCCGGGCCTCCGCCAGGATCACCCGCTCCCGGAGCACGGCCTGCAGCGTATTCTCTATAGCCCGGGACCGGGCCCGGAGGTACTGCATCTCCATCCGGTCCAGGTCGTCCCCCACTCGGCCCCGGATGTCGGCAAGGGTGACCTCCTCGTTGCCGATGGTGGCGAGCACCTCGGGGATGTCGCCGCCCACTATCAGGGGCCCCTCGGAACCGGGGCTCGCGGAGCCACCCCCGCAGGCGGAGAGGGCGACGGAAGCGGCTGCCAGGAGGATGACGTGGAGGTATCTGGCGAAAGTAACGGGGCCGCGTGCGGTGAGGAGGCCGGGCCGGGCCCGGAGGGCTCGGGCGGCATGAGCCAGAGTCCGGCTGGCCAGGATACGAAGGGCCCGTTCGGCGGTCCCGGTGCGAACGCAGTTCATCGGGCGGCTCCCGTGGGTGGCGTGGAATGGTTTCGACGATGAAAGGTAGAAGGACTGAAGCCATGACAACATGGACGGACGGTGGGAGCTCCCACCGCCCGTCCTGGCTGCGGACTGTCGCAGACAGTCCTGGTCTTCACTCACTCCGCGGAACGCGGCGCCTCTAGTTCAGCACAAGCACGTGCACGCCGTAGAAGTTGTTGGCCGGGACAGTGATGAGATCCCCTGGCTCAAACGTGTGGTCGAACCCACCCGGCGCCGGGTTGCCCGATGGCGCGGTTTCGTAGTCCTGAATCTTGATGACGGTCCCCGGCTCATAGAGGAAGCCAGGCGCCAGGTCGATGGTGATGTTGACCATGCCACTGGCGGGAGCCGAGAAGGTCACGGTGCCGGCGACCACGGTCTGGTTGGCGAAGAGGGTGACGGTCTTCTGCGTCTCGAAATACTCGACATACGTGGCCCAGTTGCCCCGGGGCACATACCGAATCTCGAGAGGCACGTCACCGTTGGCGGCCCAGGCGGTGTAGCTCGTGGGCGGAATGTACGTGTTCGTGATGGTGCAGGTCTTGCTCTCGCCGAGGGCCAGGGTCACGGTCCCATCAATGGCGCAGTCTCCGCCCCAATCGCCGGCGGTATAGCCCGCCAGCAAGTCTTCGCTGGCCACGAAGGTTCCGGCGCCCACCAGCTGGGGCTCGCCCCAAGGAACAGGCTCGCCGTCAATGTAGGCCTGGAAGTCGTCTGCCGTGGCCGTCCCGCCCTCCACGTACTTCACGAGCGTCAGGTAGGCGGGGAGGTCGTTGTTAGTGATGTAGCAGGTCTTGTCTTGGCCGACGGACAGCGTCACATTGCCGGCCGCGTCGCAGTCTCCGGTCCAGCCAGCCGCATCTGCTTCATACCCTTGGACAAGATCCTCGGAGGCCACGTAGTCCCCGGCGTTCAGGGGCACCCAGACGTCCCAAGCGACTGCCGTGGTGCTCACGTAGGCCTGGAAGTCGTTCGCCGTGGCGGTGCCGCCGTACTGGTTGTTCACCGTCTTGACCAGCTTGAGCCTGGGCTGGATGTCGGAGTTGGTGATGGTGCAGGTCTTCTCGTCGCCGACGGCCAGGGTCACGGAGCCGTTCGCCGCGCAGTCGCCTCCCCAGTCTCCGGCGGTGTAGCCTGCCACCGTGAAGGACTCGGAGGCGGTGTAGGTCCCCGCGTTGCGTCCGTAGAACGTATCCCAGTCCACGTTCACGCCATTGATCTTGGCCTGGAAGTCCGAGGCTGTTGCGGTTCCACCGAAATTGTTCACGACCGTCTTGACCAGCTTCAGCTTCGGCTGGACGTCGGAGTTGGTGATGGTGCAGGTCTTCTCGTCGCCGAGGGCCAGCGTCACATTGCCGGCCGCGTCGCAGTCTCCGCCCCAGTCTCCGGCGGTGTAGCCCGCCACTGTGAAGGACTCGGAGGCGATGTGGACGCCGACCTCCAACACCTGGGCCACGTCCCACGGGACGTCGTTCCCGTCGATCTTGGCTTGGAAGTCGTCCGCGGTGGCCGTTCCGCCGTACTGGTTGTTCACCGTCTTCAGCAACGTAAGCTTGGGCTTCCGTGCGGTGTTCGTGAACGTGCAGACGATGTCCTCGCCCGGCTGTGGCGTCACGGAAAGGGTGCGGGTGGCCACCGTCCCGGTGTAGAGCGACGCGCCCACGCAGGTAATGTCCGTGAGATCGTATGCTGGAGTGGGATCGCTCTCCACCACCGTCTTGGCCGTGCCGGGAACGATGTGGTCAAACAGCTTGGTCTCGTAGTGCTTGAGCACGAAGTTCCCCGAGCCGTCGATGTCTTGGCTGAAGGTGAATGAGCCGAAGGGGGGGTCCTCAGCCGGGTCCGTCACCTTCTTGATGGTGATGTTCGCCCGCTTCGTGTTGGTGAAGGTGCAAGTCACATGCTCGCCGGTGCCCAGGGCCACGCTCACCCCGTTCGCCGTAGGCGTGAAGGCCTTCGGATCCTTCGTGTCGTTGTAGACACAGGCGCGATTGGTCAGATCCCAGCCCACAGGCACCGTCTCGGTCACGGTGTAGGTGCCGGCGGAGAGGAATTCGGAGATCTTCGATTCCCCGTCAACGAGGTAGAAGTCGTTGTTGCTGTTCCAGCCGCCCGGCGTGAACGTGAACTGCTGGTCGTCGCCCTCGGGCACCGTCTCCTTCACGATGGTCAGCGTGCCCTGGGGATCCACCGGGATCAGCAAGGGCTCGCAGTTACACTTGGCCTTGGTCTCGGGCGTGGTGGCCACACGCCAGTCGGCTTCGCCTCCTTCGGGAGGGAACGGACAGTGCCGTGCGTCGTCGCCCTTGTTCGCCGAGTTCTGCCAGCCCACGCAAGCGCCGACTTCGGCGTAGCCCACTCCCCCCACGACCTTCGTCACCTCGCACTGGACCGCGATCCATTCCAGGTCCAACTCCGTGACGGTGTCTCCTGCCTTCTTTGCGGCTGCCATGTCGCCGCAGTAGTCCCCGTCGAAGTCCGATACCCCAGGCTTACCGAGGGTCAGGGTGAAATGGTCGCATTGTCCCGTGATGGCCTGGATTCCACCGTCAGTTGCGATCCAGACACCGATATCCCAGCGCTGCTGGGCGTTGTTGGCTACCTCGGCAGCGGTGTAGACATAGAAGGTGGATCCGGCCTCGCAAGGAATCGCCTCGCCCGGGGTGAGAAGATCCCCCGCTTGGGGGTCACCCATGGGTTCGTTAGCGCTGTACCTGGTAGGCAGCGCCCTTGCCAGGTAGATGTCGTTGGCCGTGCAGTTGAGGTCCTCCGCCTTTCCCATCCCACCGGTCAGCCCGCCCGCGAAGGCGTCGTCACCCATGCACCTTCCAAGATCGATAATGGTGGCAAACAAGGCCGCCACGACCGCCGGCCCATCCTCCGGCGTCTGCTCCAGGGGGTTCTGATTGTCGCTGCAGGACGCAACGAACAGCCCCAGCACGCCCCCGAGCAGCAGGGTGGTGAAGAAGTTCCGTTTCATGACCTAACCTCCTTCGACATAGAATTGTCCCGGCAAGGGTGCCGGATCCTGTTCCCTTTTCGGCAGCCGGACCGCCTCTCCCCTCCAGGGGAAACGCTCTCGGCTTTGCGGACCGGCCTCATGGCCGGGGTGCCTTTGTCGAAGGGTGCTTGAAACGCTGGATCGGGTGCGGGTACCGGGGCCAGGCACTCTGGCGAAGCCCCGCTGCCGCACCGCTCACGAGTCGGTCACATGCGAGCCTCCTTGAAGTCGTCCATGTCCCGGGCTGCCTCCTCCCAATTGGATTAATGAGAAGCCTCCGGAGGCTCAAACCTCCGGAGGCCGTGAAGCTCTTGTACGCCACGCCGGGTGCCGGCCCACCAGCCCCTCGGCCACCCCCTCTTCGGGGGCCTACACCACCCGACTTCCAGGCTCATGGATATGTACGCTCGGCCAAGCCTTCCCCCAGGGGTGTGGACAGCCACCTCCTTCGGCAGCCTGGCCGTTGCCCCAGGGAGACCCGAAAGCTCTGCGCCCCGGCCTCGCGACCGGTCCGCCCCTTCCGACAGGCGGTGTTGGAACTCATCCGTGTAACCGTATAACGCTGGGACGGCAATTTCTTCCTCACTTCCTGCCCTCGGCGGCCTTCCGATTCCCTCTCCGGGAGGCCGGAACCTTCGCGGCAGCACAGGCCAGCAGTGTAGTCAGCGTCAGGACCTGATGAGCCCCTACTTGGGAACTCTGTGTCCAGTATGCTCGCCGTGGGTGATTTCGGTGTGTTCATCAAGAATTCGCAAGAGAAGGGCCAAGTGCTACTCTTTCACGTATATCATTGAGAATTAGGTCCTTACGCCGTGTCGCGCAGCTGGACCGAGGGAAGAAAGAGCGTTACGATTCGTAACAGGTGTAACGGTTCGTAACGAACACCTCCGTGGACTGCCAGCGCCCGGAGGCGCCACCGCCACTTGTCGGCCCCGAACCCGAACTCTGGTGCGGCGGAAAGGTTGAGCCCCTGGAGGAACTCCCCCATGCCGATCCTCGACCGGCTCCGCAGGGCCAAGAGCCCCAGTGAACCTTCCTCCGCCCGAGGCAACTCCAACCGAGTCCGCTTCCGGCGAGGGGGGCCCACTCTCTCCAGCAGACACTACCTCCTTCCGGCATCGCAGCCGACACGTATACTTGCCCGTGGAGGACCTTTCACGGGTTGGACGGCATCCTGCTGATGATGGTGGCAAGCTAAGCCGGGGGTGTTACGTAGCCGTTATTTGCGGGAGCGTGGAGGAAGATACGGCTCCTTCGGGGGAGGATGGGGCGCCGCATGTGGAGATGTGGTGCCCGTAGGAAGATGCGGCCGCCGGAGGATGATGCTGCCTGCCCCCTCAGGTGAGGCGCAGCGGGTGCGGCGGTTGGAGGCAAGCCGGAAGCCCGTCAGCCAGGGCTCCCGTTTCCGGCCCTCCGCCAGTGAGGGAGGGGGTCCGGCGGATCCTTCCGCCTCCGGTCCCCCACCCACATGGGGATATTCTCCGGCGGGGCGGTGGCCACCAGATGGGCCAGGTCGGTGGTCTTGCCCGAAGGTTCCATGTCCAGCGCGGCCTTCATGCGATGCCGGAACCGATGGAACTCCGCCACGGCCTCGCACCGGCACCCGGATCCCGCCAGGAGGGCGAGAACCCTGCGTACCGCCCCTTCCTCGAAGGGGGCCAGCTCCAGGACTCTGCGCCACCAGAAGAGGGCATCGGCAAGGGCCCGATCCCCCTCCGCCGTGTAGGCCAGGTTCTTGGCGGCGTGGACCGCCAGCTTCTTGAGTCTTGACCTCCACTCCTCGACCCAGAACTCGAACTCCGGCGCCCCGGAGAGGAAGAACCCCTTCAGGAATTCCCCTCCATACAGGCTGAGAGCGGTCTCCAGGGCACCCTCCTCCATGGCCCGGAGGAATTGTCGGACGTCGCACTCCAGCCGATCCGGGTCCACCCCGAGGAGGTGCTCTCCGGTGGCCACCAGACCCTCGGATCCCAGATCTTCCCTCAGGATGTGGAGGGCTTGCCTGAGGCAGTTCCTGCCGCGATGGTCGTCGGCTTCCGGCCAGAATACGGCCACGAGCTCGTCCCGGCGCAGGGCCCGGGTGCGATGATCGCAAGCCAGGTAGAGGAGGAGGGCAAAGGGCTTGGTGCGCCGCACGATCCCATCCAGGCGGGTTCCGTCGGCGTTGAGCAACGAGGGCTCACCGAAGGCGCAGAGCTTGAACACAAGTTACCCCCGATCTTCTTCCCGTCTCGAGAGACCTGCACCTGCCCTGTGGCGAGAAAGGTGCGCATGCAGACCTCCCGGGCGCAAGGGGATCGTGAACCCCCGGAGGCCTCACCGCCCCCGGGGGCAGTTCCTCAGTCCCGGTTCCAGCAGAAGGTGACGTGGGTGATGGCCCCGGGCTGTCCGGCGCCGGCATCCTGGACCCGCGTGCCACGGGTGGCACCGGGCTCATACCGGAAGGCCTTGGCGGTGCCGCTCCACTGGACGATGATGGCGGCCACCGGGTTCATGGCCTGCCACTCGAAGGATTCACCCTCGCTCCTGGCGATGACGATTTCGTTGTGGCCTGAGTCGCCATCCCAGGGATCCAGGGGGCAGGTGTAGCGCCCGTTCATATCGTTGCTGGCCCACCCGTTGATCTTGCAGGCGAACTCGTAGCCTCCGGCCTGGGCGCACTCCGCCAGGGCGCCTCCGGCCCGAGTGCTGGAGGAGGGGAGGGACACGGTCGTCCCCCCCGCCATGCCACCCGCGAGCTTCCCGGCGGAATCGTGGATCTGGGCATCCCCACCGATGAGATCCGATGAGGCTGCGAAGAGGGCTGCAGCCCCGAGGGCGCAGGCTGAGAAGATGGTGGCCCATCGCATCGAATTCTTCATGTTCGGTACTCCGTCCCAGGGCATCCTCACCGCTTTGTCCCTCGCGGTGGCCGAACGCGTCCGACTCACGCTCGCGCAAGGAGAGTGCCTCCGGACCCGGGGACGGGGATGCCTTCGGCAGGCCACGGGAAAGCGTGCCCGGCGAGGCTAGACATCTACCTAAGTATTTGTTGCGGTTGATCTTGTGGAGACAGCCCGACCTCAGGTCAACCGGCGGTGGGGTCGGGACCGTAGGCCTCTGCATCGGAAAAGAATGCCGCACCCCTGCAACATGGGTCGTGGAGTCGCCACACCCTTCCTTCTCTTCTTGCCCGTCAGATCCGCAGGAGGGACCCGTCGGGAGGAAGACCCCAGCCCTTCACATCAGGCTCTTCATCTGTTCCGTCCCTGGGGCGACGGGTCTCGTGGAGGGTGGAGCTTGGGAGGCGGAGGAACTCCCGGTCCCAGCACCTCTGGGCCTGGTGCTGCGAACGTCTTCTCGCCCAATGCCCCGAACCCCTGTCCCGCCTGGCGAGTCCAATCTCGTAAGGGTTGGGTGCAGCCTGATCGCTCTCTTGATTCGACCCGGATTCCGGGAGGAACCTGGATGCGGATGCCTCGTGGTCTTGTCGCTCTCTGGGTTTGACTCGAAATCCGGGACCAAACTCGATTCCGATGTTCCGAAGCCCGTCCACATCTGGGTTTGACTCGCTTTCCGGGGTTCCCCCAGCCCATAGCTAGACCTGAGCTAGACCTGGTTTCGTCCCGCCCCGTCGCCATCCCCTTGCTGGGTGAGACGATGACTCCCCACCCCCCCGCACTCTACACACCGGACCAGGGATGCAAGCGCATGGTTCCCTCCTGGGAATTACCTGGGATTTAGACGTGTGTTGGCACTCACATCCTGCCTACCGGAGAGCCGGTAGGTCCAGGAGGGGGCCTGCATGAGTATCAGGTGAAGAGCCTCACATCACACTCCCGCCGATGTCTCCTTCGGCTCCTCGTCCAGTTGCAGGTTGGTCCTTTCCTCCGTGATCTGGAAGTCATAGGGGGGATACTCGTACAGGGGCATCCTGGGCTCGGTGCGGCCCAGGGAGTATCCGAAGACGCCCTCGTACTCGATGGAGTTCTCCCCAATCTCGTCCAGCTGCTGCAGATACTCCGCCACGGAC
>Ga0209498_1001666_pt1 | contig 13601 bp, 8 predicted proteins | sample WalLakDeSediment_FD_184131 | JGI IMG/M metagenome (GOLD analysis project Ga0209498, IMG submission 184131) | Lake sediment microbial communities from Walker lake, Nevada to study Microbial Dark Matter (Phase II) - Walker Lake 11/02/13 Deep... | ecosystem: Environmental > Aquatic > Freshwater >...
CTCAGCCTGGCCCTGGGGAGGGCCGCGAAGGACCCGGGGCCGGTGACCCCCCACTTTGAAGCCGAGGAGTTCGCCACCGGGCCAGCCGACGCCGCCACCGTCACCCTCCGGGACGGGACGGTGGTCCGCCTGGGCCCCCAGAGCCGGCTGCGGGTGATGGCCGGCGAAGGAAGGAGCGTGGCCCTCCGGGGCCGGGCCCTCTTCTCGGTGGCCAAGGACCCCGAGAGACCCTTCAGGATCGAGACGGACGTCGGGAGCGTTGAGGTGCTGGGCACCCGCTTCGAGCTGGAGACCCGGGACGAGGAGCTTCGGGTGGCCGTCATCGAAGGCCAGGTGGCCCTGTCTGCCCGGGACCGCCGGACGGAGATCTCCGCCGGTGAGATGCGCCAGGTGGTAAAGGGGCTCACCTTGCCGGCCGTTCCCATTCCCGAGGACTTCGACATCGTGGAATGGGCAGGCAACTTCCTGGCATTTCGGGATACCCCCATTCGGGACGCGGCCCGTGAGATCACGCGCCTCTACGGCGTCGAGATCGTCGTTCCGGACACCTACCTCGCAGGGCACACCATCACGGCCTGGTTCGCGGACGAGCCCATTGAGCAGGTGACGAGGGTCTTCTGTATGGTCGCCCAGGCACGCTGCATCACGGCTGAAGACGGCTCCATCACAATCGAGCCCCATGAGCGCAAATGACTTCGCTATCGGTGACGCCTCCCAGGGCCCTACTTCAGGAGATGTAAGGATGTCACGCTTGTTTCTGGTCGGATTGAGCCTTCTGGTGGGTTTGACGGCGGGGGCTGAAGGCGCCTCGCAAACCGTCGCGGCCAACACCCAGGGGGGCAACACGAAGCCGGGAGAGGCATCGGCCCTCCTGAGGCCCGCCCGCCTCAGCGTTTCCGCCATGCCCCTGTCCCTCGCCATGCACGAGCTTGCGGAGCGCTCCGAGGTAAGCATCGCGTTCAGCCCCAGTCGGCTGGCGAGTGCAGGCAAGGTCGATTGCTACTGTGCGGACCTCACCGTCGGGGAAGCTCTCCAGCGAATCCTCTCCGGGACGGAATTCGAATACCTGGAGCTTGGCAACCAGATTGTCATCGCGGAGCGGACGGCGCGAAGGACGCTGGAAACGGTGAAGCTACCAGCGGTGCAGCTTGCCGAATGGAGTGGTAGCCTGCCCTCGAGCCTGAGCGGATCTCTGGCAATGAACGGGTCGGCGGAACCCAGGGCGCAGAGGCTGCAGGAGACGGGGGTGATCACCGGCCGGGTGACGGAATCCGGAACTGGCCGTCCCCTCTCCGGGGTCCAGGTGGCCGTGGACGGCACCCAACTCGGCACCCTGACCAACGACGAAGGCCGCTACATGATCGCGGGGGTCCCTGCCGGGGCCCGAAGTGTCAGGGTCATAGTCCTGGGCTTCCGGGAGGAGAGGAGGAGCGTCAACCTTCAGGCGGGCGCCTCGGTGGTGCTGGACTTCGCGCTACAAACATCTGTCATACCCATGGACGAGCTGGTTGTCACGGGCACCCTGACTCCCACGGCCCTGAAGGCGGTGTCACATCCCATCAACATCGTTACGGCCCACGACATCGAGGCTCTCAACGTTCGTCGTTTTGACGAAATCATCCGGCTCACGGTTCCGGCTGTGCGGGCTCTTCCTCGGGGAACGGGCGATGCCTGGGGCCAGTACCCGGCCGGGGCGGCTGGCTTCAGCTTTAGGGGGTCCACCGTTGCAGCCTGCTGGGACTGTAGCGACGCGAAGGTCTTTGTGGACGGGATTGAGGTCGCGGTAGGAAGTTTCGCTGCGAATAGCATATACAACATCACTCCTGATCAGATCGAGAGGATCGAGGTGGTCCGTGGGCCACAGGCGTCCACGCTCTACGGTTCAGATGCCCTGGGTGGGGTTGTCCAGATCTTCACAAAGCGGGGTACTGGTGCTCAGAGGCCCCAAGTCTCCGTAACCACGGAGATCGGGAGAATGGAGCGGCTCTTCGGGTCAGGTGGGGTGCCGAAGCAGCATCACTCGGTCTCGGTCGTCGGTAGGACAGGAGACGCCTCGTATCGCCTGGGGGCTTCGTACTCGGCGATCGGGGAGTACGCCCCTGACTACTCCGACCAGAGTCCCAACGTGGATGCCGGCGTCCGCTTCGAACAGGGGCGTTTCCTGGGGGACTTGATGACCCGTATCAGCCAGTCGACGACGGACTGGGGCTACGACCCGGACATGGCAGCCCTCGCCGCAGGCACGGACTGGATTTGGAATCATGCCCCTACGAATAGCAGGAGCATCTACCGGCTCCAAACGATCACGTCCAGGCTTGGGTTCCAGGCGATGCCCCAGTGGAGGCACGAACTGACGGCGGGGATCGATCGCATCGAGTACGAATCCTACAAGCGAAAGCCCACCTTCAACGAGCCGTCCGACTCCCTCGTCGATTACAACAACTCGGCAGAAAGAAAGGGTTCCATCAACTACCGTACCGCCCTGGAACTGCCCATCGGAGAGGCCCTCACGTCTACCTTCACAGCGGGGGTCGATTACCATCGGTGGGTGCGTGACTACTGGTACGCCCTGGAGGCGAAGTCGACGGAACCGTTCGTCCCCCTTGGTGGCCCGAATGTCTATGCCATCCAGCAGCGAACGACCGATAACACTGGGCTTTACGGGCAGTTCCAGCTTGGCATGCGGGAATCGGTCTTCCTGAACGCGGGCATCAGAACGGAGAAGCGCACCATGAACGGGCTGGAGGCCACCGGCAGTCAATGGCCTCTGGTCGGGAAGTTCGGCGCAACCTACGTCCGAGACATCCAATCCCACACCTTCAAGCTACGAGCCTCATACGGCAGCTCCATCCGGCAGAACCATATTCTCAACAGCCTCCCCGATTTCAGGTCCTGGCCCGACGGATGGACTCGGACGACCCTGGCTAATCCAGACCTGAAACCCGAGCGGCAGGACGGGTACGATCTGGGACTCGATGCCATTCTCGGCCGACGTATGTCCGTCAGCATCAGCTACTACAACCAAGGGATGAAGGATTTCATCCAGGCAGATGTCCTCGAGCCATACCCGCATGCCGTCTGGCGGTATGAGAATATCGCCCTGGTGCGAAACAAAGGCTTGGAGGTAGAGGGGGCCCTCGATCTGGGGAGACTCAACATCCGAGGCAATTTCGGGACCATAAGCTCGAAGCCGGAGGACCTCGGGCCCCTCGCGGCACAGCCTGGCAGGGAGGTTGGGAAGCAACTTTGGTTCGTTCCGAAGAACTCAGCTGCCCTGGCAGTCACGGTGGAGCCCCTCGCAAGGACCAGGATCTCCACAACCCTGTCACACCAGGGAAGCATGTTCGGCCTCGAATACAAGAAGCGCCAGAAGTGTCGCTTGACCGACTCTCCCGAGTGGTGCCTGAGCGGTCAATGGGCCGGTTGGGATGAATGGTGGATGGACCTTCCCTCGGTGACCACTGTGAACTTGAATGTGGAGCGGGAGCTTCCCCGCTCTATGCTCGGCTTCTTTAAGGTTGAGGACCTGACGAACTCCTGGAACAAGTGGGCCGGCTTCGGCCAGCTGTACTTCAGCAGGACCGTGTCGGTGGGCGTGCAGGCACGGTTCTGATCCAGGTGGGACCAGCAGAGGAGCGCTGGCCACTGGTCTGAGATGGGAGCAGTCGTGTCGCTGGAGTGGGCCTGCCCATCGGCGTCCGCCGCTGATGGGTGGGCCCACTCCGCCTATCCACTGAGGGACCGACCGAAGACGGTGCGAACCAGCCCCTTGGACGCGTGGCTCCCCACCACGAAAGGGAGGAAGACCCTGCCATGAGATCTGTCCTGCTCGTATCCCTCGCCTTGATGCTGGGCTCTGTCACGGCCGTGGCCCAGCCGGTGCCGAGGCCCATGGTGGTGGAGGATCTCTTCACAATTGAGGGTCTCGGGACCACGGCCCTCTCCCCTGACGGAGACTGGGTGGCGGCCGTGGTGCAACGCCCCCAGACATCCGCTGAGACCTATGGCTCTCCGTATCTGGGCGGCAACGAGCGAGCCGATGTCTGGCTCTTGCCCCGCAGGGGGGGAACGGGCCGGAACCTGACGCAGGGCATGGGCGAAGCCAGCGGATACTGGGGGCCGGCGTGGTCCCCCGACGGTGCACGGCTGGCCATGCTCTCCACCCGGGGCGGGGACAACGTCCGGCTTTACGTCTGGGACCGAGCCTCCGGGCAGATCTCCTGCGTGGCGGACCAGGGCGTGGACCTCTGGGCGAGCATTGGACTGCCGGATGGGAGGAGCGGTCCCTTCGTGTGGCTCGACCCCACCACGCTGCTGGTGGCCCTTCTTCCGGAGGGTGTTATGGCCAGGCGGATGGAGATCATCATCCGCACGGCCCGTGTCGCACCCCTGGAGTGGGCCAAGACTGAGGGGGGGGAGGAGCCGGCCGTTAGCGTTCTGGATACAGGACCTGGCGTGTCCAGCCCTGATGCGGGGCTGGTGCAGCTGAGGCGTTTCGACGTGAACCGGGGGACAAGCCGGGTGGTGGCCGAGTCGCCGTATGACCACTACGGATCCCGGACCATTAGGATCGCTCCGGGCGAGAGGATCGCCGCGGTCCTGGTGGGGGCGGGCCCCGTCACCATGGACCGGGATCACATCCTGGGCCACGAGCGTCGCCGCCTGAACCGGCTTGGGCTGGCGTCCCTCGACGGATCCAGTCCGATCCGTTGGCTCGACGGGGGCGTGTACACCAGCCTGGGAACATGGGCACCAGACGGCTCTGCAATTGCCGTCTTCGGCAAGCTGGACGAGTGGCGGAACGAAGCCCCGGGTGAGTTCTTCGTCCTGGACGCAGCCGGGAACGCGCGACGGGCCACGCCGGACAGGTACACGGTGTCGGCCGCCGTGTGGACTGCCGACGCCAGACCGGTGGTCCTGGCCCGTCCGGTGCGAAGCGGAACCCACGAGCAGCCCGACGAGTCGGAGGGCGCCGCATGGCTGCGCATCGCTGGCGACGGATCGGTGGTGAACGTGGCCCCGGATCTCCGTCCAGCTCCCGGGGAGCTCCTCCCCACAGGGAGGCCGGACCTGTACCTGGGCGTTGCCGGGGGAGACCTATGGAGGGTGGACGTGGCCGCCGGAAGGGTGGAGAACCTGACGGAGTCCCTCAGCGGTGAGGTGGGATCCATCGCCTTTCCCGGGGGGGAACAGGGGCTCCAATCGCTGGTGACGGAAGCCGTGGTGCGGGTGGAGAACGAGGGGAGGAGGACCTACCAACGGGTGTTCCTGGTTGGGAGAAGGCCCGCCAGGGCGCTTTCCCGGCCATCACCCCTGGCCATCCTGGAGCACTATGAGCCTGAGGGGGGCATTGCCCTCTTCTCCGAGAACGGCCCCAGAGGGGCGTTCCTCTGGGGCGGCGACAGCGAGTCACCCGAGTTCGCACTGCTCCTTTCCCGCAACGAGCATCTGGTGGAGATCGCCGACGTGGGCCGGATGCTCTTCGAGTATCGGGGCCTTGAAGGCGATACCCTGAAGGGGCTGGTCCTCCTGCCCCCGGGCCACCAGCCAGGCGAGCGCCACCCGCTGGTGACGTGGGTGTACGCCGGGAGCGTACAGCGGGACACCCTGACGTGGCAGGCCGACAAGCACCAGCCATCTCCGTTGAACCTGGTGCCCCTCGTGTCGAGGGGGTATGCCGTCCTCCTGCCCAGCATGCCCCTCCAGCCGGTGGGGGCCGCAAGCGATCCCTACATGGAGATCCCGAAGGGCGTGTTGACGGCCGTGGACAAGCTGGTGGAGATGGGCATCGCCGATCCGGACCGTCTGGCGGTCATGGGCCAGAGCTACGGAGGCTACAGCACGTTCTCCCTGGTGACGTATACGAATCGGTTCAAGGCCGCCGTCGCGATAGCGGGATTCTCCAACCTGGTGAGCCTATACGGTCAGTTCGACCCCCGGGAGCGTTTCACCGAGTGGCCGCACCAGGGTCTCTTCATGCCCATGCTGACCGAGGGTGGGCAAGCCCGGATGGGCGTTCCACCCTGGGACGATTTGTGGCGCTACCTCCGCAACAGCCCCTTGCTCTTCGTGGACCGGGTCCAGACCCCCGTCATGATCATCGGCGCGGATCAGGACTTCGTCACCATGACCCAGGGTGAGGAGTTCTTCACGGCCCTGCAGCGACAGGGGAAACGGGCCAGGTTCGTGCGCTACTGGGGTGAGGATCACGTCATCAGCTCCCCGGCCAACGTGCGGCACTTCTGGGACCAGATCTTCGATTGGCTGGACATTCACCTCGGGCCACCTTCGGCAGGATCGGGATCATGAGCGCCACCACCCTCTTGCCGTTGAATCTGAACCGTAGCCCGCTGCATCGTGGCTCCTTGCGTTGGAGGCAGGGGCCAAGGGGCTGCCTTGTACTGTGGCTCGGCTTGAGCTTGGTGATCGCCTCGGGCCTCCAGGCCCAGGGGGTGTCGGATGGGGCCCGCGGCCCTATGGGTGCGACCCTCCCGATGGCCGGAAGTGCCGGGGGGGCCCTGGACTACGACCTTGCCTTCGACAAGAGGGAGTTCCTCTGGGACGCCGTGCCCGCCGTCAGCCCAGGCGGGATGAGGGTGGCGTACGTGGTTCGCCATCCGCCACAGGACGTCGATCTGAACTCCCGGTTCATGCCCAATGGCACACCGAGCTCGGTGGTGGGGGCGCGGCTGTTCGTCACCGATCGCCTGTCGGGAGAGACAGAGGACCTCTGTCCTGGTGGGAATTGCTGGCGACCGACCTGGTCTCCGGACGGTGGCACGCTCGCCTTCTACTCCGACCGGGACGGGCCGCCCCAGCTCTGGATCCATGAGATCGCCACGGGGGAGGCCCGGAGAGTGAGCCCGGCTCGGATCAAGGCCAAGCTGTGGGCCGGAGACGAGCCCCTCTGGTCCCGTGATGGGAGCACGCTCTATGTGCCGCTGGCTCCCGAGTCCGGTCCAGGCTCCTGGTTGCCGGCGTCCCCGGAAGCCACCGCCAGGGTGCCGGCCGACGGCGAAGCCACGGTCTCGGTGCTCAAGAGCGGGAAGGAAGTCCTTGAGACGGTTGATCCACCCTCCTCGCCGCTGACGGAGCACTACCTCCGGGAGAACAACGCGGACCTGGCCGCCATCGAGGTGCACACCGGGGAGGTGACGGTTCTCGCACAAGCCGAAGGGGAGCCCCGCCCCTCCGTCCTGCGAGTGTCCCCGTCGGGTCGCTGGCTGAGCTACCTGTCCGTCTTCAAGGAGGCACCCGTGATCGGTGGGGCCAGCACGTTGGATCTGGCGGTGGTGCCTTCAGCCGGCGGGCCCGTGCGGCTGGTGGCTGCGGACCTGCCTGGGGACCTGCCGGATTACCACGGCCTGAACTACAGCTGGCACCCCACCAGGGATCAGCTCGTGTATCTGAAGGGCGGCGAGCTCTGGCTGGTGGACGTGGGAGCCCAAGGACCCGGTGCGGCCCGTCGCCTCGGTGCCGACCTGGGTGTCCTGGCACCCACCATCAACTGGTTCACACGGGACGGCCGAGCCGGGGTCGTGGGCATGGATCCCGTGGAAGACGATGTGGGCACCCGACCCTTCACCCTGGCCATCGTGCCGCTGGACGGCGGCCCCGCGATCCGAATCCCCATCCCGGAGGGCTGGGTCTATGGCACTATCCTGAAGGCGGACGAGCGAACCATCTGGCAGCCGGAGGCCGGGTCCGTCACGCTGGTCCTCACGGAGACCGGGACGGGGGAGCTGGCCATCGTGCGCTTCGACTATCTCTCGGGAGAGAGCCGGGTTCTGTGGAAAGGGCTGGGACGGATTGCGAACCTCACCGGGGCAGGAAGCCACGACTCCATGATGGGGACGTACGAGGACCTGACCACGCCGCCCAACGTCTACCGCTTCTCAGCGGACTTCCGGGAGAGGGACCGCATATCGCACATCGATCCGCGCCTGGATGAGGTGGGGAGGGGGACCGCAGAGGTCTTCGAGACCGTGGTGCCCCTCCAGGATGGCCAACTCTCCACCCTGCGCACCATGGTTCTGCTGCCGGCGGGTGCCCGACGGGGGGATCGTCTTCCTGGGATCGTCATGGTCTATCCCGGTGGCGACCAGACCCGGAACGCCCTGCGCTTCGGGGGAGGCGCCGACCTCACGGTGCCCAACCTCCTCTTCACGAGTCGCGGCTATGCCGTGATCCTGACAAACCTGAGGCTCGGGCCAGAACGGGAGGGGGGCAATCCGGCCCAGGAGATCATGGACGTCCTGATGCCCCAGGTGTACCGGGCTGCAGAACTGGGCTACGTGGACCTCAGTCGTCTCGCCGTGGGTGGTCAGTCCTACGGGGGTTACGGTACGGTTGCGGTGGTGAGCGCCACGAACCTGTTTCGGGCCGCCATCCCGGTCAATGGCATCTATGACCTCCCGGGTACGTACGGACATCTCTCTCCGGGCGGCGGCTCACCCTTCGTCGGCTGGGCGGAGGGTGGTCAGGGCCGCATGGGCACCCATCCCTGGGCGAACCTCCGGCGGTACATCGACAACTCACCCTACTACAGGGCAGATCGGATCTTCACCCCGGTGCTGATCGTCCACGGGGCGGAAGACTCCGCCTATCACGATGGCCAGAAGCTGTTCAGCGCCTTGCGCCGCCTGGACCGCCCGGCACAGCTCCTGAGCTACGCCGGGGAGGGTCACGTGATCTACTACTGGAGCCGGGCCAACGCAGTGGACGTGTCCCGGAGGATGGTGGAGTTCCTGAACAGGCACCTGGGAGATCCGGGTGCGGCGGAGCCGCAACCGGCCGGGGGGTGAGACACGGTGCCCTGTTCTTCACGTGCCGAGGAGCCACTCATGAGGTCCTCTCCTGGTGACCTATTCCGTCGGGCGTATTGCATCGCGGTCATTTCGTCCCTGGGAGCCGCGGGCGGATGGTCCTGCACCCCCGAGAGCCCCTCGGTCCTGCCGGACGCTCCGACAACACCCTGGTGGGCTGGGACCGGGCAGCCGCAAGAGCCATCCGCCGGGCGGCTGACCGTGGAGGACATGATTCGCTTCGCCTCCATCGGTGATCCCGAGTCCCTCACCTGGATGGACTTCGAGCGCAACATCAGTTCCTTCTCGCCCGACGGTGAGCATGCCGTGGTCCTGATCCGGCGGGGCAATCCCGAAGAGGAGACCAACGAAGGCGTTCTCTTGCTCTACCGCACCGCGGATCTGCTGAACGCACCCGAGCCCGAGGTACTGGCCCACTTCTCGTCAGCGACCAACTACCAGCCCCTCGCCATGGTGCGGTGGCTGGATGACAGGATGGTGGTGTTCGCCGCAACGCGGGGGGAAGACCCTTCGCAGATCTACCGGGTGGGCATTGATTCGCGCCGTCCTTCACAGCTCACGCGTGAGCCGGAGCAGTTGAAGTGGTACGACATCTCACAGGCAGGCCAGCGCCTGGTGGTCTTTTCGGCATTTCCCGAGGGCATTCGACCCGCCGATGATCCGCAGTACCTGGGGCGGGGGCGCCGAATCTCGGAGACGAGCCTCCAGGAGGCCGAGACCGGCAGCAGCCCTTTCCGGAGGATCTGGGGAGGGCAGATCGCCCATTACGATCTTCGCACCGGCACGCGTAAGAGCATCACTTCCCCAGACCACGCCGAGGATGGGAGCGTGCAGTGCTTCTTCGGCTTCAACGGCGGCCTCTCACCCGACGGCAGGTACGGTGTCCAGGAGTGCATGATGGGGGATTGGCCGGAGTGGTGGGAGGAGTACACCGTCGATCCCGGCCTGGCCACGAATCTGAGAGCGGGAAACGATAGCTGGGCACGGCAGTTCTTCCTCGTGGACCTGGATGCCGACTCGTTCCGTCCCCTCACCGGGGGTCCGAAGATGCCCGGGGCCTGGGCAGAGGCGATCTGGATCGAAGGAGGGCGCCGCGTCATCGTTCCGGGAGCGGTGGTGCCCTTGCCGGGGACGACCGGGGCCGAGCGGGAGCGTCTTGCGTCTGGTTGGGCCGTCTTGGCCATCGACGCGGCCACCGGCGGGCACGAGGTCATCGCTGAGCTTCCTCCTGCGGCTTACCGTGTGACAGGAGCGAGTTGGGACGAGTGGAGCTCGACGCTCACGGTGAACATGGTGGATGAGGATCGTGAGGAACTCCCGACGCTGGTCCTTCGTTCTTCCGTGGAGGGCTGGCTGGCAGTGCCCGGTGGAAGGCCTGCAGCGGCGCCGGCAGCGGAGCTTCCTGTCCGACTGTTCGTTGAGCAATCTCCAAACGACCGGCCGGTCCTCTGGGCGGAGGACGCTGCGCTGGGCGCTCGTGAAGTGGTTCTCGATCCCAATCCGTGGCTCGGCAGCGTCCAGCTGGGTCGTGTGGAGGAGGTCACCTGGAGAACCGGGGGCCAGCGCACTTGGCACGGTACGCTCTACTATCCAGCCGACTGGGTGGAAGGGGAGCGCTATCCCCTGGTTCTGCAGACCCACGGGAGGCGTCAGGGTGAGTTCTCCCTGGACGGGTACGTGAGGATCTTTGCCGCGCAACCCATGGCCGCACGGGGGATGATGGTGTTGCAGGTGGACGAGGCGCCCAGCATCCGGGACGTCATCGCATCCCCCGCCGAATGGCCGACGGTCAGGGCGGGCCTTGAGGGCGCCATCGACTTCCTCGACTCCCGGCACCTGATCGACCGCACCCGGGTGGGCACCGTGGGATGGAGTCGCACCGGCGCACATACGGGCTATGTCCTGACCCACTCCTCGTATCCCATCGCCGCAGCGGTCATGATGGATTCGAGCGATTTCGGCTGGTTTGCCTACTTCACCTGGGGCGGAGCTCGTGAGTTCGACCTGAACTACGGCGCCGCCCCCTTCGGGACGGGCCTCGAGCCGTGGCTGGAGATCATCCCCTCCTTCAATCTGGAGCGGATCCGGACGCCGGTGCTCATGTGGAACGCGGGATCGGCGATAAGCCGGTGGGACTGGTACGCGGGCCTGCGCCGGCTGGGAAGGCCGGTGGAGTATTGGATCATCCCCGACGGGGAGCACGACCTCTTCAAGGTTGGGCAGCGGCTCCTCGTCAACCACCTGACGGTGGATTGGTTCGATTTCTGGCTGAATGGGCGGGAGGACGGAGATCCCGCCAAGGAGGCTCAATACGCCCGCTGGAGGGTGCTGAAGGATCAGCAGGAGAGGGTATTGTCCAGCCCGCGCCCTCCCCTCTACCACTGGTCGGCCAAGCCAGTGGCGCCTGCTGCCGCACAACGTCGGCCATGACCACACTCCCCGCCCCACCTCCCCTCCCCATATCCGGCACGGTACCTTTGGGTCTGGATCTCTGAGACCGGAGGGCCCGTGCCGGCCCCGCCACGTTCATCCCCAACGGCGTGCTGTCCCCCATGCCCCGTCGCGTCCTGGCCTCCGTCATCGAGAGCAACGGCCGGTTGTTGCTCTGCCGGAGGCCTGCGGAGAAGCGGCACGGGGGCCTCTGGGAGTTCCCCGGGGGGAAGGTGCGCCGAGGGGAGAGCGACCTGGAGGCGGTGAGCCGGGAGCTGGAGGAAGAGCTGGGGGTGGAGACCACCCGGGTAGGGCCCCCGGAGTTCTCCTCCCCGGACCCGGGCTCGGACTTCGTCATCGAGTTCGTGCCGGTGCAGATCCGGGGGATCCCCCGGTGCCTGGAGCACAGCGCCCTGAAGTGGGTGAAGGAGGAGGAGCTTCTCACGCTGCCCCTGGCCCCCAGCGACCATCGGTACGCTTCGTTCCGGCTGGACGGGGGCCGAGGGGTCTACCCTCATGGCGTGGCGGGCGACCGGACGGACGCCGGGGTGAGCACCACGCCGGACGCCGCCCGAACGGGCTCGGCGGGTACCGACGAGGCTCCGGCGCACCGCCGGGGCATCACCGTCCTGGACGCCTTCCGCCCCCAGGTGGAGCGGTGGGAGGCGGCCTGGGGGTTGCCGGGCCTCTCGGACTCCGTCACGGTTGAGTTCAGCCGGCGGCTCCGGAGCTCTTTCGGCAACTGCAGATCTGCGGAGGGAAAGATTCGCCTGGCGGAGCGCCTCCGGAACGGGAACCGGAGGCTCCTGGAGGAGATCCTCTGCCACGAGCTGGCCCACGTGGCGGTGCACCGGCTGCACGGGCCCCGGGCTCGTCCCCACGGCCCGGAGTGGCGCCGCCTCATGGCCCGGGCGGGGTTCAGCCCCCGGGCAAGGATCAAGGTTGAAGAGGGAGGGAGTTGAGCATGATCGTAGAGCATCGGACCCTGGAGCTGAGCACCCGGGGCAACGACCAGATCCTGGACCTCACGGACCAGGTCCAGGCCTTGGTGGCGGAGACGGGCCTCACCACCGGCCAGGTGGTCCTCATGGTCCAGGGCTCCACCGGAGCCCTCAGCACCCTGGAGTTCGAGCCGGGGCTGGTGGACCACGACATCGCCGCTGCCATGGAGCGGATCGCCCCCCGGGACGGCCGCTACCTCCACGAGGAGACCTGGCACGACGACAACGGCCACTCCCACGTCCGGGCCACCCTCATGGGGCCGTCGCTAGCCCTGGTGGTGGCGGACGGCGCCATCCCCCTGGGCACATGGCAGCAGATCGTGTTCATGGACTTCGACACCCGGTCCCGGCGCAGGACCATACACGTGAGCCTGCTGGGGGTTTGCGGGTAGGGGGGTGTGGGAGGGAGATTGACCTTAGGACACCCGGGTGGCGGCAGCCGGGAGGGGTGGCTCGATTCCGTCCTTGAGGAGAGACTCCAGGAAGAGTCGCTTCGCCTCCTCCAGGTTCTCCAAGGCCTCCTGGGGAGTGTCGCCATGACTCTCGCAGCCGTCCAGCTCCATGACCCTGGCAAGGAAACAGCTGGACCCGTCCGTGCATTCTCCGGGCACGATCTGGATGCTGTAAGGGAGGGCCATGAAGTGGTCAAGCTTCGCCATCTTCTCCTCGCAGTTCTTTCAGGCGGGAGATCTTCCTCAACCCCGTCGACATGTACCCCGTGGGAAGGGATCGGTGCCTAGCCACCGTAGCCCGCTATCATGATAATCCGCAGTACGACTCAGGATTATCATGATGATTCTAAGTCTCGCTTACGCCTATCCCAGACCTTCCGGATCCGCCCGAGGTGAGGTTCTTCTTCCGGGGCCCCCGGTAGGTGGGGAGGAGCAGCCCTCTCCGGGCCACCTGTCCGTCCGCCGGACCGCGCCCTGGGGCTCCTTTCCGGAGGCTCCCCCAAGGGGGTGGGAAGGCCCCCGGGCTTCGAGGCCGCAAATCTTGTCGGGTCTCGGAATCCGCCCTATGCTCACGGGATCGCCCGCAAGAGCCCCTATCCAATGGGCGCTCCCCAACCTCCCCCGGAGCATCCAGAAGTGAAGAAGCGCAGGCGCGGTGGTTCGGCGAAGAGCGTCGGAGTCCTCCTCAGGGAGCTGGGACCCCCGTCCCTGATCTTCCCGGCCCGGGACATGGAACGGATCCTTGCCGTGGGAGAGGCTGCGGTGCCGGAGATTCTCTCCGCTCTGGAGGAGTGGGAGGGGGACGAAGAGCGGGACCGGGCTCTGCTGGCCATCCTGCTGGGTGAGATCCGGGCTCCCGAGGCGGCGGCACCCCTGGCTCGCCTGCTCCGGGC
>Ga0209498_1001667_pt1 | contig 13597 bp, 6 predicted proteins | sample WalLakDeSediment_FD_184131 | JGI IMG/M metagenome (GOLD analysis project Ga0209498, IMG submission 184131) | Lake sediment microbial communities from Walker lake, Nevada to study Microbial Dark Matter (Phase II) - Walker Lake 11/02/13 Deep... | ecosystem: Environmental > Aquatic > Freshwater >...
CGCAATTGCAATAAAGAAAAATCCGAGCAGCCACAGGCATCCGGCGGAATCCCGTAGTGTAAGTTGTCTGGGAGTGTGTTCAATTATTTTCATCAACCGAAAATTACTTCTGCATTTTGGATATTGGAAATGGGAAGTGGGGAGTTGGAGGTGGGTGGTTGGGGGTGGGCGGTTGGAGGTTGGCGGTGGGTTGTTGTGGCCCGGGTAAAATTCAGAATTCAAAATTCTTTGTTCGATATTCGATATTCTTTTGATTTATTATCAGCGAATAATCCATCGCTACTTTGCGGGACGAGACCTCGTCCTCCGGCGGGCGGTTTTAGATTTAAGAAGTTCAATAATACCTGGCATCAGATACCCCGTCTTCGTCTTATGAACTTCCGTCTCCACTAAAGTTTCGCCGGACAAGTCGCCGGGCAGGCATCACTCAGCGCAAACCTGCCCCGGGTATTTTATCGAAGGATTCAGAATAGCAAAGCGGGGCAGAAATAAAAAAGGCGTCACAAGGACGCCTTTACAGAACTTAGAACTTAATAATTAACTACGTGCTTTAGCTTCATTAACTACGATATTTCTACCATCTATTTCTGAATTGTTCAATGCTTTTATAGCATTGTTTGCATCTGAAGAACTCTCCATCTCAACAAATCCAAAACCTCTGGATCTACGGGTGTCGCGGTCTGTAACAACTTTTGCAGAAACTACATTACCATGTTTTTCAAATTTTTCCTTTAACTCTTCGTCGTTAACCGACCAGGGGAGAGAACCCACAAATAACTTAGTGCTCACTAGAACCTCTAAAAAAATAATAAATAAATTCCGGTCTATTTCCGGAGGACACAAACCTAAATATAATAGCTGCCATATACTAATTAATTCTGTAATAGTGCGCTTAAGTTAATAACTGGGGGTGTTTTTTGACATTTCCTAAACCAGCAAATAAATAATAACTCACTTTACGCATAGAAGTCATTCCGGCGACCCGCCAATAGGCGGGGAGTCCGGAATCTGGTATCAGGAACCCAGCATCGGAGCTGATTTCAGAACAACGATCAATCCATCCCGATATGGTCGGGACGAGACCTCGTCCTTCGGACGGGCGATTTGAGATTTACGAGGTATTAGTGTTCTTACCAGCATCAAGCATCCAGCGACATTATCAACCCGGTTCTGCACAGGCATTGTGCAGGTTATTTAATACACGCACAGAAACATCTGGTATTTGTGCACTTCAGCTTTTATGTGCACAACGGCTGTGCATATCGGCAGCCTAATGCACAGAATTCTCCGGTTGTTGAGCAGGTAATTTATCTGCCGGATAAGATTTTATAAAGAGGCAGGTTCCTGTAAAGAGTTTCTCTTCCTACAACTTCGGATTTAAGTATGCCAAGCTCTTCAAGTTTTCTCAGGTACTTGCTGGCGGTGTTTCGCGAGGCTAGTTTTTTCTCTTCAAGTATTGCAATCTTGCAGTAAGGCTGGTTGTAAATAACCTCAATCAACTCGCGGGAGTAAATATCGGGAGCCTTTGTTTTTACTTTTTCAATTGCTGCAAGATAGCTTTCATAAATGGCGTTCACTTTTTTCAGGGTGAGAGCGGCAGTCTGGTTAACGGCATCGAGCATATAGAGTGTCCAGTTTTCCCAGGCACCGTTTTCGGTAACTTCTTTCAGGAAGCGGTAGTAATCGTTCTTATACTCCAGTATATATTTTGAAATATAAATGACGGGCAGGTCTATCAGCTTTTCTTTGCACATATAAAGAACGTTGAGGATTCGCCCGGTTCTTCCATTGCCGTCGGTAAAAGGATGGATCGCCTCGAACTGGTAATGCAGCATAGCCATCTTTATAAGCGGATCAACAGTGTTTTTGCTTAGTGCAGCATCAAACCAGTTTTTAATTTTTTTTGATAGAACACTTCCCGGCTGGGGCGGAGTGTAAACAACGTGTGCGGTGCTTCCGACATACACCTGCACTTTCCTGATCTCTTCCTTCTTTCCCGTGATGGTTTTGAAAATATCCACCGCCATCTTTTCAGAAAAGTCAGATGGCTTTTTCATTTTGGTGAATGCACTCCACAGTGCTTCGCGGTAACGCAGAACTTCTTTTGTCGGGGGATTTACTTTCGCATCAGGTGAGGAAAATGCCTTATAAAGCTCGTCGTTTGTGGTAAAAATATTTTCGATCGTAGAGCTGTCTTTTGCTTCCTGCAGAACGAGAGTGTTAATTAGCATAAGCGGGTTTGGTATTATCGGTAGCCTGCCCTTTAGTTCGGCAAGTGCGGCTCGTGCCTCGGCAAGTTTTTTGTACACATTAATTGATTCCCAATTGCTTTTATCAGGTAAGAGCAACGGGAGATCGTTATATGGTTTGTTCCTGCTGAAGGACATCTGTTCTTTTTAATATTATTGATTCAACACAAACTTAACCACGTCACTTCATTTACTCAAGAGTGCGGGATGTTGGGTGTTGGGTTGTTGCTCATTTGAATAATGAATGTTGAACCTGCCTGACCGGCAGCCAGGCAAGGAATATCGAGTGATGAATCTATAATCCAGTATCCAGCATCAACTATAGAAGTTTCAGTTTTCAAGATACAGAATGAGATCCTGAAACAAGTTCAGGATTAATTTGCACTAGTACCCAACTGCCAGCCCGCCGCCTCTCGGATCGGAAGCGCCGTAAATGATTTTGTTACGCTGATCTATCATTATTCCTTCTGCAATTCCAATTATGCGGGACTCAGCATCCAAATCCCAGAAGCGGTAACCCATTACTGATAATTCAATTCTAAGTTCTTCGGTAATTGCATCTTTCTCATAAAATATTGAATCGGGCATCCATTGATGATGAATTCTTGGTGCTTCAATTGCTTGGCGGATGTTCATATCAAAGTCGATACAATTCAACACTACCTGCAGAACAGTTGTAATAATCTGTGAACCTCCCGGCGATCCGATGATGATGAATGGTTTACCATCTTTTTGAGCCAAAGGCTCATCAGCCTCTGGCTGAAAAATAATTGTCGGCGTCATTGAGCTAAGCATTCTCTTTTCCGGCTGAATGGAGTTTGCTTCTGTGCCGAGAAGTCCAAACTGGTTCATCACTCCCGGCTTTCCGCTGAAGTCATCCATTTCGTTGTTAAGAAGAAAGCCAGCACCTTCAACAACAATTCCCGAACCGAAAGAAGAGTTGATGGTAGTTGTAGTGCTAACAGCATTTCCGTAAGAATCATAAACAGAGTAGTGGGTTGTTTCTGTGCTTTCGTGAAGAACTGAAACATCCAGACTTTTAATTTCGGAAGAGGGAACAGCTTTGTTTTTCGCTGATTCAATTCTATCAAATATTGTTTTTGCATATTCTTTTGAGATGAGCTGCTCTTTTGGGACCGGATAAAAATCTTCATCACCGAGATGAAATGTTCTGTCAGCATAAGCATATTTCATTGCTTCAACAAGACGATGAATGTACTGGCTGCTTCCAAAACCATCATCAGACAAATTATAGTTTTCAAGAATGTTCAGCATCTGGACTAATGCAATTCCTCCTGAGCTTGGCGGAGGCATAGAAATAATTTCATAGTCGCGATAAGTTCCGGTGATCGGTTCCCTTTCAACGGGCTGATATTTTTCAAGATCCTCTAAAGTTATGTATCCACCTAATGATGAAACTTGTTCAACTAAAAGCCCGGCAACTTTTCCTTTGTAGAAACCATCTCTGCCGTTTTCTTTTATTTGTTCTAATGTCCATGCAAGATCATCCTGAATAAAGAGATCACCAGTATTGTAAGGCATACCATTCTTTGTAAATATTTTTTTTGATGACGGATACTTTTCAAACAGCGGGATAGTATTGCTAAAATAAATTGAATCTCTCTTTTCGAGTCTCCATCCGTTTTTTGCGAGATCAATTGCTGGCTGAATTACATCGGCAAGAGTCATCGTTCCGTATTTTTCGAGAGCGTAAATTAATCCAGCAACACTTCCGGGAACTCCTGAGGAAGTTGTTCCGTACATACTTAATTCCGGTACAAACTCACCGGCATCGTTTAAGAACATATCTCTGTGTGCAGAAAGCGGAGCCTTCTCACGAAAATCAATTGAAATATTATTTCCGTCAGCGAGATGAATTACCATAAATCCACCGCCGCCGAGATTTCCTGCAGATGGGTATGTAACTGCGAGTGCGAATCCGACTGCAACAGAAGCATCAACGGCGTTTCCGCCCTTCTTTAAAATTTCAACGCCGACTTTTGAAGCATAAGAACTTGTGGAAACTACCATTCCGTTTTCGGCAATAACCGGTTGAGGCGTCGTCGTGCAGGCAATCTGAGCAATGGCTATTGTTATTATCAGTCCGAATAAAAATATCTTTTTCATAGTATAGAACATTTTGTGAACAAATGATTTTTTAAGTAATCAATATCTCGCTGCGAAAATATATGCTTTTCTACTTAATGAGTACCGGTTATTTGTGAAAAATTCAAATGATTCTTTCCGATTTTCCTATACTGTTCCCGCACTTTTTACTATCTTCACGCTAAATTTTTTTAATAAAATCAAACGGATATTCCTATGGCAAAAACATTAAAATTCTTTATTGCAGTTTTAATAATTTCTCTCTCAGTTAAAGTCGGCTACCCCTGCACAAACTTCATCGTTACAAAAGGTGCAAGCGCCGATGGATCAGTTATGATAACCTATACAGCCGATTCATTCAACTTTTACGGAGAGCTTTATCATTTTCCCGCGGCTGTTTATTCTGATGGTGCGTGGCTTGAAATTTATGAATGGGACACCGGTAAATATCTTGGAAGAATTCCGCAGGCAAAGGTTACTTATAATGTAGTCGGAAATATGAACGAGCACCAGGTTGTAATTGGCGAGACAACTTTCGGTGGAAGAGAAGAGCTTGTTGATCCAAAAGGAATAATTGATTACGGCAGCCTGATGTATATCGCTCTTCAAAGATCGAAGACTGCACGCGAAGCAATAAAGGTAATGACAGATCTTGTAGCCGAGTTTGGCTATTATAGTTCAGGCGAATCATTTTCGGTTGCTGATGCTAACGAAGCCTGGATTCTTGAAATGATTGGAAAAGGTGAAGGTAACACCGGTGCAGTTTGGGTAGCTGTAAGAATTCCTGATGGATATATATCAGGGCATGCAAACCAGGCACGCATAACAACATTTCCTTTGAACGATCCTGACAAATGTATTTATTCTCCGGATGTAATCTCATTTGCAAGAGAGAAGGGTTACTTCAATGGAAAAGACTCTGATTTTAATTTTTCAGATGCGTACGCTCCGCTTGATTTCGGTGCAATAAGATTTTGCGATGCACGTGTGTGGTCATTGTTCAGGCGATGCAATGCCGAAATGGATAAATACATTTCATATATTAATGGAGAATCACTTGAAAGAATGCCGCTCTATATCAAGCCCGAAAAAAAAATATCCGTGCACGATGTAATGCATTTGATGCGCGACCACTACCAGGGAACAGAGCTTGATATGACTGTTGGAGTTGCGGCAGGTCCGTATGATATGCCGTACAGGTTTCGTCCCTTAACTTGGGAATACGAAGGAGAAAAATATTTTAACGAAAGACCAATCTCGACTCCACAGACAGGATTTTCATTCGTGTCTCAGGCACGGTCGCATCTTCCAAATGAAGTCGGCGGTGTTTTGTGGTTTGGTGTTGATGATACTTACTTTACAGTTTACACACCGATGTATGCTTCAATGGCAAGAACCCCATATAATTTTTCTAAAGGAGTAGGATCACTTTCTAATTTTACCTGGGACGCAGCATTCTGGGTGTTCAACTTTGTTTCTAATTTTTCTTATCCAAGATTTTCAATTGTTATTGATGATGTAAAGATGGTTCAGAACGAGCTTGAAGGATATTTTCTTGCACAGCAGAAGACTACTGAGGAAACGGCTTTGTCGCTCCTGAAAAATTCAAGAGGCGAGGCAATAGAATATCTTACTAACTATTCAATCAGTTCTGCTGAGAAAACATACAACCGCTGGAAAAAGCTCGGCGAGGAGCTTCTGCAGAAAAATATTGACGGTATATCCAAAACAGAATTCTTCAAGCCAAAGAACATTGGCTACCCCGATCATTTCAAGAAGAGAATTGTTGAAGAGTCGGGCGATAAATTTAAAGTGAAAAAGATAGTTGTTGACAAGGAACTTGCCTATACTGAATACGTTAGCAAGGCAGATCAGCTTCTTGCAGAGAGAAAGTATGCCGAAGCAAAGTCTAATTACCTGAACGCACTTGAACAAAAACCTGAAGAAACATATCCAAAGCAAAAGATTGAGCAGATAGAATCAATACTAAGTGCAATTGACCAGATTCATAACAGCACTTTTTAGCCAAAGAAAATTTATTGCCCGGGATGATGTATAAAGTCATTCCGGGCGAAACTTCTCACACCAACCAAACTATTCTACGCATCTTCATTTTGAGAAATTCATTCTCAAAAGCAAAATACATTCAAACCTCAAAGCCCGAAACACAAGAAATCCAGGCTCTGTTTTTAACGGCACTAACTTTGACAAAAATTATGTAAGACGAAAAATTAATTTCACATTTATTAACAGTTGTTCTCTGTTTAATGAAGTGATATTATTTCAATTTAAGTTTGTTAAATAAATTATTAACCTTTTGTCCGCTTATCAGTGCCGACTATTTTTAAACATTTCTTAATGGGGTTTCAATGAAACACTTACACTGCTTCTTTTCAATTTTTGTCATTTCATTTTTTTTGTTTTCCGGGTTAAGTACTGCAGCTATTCCCGATGGGATTGGTCTTACAAAAACGCCGCAGGGTTATCATCTGCATTTTACGCTGCCAGAATTTCAGTTTGAAAGCATCACTGCCGAAGGAAACGAGTATATCCAATTGAGGATAGAGAACTATGGAGTAATACCCGATGTCGGTTTACCAGCACTTCCGATAATATCCTTCAATCTTTTTATTCCATATACAGAATCACAGCCAGTGTACGAGCTAAAGAACATTGTTTCTTCAGAGAGAATTATGAAGAATAAAATCTATCCATTCCAGATGCCGTGGGAAAAGACAAGTCCGTTGGAGGAAAGACCATTCACAATAGATCTTAATTATTATAATTCAAACGGCAATATGGAACAGCCGCTTGTTCAAATATCCGAACCGTTCGTAATTGCAGGGGTTAAAGGTGTTGCAGTTACTATTTTTCCCTTCCGGTATAACCCAATAGAAGACAGACTGGTTATGATCACCACAGCATCGATTGATATTTTACTTAACCAGCAGGTTACTCCCGTTACAAATAAATCAAATCACCTCAACGAATACTTAAGAAGTGTTTTTGTTAATTATGAAAGTTCTGCGCCAAGAGCCGCATCAAAGTATCTCATCATCACAGATCCGACCTTTGAAACAGGTATGCAGCAGTTTGTAACACACAAGGTAAGCAAGGGATTCGAAGTTGATATGTTCAACACAACAGTTACCGGCAGCACAACAACAGCTATAAAGAGTTTTATTCAGGCGAGATATAATGATCCATCAACAAAGCCCGAATATGTTCTGTTTGTTGGAGACGTTGCGCAAATTCCCGCCTGGATTGGATCTGGTGCCGGAACTCCACGTACCGATGTTAATTACGGACAGCTTGAAGGCGGAGATTATTATGCTGATGTTTTCATTGGAAGGTTTTCAATTGCAACAACAGCGGAGCTGCAGAATGCAATAAATAAATCCATTTATATGGAGAACTTTATCGGCACGCTTACGAAGAAAAATATTTATATGGCTTCAACAGATAACTGGCAGATATCAGAAGGAACTCACAACTATATTATTGATCAATATTTTGGTCCTGCCGGATATACAAATCTGAAATTATATACCTACACATATGGCGCAACTACGCAACAGCTTATCAATGCTTTAAACGATAACCAGATTTTTGCAATTTTTTCCGGACATGGCGGGGAATATTCCTGGGCAGACGGACCAGCATTAAGTCAGCAGCAGGTAAGAAATTTAACAAACTCATGGTATCCGTATGTTTATTCTTTTGCATGCGTTACAGGTTCATATCATCTCTCAGAATGTTTTGGAGAAACCTGGCTGCGAACAACAAACGGCGGGTCAACATTTTATGGCTCTTCTGTTAATTCATACTGGGATGAAGACGATATTCTTGAAAAGCGATTATTTAAAGCAATGTTTGAAGATGGATTAACAAGAGTTACTCCGATGTTTGACAAAGCTAAAATATATCTCGTAAATCATTACGGCGGTATAATTGGACCCGGAACAACAACACTGCGTTACGTTGAAATGTATAACCTGATGGGCGATCCATCAATGCCGGTTGTTGAAATGGGACCGCCTTGCCCGATCGATCCTGCATCGAATCCGAATCCTGTAAACGGTGCAACGAATATTCCAATTGCCGGAAATACTGCAACCTGGACGAACGGTGCCGGCGCAACTCAGATTGAAATATGGTTTGGAGAAGTTGGAAACCTAACCAAGGTTTATGACGGAGTGCCGATTACATCTTTATCATTAGCACCATTTGAACCATTTGATTACAATACAACTTATGGATGGCAGGTAAAAGGAAAAAATGATACGTGTATTGTACCAGGAACTGTATGGACGTTTACAACAATGCAGGATCCAAATTTATTCCAGTGGGTAGAGCAATTTCCAAATATGAATAACTGGACTATAGTGGGTCCGGTTGGTCTTACTAACTGGTCAGTAAACAATTCCTCTAACGCTGGTGGTACACCACCGGAACTTCGATTTAGCTGGACGCCCTCATTTACTGGTGTTTCAAAAATCAGGTCATCAGTTATATCGCTGCCGAATGATCAGCCAATAAACTTTTCCTTTAATTTTTATCTTGATTGGTATGCTAATCCAAGCGGGATAATAACAATGGCTGTTACTTATGATGGCGGCACAACATCAATTCCAATATATGTAGAAAATAATCCGACGGGAAATGTTGGTCCAACGTTAATTTCCGGAAACTTCACAACACCTGCATCCGGCTCAGAGAATTGCCAGATAGAAATCACTTACGATGGATACTCTTTCAACATTGATTATATCTACTGGGATAATGTAACTCTTGGATACATTGTTCCTGTTGAGCTGTCTTCGTTCAGCGTGATAGCTGAAAATGATGAAGTTCATTTAAAGTGGACAACTGCAACAGAAACCAACAATCAGGGCTTTGAGATTCTTCGTTCCGCTCAGAATGACAAACAAGGCTGGAAGAATGTGGGATATGTAGCAGGATTTGGAACAACAACTGAACCCAAATCATATTCATTCATTGATTCAAAACTTGAAGCCGGAAATTATACTTACAGACTAAAGCAGATTGATTTCGATGGAACAATTACATATTCGGAAGAAGTAAATGTTGAAGTTGAAATTCCTTTTGTATACTCACTTGAGCAGAACTATCCGAATCCATTCAACCCGTCAACAACAATAAAGTATTCGTTATCTGAAGATGGATTTGTGAAGTTAGCAGTTTATAACTTACTCGGAGAAGAAGTAACAACGCTCGTAAATAATGAACAGAAGGCTGGCAGATATGAGGTTATGTTCGATGCTTCGAGACTCTCGAGTGGAATTTACCTGTATCAGCTGCAGACGGGAAATTATATTTCTGTTAAAAAGATGTTGATGATTAAATAATCAGATTATTTAATCAGAAATCTCGTCCAAGACGGGCTGCTACTCAAATGAGTTTATTCAAGTGAGACTTACCTCTGAGGTGAGTCTCACATTAATAAAAGGAATTGGTCTATCAAATAAAACTTGACAATAAAGAAAATGATATTAATAAAATAATTTTCATCACATATAACAAGGTGAGATAAATGAAGTCTTATAGAAAAACTATCTATTGTTTTTTATTTCTTCTTCTGATTCCTGCTGGCTCGATAGCTCAGTGGTTAAACGACGGCGGAATAAAGACAAACATCCTGAGCGTAACATCTCAGAGCACAAAAGTTGAATATGTTCTTACTCAGTATGATGTGAGAACAGTTGACGTGAATGGAACCGAATGTGCACAATATCAGGTTTCCGGCAGCATCGTTTTGATGGAAAGGGGATTCCCGCAGCTTCCATCAGACAGAAGAAGCATCGTCATTCCAGATCTTGCGGGAACAAGCTATACAATTACCGATACGGAATATGAGATTATAGAAACTCTTCCTGTTATGCCGTCGAAAGGACATTTCACAAGAAATATTGATCCCGATTCTGTTCCGTTCGAGTTCAGTGAATTCTATACTACAAATAGCTGGTATCCTGAACAAAATATTCAGCTTGATGTTCCGTATATAGTTCGCGACTTACGTGGACAAACAGTTCAATTTAACCCAATGCAGTACAATCCCGCAGAAGGAAAACTAAGAATCTGTAAACGGATTGTTGTTGAAGTGTATAATGATTACAGTATTCAGGCAGTAAATCCTTTCATCAGAAACAATCCACTTGAAGCGGTTGATAAAGAATTCAACGAGGTTTACAAATCTCTCTTCATCAATTATGGAATCGGAGAATTTGATTACGTCCCACTTGAAGAGACGGGAAGACTGCTGATAATATATCCGACTGCATTTGCAAGTAACATAACTCCATTTTACAATTGGAAAGTTGAAAGAGGTCTCACTACTTTGTTAGCTGAATATCCGACACAAACAGGAACGGGTTCAACAGCAATTAAAAATTATATTCAAAATCTTTATAACTCTCCCGATGGTTTAACTTTTATAATTCTTGTTGGAGAAGCGAACCAGATTCCGACAATAAACGGGCAGTATGAAGGCGCACCTTCCGATCCTTGCTATGTTAAACTTGCAGGCAGTGATGCTTACCCGGATGCATTCATTTCAAGAATCTCGCCCAGCTCAGCAGCTAACCTCGATTATGTACTATGGAAGCTGATCAGATATGAAAAATATCCCGACACAGGTCCCGATGCCGCGTGGTATTTGAAAGGAACCGGCGTTGCAAGTAATGAAGGAAGTCCGCCCGACTGGCAGCGCGCAAACTGGCTGAGAGATATGCTTATTAATAATATGTATTTTACCCATGTTGATCAGATTTATGAACCAAGTGCTACAAAGCTGCAAATTACAAATGCTGTTAATGAAGGCAGAAGCATTATTAATTATATAGGACATGGTTCAGGAACATCCTGGGGTACAACAGGATTTAACAATTCAGATGTTCATAATTTATCTAATGGTTATAAAAATGCTTTTATGATAGATGTCGCCTGCCAGAACGGTAACTTTACAATGGGCGAATGTTTTGATGAAGCCTGGGTACGTGCCGGCGATATGCAGAATCCTAAAGGAGCAATTGCTGTGTACGGATCATCTACAAATGCGAGCTGGGTTCCGCCGTGTGATATGCAGAGCCACGGTATGATGCTTTTAACAACGCGACAGAAACAGACAGTCGGCGGAGTTTGCTTTAACGGTGTAATGCACGCAATGGATCTTTGGGGCGGAAGTACCGGCGAAGGTTTAAAACTGATGGAACAGTATAATATTTTTGGCGACTGCACAATGCTTCTAACAATGGGTGTAACTCCGGATACTGTTGCACCAACACAGATTACAGACCTTGCAGCACTTGATCCGACTTCAAATTCTGTTACGCTAAACTGGACTGCACCATTGGATTCTTCATTCCTTGGAATAGTTAGTTATGATTTGCGTTATTCAACAGCACCGATTGTTACAAATAATGATTTCGAAATTGCACCGCAGGTAATGGTTGCTGGCGGACCGGATACTTCAGGAACACCAAAGAGTTATATTCTTCGCAACCTTAATTTCAGCACTCAATATTACTTTGCAATGAAAGCGTTGGATTTGTGGGGAAATAAATCCGTGATGTCAAATGTTCCAACGATGACAACCTGGAGCGCACCTCAGATAGTTGTTACACCGGATTCGATGTACTGTCCTCTGCTGCCGAACACTTCACATACTGATTCGGTATTGATTTCAAATATTACTTCATTCAATTCAACTTTAGATTACCAGGTTGAATTATCAAACAACTCATTCCCCGGTCAGATACTTGCAAGAGTTGTTCAGGTTAATGAAATTGATTATGCTGAAATCACAAAAGAAAATCCTGAGACGATGAAAGGAACCAGCACAAGAGGTTCCGGCGGACCGGATCTATTTGGCTATGAATGGATTGACAGCAATGAACCCGGAGGACCGGTTTATGAATGGAATGATATTTCAACCACAGGAACTCTTGTGACCAACTGGGTTGCAACAAGTATTTATCCTGCAGTTGATGAAGGCAAAGCCGGACCTTTCGCACTCGGTTTTACATTCAAATATTATGGGATTGATTACAACCAGGTGTGGTTCTGCTCTAATGGTTTTTTGAGTTTTGTTGATATCACAAATGCAGGTATGACAAATACACAAATTCCGAATTCTGCAATCCCGAACAACCTGATTGCCGGCATCTGGGATGATCTTGATGGAAAGACCACAGGAAAAGTTTATTACAAGCAGGAGCCGAATAAATTTATTGTTCAGTATGATAACTGGCCGGGTTATTCTACCAGCACGGGTCCATTTACCTGGCAGTTTGTCTTGCACAAAAGCGGGAAAACAATGTTGTATTACAAAACGATTACGGGCACTTCAACTTCTGCCACGGTTGGAATTGAAAACCATAGTGGGACAGATGGTCTCCAGGTAGTTTATAATGCAACATATTTGCAGAACAATCTTGCACTTCAGTTTTCTGCTGAGCCTGAATGGCTGACCGCTGAAAATCTGCAGGGAACCGTGTACAACGGAAATTCAATTGCTGTTCTTCTGAATTTTATTACCGAAGGACTCGACAGCGGTGATTACTCAATGGATATGGTTATCACCAGTAACGATCCTCTTCACTCTGAAATTATTGTTCCGATTGCAATGAAGATTACAAGTATAATTCCTGTTGAGCTTTCTTCTTTTACAGCAGAAAATGTTGATGGCGAAGTTGTTCTGAAGTGGCAGACCGCAACCGAGACGAACAATAGTGGGTTTGAAGTAGAAAGAAGTCAGAAATCGGGAGTCAGAAGTCAGGATGATTGGACAAAGATCTCTTTCATTGAAGGAAGAGGAACAACAACTGAGTTGACAGATTATAGTTACAAAGACAAAATCACCAATCCCGGAAATTATGTTTACAGATTGAAGCAAATAGATTTTGATGGAACAGTTTCATACAGTGAAGAAATTGAAATTGATGTAACTGGTCCGAAAGAGTTTACTTTGTATCAGAACTATCCGAACCCATTCAATCCAACCACAACAATTAAATTTGCTTTGCCGGTTGACGGCAGAGTGAGGATAAGTGTTTACAACTCACTCGGACAATTAGTTGAAACATTAGTTGACAAGGAAATGGAATCAGGATATCACGAGGTGAACTTTAATGCATCTAGATTGGCAAGCGGTGTTTATTTGTATCAACTCCGGGCAGGCGATTATATTTCAGTTAAAAAGATGTTGATGCTCAAATAATTTT
>Ga0209498_1001668_pt1 | contig 13596 bp, 10 predicted proteins | sample WalLakDeSediment_FD_184131 | JGI IMG/M metagenome (GOLD analysis project Ga0209498, IMG submission 184131) | Lake sediment microbial communities from Walker lake, Nevada to study Microbial Dark Matter (Phase II) - Walker Lake 11/02/13 Deep... | ecosystem: Environmental > Aquatic > Freshwater >...
GATTCCGACGTGGGACGCGACTGCACCTTCAGCGCGTCCTCAACCACATAGTGATACTTTTCCAGCCACCGGCGCTGCGCAGGCCGCTATCCAGATCCCGCGTCGCATCCTCCGGATGCACTCCGGCTTCGCTCCGGCGCATGACCCGATGGCGCAGCCTTTCCTTCTCCTCGCTGGACAGCTTGCGCCCATCGGTCTCACGCTGGAATTTCGCGCTCAATACTGTAAGCCAGTGGCTTTGCCAAATGCACCGCCCCAGTAATTTTCTATTTACCATGCAACGATAAGAACTGCGGGGGCGGATGTGCAAGGTAGACTTCACTCCAAACCCTTCACCTCATTCATAGCGAGAACACCCATGACCAGCAAGAACAGACCAAGGGCTTACATAGGAATGACCGTGGACATCATGCATCACGGGCATATCAACGTTATCGCCAAAGCGAGGGAGTACGGCGACGTGCTGGTGGGACTGCTGACTGACGCGGCTGTGGCGAACCACAAGCGGCTTCCCTTTCTGACCTGGGAACACCGCAAGCAGATCGTCGAAAACATTGCGGGCGTGGTCGAGGTCGTACCACAGCAAGAATGGGACTACGCGCCGAACCTGCGAAAATATAAGCCACAATACATGGTTCATGGGACGGACTGGTTGGAAGGCCCCCTGGCTCCGTATCGCGAACGGGCCATGGCGGCTTTGGCAGAGTATGGTGGCCAGTTGATCGAAACCCCCTATACCCAGGGAATCACCTCCTCGGCCCTGGCCCAGCAGCTTCTGGGGCTGGGCACGACCCCGGACATTCGTCGCCAAATGCTCAAACGGCTCCTCATGGCCAAGCCCCTTTCCCGGTTCATCGAAGCGCACAACCCCATTTCAGCCTTGATTGCGGAAAATGCCCGTGTCGAAAGGGGCGGCAAGGTCCGCGAGTTCGACGGATTCTGGTCCAGCTCGTTGACCGATTCCACAGCCCGGGGCAAGCCGGACATCGAAGCGCTGGAGATCAACAGCCGGTTATCCAACATCAACAACATTTTTGACGTGGTTAACAAGCCGCTGATCATGGATGCGGATACCGGCGGCAAGGTCGAGCATTTTGAGTTGAATGTCCGCAGCATGGAACGACTGGGCATCTCTGCGGCGATCATTGAGGACAAGACCGGCCTGAAAAAGAATTCCCTGTTCGGCAACGAGGTCGTTCAGTCCCAGGAAGACGTGACCGCCTTTTGCGAAAGAATTCAAGCTGGCCGGGCCGCTCGGGTCAGCGACGACTTCATGATCATTGCTCGGATCGAAAGCCTGATCTTGGACAAAGGCATGGAGGACGCCCTGCTACGGGCCAGGGCCTATGCCGACGCGGGGGTTGACGGGATCATGATCCACAGCCGAAAACAAGCCCCCGACGAAGTCTTTGAATTCGCGAAACGATTCAGGCGCGACTTTTCGTCCTTGCCGCTGGTCTCCGTGCCCACCAGCTACAACGTGGTCACCGAAGAGGAGCTGGCTGCCCAGGGCTTCAACATCGTCATCTACGCAAACCACCTGCTTCGCGCCGCTTATCCGGCCATGCGGCATGTGGCCCTGGAGATTTTACGCAACGGGCGATCTCTGGAAGTGGACTCGGACTTGATGAGCGTCAAGGATATCCTTGAACTCATTCCCGGGACAAAATAGTGATCACCACCACCGCCTTCCTCCACGGTCTCGAGCAGGCCGGCATTTCCTTTGTTACCGGGGTGCCTGACTCCCTGCTCAAGCACATCGGCGCCCATATCACGGACGTTTTCCCCCCTGATCGACACATCATCGCCACCAACGAAGGGTCAGCCGTCGGTCTGGCCATTGGGCATTACCTGGCCACGGCCGCCCCGGCCCTGGTCTATATGCAGAACTCAGGACTAGGGAATGCGATCAATCCCCTGACGTCCCTGGCGGACCCGGACGTTTACGGCTTGCCTATGCTTCTGATGGTCGGCTGGAGAGGAGAGTTGCTCGATGACGGGACCCAGCTCAGGGACGAACCCCAGCACAAGAAGCAGGGCAGGATCACTCCTGATCTGCTTGAGACCTTGGGAATTCCGTTCAGGGTCGTGGACCAGAACACGCTGGACATCGCGGCGATTCTCCGGGAACTGACGGACGTGGCCCGCGCCCAGAGCCGTCCCGTGGCCATGGTGGTGCGAAAAGGCACCTTTGCGCCGTATCCAACGAAAAAAAGCTCTCCCGACCCCTTGCCCTCCCGGGAAGAGGCCATCCGTGCCATTCTCGAGACGCTGCCGACCCAGGTACCCGTTGTCTCCACCACGGGCATGGCCTCCAGGGAGGTCTTTGAACTGCGCAGAGAGGCAGTCAGCGGGCATGGTCGGGATTTTCTCACGGTCGGGGGCATGGGCCATGCCGGGCAAATCGCCGCCGGAATCGCCCTGGCCTCCGCCGGACGCAAGATCGTATGCATCGACGGGGACGGAGCAGCCTTGATGCATCTGGGGGCCTTAGCGGTCAGTGCTGAATGTCCAAATCTGATCCACGTCGTGATCAACAACATGGCTCACGATTCCGTGGGCGGACAACCCACCAAGGCGGTCCGGCTCAAACTGACCGACATCGCCGGCGCCCTGGGGTACCAACACTTTTCCCGGGTCGATGATCTGGACGGGGTGCGTCAGCGACTGGCCCAGGCCCTTGCCTCGTCCGGAAGTGTCTTTCTGGAAGTGCGTTGCCGTCAAGGCGCTCGCAAGGGTCTGGGTAGGCCGGACAGAACCCCGGTTCAGAACAAGCTGGACTTTATGATGTTCCTCCAGGAGATAACCGCATGAATCTCGGCTCGAAAACCATCGCTGATCTGGTCGCGGAGCGCAATGCTCAGAAATTGCTGTTCACCGCTGGTCCTGCCAGCCTGCTGCCGGAAAACCTCACCGGCCTGCGTCCCTGCTTTGGCCGGGGCGACGAGGATTACGCGAGCACGGAGGACGCCGTGCTCGAGGCCTTGAAACGGTTCAGCGGCCATGCCCGCATCGCCCGGATGCAAGGTTCAGCCAGCCTTGCCCTGGAGATCACGGCCACGAATTTTCTGTTCGGCAACGTGCTGATCGTTGCCACAGGGTATTATTCCGAGCGCCTGCTCGGTATGGCTGAATCAACCGCGCGGCGTGCTGGAGAGATCAAGCGTGTATCTACGGTTGATTGGACGGACATGGACACCGTCAGCGGCGTTTTCGATTGGGTCTGGGCCTGTCCCACGGAAACCAGCCGCGGCCTGAAAATCCCCATCGCCGAATTAAGCGGCCTGGCTCACCGGCTCAAGGCCAAGTTGGCTCTGGACGCCACGGCATCCATCGGCCTGGAGTCGGGACACGAACTGGCCGACGTCATTGCCTACAGCTCCTGCAAAGGGTTGTTCGGCCTCACGGGTGGCTGCTTCGTAGCCTTCAACGACCCACCCAGCCACGAACCGGACTCATTTTACTTGAGCCTGACCACCCACCTGGAAAAACGCATGACCGGCCCCTATCACACCATTGCCTCCCTGGCCCACGTCCTGCCCCGCCACGAAGAGATTCGAAGCAGCGTCATCATCAACAAAGCAAGGTTCACCCGGCGCATGGCCGACTGGTTAACCCTACCCCCTAAAAATCAGCCGCTGCTGTGCACCCACGTTCGTGGTTCCCTTCAGGCCGCGGATAAACGGGCTGTTTTGTATTTTCCTCGCGGAAATCAGAATGGCAGCGTGGTTTGTCACCTTGGGGAAGCCCACCTCGGCCGAGAGGCCAAAGGGGCCATCCTTGACACCCTCCGGTATAACGAGGAAAAACCTGCCGCACCCGCACCAAAGGACGGACTTTCATGAAAGAAAAGAACACTCCGAGAATCATGGTGGACATGTCGGCGACGCTCCTCCACCATGGACATATTCGCATCCTGAAGTCCGCCAAAGCCCTCGGGACCGTGATTGTCGCCCTGGTCACGGACGAGGAGGTAAAAATGAAAAAGGGGTACACGCCGGAACTTTGTTTTGCAGAGCGGAAGGAGATTCTTGAGGCCATCCGTTACGTGGACGAAGTCATCCCGGCGCCCTGGCTGGTTGATGAAAACTTCTTGGATCAGCAGGACATTGATTTGCTCGTACACGGTGAAGACAATTCCAACCCAGTTAACCCGAATCGCCTCGTTGTTCTCCCCAGAACCCAGGGCGTCAGCAGCAATGCACTCCGCGTCAGATCGCTCGAAATCATTGCCGAAATCATGAAAGAAAAACTCATCTGATTACGTCACCCTAAACACGAAAATACGTTGGCAATTCTGATGGCCGTCGTTTACGTACTTTACACACCCGACGATCCCTTTTCCCGGCGGCGCACCGAGATGCTGGTCGGCTCCATGGTTCTGGCCGGGGTGCGGTACGGACGATTCACAGCCCAGGACATCGACCCGGCCACGCTGAAAGTCCGCGCCCAGATTTGGGAAACGTCGCAATGGAAGCGAGCCGACGATCTGCTGCCGGACGCCATACTCGACTTGTCCCGGCCCAGCTCGCCTCGCACGGCCGCTGAAACCGCTCTGCTGTCCACGGTCCCCCATTCCTTGCGTATTGATCTCAACCTTTACGAGTTGTTGAACCTCCTCGCCCAGGACAGCGAATTCCGAAACCATATCGCCCCGATCCGCCCCCTGACGGATTTCGCGGACCTTCAGGAAGGATTGGCCCAATGGGGACCCGTGATTCTGAAGAGTTGCACTGAACAGGGGCGGATGCCGTCGCTTGTTATTATTCCGGAAGCGGCAAACTGGCGCGTTCACGAGACACATTCCAACCGCCTGGTGAACGATTCCGCTTTGCATGCTCTAATCCAGGCGAGGCTGGGCGACCAGCTCTTTATTCAGCGCTTCGTGCCATCTCGAAACCCTCTTGGCCGCCAAACCATCTTGCACCTGACCCTCCAGCAGCGCGGGGACGGATGCTGGATGACTCCGGATATTCGTGGCGTACTGGCCACCGACGCACTGTTCGCATCCTTGGACGCAGGCGGTGAATTCGAGGGTATGCCGTTCAAGATGGAGGATTTCTGCCCCCCTGTCTCCGACCCTCAAACCGACCTGCCCAAGCTGAACAGCATTGTCCAGCGCCTCGGAGCGGCCGCAGCCCGCCGAGTAGAGGAACTGCTGCCAGGCCCTTGCGCGACCCTCGGCTTCTCGGTAGGGTTTGACCTTCAGTCCCGCCCATGGATCGTCTCCGCCACACCCAGGCCCGTCGCGCCAAGACGACCCGGAAAGAATATGGAATTTTTCCGCCACCTGTCCCAGTTCGCCCTGGGCTTGGCCACGCCGCGGACCCCTTACCAGCACCCTGCTCCATCCCTCACACCCACCCAGCTTCCCCAGCCGACCGCGGGCACGACCATCATCGGGCAAATCCTTCCGGAACAGATTGACCGACTGATTAGCGATCAACCACCATGGCTGGACATCGGCGTGGGCAACGGGGGGCGCACCCTTTTGGCAGCCGTTGGCACCCAGGCCGGCGAACCCGGCGGCCGTGCGACATCCTGGTCACCCCTGCTGTCCCTGCGCCTTGGCGTGGCGACCAGCGACATCATTGCCGACCCAAAACCCGAGCGCCCCAGCATCACGGCCACTGAAAACTACATCGGTGGCGGACTCCTGCGGCTGGGCGAAACCACCTTGATGCGTTCTGCTCGCGTACCTTTGTTGCAAGCCCAACTGCACCAAGGCCAGCAGGAACTCAACGGTATTCCGCCCAGCCTGCTCTGGCTGGAAGACCCGGACCTGGGGCTGCGTCCTTTGACCCCGGAGCAACGCTCTCTCGAACTGCAAAACACCGTGACATGGTTTGAGCACCTGTGCGCCCATGGCCAATCCGGAGCATGGGGCGTCATCCTGTTCAATCCGGTTCACCCCGCATCCCTTGGCCTACTCCGGGAATTGCGCGAAATGGCTGGCTCAGACTCCCGGCTGACCCATGTGGGGGTCCGCGGCACGTCCTTTCCCGCGGCACTCAGCCGGATACTTGCGAAATACCGGCTGCATCCGGTCCTCGTTGTCCGAAACGCCACACTCAATGGTTCGCGCATGACCCAGTTGCGGGCTGAGGGTGTTTCCCTGCTGCAACAATGGCAGGCTAATCCTAGCGCGAGCACGGCTCACGCAGGAGAAAGCTGATGCGCCGCCTGCTCGGCTTCCTGCATCGCGGCGGCCTCGGACAATGGTCCTACGCCATCGCGGCGGATGTCGCAGCCCAGGGGGAGGATTTCGTCCGCTTCATGAGCCAGGATGTCGATCTGGCCAGCGGGACCATCCTCGGACAGGTCTGGGAGAACAACACTTGGACGCCCAGGCGCACCCGCTTTCCGGATGTCGTTCGGAACTTTGAGCGCCGCGATTTTGATGAAGCCCACGGCGATCACATCCTGCGCTACGTCCCGTACACTCTGGGACGCTTGGTCACCAAAGACGACCAGATCGATTTGCTGCTGCGCACGCCATCCGTAGCCACCCTGGTTCCGGTGACCTATCCGCTCACGAAAGATTGCGACGTCATCGGCAATGTACGGCGCTGGGGCGCCGCGATTCTCAAGCCCAGCCGGGGCCGCCTGGGCCATGGCATCATCTTCCTGCGCGCGGACGACTCACACTTCGACCTGGAAGAACGGGGAGTCTGGAAACGCCTGGATCAGGCCGGACTTCAGGCGGAACTGGCTCGCCTCCATGCGCCCGGCGCACGGGATTACGTCATCCAGCAATTCGCGGCGGGCACGGGTCCTGATGGACGTTTCTATAATGTCCGCATCGTGGTCCAAAAATCCGGAGACGGAGACTGGCATGTTTGCCCCGAGCCCATGTCCCTGCTGGCCAGAACGGGGACGGTGGTGGCCAACCGGGAACACGGGGCTCACAACATCGCCCTGCGGCCTTTGCTGGAGCGGCGCTTCAAGGAACAGGCCGCATCGGTTCTTGAGGATGTATTTGCCCAGTGCGTCCATATCGCACGGCTGCTGGATGACGCCGTAGACGCCTCTGCAGAGGAATTGGCCCTGGACCTGGGTCTGGACAACAAGGGCCATACCTGGTTCCATGAGGCCAATTGGCGCGGAGGGATGTGGCTGTTTGACGAGGACGTGGGATTCTGCCGGCATGGAGGGATGAACATGGCCCGGCTAGCTCGGCTCCACCAACCAGGGGGGGACGTCGACGCCGCCCTGGCCTGCCGGATCGCCGCAAGTAACAGGCCGCGCATGGCCGCGCCTCGCGTTTTCCCGGAGATGACGCTTTCCGGAAACATCCGCGTTGGCCTGGAAATCCCGCGCCGCGGCGATGAAACCGCTGCCCTAGCGGCCCAGGCCCATTGCCTTGGCCTGTCGGTCCTGGCGGTTTCCTCGTCCGCCTCTTTCCGGGCCGTGCAACGCCGCGTCGGCAAGGGACTCGGCGTCCTCGTTGACCAGTTACCCGCTGCCCGCCGCCCGCTCATCCTATCTCGCGGGGGCTGGTGCCGTCACGATCCGCTGGATGCCCGCTCGCCCAAGAACTGGCTGCAGGAAGAACTGCTCGAAACCGGCCTGATCAGTATTGACGACCTGCACAACGGCGCATCCATGTCGCCGTCCTTTTTGCGGCGCTGCATTGCCGAAAACCGCCAAGACTTGGGCCTGGAATGCCTGGATGCCTTCCTCGTCGAAGGTCTGGAGCGGAGCCTCGCGAGGGCCCCGGACCAGCGACAAGCGTGGCGGCACGCGGCCTGGACCATGACAGAGGCAATCCATCAAGGCCATGTTCGTGCTTGGGGTTTTGTACTTACCGAATATGCCCTGCAGCAAAGCTGGGGCAATCCGGAACTGCTCGTGGAATGGTCGCGGTCGGCAGATAACGAACCAGGCGGCGGCCGCGACGATCTCGAAAATCAGGGCGCACATCAAGACGGCATTCCTCCCGCCATGGTGCTTCTGCACTTACAATCCCCCGTCCTGACCCACCAAGTCCGCCAAACCGCGCAACAGATCGCTCAGCTACCCTTGCGGCTAGCGATCGCCCTGCCCGAGCCGCCGATCCGGACCAAACCCTGGCACCAGTCTCATCCCAGCGTAACCCGCGACCTCTTGCCTGCAGTGCTGGAAATCGCCCCTCCGGGCTCCTTAATACTCATCCCAGCCGTTCGCTTGGCGGATCTTCAGGAAGCCCTCGCAATCCTGCGCCTGCGGACAGCTGACGAGCGAAACGCTTCACAGCCTGCGGCCGGCGACCCGGGACCCACCCTGGACGCCGCCCCGCTTGGCCCCAAGATACAACCATCTACCAGGGCGACCAAGGTTGATCCAAATTTGAAGGCTTCCGGTCTTCCAGGGTCCGTCGATTCCACCCCGACGGCTTGGTTCGCCTCTTCTCTCCCCGGCCCCGCCCGGCTAACCAATCGCGCTCTGCACGCCTTGGCCCGCTTTGACCACCGCCAGTACTTCCGGTTTTTCATCGACGGCCGGTTTCATCAAAAGTATCGCGGCTGGCGTGGGTACGAGGCCAACGAACAGAATTCGGTTCAAGGCATGCTGAACGCCTTTTGCCATATTCTGGACAATATGGATATTTCAGGGGGCTTGCGCTCCACGTATATCCGAGAGCTACATACCCTGTGCATGAAAAACGTGGTGACCAAAAACCCCAAATCCATGCCCGGCGACCTGCGCTATCTGGAGGCCGGATTCAATTTTTATGCGAGCACGACAACCCCGGAACATCTTCAGGAAATCCTGGAAATGCGCCGCGGAGACGGAACGGTAATTTTTCACACCGAGAGCTATCAACGCATTGCCAACGATTTCAGCGTGGAGTCGATCCTTCAAGGCTTGAGCCAGATCAAACGCCTGCGCTATCGGCCCTGGTATCCCAACCTCAGCCCGGAAGAGCAGGCTGCGCTAAACGGCAAGGGCAGCCTGGACGACTTTTTTCGGGTCAAACATGCCGTCCAACGGGAATATGCGCAACGCGTGGACCAGCTGGTGGAACGGTACAACACCGAGATTGCCAAGGCCGCGTCACGGCGGGCGCGACTACTGGCCATCTCAAGGCTCGGTCGGGAACTGGAAATGCTGCACCCCTTTCCCGATGGCAACGGCCGCACACTCATCTCCCTGCTTACGAATCATCTCCTGCTCTACAACGATTTTTTGCCCACGATCCTCTGGGACCCCAATTGGGACCTGGAACTTTCGGTAGCCCAGTTTGCCGACGAAATCGAGCGAGGCATGGCCGTGACCGAGGAACTACTCACTGATCCTCACCGTAAGGTTTTCGACTACGCCATCACCGAGGCCAGACACGCGGAAAACCAAGCGTTCCAGAACATGTCCTGGGGATTGATCACCCGGTTGGCTCCTCACGTTCAGCCACCAGGGCTCAGAAACCTCCTGCACCAGGAACCCCACGCCGACGTCTTTCTATATCTCACTCCCCAACGATTGGCTGATGTGACCAACGGAAACTGGCTGAACGTCGCCCCCGAGGACCTGACAGAACTGCGCTACCTGAAAGTCGAAATTGACCCGACCCAACCTGACGGAGATCTCCTGTTCTGTCGTGACATCACGGAATTGTCCATGAGCGGTGATCCGGTAACCGCCATGCGTCGGCTTGCCGAAAGCGGCGTGCGGACCATCGTGCTCAACGACGTGGCCCTGGCCCGGCAAGCGCCCATGCCAGCCCTGTTTGTGCCGGATGTCGACGACGCGCTCCATGCGGTGGCGCGAGCAGCCAGGATCGGGGTGGGTTGTAAATCCGTGGCCGTAGTCGGGGTGCTGGGAAAAAGCACCGCTAAGGCCTGGCTGGAAAAAATCCTTCGCGCCCAGGCCCAGGTGCATGCCATGGACAGCTCGCCCAACACCACGCCCCAAGTAATGCGCTCCCTGGCCAATCTTCGCTTGACGGACAATGTGGAAATCAACGAGGCGGCCATCCGGGCCAGACCCGGGGTGACACGACATCGAATCAGCGCTGTGGATCCGAACATCTGCCTGATCACGGCCTTCGAGCAGGCCATGCCTGAGACCCTGCTGGAAAGCTATGCCGCGGTGGCAGACGCCATGCCCGACGGCGGATTGTGTCTGGTCAACAACGTTAACAACACCGCGGCAAGACTCATCGCTGCCATGCGCGCCAGAAATCGTTCCGTGGCGATCCAATCCTTTGGTGCTGGTGAAACCGACCATGCCCGCCTGCTCAGCACGACATGGGACGAGAAGACTTCAGAGTGGCGCATTCAGGCCGAGATCCTGGGAACCAAAATATCCTATGTCCTCAACGATAAGCGGGACTTCCTGCCCGTTCTGAGCGTCGGTCTTCTAGCAGTCGTGACCAACCTGGGCTTCGACATCCGCCAAGCTGCCGGGGAATTCAGCCGTAAGCAGTAACACCCAGGGGCCGGACTCAGAAGGGGGCCTCGTGCCGACGGGAGCGACGTACACCACCGATTCCCGGATAGACATTTTGGGGTAAGCCGCAATCATTCTGGCTTGCCGCGCAACCAGGTGCAGTACGCAACGTATCCCGATAGGTAGTGCTGCACATCATCGATTCGCACCCGGAAACCATAATGGCGAATAAAGAACGAGCCCAACATTTTGCTTGGCGCCTTGAAGAACATCGCGAGCTCTGGAAAAAAATATCCATTTAACAAGTATCGGGCACGGTAATTTAAAGCACGACCAAACTTCTCAAGATCCAACTCTTCGTGAAGCAACTCACGCAACCCGTCGTCCTCTCGCATCCGCGCGAACATCCTCTCTGCCGCCATCATCAGTTCGAGCAACGTCGGATAGGTCGTCAGACGAGTCAGCACGAAGTCCAGGTGTTCGCGCACGTTCTGAATACCGAACAGGAAATACTTCTTTTCCGGCACGTGCAGCGTGAACTCCGTGATGCAGTAGCCCAGCCAGTGATCGTGCGCCTTCCAATGCTCTGACGCGATAAAATGATCCATCGCCTGGCGCACGGCTCTTAACCAGCGGGGGTCTCCCGTCAGATCGTAGAGACGTAACAGGCCGAAGGCCGCCTCACCGTCATAGTAGATGGTCCTCGTTTTCTCCTTGAGCGCGAGGGACGGGTATTCGAGGACATGGACGAAACCTCCTGTCTCAGGATCCTGCATCCCGAGCAGACCGAGAGCCAGTTTCTCCATCAAGGGAAACCTTCGGGTGTCTCCGGTCAGTTTCGCGTGCTTGGCGAGGGCCAGGAGGCTGACTGCATTGCCGCCCAGCTTGATTTCATTGCCGGTATCCACCAAATACGAGGCGTGGCTGCCGTCCGGCCGCTCAACATCATGCACGAGTTCGCGGCAGAGGTAGTCCAAGGCGCGCTCGGCGGCGTCGAGATGCCTTGGTTCCCGGGTCAGATCCCAGCCTTCCAGGAGCGCATAGGCAGAACTCGCGTGCCGCAGGGAGTTGTACGAAGGGATGGGCTTGTCGAAGGCGGGAGCCCAGCCATAGTCCCAGCGCCCATCCTGCCTGACCTGGCGGGACAGATATTCGCTGCTGCGGAAAACGAGGTCGAGGGCAAACTCGGCATCCAGCGTTTCGACCCTGCGCACACCCGCCATGTTGCCTTCGTGTTCAAGCGCGAGGGTTTCTCTCCCATCTGAGAAGACTGCACGCGTTCGAAAGATCCACATCGGCTCGCTATCTGCATCGGGCCAGCCATGATCGACGCCGAAACGGCGGTTTAAAAGGCGCTGAACGTTACGCTGGTTCGGCGTACAGGCCATGATGTCCCCGGTGTACAGGGAACTGGTGCCGCTCAACTCCTGCTCGAGGACTGCGACCCGGAACTCCGAATCCCAGCTGACGCCCCATTTGAAGTAGTTGGTCTTGGTCTTCGAGAAGAGATGCTTCAGTTCTTGCCATCTCAGTTGCCGCACCTCCGATACCACGTCGACGCGCAGCCATCGGGGGGGCAGTTTCTGACGCTTCAGCCAGAGGCGAAGCCGTTGGAGACCCTGATTCCAGGCGGTTTCCAAACTATTGCCTCGACCCATCTCGACATGGGCGCGCTCCCGGCCGTTGCTTACTGAAAAAAAGAGAATCCAGCCGCAGTGGGGAGGGGAGTGGCCGGAACCCACCAGGAGATCGGATAGGGCGACTTTAGTAGCCTTCGCCAGGCGCGCGAGGCTCACGGCGTACTCCCCAGGGAGCCGGCCACAGGAGCAGTCTTGAGTCGGTTTCTCATTCTTTACGCCCGCAGCGGAATGAGTCGCCGCGGCATGAACTCCATTCGTTCGGTCGATGCAGAAGCGTGCCTGCCACTATGATCGATCGGGGCTTGGGATGCGCCCTCAGTTCCAGCCCCGCTCCGGATAGCTGGGTGGCGTTTCGAAAGGAACCGTGGCCAACCCCCGCGCCGGGGGCAGCCTCGATCGCCCAGCAATCTAGATGGTCTCATCGTCCTCATCGATCAGGACCAGATCCTGCATTGTCTTGCGCAGGGTCTGACGAGCACGAAGCTTCCTCTGCACAGCGTCGGGGAAGTCAGTGAAGGTAATCACGCCCTTACCGATCAGCAGGTCAACGATGTCCTCCAGCACCCGGATCATGTCCAGATCCGAGACATGCAGGGCCGCCAGCTCCCGCTGCAGCGTTTCGCCGAAGAAGGATGACAACTCCGGACTGTCATCCCGAATTTCGTCAGCGATACCCTGCACTTGCACCTTGCTCACCGCGACGATCTCGCCGCGGTGGTTGCGTTTGACGAACATCACGTATCTCCCGGGCGCGCGCTGACCTCAGTTCTCGTCATGGGGGATAAGCGTATCGTCCCAGCCGTCCATCTGCGGATCAAAAGGTTCTTCGCCAGAAGGATCATCGTCGTCGTCACCGAAGGGTCCCGCATTCTTGGGGATATCGATCCCTTCCGGCACCTTACCATCGAATAACTCCTCGTCTGGTGGGCTCAGAACATCGGGCAGATCCACCGCAGGCATACCGGGGTTCCCGTCTGACAAGCCTCCTGTCTCGGCTGGAGCCGGCTCGTCCGAATGATCAAGGCTCAGATCGTAGTCATCGTCTTCGTCCTCTCCGAAGGCATCGAGCGAGAGAACATCGTCAGGATTGTCGATATCGCTTGCTAGAGCGAGGTCACCGAAGTTCAGCGTTTCTACTTCACTCCCCCCGATTTTGCCCGACGCCCCCGCCTGTGGCCAACCGTCATCCCCGAAATCCGGATCTGTCGGTACCGCAGTCAGATTGCCCTGATCATCTTCTTGCACCGTGAAGTGCTGGTTTCCACCGTGAATGATGACGTCGGACCAACCCGTGCCACCCGCCACCTCTTCGGCGATCAATAGAGCCAGACCCGGGTTGCTAAGGATCTTGATGTCCTGGCTAAACCCCTCGACCTTCACGACGGACCCGTCGGCTAGCTTGACCGCGACATAGGAGTAGGCGGGCCCATCATCGTCCGTGTCGGTATCCGTGTCGGTATCCGTGTCGGTGTCGGTGTCGGTGTCGGTGTCGGTGTCCGTGTCCGTGTCGGTATCCGTATCCGTATCGGTGTCCGTGTCGGTATCGGTGTCCGTATCCGTATCCGTATCCGTATCCGTATCCGTATCC